>Ga0310691_10007405_pt1 | contig 11449 bp, 39 predicted proteins | sample 176DNAGHGlowgp2_FD_203887 | JGI IMG/M metagenome (GOLD analysis project Ga0310691, IMG submission 203887) | Sheep rumen microbial communities from Palmerston North, Manawatu-Wanganui, New Zealand - 1766 DNA GHGlow gp2 (v2) (version 2) | ecosystem: Host-associated > Mammals > Digestive system >... | reverse complement strand
CGGCTTATTCAGGCGGCGGGGCGGTACTGCGAGAGCTACGCTTCCGATCTGTTCATTGACTGGAAAATCCTCGAGGAAAATCTGGAAAATCCCGACTACACCGGCGGGCGGCTGCTGTTCGGTTTTCGGGAGTCCGGTGTTGATGGAAATTCCTTTATCCTGAGTCGGTATAACAACGATGGAAAATATGCCCGTTATGAGTATCGGGCCATGTACGCCCTTGACGTAAAAATCGAGCCGGACGGCTGCATGACCATGGAGCTGGGGCGCGTCTTCTGACGCGCTCCGCCCCGGAAATAATGGGAGGAAAAAATAATGGAAAAAATCACGAAAAACGCCTTTATCTCTGCGCTGGAAAATCACAAGTCGGCATTCATCTGCAATGCCCATGCGCTGCCGGACGACATCCTTGAGGGAAGACTGTTCGATCTGGAAATTCCTGCGGGCGGTGGAGCGATCCGAAAGCGCACGGCCACGGCTCGCGCCACGTTCATTCTGTTCAGTGATGGGAGCCGCTTGGGATTTGATCAAAAAGGAAAATATGAGTTCATGCGGCTTGTCGGAAAATTCGGCGCGGAATACGTCATGCTGAAGCATACGTCGATCCTCTGCGATGGGGAGCCGTGGACAAAATGGACGATCTATGTCGTGGAATGATTGGAGGAAAAAATGATGTACTACTGGATTTATGTTGATGGAAAGAAATTCGCTTTCACCTACGACAAAGAACAGGCGGAGAACATCGCCGCCGCTAACGGCGGGATCATAAAAGTGGGAGGTTAAACATGCTGGAAAATCTTATCCGGGGCGGCTTTGGATATCTCAAAGCCGCCGGGGAAAATCTGGCGATCTATGAAAACAAGTTCACCGGCCTGTGGCTGCTGGTGGATTTTGGAAAAAATACATACACCGTTCTGGAAAATTAAGGGAGGAAAAATGATCGTAATTCTGTACGACCGCTCGAGAATCGAGTGCGGAAAAATCGAGTTTTCTATGGATGGGAAAAAGCTGATTATCGACGAGTGCGACGTTATCAAGCTGGAAGACGTTTACTGCATTACATCAAACTGAGGAGGAAAAAATCATGAAATACAAGACCACGAAAAGCGCCGTTCTGAATGGCTATAGCAAGACCGTCAAGATCGGCTACTGCAATCTCCAGACCCTGCTGGCCTACGAAAACCCCGTGGCCTACACCGCACGGCGGGAGGGCTGGGGCGCTGACATCTACGATGTGGACGGTGTGGCGATCATCACCGGCTATGCCCCGTTTGGAAAGTTCGATCCTGGCCGCGATCTGTGCAAAAAGTACGAAAGCAAAGCGGAGAAAATCCGGTACGACTACACGATCCCCTATGACAAGCAGAGGAAAAAGCTGCGCAAGCTGCTGGAAAGATTCATTGAGGAGGTCACGGAAAATTAATGCCAATTCAAGCCCATCGGAAAATCTGGTGGGCTTGTGTGGGTATTAATAAACCGGAAAAATTAAGGAGGATATAACAATGAGAGACCTGGAAGCAATCGCCTACGAGTGCATGGAAAAACTGGATGCCCTCGAGATCCCCTATGGAAACGTGACGGAAATTTCCGTCAACACTAGGGCAAAAAGCCGCTGGGGACAGTGCCGCCACAAGCCGGACGGAACCCACACCATCAACATCAATGTCGAGCTGCTGGACGAGTCCAACGACATTCGCGGGCTGGAAAACACGATCATCCATGAGCTGCTGCACACCTGCCCCGGCTGCAATAACCATGGGCCGATCTGGAAAACCTATGCGGAAAAAGTGCGGGCCGCTTATGGCTACGATATCAAGCGCTGTTCTGACGCTGCCGAAAAGGGTATCGCCGGAGCGGAAAAGACGGAGAGACAGACCTCCAGCCGCCCTGCGCGTCACCGCAATGTCACAAGATATTCCACACGCGCCATTGAGAATTTTATTTCGGAAACTTTGATTCCGAAAGGCTACGACATTATCACGATTGACGGCTGCTGGATTGATTCCTACATCTGCGTGGCCCCGGAAGGTTACATGAATTTCGTCTTCCGTGCCCATGACGACTGCTACGATCCCTGGTATACATCCCGGCGCTGCCGGAAAATCTCCGCCGCCCTGCAAGCGGAGATAAACGCAAGCTACGACAAAATCTACGGATAATAGGAGGAAAAACAATGATAACAACTCTGAGCGAAGCGCTGGCCGCTGGATATGTTCGCGGCGACATGAAGTATCAGCGGGGCTATGTTTCCCGCCGTGCCGATATCGGAAAATCTCCTGTGCATGTGGCCGGTGGACGGAGAAAAGGGGAGCTTTATGTTCTGCTCCCGTCATGGAGATCATCAATCTACTGCATGAGACAGTACCTGTACAAGAAAGAGGGGAAAAAATGAAGGTGATCAAGATTCTGAAGGTTATTGGGCTGCTGCTGATGGCCTGGGCCGTGGTAAGCTACTGCAACGTTCTTACATTGAACACGATGGAAAATCCGATCTATCCAGTCTGGAATTTGTTTCAACTTCTGTGAAGACCCAAAAAAAGCGTTGACAAACTGGAAAACTCGAGTTACAATCAGCTTACGACACAAGGAAACAATAACGAACTAGGAGGAAAATTCAATGAAGACCATCGAGGTTACTGTGGAAGTGCGGCGGCGCTATACGGAAGAGATCGAGCTGACGGATGAACAGTATGACGCATTCATGCGCGGAGAACTTGACGAGCTGCAAATCCCGGAGATCGACTTTCCCGGCCTGTTTAACGAGTGCCGTGTGGGTGACGCCTGGGAGGAAACAGATTACGCGATCTGTGACGAGGACGGGGACACGGTTGTTCCCTGGAATGACTGAGGAGGAAAGCATGAAAACGCGATACATCCGCTTCAACAAAAACCGGCATGACACATTCATGCTTGACCATCCTGGAAGATTTAAGGATAGCTGGGGGATGGAATGGGAGGCGGACAGCTTCCGGCTGGAGCGGAGCTCCGGGAAAGCCCTTTACATTCGCTACATGAGGAACGGCCTGCCGCTTTTCGAGGTCCGTAAGATCGTCAAATTCGTTCCCGGCGAAGACTGGCCTGAGAAAGACGCCGGTTTTATGCGGATCATTGTTGACGGAAAATCCTATGACATAGGAACCTGGGAGATCAAAGACGAGGAGATATAAAAATGAAACATTATTTTGTTTGCTACACACGCGACTTCGGCAACACCTATGATCTGTGCTACACCGAGGACGGTAGCACCCCGGAAGGATACGAGCGCATAACACGCAAAGAGGCAGAGAAAAATGCCAGGGCGGAGGCGAGGCGAAGGAAAGATAATCCCAATTTTGCATACTACGCGCCAGAATACATAACGCCGTATTTCCCCGGAGATGACGACGGCGAAAAGGCAGAGGATGCTAAAAACGACGCACTAACCTCCCGCTGGAAATGGACCATTAACGGAAGAATAATTGTAAAAAAATAATACAGCAACCACAAGGTTGATAGGGATTTTATATCCATACTGTTTGACTGGTGGAGAAAATCAGATAGGAAAATATAAAACGAAAGTTTGATAGGAGGAGCGGAAAATATGACCATCATCTACAGTGACGGGGCCGGGCTCGTGAAAGAAGACCTGGGCTGGCACGACATCGGCTGCCAGAGCATTGACTTTGTAGGCGGCTATGTGTACTTCACGGGAGGAGAAATTGACGAGGACGGCAATTATGTGGAGAGGAAAATCCCGGTATCTGCCATGGTGCAGATCACATATTAAGGAGGAACAAACATGACGGCCAGACAAAAAGAGATCATCGCGGACAATCTGAGGGCATTCACCTATAACTTCGGTGACGTGCGGATCGAGAAGGAAGACTACGGCAAGGGCTTTTATGTCCACTATCCGGCTGACAGTGACGGATGGATTCAGTATTGCTACAACATCGACTATCTCAATGGCTGGCTGTACGGCTGCGTACAGGGCTGCGTTCGCGGAGAATTTAAGGATCACCGATAAGGAGGAAAAAATGAGCGGGATGTGCGAGAGCTGCACAAAGCGTGACGGCTGCAAGAAGGATATCGGCTTTATCTTCGGCTTCTGCAACACCGATTACGAGACGGAAAAAGAAAATTTAAATAAGACCCAAGAAAAAGGTTGACAACTGATTCTTCTCGAGTTACAATGAAGACACAAGGAAACAAGAGGCCATTTCTTAGGAGGAAATGAACATGGATCAAAACAAGATCATCGACCGCATTCAGGAGGCACTTTTGGACGGCATGGAGGCTGTGAACAACGACGGGATCGACATTCGGACCCGCATTCTGAACGCCGAGTATGCGCTTGGAAAATATGCCGCGTTCATGGAAGTCCTGGAAAATACCGATCTCTCCGTGTTCTGTGCGCTGCACGAAGCGGCCAAGGATTGTATCGGGCACATCATGGATTTCATCGACATCAATCAGTACAGAAAGGCGGGCTGACAAATGGAAACAATCATTTCTTTTCTCCTGGCGCTGATCGCCGCCCTTGGGCTTTACCCGAAGACCGGCTTTGTTGTAGAGGCCGACCGGGTGGAAGATCGGATCGTGATTGAGGACGCGACCGGAAACCTGTGGGAAATGGAAGGTGTCGAAGACTGGGAGATCGGGGACGGAGCTTCCATGATAATGTACGACAACGGCACACCGGAAAATATATACGATGATATGATCGTCAACTGCCGATACAACGGTTTCTACAGATAAGGAGGAGAAAATCATGAAGATCGAAGTCAATAACGGAAGGGCAATCAATCTCACGGATGACCGAGGGTATCTCAAGGTGGAACATCTGAACAGCGACGGAACTGTTGACGGATATCCTGACTACTACTCCGAGGGTGAAATCGTCATGGCGCTGAATCTGCTGTCCTACATGAAGCAGGACGACCGCAAGAGCGTTTATCTTCTGGACGAGAGCGGCGAGCGGTATTTTGGCAACTGCATCCGCAACGGCGATCTGGAAGAATTCAGAATTTTTCAGTAAAGGGAGGAAAAATCATGGGCTGGACTGCATACCACGTTTACGGAAAAATTGATCGCAAGTCCGAGTGCGACAAGGTTTACAATGGAGAGACGGAAAAGACCATCTGGAAGGTTTTGAAGTCTGCCATGGTTGGAAGCACCTACTACGCCGCCGTGGAGAGGACGGACAAGGAGACCGGAAAATCCAAGGTGTTCGCCGGTGTGTGTCTGACCCAGGTGCACAACGAAGAGTTCTACTACAAGGACATGGACGAGAGCATGGGCCCCTGCGAGAGAAAATGCCCCAACTCCATCCTGGAACTTCTGACGGAGACCGATTCAGAATGGGCCAACGAATGGCGGGAGCGCTGCCGAGCCTGGAACGCGCTGCCGAAGCCCGGAAAACTTCCCATCGGCGCGGTGATCGAGTTTGAGTTGGGAGGAAAACCCATCCAGGCCACGAAGCACGGCCCCGCTTTCCAGTTCAAAGCTCCGTTCTGGATGCTGGATAACGGCTGCTACATCAAGAAGAAGAACATACCTGAAAAATTTAAGATCATCAAACAGTGACAGGAGGACGGACGTGTCATGACTGCTGCGGAGTTCATCGAGAAGCACAACATTGACCTTGGAAAAATCCATGGCAACATCGGAGACTACGATGGAAACATACTGATCGAAAACGCTGACGGTAGCGGCTGGACGTTCTGGAACGCTGCCGGAGAATTTGAGAAGATCAAATACTGATGGGAGGATAACATGAAGAAGCTGGTTGAACATACCTACGGCTCCCACATCTACATGAAGCTGGAGCTTGACGGAAAAATCGAAGAGGTCGATAACTACGCCGGAGAAAACGGGACCTGGGATGTGTATAAGACCACTTCCGATAACGATCCGGTTCGCCGTGCGAGAGTGATCGCGGCATTCGACGATTTATATTGAACAGAAGGATAACGGGAGGATTTAATATGAGATACTACGAAGCGATTGAAGATACTCTGACCGAGAAAATTGCAAATGCCAGTGTGCATGATATCGAAGAATTTCTTGGTTATCCGATCTCTGCGGATGTCATGGAAAACTTGGAAGATCGTATTCGTGCCGCGCTTGACAATATGTGTGAGGACGATTTGGTTGATGTCGAGTTGAAGTTTTGGGATTACGACGATCCCGATAATTGTGAACAAACTATTCCGTCTGTCTGAAAGGAGGATTTAATCATGGCATATCTGCTGCCGGAAAAATACCTGACAAACGAGCTTGTCGCGAAGACAAAATACAAAAGCATTATTAATGCTTACGAGAGAAACGATCTTTCCATCATCGTGCGCGGCTCCATGTGGTATACAGAAGGTATGCCGGAAAAAATCAGACGGACGGTGCATAGAGAAATGAAACGACTGTTTCCGCAATACACGTACCTGTTCAGCGACATTGAAAACTAAGGAGAATATCATGTATACGATCAGAAGCGTTTCCGATGAAGGTGTTTACTATCTGGTGAATGGATGGAACAAGCACAAGACCTTTTGGGTCAACAAGGAAGATCTGAGGAAAGACATGCTTTTTAAGAGAGCCGGTGATGCAAAACGATCTCTGACCAAGCTCCTGAAGATCATGCCAGACTATCGCCTGGATGATTTCAGTATCGTCTTTTTTCAAAAAGATGATCTTGACCTTGGAAAAATCAACCCGTTTTACGCTGGCTATCATCTGATCGCTTGATAAGAAGACTTGAACAAAGGAGGATATGACATTGACTTACTCTGTTTGGAACATCGAAGCCATGACCGGCTATACACCCAAGACCACCTTCTGGCAGGATTTCAGTATCGCGGATCGCTTTGGAAAATCTGCTGTCCGCGACACGTTCCGGCGGGCTTTCGACGAGTGGAAGACGGATGCCATCTATCTCACCGAGCTCGTCATGGTTCTTAACTGGAAGATTTGGGAGCACTACGAAGAGAATGAGGCGCTGGCCCTTGTCTACAACGAGCTGTGGGAACAGGCAGACGCCTACGCTGTGGAGAATCTGACCGGCGACGATCTGGATTACTTTTATCGAACGACAGACTGACGAATGCAGAGCACACCGGAAAATCCGGTGTAATGCAGCCGAAGACCGTTGCAAGCCGGTTGGGAGTATGCTAAAATCAAAATATAAAATGGAGGTATTGTCGGATGGAAAATATGGATAAGGATCTGCGGCAGAACATTGCCGAGACATATGATGGAAGCGCCTGGAAGCCTGTCACGGGCCTTCTCTGGCAGGACGGAACTCCCTGGCAGCTCTGGAAGTTCGAAGAGATCGTCGAGTTTGCGGGCGAGTCCTACCGCTGCGTGATCGTGGAAAAGTCGATCTATGACCCTGATGATACGGAGGCCGTGGATTACTCCATCGACATTCTGTCCGAAGCATGGAAGATTTAATTTCAAACTAACAAGGAGGATTTGACATGGTAACAAATGAATACGGAAAAGAGATCGACTTTGACGTAGCCGTCCAGTTGATGGACGATGAACTCCGCGAGGAGCTTCACGCCGCTCTCGCGCCCTGCACCGATCAGGAATTTTTCGACGCCTATGCCAAAGCGTTTGAGGAAAAGTTTGGCGAGATCTGGGAGCTTGCCAAGGCAAATCCTGTGTACTGATTAATAGCACGTAATTTAACAACAAAAAGCTTGCAACACATCTACCATGGGTGTGTTGCATTTATTTTGGAAAATTCACGGAGGAGAATATGGACATCGACAAGTGGGAAGCAGGATGTAGGGTGAGGGCCTTTGACTGGATTGATGGAAGGAACATCTATCTTCATATGGAATACTACGCACCTGGACAGAGCCTATCTGCTGCTCCGGCCAAAGAGAAGAGTGTGCTGCTGGAAAAATCGGAAGAAACAGAATACCGGCTGCGGCATTTTCTAAACAGCATCGTCAACCACTATATGTTTGCGTAAGAACGCGAGGAGGAAAATATGAAGCGCCGAATGAGATTTGTCACATGGGCAAAGAAAGACCCTAATGATTCGCGTCCGATTCACTACACGTTCAAGGGATCGGACGGAACCCAGCACTTCACGAGCGAAGATGTCGTCAGCTTTTCGACTATGGAGAGGATCAGAAACGCATGGGTGGAAAAGATCGAGCTGATCGACGGCGTTTGGAATGCTGTCATTTACGAAGACTGAGGAGGCCGACATGGAAAAATTGTGGGATATCATCGTCAAGGCTTACGAGTTTGGAAAACTTCCGAAGCACACAACGCCATATCTCGTTGCAAGACTTGCGAATATCTATAACTCTTTGAAACTTGGTGATCGTCCTGAATTCATCGAGAGCGACATTCTGGAAATTCTGACAAAGTGTGGCATCAAGACGGAGCCAAGCGGCATCGGTTGGATAGCATACATATAATTGATAACTGGAAAGGAGTGGAGAAAATGAGAGTTGAAATCATGCGTACCGGCAGAAAAAGAGGGCTCATAAAGAAAGGAAACGAGCGCATTGCCAACGATGTCGCAATGGAATACGGTTACAGGAAGGTTAATGTATTAGATATAGAGAATTATGAAAACATCCAATGGGAAGGAATAGAATTCAATCGTCTGTTTGCCAAGGATGGAATCTTATATGTGTTCAAGCATTGGCTTGGGAAATTTCCGTTTGAAGGAATCGTTTTAGAGGAGATCGGAAAATATGGCGAGTAAGAGAAATGCGAAATTCCTGGATGCTCAGAACTTTGTATATGAACTGAACGCCGCATGGGTAAAGGCATATGAAAACATGAAAGAACATCAAGCAGAGAACGGAAAAGATACAAAGTATTGGATGTTACTAGGTATACAGGAGGGCTTACTTCAAGCCAAGGATATGGCGGAAGATTTCATTACAGGAAAGTATTCTGTCAAATACGATTAAAAAGGAGTATTTGAAATAATGAGAAAGATAGTTGATGTAATAAGGATGGAAGGATTTAACAAAATAGAAGTGTTCCAGCATGGAAATACAGTTCATTTCAATGGAGAAGAGTATTCGCTACCATCCAAAGAAGAATTCGATTCATTTGAAGAAGCCAAGGCATTTGTACGAGGAATTAAGTGGGCTGTCGGTTTCTACAATGGAAGTTTTGGAACTTATATGAAGAATGTGGAGTTAAAACTATAATTTGAATGGAGGATTACATTGTTAGATATCCGAGACTTTGAGATCCATGGAAATGATGTTCTATTCTATACAGGAGTCAAGCGTCATTATGGAATAGCTTGGAAACAGGATGCTAATTACTATCTTCTGTATGTGGGAACCATGGACAATGACGGAGAATATGTTGACGAGAAGATTTATCATCATTCTAAACTGTCAACGGCCATTGCGTCTATTGAGGCAATGGAAAACGGAGAGGAGGTATGACCATATGGAAAGACTGAAGATCATCTACAGGGATGAAGGAGGCTATGTGGAAGTCGCTATTCCTTATGATGGAATCGACTTTGTTGATGGAGAGGCTTACTTTACCGATGGAGACAAGGACTATCGGATCAAGCTGGACAAGATCATGAGGATCGGGCTTTCTTTTTAAAGAATTACATAAGACGCAAAAAAACGCTTGACATCAGAAAATTGCTGTGTTATAATTACATCATCAAGACACAAGGAAACAACATAGAGAAAGGAAAGGCTATGACTTATCAGGAATATCTGAGCATGAAGCAGAGATCCTTCGACGCGCTGCCCATCTTCTGGGCCTTCGGTAAAGATCAGTTCAATGAGGCGCTGCGCGAGCGCGGCCTTGACCCGGAAAGCCCGGAGCAAGGCAGGATCGTCTCTCTTGGATATGGGGGCTACTGCCTCTCAGAAGATCGGGAAATGATCGACGCCTGGCTCAACAGGGAAGACGAGCTCCCAAAGCTCATGGAGGACCCGGAATTCGCCGCCGCCGCGTTTGAGTACGAAATGGGAAACCACGAGTACCAGATCAACATCTATCAGGGCGATTGGGACGTGTGTTCCTGCTTCGGAGCCTGTGAGTACAAGCCGGACAAGGACTATGCGGACTATCTGCGGGAGATCGGTTATTCCGAGGAGATCATCCATGTTTTCCGCGAGACCAGAAACAAGTATCTGCAGAAGTGTATGGATAACGACTGGTTTTAATAAGGAGGTATTGCGTTGGAAACCATCGAGAGCGTAGCCGAGAAGATCGAGGACATCGGGAACAAGGTGTTCGATAAACACGATGTCGGAAGCCGTCCCTATGGCGACAAGTGGATGATGATCGTTGTGGATATCATGCGGGAAATCATCCTGGATGGCCTGGTAGAAAAGATCAATGACGAAGTTCTGGACATCCTGGAAGACGACAATTACCACACGGCGGGACATGCTGCCGGGGCCGTCAAAGACCTTTGTTCTTATGCTTTTTATAACTACGCAAGAAAATAAGAATGAAGAACACGGTTGAAAATGCGTTCTATCACGGCTGGGATTTTCAGTGTACTGGCCGACTGGTGGAAGTCCTGATTCAGAACGGATATAAAACGACGGATCATATGTGGCGTTTGTTTGAGACGAGGATCAACGGTCTGGGGATATTGGACGGGAAGGTGTGTTACTATTCCTTCTTTGAGCCGTCCAAGAGGATCATGTCTGTTCTGTCAAGATATAACAGCGCCATCATAGATAACTTCAAATACATCACGCGAGGAACGTCTTGAAATATTCACCCAATATCTGGGGATATTTGAGCTGAGTTTGAATAATTATTCATTCAAAAAATACACACTTGGAGGATGTAGCTTTGGACAAAGTTACTTATAAGATCGACGATCTGGCATACTTCCGGGCGCTGCTGTCCAACGAACCGGAGCTGACTCAGGAGGACATAGACGCGATCCTTGACGCTGCCGAGCCATTCAAAGCCGTCTATGTGCTGTATGGGAAGATGGGTCATATTGCCCAGTACGCTTTCCTGTATGACGAGACCGGCGAGAAACTGCGGAGAGAGCTGCTGAACGGCTACCAGAAGGGCGTAGTCCTTTGTGACTGCAACAGACACTTTGAGGGCGCACCTATGGAGGGCGGCGACGCTCCCACCGGTGTTGTGGATATCATCTATGAGGAGGTTGACGATATAGCATGATGTCGGTTTATGATTTTTGTTTCCTGGCCTGTGACGACAGCCTTGAATGTGCGATCTACGACATGAATGAGTCTGTAGAGGGTGAAATCTTCCGTGGCACATATGCCGAGGCCATGGAAAGCCAGTGGGAAACGGAAGAGGTCGAGAGCTTCGACGTGGAGAATGGCGTTGTCATTCTGAACATCAATACATAAGAGAGGGCATTCCGATGCGGGACTTCTACAAAGAGATCGACAAACACGTTACGGCGCTGGAAAACGGGCGCTATTCCGACTGGACGGAGTATCAGATAGTCACCTTGGTTTCGGAC
>Ga0310691_10007403_pt1 | contig 11450 bp, 11 predicted proteins | sample 176DNAGHGlowgp2_FD_203887 | JGI IMG/M metagenome (GOLD analysis project Ga0310691, IMG submission 203887) | Sheep rumen microbial communities from Palmerston North, Manawatu-Wanganui, New Zealand - 1766 DNA GHGlow gp2 (v2) (version 2) | ecosystem: Host-associated > Mammals > Digestive system >... | reverse complement strand
TGCGTTATCTCCCTGATCAAACTGCAGACATGGATATTCCGTAAGCTGATCAAAGCGGATCTTCCTTTTTTTTGCGAGCGGATGGCTGCGGTGCAGATAGACATATGCCGGGCAGCGGATCAGCGGGTGAAACTCGAGATTCCCTGTCCGAAAAAGCTTCATCAAAGCTGTCCGGTTGAAATCCGAAAGATACAGAATCCCTATTTCACTTCGCAGAGACGCGACATCTTCGATTACCTCACGGGTCCTTTCTTCCATGATGGAAAAATCGTATTTCCGGGTATCATAGGAGCTGGTCAGATCAATAAACGCCTTCACCGCAAAAGAATAATGCTGGGTGGAAACCGAAAACTTCCTGCGGATCTGATCAGGGTCCGCATACCTTTCCTGAAGGTCCGCATACTGAGAATAAACATGGCGTGCATACACCATGAATTCCCTTCCTTCACCGGTAAGACTTACCCCTTTTCCGCTCCGGTTGAAGATTGTAATACCGACAGACTTCTCCAGTTCCTGAATCGCGCTTGTCAGAGAAGGCTGAGAAATATAAAGCTGTTCTGCTGCCTTGTTCATGGAACCGGTATCGGATATTACAATCGCGTAATAAATCTGCTGTATGGTCATAATCGTTCAGCTCTGCCTTTCTTCCAATTCAGAATCACACTTTTTCATTTTACCATCGCGTGAAAGAATCGGCGGCCGGCATGCGTGAACGCATTTTCCGTGAACCGGTATCAGAATGAACCAGTTTCTGATAAAGTGATGAAGTAGAAACGGAGAAACATCAGTGCGAAAAATACTATTTGACGGTGATCCCGGACATGATGATGTCATAGCCTTTCTGACTGCGGCAGGACATCCGGAAGAGGTGGAGATCTGCGGTTTTACAACAGTAGCCGGAAATTCTTCCGCGGACAACTGTACGGAAAACATTCTGAAAATCATGGATTATCTGAACCTGTCATATCCGGTTGCGACTGGATATAATGAGCCTCTCTGCCGCCCGCTTGACAACGCCGCAAAGTTTCACGGAGAAACAGGACTGGACGGCTGTCTTGCCTATCCTGACGCATTCACCCGTAAGGATCCCCGGCATGCGGTGGAATTCCTGAAAGATACTGTTTCTGCCATGGAAGACGAGGTAACGCTTGTAACGATGGGTCCACTGACCAATATCGCCGTCTTTTTCAAGACCTATCCCCATCTCAGGAAAAAGATCCGCGAAATCATCATGATGGGCGGAAGCTATTCCTCCGGCAACATGCTGGCAAAAAGTGAATTCAATATGTTTGCGGATCCCGAATCCGCCAGAATCGTCTTTGACAGCGGCGTATCCATTGTCCTTGCGACCATGGAGGCATGTTATTCAGGAGCGTTGCTTCTTACAGAGCAGGAAACGCTGAAAAACGGCGGAAAGGTAAGCCGGCTTGTTTATGACATTCTGAAATACTACTCCCGTTATGCACTGCGGAACGGCTGGGACAGAACCGCCGTCTATGATCTGACAACAGTTGTATATCTGCTTGCCCCGGATCTGTTTCAATACCGCGACATGCGTGTGGATATTGAAGTGAACGGTGTCTACACCCGCGGAATGACAGTGTGTGATGACCGCGGGCCGGCTTATATCGAAGCACCTGAACAGACCAAACGGGTCTTGTTATCAGTCGACAGAGAAAAGCTTGCCTCGCTGTTCTTTGAGACTCTGAAAAAGATGGATCAATGGTATATCTGAGAAAAAAAAACAAGCCGGAATCCGGCCTGTTTTCAACTGGTCTCTCTTTTACTTCTGCACGGCAAGGCTGACTGCCTGAGGAATGGTGATGCGGTCTGTCTCAAAGCCGATGGTTCCATCGTCTCTCACTTCAAAACAGACAACGGTATCACTGTACCGGTTCGCGCAGAGGATATGACGGTCCGTAAGAATGAAGTCCCGCGGATGTCTTCCGCCGCTGTACGCACCCTGAATGACCCTGTTTTTCTGAAGATCAATCACAGAAACAAGATCCTGTCCGCGGGTACTGACATAGAGGATTGTGCCATCCCCGCTCAATCGTACGGCTGCGGTTCCTCTTACATGGGTTTCTCCCGACGGCAGTACCGGAAGCACTGTCCGTACACCCCAGTCCACGGGATCCAGTACAAACAGTTCATTGCTCAGTTCGCTGACCAGATACAGCGCGGATCCATCCGCCGAAAACACGCCATGACGCGGTCCGGTCCCATCCGGGAAAATCACGGCTCCCTGATAGTTCAGATCTTCATCAAAAATCAGAATCCGGTTCAGAAACAGACACGGCACCAGCAGCTGTCCATTATGGAACAGAACCTGGTGGCAGCCGGCTTTTTCCTGAATCTCCGCTGTTTTCACAACGTTCAGATTCTCCCCGTCCCAGCTCAGTTTCGTGACGGTTCCAAGATGATAGTTCGCGGTGTATACGGCGCCATCATGCCATCCGATCCAGCATGAGGTCCGCGTTTCAAAAGTCTTCTGAGCAAGGAGCTTCCCGTCTTCGTCATAAATACCGGCACCGCAAGCACCCGCGAATCTGCCGATGGATGCGGTCAGTCTGTTCGAAACAGCCAGATATTTCGGACTGTCTGCCTCCGCAAACAGTTCCGGCTTTGAAAGCTTTCCATCCTTCAGTGTGAATCTGTAAATCCCTTTGCTTCCGGAATCTGTATAGGTTCCGGCAATGATTGTCTTTTCGTCCATAGAGAAAGTATACCATTTCTTCTGGTACCCAAAAAGAAAGAGCTGTCGGAACAGCCCTCTGTTTTCTGATGATCAGACAGATTACTTAACAAGATCTTTCAGAGTCTTGGAAGCCTTGAATGCAGGAACCTTGGATGCCTTGATCTTGATGACTTCCTTTGTCTGGGGATTGATACCCTTACGGGCAGCTCTCTTTTTGATGGAGAACTTTCCAAAACCGTTAATGTCGACTACGCCGCCCTTCTTGAGAGTCTTCGCGGCTTCATCAAATACATAATTGACGATTTCAGCAGCTGCCTTCTTTGTGAGACCCTGTTTTTCAGCAATGTCGTCAGCGAGGGCCTTCTTTGTAAGAATCTTAACCTCTTTTGCCATAATTAGATTTATCTCCTTCTCGTCATCCGCTTTCGATGACTGTTATTATTTTTACATTCCATTTCCTCAAAATCAACAAATCTCCTTGAAATTCCGCGTTAAAATGCGATTTTCCGCCTTTTTCAAAGGGGACTCAGATCACTGCCGCAAGAATTCTGGAAAGATCGTGGGAGGAAAGAATTCCCTTCGGGGCTTCATCCAGGCTGCCGTGTTCCGTCACAATAATGACCGGAGCTCTGGTGGAATCTCTCATTGCATCATCGAAAAACAAAACTGCGTCCATGATCGTATCTTTTTCATTCATGAACAGAACCTTCTCCTGCTCCTGACGGATCAGTTCCTTCGCCCTGGCGTCGGCAGAACCTCCATTGATAAGCCATCCGGCAATATACTCCATCGTCACAAGACCGATATAATGGCTGTTTTCATAGATCGGCAGTTTATCGCCGGAAACACTGTTCAGAAGTTCATACGCTTCCCTTATGGTAGTTGTGTCCGTTCCGGACACGACCGGATGACTCGAATAGGCCAGTGCAGTTTCATCAGAATCCAGAAGGACTGCGATCCGTTCAATATCTTCCGTTACGGAATCCAGCGGCTCGGCAATGATCTCCTCATGCCGCCCACGCTGATGAACAATTGCATTTCTCAGATCCGCATACTCCACCAGCATTTCTTCGTGTCTCGCAACCACGCGGTTTTTCTTTGCGGCTGCCCGCACCAGTTTTTTAAAAGGCTGATAATCGGCCCGGCACTGCATCCTGTTCAGTGAACGTTCAATGGACGCATAGGCATTCAGAAACCGTAAAGCATTGTCTGTCGTTTCAACCATATCTCATTTCCCATAAATTGACGTAATGGCCAGGAAGTACAGGTTCGCAGCTTCCTTGATTCCTTCTTCCGTATTCCACTTATCCATATCTTCCTGAGAATCCACATTCGGAAGAGACGCGATCACCACCGGAGCCCTGGCGGACATCAGGGCAAATGTTTCCTCCCCATAATCCGTTTCATCGCTGAGCGGAACCAGATGTTCCTGAAACAGACCTTCCCGTTCCGGCTTGAAATAATAGTATCCGCTGTCCGCCTCATATCCTTTTTCCTTGAACGCCGCTGTTATCGCTTCGGCAAAAGACACGGAGTCCTTATGTGTTTTCATGGAAGACGGCTGAGCAAAGACCATCATATGTGTCATATTCGGGCTGTCCCCGTTATGGCACGCTATGGAAAGAACAAGATCCGCGCTGGCACTGTTGATCGCCTCCACCCGCGTGGCCGCATTCATCGGCTGAGATGGGGCGTGGGTACGGGTAACGGTATAGTTCGAACGAGCAGAAAGCAGAGCCTCCAGCTCGCTGACAACCTTCTCATTGTATTCATCTTCTGAAAACAGCCCCTGATAGCCGCTCCCATCACCGCCATGGGCATTGTCAAGAACCACCCGGATTTTAGAACCCGAAGAGCGGTGATCGGTAATCAGCTGATATCCCGTCAGCACAGCAATTCCAACAATCAGAACCAGAACGATTCCCGCAAGAATCTTCGTCTGTTTTTTTGCCCTCAGTTTTTTCCTTCTCTTTGTCATTGCACCGTTCCCTCAAGTTCTGCCAGTGCCGCATCCGCACTCATCCGGTTCAGGATCAGACGAATCAGTTTTTCCATGGCGGAACCGCTGGAGTAATCCGCGGCCGCCATGTAATCCGCCCGCTTTTCATTCAGAAGCTTCTGAGCCGTAAAGCCGGCTTTCGCACTCTTTGGATTATACACTGCCACCGAATAACCGCCATTGCTTTTTACAAGCTTCATGCACGGCACATCGGTAATCCCGTCCGCCACATAAATCATCCGGCTGAAAGGAACCGGCCGCTTCTCCATCGGCACCCAGGTATTAAGATCGTCATCATTGTTTTCTTCCAGCACCTGCTTATTGATCCGGAAAATATACTGCGTCTTGGTTGTATAGTTCACAATCACTGCCGGCCACTGAGCGATATCATTTTCATCATAGTAATATCTGCATGCGTAGATGCGGCGGAATTCATGCGCTATGCTGGTCCCTTCGATAATTTCCTGCATGCCGGACGAAATGATGTAATGTTCAACCTCAAGTCCGACACTTCGCCCATAGTCATTGATTCGGGAAAACCAATCCTCCACGCCGGGATAAAGCTCAATTGATTTTCCAAGATCCGCAAAATCCTGTCTTTTCAGAGGGTGTCCGGATTCTTCGAATCTGCGCTTCAGCATATACAGATATGCGCTGATTCCATCCATTGCGCAGGAATCTGAAAGACGCCCGACTTCCTTCCAGAAATCAGACGGTCTGTCATATCCAAGCCGGGGAATCAGACTGTATTCCTGCATGTCGCGGTCACACAGCGTCTTGTCAAAGTCATACAGTATCGCCGCTTTTTTCATAAGCTTTCTGTCCTGGCTGCACCGCAGCTCTTTTATTCAATCTCCAGCAGCTTGATCAGCGCGTGCACATAGATCTCCGCCTGCAGAAGAAGTTCATCGATTCCCACCCATTCATTCGCGTCATGGATATGATAATCCTTGCCGGGGAAAGCACATCCGAACGCAATCGTGTTATGAATGGATTTCGCATAGGTTCCTCCGCCGATTGTCTCAGGCCGGTGAATCGTGTCGCCTGTCACTTCCGAATAGGCATCGAAAAGACTGGAAACCAGCTGTGAATCCATCGGGAAAAACAGCGGCTCCACAGTATTGACTATTTCCACGGATCCGCCCGCGTCTTCCATCTTCAAAGCCATGGCCTTGAGAACCGCTTTTGCGGTCATCGTAACCGGGAAGCGGATATCCGTTGTGCCCTGAATAATGCCGTCCTGACTCATCGAAATAATACCGTTGGAAAGCGTCAGTTCCCCGAATTCATCCGCCAGCTTGATGTTCAGCCCGCTTCCGTCTGTCGCAAGGCCGAATCTGCTGCAGTAAAAATCCACGAACGGATCCTGAATACCAGCTTCCTTAAGCCCCACCAGCAGCCAGGAAATCGCGTTGATTCCAAGCTCCGGTGTGGAAGCGTGAGCAGCTTTTCCATAGACGGTAATCACATCTCCGTCTTCCAGTTCCTCAACCGAATATTCAATGGAGTTATTGTTGAAGAAATCCGCCAGCTTCTTGGAAGAATAGCAGTTTCTCATTGTCTTTACGGTACAGCGCGGGCAGACAATGTTTTTCGCGCTGCCGCCGTAGATATCCAGCAGTCTGGAATTCTCAGAGCGATAGACCGCGGAAATCATTCCTTTTTCCCCATGTACACCCGGGAATGATCCATCCGGAGTAAAGCCGAAATCCACATGTCCTTCCTTTTCGACATAATGCTTCAGACATCTGCTTCCGGTCTCTTCATTGCAGCCCATAATCAGACGGATCCGTTTGTTCACGGGCACCTGAAGATCTCTGAGTACATTCAGCGCAATCATGCTTGCGACGATCGCGCCCTTGTCATCACTGACACCGCGCCCGTACAGCACACCGTCCTTTTCTGTCATGCAGAAAGGATCCGTATTCCATCCATCTTCTCTGGAGGCAGGTACAACGTCCAGATGACCGATGATCCCAATCACCTGATCTCCCTGCCCATATTCCGCATAGCCGCAGTAATTATCCAGATTCACCGTTTTGAAGCGGTCTTCCCTCAGCATATTCAGTGCTGTTTCAAGGGCAGCCTTCGGCGCAAGCCCAAACGGCGCATCCGGATACGGCTTTCCTTCCACACTTTTTATGGATACCAGTTTCCCCAGCCTGTGGACCAGAGTATCCCTGTATCCGGTCACCAGTGTTCTGACATTCATGAAATCACCCTCCGATGCTAAAAACCATCCTCTTTATTCTACCAAAATCATGCATTCAAGGCGATATCCAGTCCAACCGGACAGTGGTCACTTCCGGTGACATCGCTCCAGATGATACTGTCTTTCACTTCAGGCATGAGACGATCTGAAACCACAAAATAATCAATCCGCCACCCCGCATTGCGTTCTCTGGCTTTAAACCGGTAGCTCCACCAGCTGTATTGAACGGTTTCCGGATAGAGTTTCCGAAAGGTATCGGAAAAACCGGCACCGAGCAGTTCCGTGAACTTTGCCCGCTCTTCATCAGAGAAGCCGGCATTTCTGCGGTTTGCGGCAGGGTTTCTGATATCGATTTCCTCATGTGCCACATTCAGATCACCGGTATAGATCACTGGTTTGGTCTGATCCAGCTTTTTCAGATGTGTTCTGAGAAGATCTTCCCATTCCATCCGGTAATTCAGCCGGACAAGCCCTTCCTTGGAATTCGGCACATAGGCACATACAAACCAGAAATCCTCATATTCCAGAGTGATTACCCTGCCCTCCCGGGTCTCATCTCCTTCAATTTCAAAAGAGACGGACAGCGGTTCTTTTTTCGCGTATACCATGGTTCCGCTGTAACCCTTCCGGGCCGCGCTGTTCATATAACGGAAGTATCCGTCAAATTTCAGACTGTCAGGAAGCTGATCCTCCTGCATCTTCGTTTCCTGAACCGCAAAGAAATCCGGATCCTGAGAGTGGAAAAACTCTGCGAATCCCTTTTTCTCACAGGCCCGAAGACCATTGACGTTCCATGAAATCAGCTTCATTTTCTGACCGCCTTTGTTACTGTACGCAGCCACGCCTTTTCCTTCGCATTCAGATAAGGGCTGACGGTTTCATAGACCATCTTATGATATTCATTCAGCTGACTGATCTCCTGTCCGTCAAGAAGACTCCAGTCAATTGCGTCCACTTCATACGGACAGTACGTCAGCTGCTGAAACTGCAGCCACTGGCCGTAGAAATTCTTTTCCGCTTTTACGACAAGCAGTTCATTTTCAATCCGGATGCCGATCTTTCCGGGAAGATAGATGCCCGGTTCATCCGTCACAATCATTCCCGGCTCCAGCGGCACACTGCCGCGGCCGCCCCAGCTGATGCTGTGAGGTCCTTCATGAACCGAAAGCACATGACCGACTCCGTGTCCGGTCCCGCACTGATAGTCCACATACTCAGACCACATCGGTGTTCTTGCCAGAATATCGAGATTATTGCCGGCCGTACCGCTCAGAAATCTCGCTCTTGCCAGCGCAAGATGTCCCTTGAGCACCTTTGTGTACATCCGTTTCTCCTCCGCGGAAAGCTTTCCCATCGCAATCGTACGGGTGATATCCGTGGTGCCGTCTTTATAGGTTCCGCCCGAATCCACCAGAAGAAAGCTTCTGTCTTTGATCTCGGCATGGTTTTCTTCCGTTGCGTTGTAATGCATCATGGCGCCGTTTTCCTTATAGGCGCAGATGGTCGGAAAGGATGGTTCGATATAATCCTCACCCTGACGGCGCAGTTCATAAAGATAGTTCTGCACGCTTACTTCCGTCAGCTTTTCCTCGCTCACCGCTTTCTTGACCCAGTACAGGAACTTCACCATCGCCACCCCGTCCTTGATATGGGCATTGATGGTATTTCTGATTTCCGTATCATTCTTTACCGCCCGGAATTTCAGAATCGGAGACGGTTCGGAAATAACGGTATTCGACGCATCCAGACGGGAATAAAGGGCGGCGCTGAGCTTATTGAGATCCGCCCAGATTGTCCGGTTTCTGAGAGCTTCTATATCCTTTGCAAGCATGGCATAAGGCCGGATACTGACACGGTTTTCGCTCAGAACTTGCTTTACCTCAGAGGTGATCTTTTCGGAAGCGACATAGTAGAACACCTTTGTATTTGTCACCATCGCAAACGCGTAGGCAACCGGTGTGGATGGAATATCATTCCCGCGCAGGTTCAGAAGCCAGCAGGGATCTTCCAGAGCCGTCAGAATCAGGGTATCTGCCTTCTTTTCCTTCATCGCCTTCCGTACTCTTGCGATCCGATCCGGAATATCCTCACCGGTATACTTTCCATCCAGCACAAACAGCCTGTCAGAAGGCATGTACGGACGGTCCTTTCCCCAGACCTGGCTGACCAGATCAACATCCATCCGGAAACTGACGTGCTTGTCCTCAAGACCTTTTGCGAGTTTTTTTGCCGCATTGGTGCTGACCACTCTTCCGTCAAATCCAAGTGTGCCGTTCTTCGGCGTTTTCTGAATCAGAAAATCCAGCGGATCCGGAACCCCCTCCTGACGAAGACGCATCAGAGTGAAGCAGGTTCCTTCCAGTTCCTGCTCCGCCTGGGTAAAGTAACGGCCATCCGTCCAGAGACCGGCAAACGATTTGGTGACAATCACACATCCGGAATCACCGGTAAAGCCGGACAGGAATGATTTGCACTGAAAATAAGGAGCGGTATATTCATCGGAAAGATGATCATCCTCGTTCGGAACATAATACACATCAATGTTCTTTTCCTTCATCAGCCGGCGCAGCTGCCGTACACGTTCATTTACATTCATTTTTTCTTTTTCCTCACGAAGAACATTATACTCAAAACCCTGACATCCTTCACGGAATGAGCCGGAGGAAAAGAAAAGACCCCTTTGACATCGGGATCTTTCTGAAATTCAATTCTTTTTCAGCGGCTTTTATTACCATCCGCTTAATGACATCATGTCTCTTGTGTTCCGGAGAATTCTCCCCGGAGATTGTTTGATTCAGATTTCAGTTAAATACTGCCATTGGTCTGTCCTCATTGCAGACATCACTTTCTTTTTGATTCTTCGAGGATTTTACCGTTCCCTGAAACTTCTGCCTGAATCAGAGAACATGTATTAATATTCGAGTAACACCTTCTTCATGTCTGTTTACCTCGTTTCTTTTTTTCTTTGTATACCTACAATATAATCAGAATTTCGTTCCTGAACAGTCTTCTCAAGAAAAAAATTTTCATTATAATAATATTGTTGGAGCCCGGAAAACCGGGGTTTTATTTATTATGATACAGAACATTGAACCACATGAATTTCACAATGACTGGTCCCCGAGAAGACCATCCGGGGATGATATTGTATTCGGCTACGACCGCCGCAATGCCATTCTCCGCAGTGATCAGACCTTTTTCCGATGGAAGGATCTCGGTTCCGCCCATGAATATGTCTATCTTTTTTCCATCGATGACACTGCCTTCTTTCTGACCGAAATCCCTGTCATGGATCAGGCGATCTCTCTGAACATCAATTTTACTCGGACCTATGAGCCGCGTTGGCTTGGCTATGCATGCGCTGTCGGATGGCATCTCTATTCCTGGATGCGCATCAACCGTTACTGCGGGGCGTGTGGCCATCAGATGATGATGGATGGAAAGGAACGGGCACTGCGCTGTCCTCACTGCGGAAACCTGATTTATCCGCGGATCAATCCAGCTGTCATTGTCGGCATACTCAATCCTGACAACCAGCTGCTGATCACCCAGTATGCCATCCGTCACGGGGAATACCGCCATGACGCGCTTGTCGCAGGATACTGTGAAATCGGTGAGGACATTGAAGACTGTGTCCGCCGGGAAGTACGGGAAGAAACCGGGCTGAGTGTCGGAAATCTCCGCTACTACAAATCCCAGCCCTGGCCCTTTTCGGAATCCCTTCTGTTCGGCTTCTTCTGTGACCAGGAGGGCGGTGAGCTGATCAAGCTTGACCGCAGAGAACTGAAATCCGCTGTCTGGAAGAATCCTGACGACTCGTTCGATGTCCCGGGAAATGCTTCTCTGACCGCTGAAATGATTCAGATGTTCCGGGATGGAAAAGTGAAATTCGGCGGGTAGGCACCTGTTTTGCTGGTTTACGCACAAAAAAAGACGGATATTCAGAAAAATACAGATTTTTGCGAGAGAAATGTTCAATTGAATCGTATATAGGAATGGAACATTCCGTATCATACAGGAGGAATATCATGACAGAAAACATTAAGAAGCTTTATGAACTGATATCAAAAGACGAAAAGGCCCGTGAAGAGATCACCACATGCACGGAAAAGGAAAAGCTGATTGAACTCGCGAAGAAGTATGACATCACGCTTACAGAAGAGGATTTCAATGATTTGAGTAACTCGAAACCGCAGAACCTCAGTGAAGATGAAATGGCTGCGGTTGCCGGCGGAAAGACCTGCGTCTGTGTCGTCGGCGGCGGCGGAGAGGCATCACTGGATCATCAGGGAATCTGTGCATGCCCGCTTGTCGGAGACGGCTTTTACGATAAAAGATGCTGGAATAACGGCATTCATGGCTGGTGGGTCACTGTCTCACGTTGTTGCTGCGCGATCGGCGGCGGCGGTGGCGATACCAACTGGCAAAACGATGATGATCACGATGACCCTCCTTTTGCGGCGGATAATAATCCCGAGAGCAAGTGACCGGGGGTTTGTCAGAGCAGGAAATAAAAGAGACTTAAGCCTGAACCTTAAGTC
>Ga0310691_10007402_pt1 | contig 11451 bp, 8 predicted proteins | sample 176DNAGHGlowgp2_FD_203887 | JGI IMG/M metagenome (GOLD analysis project Ga0310691, IMG submission 203887) | Sheep rumen microbial communities from Palmerston North, Manawatu-Wanganui, New Zealand - 1766 DNA GHGlow gp2 (v2) (version 2) | ecosystem: Host-associated > Mammals > Digestive system >... | reverse complement strand
TTAAGTTCGTTACCAGCCATAAGAACCACGACAAGTTTTACACGCAGATAAATGGAGAAATACAACTCTGCCAAAAGCGTAATCAGCAGTTCAATTGGCATGGTGATTTTGTGTATCATCCTGATTCTGAATTGACACCAACAGACGAGGCTTTTGATGAGTTTGTCTTCGATGTTCGTGACGTAGAAGAGAAATATTATCTTTCGGATAAGGTTGCTCACTATGTTCTCGCTGGCGGAACGAAGAAATTCAAAACTTCGACAGAGACAGACCTTGAAGTGGCTCGTCCGTTACTCCATTCGATGCACAAGATGCATCGTGCAGGAGTTGACAATTATGTGACACATAAAGGTCGCATTCGTAAACTCACGCCTCGAGAATGCCTGCGTTTGATGGGATTCAAGGATACATTCAAGATTGTTGTGTCCGATACCTCGATGTATCAGCAGGCAGGCAACAGCATTGTTGTCGATGTGCTGATAGCTATTCTAAAGCAAATGGACATCACGAAATACGGTGAACGATTATGATTATTGAAGGTGAAAGATTTACGTTTGAAGATACCTTTGACACACCTATTACGGTGGCCGACAGTTGGGTTATGCCCAAGAATAAATTAGGTGACGGAAATGGCGAGGCAAAACTCTACTTCGGTTCCCGAGATAAAATGGAGCAGTTCTTCGGCGAAATTGGCTTCACCGCTACATGCTTCGTTCTTCGTCAGGACTTGCAGGCATATATGCAAGCCATAAAAGCAGAATATTTCACGCCATCACAAGACTATCGTGGCCGCAATGAAATGCGCTGGCTTTGGTCTGAACGTATGGAGAAAATAAATGCGCTGCCATCAGGTATTGTAGTCTTCACGATTTGCGAACAATCACAAATAGCAGGCTCACGCGGTTATGTCAATTCGTCAGACAAGGTTTACAAACTGATACGCGAAATATCGCTGCCGCTTGTCAGCTATATCTCAGCGATGCGCCTCGACTATAGCGGGCAGCCGATGTTCTACCTGAAACTATTTGCGGATTTTGAGGAAATAGAGAAGCGTAAGGCTTTTATTGAAAATTATGGTGCAGGATTGCGTCATGAAGAGGAAGAGATACCTTGGAGAGTCTGTGAAGATGAACCTGAGCCAAAGGCGCCTGCCCCACGCTATGGCCGTGAAGGGCAAGACGAGTATCGCCGTAAATTGTTGGAAGAATGCCCCTTCTGTCCTATTACTATGATAAATGAGGAATCGCTTTTGATAGCCAGCCACATCAAGCCTTGGGCGGTTTCAGACTCTGTAGAGCGTATAGACCCCAACAATGGATTTGTTCTTTCTCCACTTTATGATAAGCTGTTTGATCGTGGCTTCATCACCTTTAGCGATGACAAGCGTGTATCAATCTCCAACTGGCTCTCGCGTCAGGTAAAAGACCGTATCGGTATTAAGGAAAATCAATTCTTCCAGTTCTTGCCCATTAATGATGCAAGAGCTAACTATTTAAAATATCACAGAGCTATGGTTTTCAAAGGGTAATATTCCCCCCCTATAAACAACTCATGGCAAAGAACTTTTTTTCGCGAATATGTTTGAACTTTGGCATTTCGGGTAAGTAAAAAGTTGCTTGTTGTGTGCAAATATAGCGTAAAGAATCATTATTAAACAATTTGTTGCTAAATTTTTTGTTCATTCTGATGAATTGTTGTACATTTGCCCCCGAAATGATGGCATAGTGCTATCATATCGCGGATAAATAGATAAGAGATTATGGCACAATCGGCAGTTACAGTCAGGATGGACTCTGAAATGAAAACGCAGTTTGACGCACTCTGCGAGCAGTTTGGTATGAGCGTCAATACGGCGTTTAACGTCTTTGTGAAAGCTGTGATAAGAAGTCGCAGCATTCCCTTTGCCATCAAGGGGACGCCAAGTGCGCTGGATTTGTTTATGCAGCAAAGAAGCGCTGCGGAGTTGAGCCAGGAGCCTGAACTCTCGCTGGATGAAATCAACGAGGAGATTCGTGCGGCAAGGGAAGAAATGAGGAGAATGATGGATTCGAAAAAGAAATAACACATTGGGGTGTTATGGACAAACTCACACCACAGCAGCGGCATAAGAACATGGCGGCTATTCGATCGAAAGATACGAAGCCGGAAATAATTGTGAGGCGTGGGCTGTGGAAGAGAGGGTTCAGATACAGGCTTAACCATAAGCGGTTACCTGGGCACCCGGACTTGGTGCTGAGGAAATATAGGACATGTATCTTCGTGAATGGATGCTTTTGGCATGGACACCACATCAATTTTCGATTTGACGATTTACAATTTACGATTTCAAGTTCTGAGTGCTGCAAGATTCCGAAGACGAACCGCGAGTTTTGGGTGAATAAGATTCGCAGAAACAAGGAGCGAGACAGCGAAGAACAACGGAAGTTGGCAGAGATGGGTTGGCATTGTATTACAGTCTGGGAGTGTGAGCTGAAACCATCGAAGCGAGAAGAAACACTGGACTCGATTGCGTTTACTTTAAATCACATCTGGCTGCAAGACCATCACGCCAAGATTGTGCAATACCCTTCAATGGATGAAGACGATATACAAATGTCTATGGTTGCAGAAGAAGATGGTGAATACAGAACTTGAGAAGTATATTAAACAGAAGGATATTGAGGTGTTTTTAGTTGAAATACAATAAGTTATAAAAGCCTTAAATTTACTCGTATGAGTGAAATGGTACTCTCCACCACTTTAGGCCTAACGCGCATTAAATCAGGGCGTTAAATGCGTGGAGACTGTCCACTAACTTCCACCGCCGGAGCAGCCCCAAAAACCTTAAACTCCTTAAACTCTTAAATTGTCTCTAAACTCTAAACTATGTCCATAGGACTGTGGAGAGCGAGTGGAGAGTTCGTGGACAGCCTCCACAGGTCAAAGAGAATGAATATCAACCTCTTAACCCCCAAGCGGTGGAGAGTGCTCTTTTGTTCATAGAGAAAAATAATGGCATAGAGTGGGACAAAAAATCGATTGAGGTCCAACCTCCATTTGGTGCTGGTCAAAGTGCCATCTGACCAAGGGCAAAACCACTTTTGACCAGCATCAAAACGCAATTACATCTTGATGTAATCGCATATGCACCTCGATGTAAACGCCAATGCACCTTGATGTAAACGCCAACACAACGTGATGAAACACCAGCGTAGCATGATGTTATGGCAACCTTCATCATTTATAGTCTAATCGCATGATTAGTAGGAAGCTACCTCAAAATAAAGCTACATCAAACCTACATTATACCTACATTATAATCGAAAATCGAAAAATGTATAATCCATGTAGGTTTGATGTAGGTTTGTTTTAATGCAATATGTTATCAATCAAAGATTTAAATAGGAAATGATGAAGGTTGTCATTAGAATGTAAAATGTAGGATGTGTAGCCTGAAAATTGATGCCGGTCCAACAGCATTCTGATGCTGTACGAATGGAGGTTTGATGCTGTACGAAAGGCAGTTCGATGCTGTACAATTTTATCTTGAGCCAATAATCAGTGGTCAAGGTCCTTGCCTTAATGTTCAATTGTCAATGTTCATCCGCTTTTTAAACTATTTCGGGTGGGAGGAGTCTAAAGGATTATAATTGTGTAAACGAAAAAACTGAAATGAAAATGAAGGCTTTCAAACAAATGGCACTAATCGCTGTGCTGAGTGTAGTGACGCTGCAGGTCGGCGCACAGGCAACTACTTCCCCAACGTTCGACAAAGTGCTGACATCGCGCCGCAGCGTTCGCAACTATGACGCAACGAAAAAGATAAGTGAGGCAGAGGTGCGCACGCTGATTCGTGCCGCACAGAATGCGCCGTCGTGGGCAAACCAGCAGCCGACAAAGTATTATGTGGCTATCAGCGACAAGAAACTGAAGGCTGTGCAGGATCTTGTGGGCGGCAACAAAGAGCGCATTAAGAACGCGCCCGTGCTTATCGTCTCAACATACGAGCGCGGCAAGTCCGGTTTCTTCCGTGGCGAGAAGACCAACGAGATTGGCGACGGCTGGGGAGCTTACGACAACGGGCTGAGCAACTGCTATCTTATCTTGCAGGCCCGCGCTATGGGCTTCGACACGCTCATCATGGGAATGCGTGAGGCGGACAAACTCAGGACTCTGTTCAACATTCCTGAGAACGAGACCGTAATGGCGGTTATCGCTTTGGGCTACAGGGCTGAGGAGCCGCGCACCCCGCGTCACCGTGAATTGGATGAGATTGTGAAATTCTTCTGAGTATTGTATTTTTTTCCTCATTCATTGCTCTTGAAAGGAAATAAATGCCTAACTTTGGGCACGATTTCAGAGAAATGAATGAATTATGAGAAAGTTATTCACGGTTTTATGTCTGTGGGGCGGCATCGCGCTGGGCGCGTATGCACAGCGCTTTGAGGGCAAGGAGATTTATGTGCCGAAGGATTTGCGGAGCATGAATCTGGAGGATGCGGAGTCGGAGTGGAGTTACCAGCGGATGGTGCTCACGCCGAACTTCGCTATATTCTGGCAGAAGGGCTTCGGCGAGAGTCTGAGCAACCCGCCTGCCTTGGAAGGGCAGGATATGAGCGTGGATCTCGAGAACCTGAAGGCGCGGTTGGAGAGATTCTACGCCTTCTACCGCGACACTCTGCGATTCATCCGCAGCGGGTCAAACGCCGAGCGCTACAGGATGATGGTGATGATTAACTACTCTCTTGAGGGAACGGCCTACGGCGGTGACTATGACGGTGTAATCGGCGCGTTTTGGGCCGCTCCGAACCGATTGAAAGACAAGGCTCTGAACTGCGTGGCACACGAGCTTGGACATTCGTTTCAATCGCAGGCGGGCATTGACGTGAGGACCGCGCTTGGCATCGCGCCAATCACGCTGGACAGTCTGGAGGCGGCTCAGCGTGAGGCCGAGGAACCGAACCGTCCGAAGGGCGACACGCCTGCTCCCGGCGATAAACCCAAGCCCGGCGACCTGCCCGGAATCGGGGGCGGCGGCATATATGAGATGGCGGCGCAGTGGATGCTCTGGCACGTGAATCCCTATTGGGTGCGCGACGAGCTTTACCATTGGGATGCCTACCGACGTCAGCCGCACAGGGCATTCCTCTCGTGGGCAAATGTATATCACGCCCCTTACGTTCTGGAGGGTTGGAGTCAAAAGCACGGCCTGACAATCATGAGCCGCATATTCCGCGAGGGCTTCCACAGAGAAGACCCCGTGGATGCTTACAAACGACTTACGGGCATCTCGCAGTCGGCGTTCTGCGACGAGACATTTGAGACGAACCGCCATACGGTTTGGCTCGATTTCCGTCACGCCTATGCCGAGACGCGCCCGTATGTGGGCGACCGGCCAAATCACCCGGATTTCGCAGCCCGAATGGTTACGGAAAAGAAGGACACCGTAACGCTGGTGACTACGGCGCAGAGCGGCTGGCTACAGCCCGTGGCAGACGAGATGCCGGAGAACTACGGCTTCAACGTTATCCCAATAGACATCAACGGAGTGAAGGAGGTGAGCGTCCGTTTCGTCGGCGACACCAAACAGAAGGGGAGCGGTTGGCGCTACGGTTTTGTGGCTGTGGATGCCAACGGCCGCTGCTCCTATCCGCCGATGCAGAGCGCGGCAAAGGGCTCTCTCAGCTTTATGCCGCAAGGTTACAAGCGGCTATATCTCGTGGTTATGGGGGCGCCTGCCGAGCACAGTCACATAGGTTTTGGCGACAAAGCAGAAACTCCGGTACACAAATACCGAGTCAAAGTAAAAATTAAAAAGTAAAAAGTAATAATTAAAAAGGAATTTAAAGCGGCCCTTCGTTTAATCGTTTAACCGTTTATTCGAATAATCGAAGTTTTATGGCCGCAAAATTGTCAACTGTCAATTATCAACTGTCAATTAACATAATTATGCGAAAGATATTCATGGTTTTATGCGTTGCGGCGATGGCGATGGTCGCAGGCGCACAGACGCTGAGTTCGCCCGACGGACGCCTTATGGCCAACGTACAACTTAAAGACGGCTGCATTTGTTACAGCATTCAGATGAACGGGCAGACCCTGCTGGAAGAGGGGCGTGCAGCCCTCAACTGCGGCGGGAAAACGGCCAAACCGAAATTCAGCCGCGTGACATCGAAACGCGAGGTGATTACGGCCCCGCACTACCGTCAGGCGGAGTTCACCGCCGAATGGAAAGAGATGCGGGCCACGCTGGGCGACGGCCTCGCAGTCACTTTCCGGATGTTCAACGACGGCCTTGCCTACCGCTTCGAGACGAGCAAGAAGAACCTGATTATCAAGGACGAGACGGCACAGTGGGAACTGCCGAAGACGGCTCCGACATGGATGGCATTCTCCACGAACAAGAAGAAGCCCTTTGAGATGGCCTTCCAGAATGTCTATTCGGCAAAGCCGTTTGGCGAACAACCCTCTGAAATGGCTTTCCTGCCCGTCACCATAGACCTCGGCGCGGCAAAGATGACTATTCTGGAAGCCGATGTGGAGGCCTATCCGGGTGTTTTCGTCTGCAAAGACGGCTCGAAGCTCAAGGCTCACTTCGCCGCATATCCGAAAGAGATGGGCAAGCACCCCTGGCGCGGAATGTCGTTTGTCAGCGAGCGCGAGGATTTTATAGCCAAGACTTCGGTGCCGCGTTCGTTCCCCTGGCGTGTGATGGCAATAACCACGGACGACCGTCAGATGCCCGTGTGCAATCTGGTTTATGCGCTGGCTTCCCCCTCGCGCATAGGCGATGCGTCGTGGGTCAAGTGGGGCAAGGTATCGTGGGACTGGTGGAACGATTGGAACATTCGCGGCGTGGATTTCGAGGCTGGCATCAACACCGCCACCTACCGCTATATGATTGACTTCGCGGCGCAGTTCGGACTGCCGTATATAATCCTCGACGAGGGCTGGTACGACAGCAACAAAGCCGACCTGATGAACCCTATTCCCGAGGTTAATCTCCCGGAACTCATTGCCTACGGAAAACAGAAAGGCGTGGGGATAATACTCTGGACTGTGTTCAACGTTCTGGACGAGCATCTTGATGAGGCCTGCGCCAAGTACTCCGCTATGGGCGTCAAGGGCTTCAAGGTGGATTTCCTGGACCGAAACGACCAGACGGCTTCGGAAATGATTTACCGCATTGCCGAGACCGCTGCCCGATACCATCTGACGCTGGACCTTCACGGCACTTATCCTCCGTCGGGCTACGACCGCACCTTCCCTAATATAATTAATGTAGAGAGTCTGTTCGGTATGGAAGAAGTGAAATGGGCCGTGCAGGGAACCGATATGCCGCTTTATGACGTGACTTTCCCCTTTATCCGGATGATGACGGGGCCAGTGGATTACACTCCCGGGGCAATGCGCAACGGCACACAGAAGACCTTCAAGGCCGTTTATAACCAGCCGATGTCTATGGGCACGCGCGCTCATCAGGTGGCCACATACGTAGTCCACGACTCGCCGCTGACGATGTTGGCTGACGCGCCGTCAGCCTATCTCCTTGAGCCGGAGGTGACGCGCTTCATCGCCTCGATTCCGGATGTGGTCAAGGAGACGCGCATCCTGCAGGGACGAATGGGCGAGAGCATAGTAACCGCCCGCAGATACGCTGACGGCTCGTGGGCCGTGGGCGCAATGACTAACTGGGAAGCCCGCGACATAACCATCTCGTTCGATTTCCTGCCGGCCGGCAAGACATTCACGGCGACTCTGTTCTGCGACGGGCTGAATGCCGACCGCAACGCCGAGGACTATAAGATTGAGTCTTTCCCCGTCACCTCAGAGACAAAAAAGACGATAAGGCTGGCCTCCGGCGGAGGGGCGGCGGTGATGGTGAAAGGTTAGGGCCCCCTATAATCCCCCGGCGGGGGATAAAGGAAGAGAAATGGTTAAAGGTTATGAGGTTTTTAAGGTTGATAAGGTTAATAGGGTTGATGGGCTTAATGGGGTTAATGGGCTTTGCTGCCGAACCCATTAGACCCATTGACCACATTAAACCCCTTGAACCCCTTGAACCTCTTAAACTCCTTGAACCTCTTAAACCCCTTAAACCCATCGAACCTCCTAAACCTCTCCGGGTCATGGAGTGGAATGTTGAGAACCTGTTTGACTGCAATGATGACGAGGGGAAGGCGGACGAGGAGTTCCTGCCTAAGGGCGAGCGGCGGTGGAATCGAAAGCGCTATTGGCGCAAGCTGACGGACATCGGGAAGGTGGTGGCGAGTATGGCAGACGAGCAGTTGCCTGATATCATCGGGCTGTGCGAGGTTGAGAATGACACTTGCCTTCACGACCTCTGCCACCGCAGTATGATTCGCGCGCTTCACTATGACTATGTGATGACTGAAAGCCGCGACCGCCGCGGAATCGATGTCGCGCTGATGTGGCTCGCGGGGCGTTTCCGCCTCTGTGCGAAGACATCTATAAGAATCCCATCGGAGCAGCTCAATCTCAAGCCCACGCGCGATATATTATATGTAAAGGGACTCGCGACTGCGCTGAAGGACACTCTGCATATGTTCGTGGTTCATCTGCCGTCGAAACTGGGCGGAGCCGATGCTAACCGTCACCGTGCGCTGGCCGCTAAGACGCTGTGGCACAGCGTGGATAGCGTGCGTGAGTGCGGCGGCACAAATGTGCTGGTAATGGGGGATTTCAACGCTACGGAGAAGGAGCTGGTGTTCAGAAACTGTCCGCTGCAACGTCTGAAACCGACAGGCAATCGCGGCACTTATTGCTTTCAGGGAAATTGGGAATTCATTGACCACATCCTTCTTTCAGAGACTCTGAGCGGAAGCGCACGTGTGTTTGTGCAGCCCTGGCTCATGGAGCGAGAAGAAGGGGGAGGGGAGGAGCAGCCCCACCGCACCTTTATCGGGCCGAGATACAACGGGGGCGTGAGCGACCATTTGCCGCTCGTGGCGGATATAAAGGAAAGTTAGAGAAGTTATTCTCCCCGACAGCCGTCGAAGCAATAGGTGCAGACCTGTTCCTTTGGCAGTCCGATGGCGCGGATGAGGATTTCCAGAGTGTTGAATTTCAGGCTTGTAAGTCCGAGGCGTTTGCCTATCTCCTGCACCATAGCGCGGTACTTGGGCGAGTCGGTGCGGGCATACTCTGCAAGGTCCTTGTTCGGATCGCCCTCTAAATCAGCTATGACGCGGCGGGTGATAAGTTCAAGGTCGCTCTTGGAAGCCGAAAAATTGAGGAAGGGACAGCCGTAGATCAGCGGCGGACAGGCTATGCGCATGTGCACCTCGCGTGCGCCAAGGTCGAAGAGGCCGCGCACGTTGTCGCGCAGCTGAGTGCCGCGCACGATTGAGTCGTCGCAGAACAGGCAGCGCTTGCCGTTGAGCATATCGCGGTTTGCGATGAGTTTCATCTTGGCCACCAGGTTGCGTGTCTCCTGATTCGAGGGCATAAAACTGCGGGGCCAGGTGGGGGTGTATTTGGATATAGCGCGGCGGAACGGAACTCCAAGACCTTCGGCATAGCCCGTAGCCATTCCGACTCCGCTGTCGGGGATGCCGCTCACGCTATCCACCTCAACGTCGTCCTCGCGGGCCATGTCCAGACCGCATTGGTGACGCATATCCTCGACGTTGCGGCCCTCGTAGGTCGATGTGGGGAAGCCGTAATAGACCCAAAGGAACGAGCACACCTGCATCTTCTTCTCGGGTGCACGCATCTGCTTTATGCCGTCGGCCGTGAGTAGGAGAATCTCGCCCGGTCCAACGAAATGTTCCACTTCGAAACCGAGGTTTGGGAACGAGGTGCTCTCGCTCGAAGCGGCCCACGCGCCGTCCTTCTTTCCGATGATTATGGGGGTGCGTCCGTATCGGTCGCGGGCTGCTATAATGCCATCGTCGGTGAGGATCAGCATGGAGCAGGAGCCCTCTACCTTATTATATACGTTCTCGATGCCGCTCACCCAGTCTTTGCCCCGAGTGATGAGATGCGCCACCAGTTCTGTTGGGTTGGTCTTGCCCGATGACATCTCGGAGAAATGGCCTCCCTCCGCGAGCAGTTCGTTGGCGATCTCTTCGATGTTGTTTATCTTTGCAACGGTGACTATTGCCATTCGCCCCAGATGCGAGCGCATAAGAATAGGCTGCGGGTCTGTATCTGAGATTACTCCGATGCCTGAGTTGCCTTCGAATTTCCCCAGCTGCTCCTCGAAGCGGGTGCGGAAATAAGCGTTCTCAAGGTTGTGGATTATGCGGAAGAAACCCTTTTCGGCACTGAGTGTGGCCAAACCGCCGCGTCGAGTTCCAAGGTGAGAGTTATAGTCCGTACCGTAAAAGAGGTCGGTGGCACAGGGTCGCGTGCTGATAGTTCCGAAAAAGCCGCCCATAATCGAGTGTTTTTTTGTTTTGAGGCCGCAAAAATACAATTAATTCCCAAAAAACGTGCATCCGATAACTATTTTTTATAACTTTGTGGCGCAAATAATAATTAATCTCAATTTTGAAAAGGAAGTTAAAGGGAAGTTATAAGGAAGTTAAAGGGAAGTTAAAGGACGAAAGTCCTGTAAAATGTAGAATGTAAAATGTAGAATTCCCCCGCAGGTCCCCCCTCCATTACGGGAGGGGTCGGGGGTGGGTCTTTAAATAGTAAATAATTCCAATCCAGTTATGAAAAGAAAACAACTGCTCGCATGTGCTTCGCTCATGCTCATGGCGGCTCCCGTGGCAGCCAACCCAGTCGAAGTGGTTACGGACAACAATGTAATCACCGTGGACGCTAAGAAACCGGGCGCCGACGTACAACCAACGATGTACGGCATCTTCTTTGAGGACATCAACTATGCAGCCGACGGCGGTCTGTATGCCGAACTGCTGATTAACCGCTCGTTCGAGTTCCCGAACCCGTTTGCCGGCTGGGACATATCCGGCAAGGTGACGCTGAAGAACGACGGCCCCTTCGACCGCAATCCTCATTATGTGCGTCTGGCTCCCTCCGGCCACAGCGACAAGCACACTATGATCGAGAACCACGGATTCTTCGGCATCGGCGTTAAGGGCGGAGAGGAATACCGCTTCTCGCTTTGGGCTCGTGTCCCCGACGGCGGCAACGCAAAGCTGTGGATAGACCTCGTGGATAACGCCACTATGGACGAAGACCAGAAACTGGGCAACGCAGGTGTGGATATCAGCGGCAAGGAATGGAAGAAATACACCGCTATCATCAAGCCGAAAAAGACATTTGCCAAAGCCCACCTGCGTGTGTGGGGCGACGGCAAGGTGACCACGGATGTTGAACATATCAGCCTCTTCCCCGTGAAGACCTACCGAGGCCACGAGAACGGTATGCGCCAGGATCTCGCCCAGGCCCTCGAAGACCTGCGCCCGGGTGTGTTCCGTTTCCCCGGCGGATGCATCGTGGAAGGTACTGACTTGGAGACACGCTACCAGTGGAAGAACA
>Ga0310691_10007401_pt1 | contig 11454 bp, 9 predicted proteins | sample 176DNAGHGlowgp2_FD_203887 | JGI IMG/M metagenome (GOLD analysis project Ga0310691, IMG submission 203887) | Sheep rumen microbial communities from Palmerston North, Manawatu-Wanganui, New Zealand - 1766 DNA GHGlow gp2 (v2) (version 2) | ecosystem: Host-associated > Mammals > Digestive system >... | reverse complement strand
AACATCATTTAATTTAAATGAGAAATATGTTGATGCTGATATAAGTAATATAAATATTAAGTATTTATAATCACCATGTTTTACTGCATTCATTGGACTTAATCCTAAATCAAAGCCTATAAATTTTTCTTCAAATATTATTGGAATTCTTAATATTGCTTCATAGAAAGCAAAGAATAATGGAATTTGAATAAATGAAAATAGACAACTACTCATAGGATTGATATTATATTTTTTATAAATAAACATCATTTCTTGAGATTTTTTCATCATTGATTCTTGATCATTTTTATTTTTATATTTTTTTTCTAATTTTGCTAATTCAGGTTGTGCTTTTTTCATATTTTCAGATTGTAATGCAACTTTTTTAGTAAATGGAAATACAAGTAGTCTAATTATAATTGTTGCTAATATTAAAGCTAAACCATAATTTTTTAATAAATTTCCTATTTGAATAATAAACCAAGCTAATGGTTTAACAAATATACTTGTCCATAAACCATCATATTTATCTGTTAATTTTAATTTTTTACATTTTGGTAATTTTTCTATATTTATCTTTTTTGATTTTTTAACATCTTTATTATATTTACTATATAATTTTAATGTATCTTTATTAGTTGGTTGACAAATAATATTTGATACTATTCTTTGTCCTGTTTCTTCATTTGCATATGATTTTTTTCCATTTTTAGCATATTTAACACATCCTGTTAATGAAAAAACACATAATATTATTATTAAATATTTTATTATTTTTTTTGTTTTCATTTATTTCTCCTTAATTATCTTTATTTTTTTTAAAATATAATTTAAATCTTCTAAATTTTGATTAAAATTATTTTCTAAAAAACTTTTCCTAACTATTATAATACAATTAAATTTTTTTTCATAGTTATTTTTAGAAATAATTTCTCTTATTTGTCTCTTAATTTTATTTCTAACAACGGCGTTACCTAGCTTTTTACTTACACTTATTCCAAATTTAAAAACATTAGCAGTTTCTTCGTAATAAACAATATATCCTTTATATTTAAAAGGTTTATTATTTTTTATTATTTTTAAAAAATTTCTATTTTCTTTTAATGAATTAATTTTTTTCATATTTTTAAAAAAAATCACTGTTAATACAGTGATTTTATTAACGAGATAAAACCTTACGTCCTTTTCTTCTTCTTCTGTTTATTACATTAGATTTCATTCTAGCAAAAAAACCTTGTTTTTTACTTCTTCTTCTATTATTAGGTTGATAAGTTCTTTTCATATAGCACCTCCTGCTTTTTCATTTAAATTTGCTTAGTTAATTATATATATTTTTTCTTTATTTGTCAATAAATTTTCATTATCCACAATAATATTTATTATATTAATTTATAAAAAGAAGTTTTCCACACTAATGTGTATAATTTTTTACCATTTATTTTAATATGTTAATTATTTTTACACATTATATGTGGAAAAATTAATAATAGATGTTATTATTTATAATTTTATTGTGGATAATTAATAATTTTGATTTTTTTTCCACATTTTTATTTACTTTTGTATTTAAAATAGGTAAAATATTTTAAACAAGGTGATTATATGAATACAGAAAAAATATGGGAGAATTTTTTAGAAGTAATTAAAACTAAAATTTCTAAAATTTCTTTTGATACTTGGTTTGCTAATACTATTTTATATGAATTAAAAGATAATAAAGCAATAGTTATAGTAAAAATGCATATGCAAAAGAAACAGTTGCAAGAAAATTATAATGATTTAATTGAAGAAGTATTTACTGAAATTTCTGGTTCTAATTTTAAATTTGAATATTTATTAGAAGAAGAGATTGAAGATAATATTAAAATAGATATTGAAGAAAATGATAATGAAGATATAATTGAGACTAATTTAAATTCTAAATATACATTTGATAATTTTATTGTAGGGGAAAGTAATAAATTTGCACAATCTACTGCATTAGCTGTTGCTGAAAATCCTGGTCAAATGTATAATCCTTTATTTATATATGCAAATAGTGGATTAGGTAAAACACATTTAATGCATGCTATTGGAAATTATATTGTTAAGAATAAACATAAAAGAGTATTATATGTCACTTGTGAAAAATTTGTTGAAGATTTTATTGGTGTAACAAGAAAAAAACAAAATAATAATTTTGATAATGTTGAAATGTTTAAGAAAAAATATAGAGATATTGATGTATTAATAATAGATGATATTCAATATTTAGGAAATGCTAACCAAACTCAACAAGAATTTTTTAATACTTTTAATGATTTATATGGAAATAATAAACAAATAATTATTTCATCTGATAGATCACCTGAAGATTTAAAATTATTAGAAGATAGATTATTAACAAGATTTAACTGGGGTCTTACTATAACAATAGGTTCTCCAGAATTTGAATTAAGAATGAATATTATTGATAAAAAAATAGAATCTAATATGTTATCAAATGAATTTCCTAGAGATGTTAAAGAATATATTGCAAGTAATTGTACTAGTGATATAAGAAAATTAGAAGGAGCAATTAATAGAGTATTAGCTTATGCTACTATGTTAAATGGTAGTAATATAACACTTCCATTAGCAATTGAAGCATTACAAGATTTCTTTTCAAAATCTATAATTGCAAAAAATAAAATAGATCAAGTTCAACAAATAGTGGCTCACTATTATAATATTAATGTTGAAGATTTAAAGAGTAAGAAAAGAGTTAGTACTATTGCTTTTCCAAGACAGGTTGCAATGTATATATGTAGAATTATTCTTGAAGAATCATTAACTAAGATAGGAATTGAATTTGGTGGAAAAGATCATACAACAGTTATGCATTCTGTGGATAAAATTAAAAAAGAAATTGAAAAAGATAATCAGTTTGAATTAGAAATACAAAAATTAATTAATCAAATAAAATAGGGGATAAAAATTTATTATACACTTTTATAAATATTAAAAAATTATAATAAAAATAATGGTTAATTTAGTTTTCCACTTTTTAAACATCTATAATAATAATATTTATAAAAATAATATATATGTTTTAGGAGGGTAAAAATGAAATTTGAAATAAAACAAAATATTTTAATGGAACATTTAAATTATGTAATAAAAGGAATATCAAGTAAAAATATTATTCCAGCATTGAATTGTATTAAATTTGAATTAACAAATGAAGGGTTATATTTAACAAGTAATGATAATGAATTATCTATAAGAACATTTATTAAAAAAGAAGATATAGATCAAATAGAAACATGTGGAGAAATATTAGTAGCTGGTAAATTTATTTATGAAATTGTTAAAAAATTACCTAATACACTTATTAATATAGAAGAAGTAGTTGATAATAAAATTATTATTAGTACAGATTCTTCATCATTTACTTTAAATTGTAATAATCCAAGTGATTTTCCAAATGTAGATTTTGATGATAGTAAAACACCTATTAGTATTAGTAAAAAAGTATTTTCTAATATAATAAAACAAATTAGTTTTGCTACTTCTTTACAAGAATCAAGACCTATATTAACTGGTATTAATTTAAAAATAGATAATAATAAATTAGAATGTACAGCTACAGATTCATATAGATTAGCAAAAAAGGTAATAGAGTTAGATTCTAATAATTCTGAAAATATAAATATAATTATACCGACAAAAAATTTAATAGAATTAACAAAATTATTTAATATAGATGATGATAATTTAGAAATGCATATTTTTAATAATAAAGTTATATTTAAATTTAATAATATAGTATTCTTAACAAAATTAATTAATGGTAATTTTCCTGATACTTCAAAATTAATTCCAACTGAATTTGAAACTATAGTAACATTAAATAATATTGATTATTATAATGCTATTGATAGAGCATCTTTATTAACTAGTGAAGAGGAAAAAAATATTATTAATTTAAGTTTAAATAAAAATAAAATGAAAATTTCTTCAAATATTCCTGAAATAGGAAATGTAGAAGAAAATTTAAATGTTGAAACAATAAAAGGGGATAATATAAATATCTCATTTAGTTCAAAGTTTATGATGGATGCTATAAAATCATTTGATTCAGAAAAAATTCAATTATTATTTAATGGAGAAATAAAACCAATTATTTTAAAAAATCCTGAATCTGATGAATTAATTCAATTAATAGTACCAATTAGAACATATTAAAAAACAACAAAAAATGTTGTTTTTTTTATTATTATGACAAAATTCGACAAATTTCGACAATTTAAAATAGTATAAGAAGAGCAAATTTATAAAGAAAGGGGGATTTTATGATAAATAATTATGAAATAAATGATGAAACATTAGCAATTATACCTGTAGATGATAAAATTTCAAAAGTATTTGAAATAGACAATACAATTTTAGTTAATAAGAAAACTACACAAATAATAGATGATAGTTGTAAGTATTTTGGAAGTTCATTTATAGGTAGACATGAAGGAACTAAAAATTTAATTGGAATTAATTATAAAAGTCCTATAGTAATAGAAGAAACTAATAATATAATATTTTTTCCAACAAGTTCTCCAAGATTTAATAATTGTGGATGGGTTGCACTAAATAAAATAAAGAATTATAAAAAACATAATGAAGATTCTAAAATAATATTTGATAATAATACTGAATTAATAATAAATATTTCAATTCAATCATTAAAAAATCAAATTTTAAGAGCAACTTTATTAGAATCTACTTTAAGAAAAAGAATAAATAGATAAAAATGCTTAAATAAAGCATTTTTTTATAAAAAAAACAATTATTTTAGTATTTTTTATGGTATAATGTTAATAGTGTATAGGAGTACTTAAAAATAAAAAAATTTAAAAAAACACTATTTAAATAAAAAAGAAGGTATGATATGTATATTTCAAATTTAAAATTATCAAATTTTAGAAATTATAAACAGATAAATTTAAGCTTAAATAAAAATATTAATATCTTAATAGGAAATAATGGTCAAGGAAAAACTAATTTATTAGAAAGTATATATGTATTAGGTTTAACAAAATCTCATAGATCATTTATTGATAATAATTTAATAAAAAATAATGAAACTAAATGTAAAATTATTGGTACTATAAATAAAAATACATATAAAACTAAATTAGAAATTGATTTAGAAAATAATAAAAAAAATTTATATATTGATAATACAATGATTAATAAAAATAGTGATTATATTTCAAATTTAAATATTATAATTTTTTATCCAGAAGATTTAGAAATTATAAAAGGAAGTCCTGCTGTACGTAGAAGATTTATAAATTTAGAACTATCTCAATTAAATAATAATTATTTTATTATATTAAATGATTATAATAAATTATTAAAAATGAGAAATGATTATTTAAAAAATAATTATATAGATGATAATTATCTTGATATTTTAACTAATTATTTAATAGAAAAAGCTATTATTATTTATAAAACAAGAAAAAAATTTATTGATAAGTTAAATGAAAATGTATCAAAAATATATTTTAATATTGCACATTTAAAAAAATTTAATATTAAGTATAAGACATCAATAAATATTGATGATATATCTTATGAAGTATTAAAAAATAATTTAACAAATAAATTTAATGAAATAAGAGATCAGGAAAAAAAATTTAAAACTACTTTAGTTGGTCCACATAGGGATGATTTAGAATTTTATTTAGATGAGTTAAATCTTAAATTTTATGGTTCTCAAGGACAACAAAGAATAGGAGTATTAGCTACTAAGTTAGCTGAAATACCTATATTTAAAAAAAATATAGATGATAATCCTATATTATTATTAGATGATGTATTTAGTGAATTGGATGATACTAAAAAAAATAATTTACTTAAATATTTTAAAAATGATATTCAAGTAATTATTACAACAACTGATATTAATAATATTAATAAAGAATTAGTTGATAAATCAAAAATCATAAAAGTTAAATTAGGAAGCACAAAGGAGATGTAAAAATGGAACAAAATATTGAACATTATGATTCATCTGATATTCAGGTATTAGAGGGATTAGAGGCAGTTAGAAAAAGACCAGGTATGTATATTGGTACTACAGATGTAAAAGGATTACATCATTTAGTATGGGAAATTGTAGATAATTCTATAGATGAAGCATTAGCTGGTTATTGTAAAAATATAGAAATAATTATAAATAAAGATAATTCAATCACAGTAAAAGATGATGGTAGAGGAATTCCAGTTGATATTCATAAAAAAACAGGTATTTCAACAGTAGAAACTGTTTATACAGTATTACATGCTGGTGGAAAATTTGGTGGAGGAGGATACAAAGTATCTGGTGGTCTTCACGGAGTTGGAGCTAGTGTTGTTAATGCATTAAGTTCATGGGTAAATGTTAAAGTATATAAAAATGGAAAAATATATGAAGCAAAATTTGTTAATGGAGGAAAAATAGAACAAAAATTAACAATTATTGGAGATTGTGATAGTAGTAGAACAGGAACAACAGTAACATTTAAACCAGATTCTGAAATATTTGATACAGATATTTATGATTATGAAACATTAAAAATAAGAACTAGAGAATTAGCTTTTTTAAATAAAGGATTAAAAATCACTTTAAGAGATGATAGAGATTCAGAAGATACTACAGGAGAAGTATTTCATTATGAAGGTGGAATAAGTGAATATGTTAAATTTATTAATAAAGGAAAAACACCAATTCACGAAGATATTATACACTTAGAAGGTGAAGAAGATAATGTAGTATTTGAAGTTGCTATGCAATATACAGATGGATATAATGATAATATTTATTCATTTGTTAATAATATTAATACTCATGATGGTGGAACACATGAAGAAGGTGTTAGAAGAGCATTAACAAGGGTAATTAATAGTTATGCGAGAAAAAATAATATATTAAAAGAAAAAGATGAAGCACTAACTGGTGATGATGTTAAAGAAGGATTAACAATGATTATTTCTTGTAAACATCCAAATCCACAATTTGAAGGTCAAACAAAGGGAAGATTAGGAAATTCAGAAGTAAGAAAATTAGCAGATAGTGTTTTTTCACAAGGTTTTGAAAGATTTTTAATGGAAAATCCTACAGAAGCAAAAATTATTATTGAAAAAGGAATATCTGCATGTAGAGCAAGAAATGCAGCTAAAAGAGCAAGAGAAGCATCTAGAAAAAGCGATTTATCAATTGGATCTTTCTTTGGTAAATTAACAGACTGTAAAAGTAAAGATCCTAGTGTTTCAGAAATATTTATAGTCGAAGGAGATTCAGCAGGAGGTTCTGCTAAAAAAGGTAGAGATTCAATGACTCAAGCTATTCTTCCTTTAAGAGGAAAAATATTAAATGTAGAAAAAGCTAGATTAGATAAAGCACTAGGAAATGAAGAAATAAGAACAATAATTACTGCTTTTGGAACAGGTATTGGTGCAGAATTTGATTTATCTAAATTAAGATATGACAAAATAATAATTATGACCGATGCCGACGTTGATGGATCACATATTAGAGTATTATTATTAACATTATTCTATAGATTTTTTAAACCAATAGTTGAAGCAGGACATGTATATGCTGCACAACCACCATTATTTAGAATAATGCATGGTAAGACAAGAAAATATGTATTAGATGAACCAGAAAAAGAAGAATATTTAAATTCATTAGACGAGAATGTAAGAAATAAAGCTGAAATTGCCAGAATGAAAGGTCTTGGAGAAATGGATGCAGATGAATTAAATGAAACAACAATGGATATTAATAATAGAGTATTACGTAAAATAACTGTTGAAGATTGTGTAGCTGCTGATGCTATGTTTAATAAATTAATGGGTGAAGAAGTAGAACCAAGACGTGCATTTATAGAAGAAAATGCTAGATATGTTAAAAATCTTGATATATAGGAGGAAAAGATATGGAAAATAACAAAATAATAGAAGAACAAGATAAATTTAATGGTACATTCCATGAAAAAGATAGTCATGAAGTAAATGACATAGTAAAAGAAATATCTGATTCCTTTTTGGATTATTCTATGAGTGTTATTACTTCACGTGCAATTCCTGATTTAAGAGATGGTTTAAAACCAGTACATAGAAGAATACTTTGGTCAATGTATGAAGAAGGAAATACTCCTGATAAGCCACATAGAAAATCAGCTACAACAGTTGGAAATGTTATGGGTCATTACCATCCACATGGAGACTCATCTATATATGAAGCTATGGTTCGTTTAGCCCAAGATTTTAATCAAAGATATATGTTAGTTGATGGACATGGTAATTTTGGTAACATTGAAGGAGATGGAGCAGCAGCATATCGTTATACAGAAGCCAGATTAGCTAAAATATCACTTGAAATGTTAAGAGATATTAGAAAAAATACAGTAGATATGATGCCAAACTTTGATGAAACTTCACCTGAACCAGTAGTATTACCTTCAAGATTTCCAAATGTTTTAGTTAATGGATCAATGGGTATTGCAGTAGGTATGGCTACTAATATTCCACCACATAATTTAGGTGAAGTAATAGATGGATGTATAGCATATATAGATAATCCAGATATTGATACAATGGGACTAATGCAATATATAAAAGGTCCAGATTTTCCAACTGGTGGAATTATACTAGGAAATAGTGGTATAAAAAAAGCATATGAAACAGGTAGAGGTAGTATTACTATTAGAAGTAGAGCTACTATAGATACAGAAGGAAATCATAATCAAATAGTTATTACTGAAGTTCCTTTTGGTGTAAATACTCAGGAATTAAAAAATAAAGTAGCTGAATTAGTACATAATAAAGTAATAGATGGTATAACTGATTATCATACTGATTTAAAAAATGGTGTAAAAATTACAATTACATTAAAAAAAGATGCTAATGCACAAGTAGTATTAAATAATTTATATAAACATACTAATTTTCAAGTAAATTATGGAATAATATTTTTAGTAATTGATAATGGAACACCTAAAACTTTGAGTTTAAAAGAAATTATTTCAAAATATATAGATCACCAAAAAGAAGTAATAATAAGAAGAACAAAATTTGATTTAGATGCTGCTTTAAAGGATGCACATATATATGAAGGATTAAAAATAGCATTAGATCATATAGATGAAGTAATTAAAATAATAAGAGGCTCAAAAACTGATCTAGAAGCAAAACAAAATTTAATTAAGAATTTTGGATTAGATGAAGAACAATCTCAAGCAATCCTTGAAATGAAATTAAGAAGATTAACTGGATTAGCTAGAGAAGATGTTGAAAATAAATTATCAGATTTACATAAATTAATTGAAGAATTAAAATCAATTCTTGCAAGTGATGAAAAGATTATGAATATTATTAAAGAAGAAATGTTAGAAATTAAAAAGAAATTTGCAGATGAAAGACGTACATCAATTGATATGACAGCTATAGATTATATAGAAGATGAATCTTTAATACCAGTAGAAAATGTAATTATTACACTTACTAATAATGGTTACGTAAAACGTATGAAAGACGATGTATATAAGACACAAAATCGTGGTGGTGTTGGAGTAAAAGGTATGACAACTAATGAAGAAGACTTTGCAAAATATATTATTCCAATGACTACTCATGATTATATTCTATTCTTTACTAACAAAGGAAAAGTATATAAAATGAAAGGATATGAGGTTCCTGAATATAGTAGACAATCAAAAGGATTACCTATCATAAATTTATTACCTAAAGAAAAAGATGAAGATGTAACAGCAATGTTATCTATATCAAAAGAAGAAGATAATCAATTTATTGTATTCTGTACACAAAATGGTTTAATTAAGAAAACTAAGATAGAAGAATTTGATAATGTTAGAAAAACAGGAAAAATTGCTATTACATTAAAAGAAGATGATTCATTAATTTCTGTTAAGAAAACAAATGGTCAAAAACAAATATTAATAGGTTCATCTGATGGTAGAATGGTAAGGTTTGATGAATCAGAGATTAGAGTATTAGGTAGAACTGCATCTGGTGTTAAAGGAATTAATATGACATCAGGAAAATGTGTTGGAATGGAAATATCCGATGACAATCAAAAAGTATTAGTTGTAACAGAAAAAGGATATGGAAAACAAACAGAAGTAACTGAATATAGAGAAACCCATAGAGGAAGTAAGGGAGTAAAAGCTCTAAATGTTACTGAAAAAAATGGATCAATTGTTTCATTTAAAATAGTTGATGGATCAGAAGATTTAATGATTATTACAAACAGTGGAATGATTATAAGATTACCTATTAATCAAATATCTACTACAGGTAGAGTTGCACAAGGAGTTAGATTAATTAATTTAAAAGATGGTCAAACTGTTAGTAATGTTGCTTTACTTGATGAAGAAGATGATAATGTTTCACGTGAAACATTAGAAACAGAAAGCGTATCAGAATAATATAAAACAATGTTTCACGTGAAACATTGTTTTAATTTTTGAATAAATTAATAAAAAAATTTCAATGTTTCACGTGAAACATTGAAAAAATATTAAAAATAATATATTATTAATATGCACAACATTAATGTTTGAACCAAGTCAGAGTCGGAAGACAGCAGCTTTAAGAACCTCTTAGTGTGTGTGCTTTTTTTGTAGGTGATATTATGAATTATATGAATTATGCTGTTAAAGAAGCTTATAAAGCAGCAAAAAAAGGAGATGTTCCAGTAGGTGCTATTATTGTAATGGATGGAAAAATAATAGCAAGAGCACATAATAAAAGAGAAAAAAATAATAATGCAATTGAACACGCTGAATTAATTGCAATTTCTAAAGCATGTAAAAAATTAAAAACATGGCATCTAAATAATTGTATTTTATATTCAACAATGGAACCATGTATGATGTGTTCAGGGGCAATAATTCAATCTAGAATTCGAGAAATTCATTATATAATAGATAATAATCAATTTGGATTTATAAATAATATTAAGAATATTAATATAATAAAAGAAGAAAATGAAGAATATAGAATATTATTAAAAAATTTCTTTAAACAAATAAGAAATTCTAATGTTTCACGTGAAACATTAGAATAAATTAATAAACAATGTTTCACGTGAAACATTACTTTTTTTCTTAAATTATAACAATAAAAATGTTATAATATTTAGGTACGAGGTGATTATATGTATCAGTCTTTATATAGAAAATATAGGCCAAAAACTTTTGATGAAGTTGTAGGACAAGATATAATTATAAAAACATTAAAAAATGAAATAAAAAAAGATAAATTAAATCATGCATATATATTTAGTGGACCTAGAGGGACTGGTAAAACAAGTACTGCTAAGATATTAGCAAAAACAATAAATTGTTTAAATTTAATAAATTTAACGCCTTGTGACAAATGTGTAAATTGTACACAATATAATAATAAACAAAATATAGATATAATTGACATAGATGCAGCATC
>Ga0310691_10007400_pt1 | contig 11456 bp, 7 predicted proteins | sample 176DNAGHGlowgp2_FD_203887 | JGI IMG/M metagenome (GOLD analysis project Ga0310691, IMG submission 203887) | Sheep rumen microbial communities from Palmerston North, Manawatu-Wanganui, New Zealand - 1766 DNA GHGlow gp2 (v2) (version 2) | ecosystem: Host-associated > Mammals > Digestive system >... | reverse complement strand
TTAGATCCCTCGTTCTGTAAAGATCAGAACTGTCGGACATTGTTCTGTTCTTATCGTGGCAGTGACTCAATCTTGGTATCCGACCATTTTGGTAATCGTCCTTATATTGAGCAGGAGTGGTATAGCTGGACCTATTCTACTGGAGAAGCACGATGGAGTGACCCAACGATAGAAAATCTACGAGGCGGATACCCTATTATGGGTTATAGTATTCCAATACGAAATAATGGTCGTGTGGTGGGCGTTTTCGTCTCTGCAATTTCTTTGGAGTGGCTTTCACATACAATTGAAGAAGCGCGTCCTTTCCCTCGTACCTATTGTACGCTGATGAATCAAGGTGGAGCCTTTGTCATTCATCCAGATAGTTCATATCTGCAGACACGTACTGTTTACCAGCAGTTAGATGAATATCCTGATGAGAATCTGGAACGCTTGGCTGATGCGATGCTGAAAGGTGAAACGGGCTATATGTCTGTGAATATCTATGGTACTCCATGCTATGTATTCTTCAAACCTTATAGGAATGCAGGGTGGGCTGCAAATATTGTCAGTCTGAAATCTGATGTGTTTGCTACTTACGACCGTTTGCAGAAACGCATGTTTTTTATTATGGTATGCGGTCTGCTTTCGTTGCTTGTGTTCTGTTGTTATTTCATTCACATTCAGTTCAGGCCTATTCGTCTTCTTGACCTTTCTGCCCAACGTTTGGCAGCTGGTCATTTCGACAAGCCTATTGCTGATAGCTATCGTAAAGATGAGGTCGGAGCCTTACAGAAAAGTTTTCGTGCCATGCAGCGCTCTTTAGGTAGATATCTGGCCACCATCGAACAGCGTAAGATAGTTTTGAGTCGTCAGAATGAGGCATTACGTGTTGCTCGCGAGAAAGTGCGTGAAGCCGATAGACTTAAATCTGTGTTTGTGCATAATATGACAGACCAGATGATACAGCCAGTGATAAAGATAGATACATTGGTGGATACCATATACAAGAATCACATGCAGTTAAGTCATGAGGAGGTGGTCGGTATCGTGGATGAGATGTCTGAGCAAACTCGAATGGTTACCCAATTGTTGGATAAAACCATTGAAGTGTCGTTGAATAATAATACTGAAGCCCAATGACAATACCCTTACGAAAATTCCATAATTCCTTATTGGCAAGGTTGGGTGTTGGTATCTTGCCCTTTGTCGTGATTGTATTTGTTGTCTCACTTGGCTTTTTGTTTAAGTGGTCAAGAGATATGGTACGTCAGGAGGCTATCGAACGTGCTAACCTCATGCTGACGAATACATCCTTGCGTGTAGGAAGTTACATTCAGGAGATACAGACTATTACAAATAATACGATTTGGCTGGTGGAAGAGAATCTGGTTCCAGACTCTCTGTTGGGATACACACGCCGTGTTGTAGAGCTGAATACTGATGCATGTGGATGTTCCATCACGATGGAGCCTGACTTTTTCCCACAGTATGGCCATAGTTTCTCGGCATATACTTTTTTTGATGGTGATAGTTTAGCTACGTTTATAGAGGAACCTTATGATTATTATAATAAGGTATGGTATAAAAGGGCATATGAGACTGGTGAGCCAGTTTGGTCCGACCCATATGATGATAGTGATGATGGTTCGTGGGCTGTGTCTGAATGGATCTCTTCTTATAGTGCACCTTTAAAGGATAAGCAAGGTACAACGATAGGCGTTATCTCTACAGACCTGTCGTTGGCTAGACTATCACAGACGCTTTCTGAAGAGGTGCCTTATGAGCATTCGTATTGCATGATGTTGGGGCAGGAAGGAAAATACTTCGTGCATACCGATACAGCAAAGCTCGCGCATAAGACAATTTTTGATGGTGTGGATCCTTTGGAACACCCAGATATCATTGCGTTGGGCCATGAGATGGTTGCAGGTAAGAGTGGTTATATGGAGGTCAATGTTGATGGCGATGATTGTTTGGTTTTCTACAAACCTTTGGAGAATACACCATGGAGTATTGCTCTGATTTGTACGGAAAGCGATATATTCTCCAGATACAATAGCCTATTGTATATCCTGATACCTTTGCTTACTATAGGATTGTTGCTCTTAGTATATTTCCTCCGTTTGATCGTAAACTACTTTATCCATCCCCTGAATCGTCTGGCTTCTCAGACACATCATATTGCTGATGGTCATTTTGATGTGTCTATGCCAAAAAGCAAACGAGTGGATGCTATCGGACGTCTGCAAAATAATTTCTCTGCGATGCAGCACTCTTTGGCAAAACATATCAGTCATTTGGAGCGTGTCAATGAGGAAACAGAACAGCGCAATAAAGAATTAGTGAATGCTAACCAACAGGCCGAGGAAGCAGCTCAGCGCCAGGTGGTCTTCTTGCAAAATATCCTCCATCAGATACGTACGCCGCTCAATATTATCATGGGTTTTGTGCAGGTGCTGCGTGATGACTATACTGTGATACCGCGTGAAGAGATGGTGACCATCACTGAGACGATGAAGCATAATGCCACATCGATTTCTCGTATGGTACATATGCTTACAGCCGCATCTGCGTTGGATGTTGGTAAGGTCGTAGATTGTGAAGACCATATATCTTGTAATGGTATCGTTTGTGAGGCAGTGAATATCTACAACCAGCGTGTTTCCAAACCCGATGTGTCTTTGCAGGTTAAGACGGAGGTGCCTGATGATTTGTTCGTCAATGTCCATAAGGATTATTTCCTTAAGGTTCTGAATGAGTTGCTTTATAATGCAAGAAAATATAGTGTCGTGCCTGGCCATGAAGATGAGGCATTGATAACTCTATGTGTACGGAAGGTAGAAGGATTTGTTCATTTCATTGTAGAAGATAACGGTCCTGGTGTTCCTGCTGTTCATCGCAGTCAGATTTTCAATCAGTTTATCAAGGCAAATAGTTTCTCTGAAGGGCTTGGATTAGGTCTGTTTGTCTCCAAGCAGTTTGCTCAAATGATGGACGGTGATCTGATTCTTGACGAGAGCTATACTGCTGGTGCCCGTTTCGTATTTACCATTCCAGTGTAACTTAACTACTGATTATATACTATTTTGAACAGAAAGATCCCAGCCATTGTGAAATGACTGGGATTCTTGTTTGATATTTGAAAAGTCTGCTTATGCGTTGTTCTCGGCATCAATAGCTTTAATCTTCTCCTTGACTAACTGCATATCGTCTTTCAACTTCTGAATCTTGCGGTTCATCTCTTCGATGAGGCTGTTACCCTTCTTGCTGCTGGCAGTCAGGAAACCCAGGTTGTTTTCATAAGTATGAATCTCCTGCTTCAGGTTGTCGTACTGACGCATCAGGCGCTGACGTTCATTGTCCAGTGCACCTTCACCACGTTCCGCAACTTGTTTTAGGTTGTCCTTGAACTTGTTGAGGCGTTTCTTGGCTACGTTGATATTCAGTTCCTTGTAGAGCTTGTCGAGCACGGCGTGATACTCCTCGTAAATCTTATCTTTCTCCTTGAAGGGCACATGTCCGATGGCGTTATATTCCTCCACGAGCTTCTGTACCTTCTCCTGCAGTCCGTCACCAGCCTCCTCGGCAACAGCCTTCAGACGCTCAATGACATCACGCTTCTTTTCCAGATTTTCATGCTCTTCATTACGCTGACCTGCACCTGCGGCATTGCGAGCCTCGAAGAATTTGTTGCAAGCGCCAAGGAACTCTTCCCACAGCTGGTCACCCAGTTTCTTGGGCACCACACCGATGGTCTTCCATTCCTTCTGCAAAGCAATAAGCTTATCACTGGTAGAACGCCATTCTGTGCTATCCTGCAAAGCCTTGGCTTTCTCAATCAGTGCACGTTTCTTGTCGGCATTCTCCTTGAAACTGTCTTTCAGCGTCTTGAAATATTCTGCCTTGCGGGCAAAGAAATCATCGCATGCAGCACGGAAACGCTCAAAGATCTTCACGTTCATCTTCTGGGGTGCAAAACCGATGGTCTTCCATTCTGCCTGAATGGCGATAATCTCCTGTGTATGACGCTCCCAGTCGCCGCTACCCTTGTTCTCTTCACCATTGATAGCTTCCACCTTCTCACAGAGAGCAGTCTTCTTTTCCAAATTATCTTCCTCGCGAGCGCGCAAATCCTCAAAGTGCTGCTGGTGACGCTTGTTGATAACGGTGCTGGCTGCCTTGAAACGCTGCCAGATCTCTTCGCGCAGTTCCTTGCTGACAGGACCAATCTCGCGATACTCCTGATGGAGCTGCTGCAACTGATGGAAAGCACTAATCACGTCTGTCTCATCAGCCAACTTCTCTGCTGCCTCGCACAGTCGCGTCTTAGCCTCCAGATTCTTCTTGAAATCCAGTTCGCGAGCCTCGCTGTTCAGTTTCAGCAAGTCATAGAACTGCTCTACGTAGAGCTGGTAATTACGCCACAATTCGTTGGCACTCTCTGCTGGAACAGCCTTGATGTCGCGCCACTCCTGCTGTAGGGTTTTAAATTCCTGATAAGTCTTGCTGGCCTCTTCAGGTGAAGTGACCATAGCCTTTATCTTTTCAATGATGGCCTGTTTTTTCTTCAGGTTTTCTTCCTTCTCAGCCTCCTGTTCACGGAAAATCTGCTGACGGCGCTCTTTGATAACGCCCATCTCAGCCTTGAATACTTCTTCGTCTTCATCGGGGGTGATTTGGTAGGCTTCAGGATCGCCTCCACCGTCAATATACTCCTTCAACTTTGCTTCGCGCTCTGCAATATGCAACTTGTAGAATGCCGTCTTCAGGTATTCTACCTCTTCTTTCTGAGGAGCCTCTTCGCCGTGAGCTATTTCCTTTACACGATCAAGTACTTCTTTCTTGGTGGTGTAAACTTTTCGTTCTTCAGAAGGTGAAGCGTTGTTTTCGGTTGTTTCTACTGCGGTCTCTTCGACCTTAACTTCTTGATTCCCCTGTTCTTCGACTAGCGAAGCGGCTCCGCCGTTTACGAGGATGTTTTCTTGAGAGTCCATCATTTAACTTCTTTTAGTTACTGATTCGGTTGGTTCATACAAAATTAGGCTTCAAAGGTACTAAAAAAAGGTAAATATGTAAAAAAGTAAAAAGGTAAAACACGCTACGTTTGCATTTTTTAACACAATAGCGGTGTTTTACCTTTTCAGCCTCTATCTTTTTGCTCTTAAATCAGTCTTTTGTGTCGGAAGAACCACCAAGCAGCACCTGATACACCTATAGAGATGACGAGGGCGATAATGAATCCCACCGGACTATTCTCCATGCCGTTAATCAGGTTCATGCCAAAGAGCGAAGCTATCAGGGTGGGGAACATCATGATAATGGTCACACTGGTCAGCGTACGCATCACCGTATTCATGTTGTTGTTGATGATGCTGGAGTAGGTGTCCATTGTCGATTCCAAGATGTCTGCATAGATGTTCGTAGTTTCGCGAGCCTGTGTCATCTCGATGTTCACGTCCTCAATCAGGTCGGCGTCGATTTCGTCGATCTGCAGTTTGAACTTCAGTTTAGACAGCAGCGTCTCGTTACCACGGATAGATGTCTGGAAATACGTGAGCGAGTCCTGCAGACGACTCAGACCAATCAGGCTCTCGTTGTTCACGTTCTGATCCAGGTTGCGCTTCGCCTTATCTATTAGTGAATTGATTTGCTTCAGTCGCTTCAGATACCACACGGCACTGCTGTAGAACAAGCGGAAAATCATATCCACATAGTCTGTAAAGCCTACGCCGCGCTTCTGCTGATAGCTCACAAAGTCTATCATCATGTTCGTCTCGTAGTAGCACACCGTGATGGTGACGTCGCGCTTGTGGATGATACCAAGAGGCACGGTGGTGTAGGGCGTCCTTGAACGCACCTCTTTTACATAAGGGATACGCAGAATGATGAGCATCCATCCGTCATCATATTCATAACGGGCGCGCTCATCGGTATCGCTGATGTCACTGATAAAATAGTCAGGTATGCCGAATTTCTCTTCCAGCTCGCGCTGGTCGTCTTCGGTGGGACACGTCACTTGTATCCAGCAATTGGGCTGCCACTCCTGGAGTTGGCTCAACCCACCTTGGGTGTTCCAGTAAGTCTTCATTGTGCTAATCCTTTTTTAATTGACAATTGATAATTGACAATTCACAATTAGTGCGGCAAAGGGATTAGCTGCTTTGCTCGCTATCCCCTGGCCTAACGTTTGTTACTATCCGCCGGGTAATCGTCCATAATTTTGTTTGTATTTTGGTTTAACGGGTGCAAAGGTACGAATAAGCGAGCAAAAAACCAAAATATATTTTGGATTTTTTCGAGCGATAGTACCTTCGACGTAGTCAAAGGTAAGAAAAATATTAAAGGTAAAAAAGTAAAAAGGTAAAAAAGTAAAGACTGAAGCCTAATTTTTCTCCTTTTCTCCTTTTCTACTTTTTTACCCTTTTACTTTTTTACCTTTTTACTTTTTTACTTTTTCTCGGGTACGTCTTCCAGTGTCTTCTTCAGCAGCGTCCAGAAAGGTTCTACCGTCTTGATGAGTGCACGCTCTGTTGTGGTGTGAGGTGATTTCATCGTAGGACCGAGGCTGACAACATCGAGCCAGGGATACTTACCCAGGATGACTGAGCACTCCAGTCCGGCGTGATCTACCTGGATGATACCATCCTCACCAAACAGCTCCTTGTATTCCTTCAGCAACAGGTGCAGAATCTCTGAGTCAGGATTGGGATCCCAACCGCCATACGAGCCCGAAGTCTCTACCTTCATGCCAGCCATAGAGAAACAGCTCTCCAGTGTCTTTACGATATAGTCCTTCATATCCTCGCGACTAGAGCGGGCCAGAATCTTGATGCTGGCCTTGCCGCCTTCGATATCGATGATAGCCAGGTTGCTTGAGGTCTCTACTACGTTGGGGTAGGCGGGGATATAACGGATCACACCGTCGTGACAAGCATAGATAGCGTCAATCAGGTTGTCCTGAATCTCTACAGGAATCTCTGTCTTAGGTGTCTCCACCTCCTCGACAATCACCTCGATACCCTGGGGCTCAATGAGCTTGAACTCATCATTGAAAGTCTCTTTCCAGTCCTCAGCCAGTTCCTTCATTGCGGCAATGTTCTCCTTAGGCAAGGTGAGAATCGTCTCAGCCTTGAAGGGGATAGCATTACGCATGTTACCGCCATGCCATACGGCCAGACGGGCATCTAGTTCCTCGATGGCTTCGCGTACCATCTGTGCCATCAGCTTGTTGGCATTACCGCGACCCTCGTGAATCTCCAGACCAGAGTGTCCGCCGCGCAGGTTCTTTACTGTCAGACGTACGGCAGCATCCTCGGCATCCGTCTCCACCTCTTTATAATCCAGTGTAGCAGTAACGTCGATACCACCGGCACTTCCGATGACAAACTTACCCCAGTGCTCTGAGTCCAGGTTCATCAGAATATCGCCCTGCAACTCACCCTCGGGCAGTTCGTTGGCACCATACATACCCGTTTCCTCGTCGCGAGTGATGAGTGCGTCGATAGGACCATGCTTCAGTGTCTTGTCCTCCATGACAGCCATGATAGCAGCAACACCCAGACCATTGTCGGCACCCAGTGTGGTGCCAGTAGCCTTCACCCATTCGCCGTCAATCCAAGGCTGGATGGGGTCTGTCTCAAAGTTATGTGTTGACTCAGGTGTCTTCTGTGGCACCATATCCATGTGAGCCTGCAGAATCACGCCTTTCTTGTTCTCGTAGCCAGGGGTTGCGGGCTTACGGAAATGGATATTTCCTGCAGGGTCCTTCACTGCATAGATGCCGCATTCCTTGCCGAAGTCGAGCAGGAACTGCTGTATTTTCTCCAGATGTCCTGATGGACGTGGAATCTGTGTCAACTTGTAGAAATTTCTCCAGATACATTCTGGCTTCAAATTCTGAATTTCGTTGTTCATAGTCGTTTTGGTTTTTTCTTATTAATATGTTATTTTGTTACTGTGTCTTTAAAATATTGTTATTGTGTTATTGTGTCTTAAAATATTGTTATTTTGTTATTATGTCTTTAAATATCGTTATTTTGTCTTTATATATTGTTACTGTGTCTTTAAACAATGTTACTCTGTCTTTTCGACAAAAACGTCAACCTCAACCACGCATATACACCCAGTAGGATGACGAGCATGGTCTGAACGGTATGTACAATCAATACGAATATCAGTGCCTGATGATCGGCCACGCCATAGAGAATCAGCATGGTCTTGATGGCGAAATGCCAGGGACCGGCACCATTGGGTGTGGGCACGATAACGGCGAAGTTGGCCACCACAAACGATATCAGCGCACAGCCCAGTCCTAGGTTAGCAGTAAAGTCAAAGCAGAAGAAGGTGAGGTAGTAATGCAGGAAATACATCACCCATATACCTATAGAGAAAAACAGGTATAGCGGCAGATTCCTCACATCTTTCAGCGAGAGCACACCCTCCCAGATGCCGTGAAGCGTCATCTTCACCTTATTATATATAGAGAGGTGTTTCAATAGCAGATGGAGCAACAGCATGACGGCGGCAGCACAGATGGCTGTCACCATCCAACCCGTCAGTGAGAACCCACTCAGAATCTTCTCAAACGAGGTGCCTGTTTTCTCAAAGAATGTGCCGAAGGTGCTCATACCAAGCAGCAGGATGATGCCAGAATACATCATCACAATCAGCGTGTCTACGGCTCTCTCCGTCACCACAGTGCCTAGCGCCTTGGGAAAAGATGTCCCCTCCCATTTTTTCAGCACACCGCAACGGGTGAACTCACCTATGCGAGGAATAATCAGCGAAACGGCATAACTTAGGAAAACAGCGTTGACAGCTACTGACGAGCGTGTTTTCTCACCTAAGGGCTCCAGCGTCTGTTGCCAGCGCCAGCCGCGAAAAGCTTGAGCCAGTATGCCGAAGGGGAACGATAGCAGCATCCATGTCCAGTTCATCTCGTGTAGCATCACGTTCTCTATTCTTTGCCGATCCTCCCCACGATACATCCAATAGAGTATCGCGCCGCCTAAAATAAACGGCAAGATAACTTTGGCTATGGTCTGTATTATTTTCATTGCATGCAAAGGTACAATAAATAATTTTTTCTGCAAAATTTATACACACCATTTTCAGTATATAAAATTTTTTTTGTACATATGGCTCAGATTAAGGAAGCCATAAAAAGCGTCCAATAAAAATCCTATTTCTCTTCTATCTGCTTCAGAATGTCTTTTGCGGCATTCACAGCCTTGCGGTGATAGTAGTAGCCAACGGCTCCTCCGATACCTCCACCAATGAAGATGGGCAGCGTAAACCATAGTGGGTTCATGTCCTCCGGACACCTCTTCCATGCAAACTCATAGCAAGCTCAGGTGATGTGATGAATGGTATGAATCTGGGGCTAATGGCACCCCATTTGGGCTTAATGGCAGGTTAATTCAGGGAAACAACGTTTGAACTCGCTCTCGAAATTTGGCGTCAGAATCTCTTTGCCCATCGCCTCTTTGATCTCCTGCATGGTCCAGAAACGTCCACCGTCCAGTTCCTCTGCCGACGGACGTACTGGCCCGTCGTATGTGGTACGGTTTACATAGACCAGTTCGCGTTCGCGCTTACTGTCGAACACGTATTTATCCACAAACTCAGGCACGAAATCCGTGATGCCCAGTTCCTCGCTCACCTCGCGATGCAGGGCCTGTTCTGGTGTCTCGCCGTAGTCTATGTGCCCACCTACGGCTGTATCCCATTTCCCTGGTTGTATGTCTTTCCACTCAGGACGCTTCTGCAGGTAGATATCACCTGCCGAATTAAACACATGCAGATGCACCACGGGGTGCAACAGTCGTGATCCGTTATGACACTCGCCTCGTGTGGCCGAACCTATCACGCATCCTTCCTCATCGACCAGCGGAAATATCTCTTGTAAATTATCCATAATATGTCTTCATTCTTTTTTTCTTATTTCACAAATCCTTTATCACGCCATTTTCCTGAGCGCCAGCGGCGCATCAGGATGATGCCGCGGATATTCTCGTCGAGGGCAAAGCCTATCCACATACCTACCAGTCCGTAGCCCAGGGGGATACCGATCACGTAACTCAGGCCCACGGCGATGCTCCACTGGAAGATGATGCCTATCACCACGGGATAGATGGCATCTCCTGTAGCGCGCAGGGTGCCCACGGCAAAGATATTTGAGGTGCGTCCTATCTCCAGGAAGAAATCCACCACAAACACCCATACGCCCATGGTGATGATCTCCTCATTGTCTGTAAAGGCGCTGAGCACGCCGCGTCCAGACAGCGCCAGCAGGGCCGAGCCCGTCAGTGTGATAATCATAGACCAACGGAAGAAATAGTTGCCCAGCACATAGGCCGCCTGATGTCGCTGTTGCCCCACGAGGTGACCCACCAGTATGCCGCCGCCCTGGGTGATACTGATGCAAAACAAGAAGACGAATGTAATCATGTTGAAACAGTAGGTGCGGGCTGCCAGTGCCTCGTTGCTGATCTGATTAATAAAATAGGTGATCACCACCTGCGACAGACTATAGGAGATGTTCTCGCTCATAGCCGGCACGCCAATCTTCAGCAGGTTGCGCAGTTCCTGCCAGGGCATCGGACGGAAATAACTCAGTGGGAATCGCGGAATATGTACCTTGAAATGGATGGCGGCGAGTAGCACCATTGCCACGGCCCTGCTTGCGGCAGTAGCGATGGCGGCACCCTCTACACCCAGTTGCGGACAGCCCAGTCGTCCGAATATCAGGGCATAGTTGCCTATGATGTTCAGCACGTTCACGATACCTGTCACCACCATGGGATACACCACCTTGTCGGCACTACGTAGCGAGGCTGAGAAGGTAAGCGAAAGGGCTTGGAAGAACGATAGCGCACCAGTCAGTTTCAGATACACTACGCCATCACCCATCAGCTCTGGTCTCAGTCCCATCAGTTGCAGTATGGCCTCCGCTTTAAAGTAGAGTAGGGCACTCATACCCATTCCCAGCATCAGGTTCACAACCAGCGCCATGCCCACCACCTGCACCAGTCGTTTTCTCAATCCGGCACCGATATACTGTGCACAAAGGATGGCGGCACCCATCGAGAAGAACTGATACACCAGGAATACCAGCGATATTAACTGGTTGTCCAGTCCCACTGCCGCCACACTGTTGTCGCTATAGCGACTCAGCATCACGGTATCCACAGCACCCAGCAGCATCACCAGTGCCATCTCGATAAACACTGGTATGGTGAGTATTTTCAATTGTCTTTTCAGGGATTGTTCAGCCATGTCTTTTAGTTTTGAGCTGCGTCATGACAGTGGAAGCGTCATGACAAAGCGCGCACCAGGGGTGTATGAGGTGTCGAGGACGATATCACCACCCAAGCGGCGGGCCAGCGAACGGGCAACGGTAAGACCGATGCCTGTTCCGTCGTAATAGGAGTCAAGTTGCACAAACTCTTCAAAGATGTGGTCGGCTTCCGTCG
>Ga0310691_10007399_pt1 | contig 11456 bp, 10 predicted proteins | sample 176DNAGHGlowgp2_FD_203887 | JGI IMG/M metagenome (GOLD analysis project Ga0310691, IMG submission 203887) | Sheep rumen microbial communities from Palmerston North, Manawatu-Wanganui, New Zealand - 1766 DNA GHGlow gp2 (v2) (version 2) | ecosystem: Host-associated > Mammals > Digestive system >... | reverse complement strand
ACTTTATTTAAAATCCGTCAAGATTTTTTGCGCAGCTTGACAAGAGATACCCTTGGATATACAATATATTATAATTCATATAAAAATAATATGAATTAAAGGAGAGGGAAGTATGACAGCAAAACTTCTGGAAATAGAAAACCTGCATGCAGGTGCGGCAGGAAAAGAAATTATAAAAGGAATCAGCCTTTCCGTAAATACAGGAGAGGTTCATGTGATCCTGGGACCGAACGGCTCCGGAAAGTCAACGTTGATGAATGTCATCATGGGCCACCCGGGGTATATGGTGACGGAAGGGAAGATATGTTTTGAAGGAGAGGATATTTCCGGACTGCGCTCGTTTGAGCGGGCCCGGAAAGGCCTTTTCCTTTCTTTTCAGACGCCGGAAGAGATTCCGGGAATTACAGTGGAGAACCTGCTGCGCACGGCTAAACAGGCAGTGACGGGAAAGTTCCAGCGTATTTATGCGTTTCGTAAGGAACTGAAGGCGATGATGGAGGAACTGCAGATGGACCCGGCTTATGCGGAACGTGATGTTAATGTGGGGTTTTCCGGAGGGGAAAAAAAGCGGAATGAAATTTTACAGATGCTGATGCTGGATCCGAAGCTTGCGCTTTTGGACGAAACAGATTCCGGGCTGGATGTGGATGCGGTACAGATCGTTTCACGCGGCGTCAGCAAATTCCATAATGAAAATAATGCGTGTCTGATCATCACCCATAATACGCGTATCCTGGAAAAACTGGAAGTTGACAGGGTCCATGTCCTCATTGACGGAAAAATCGTGGAAGAAGGCGGACCGGAACTGATAGAGAAAATCAACCGGAGCGGGTTTGGAAAGATTAGGGAACGTTGATTATGGAACAGAAAAAGACGTTTGTGGAAGATATTGAACGCACTCTGTATGATATCCGCAACGAAGACCGTTCCGTGTATAAAACGGAACGGGGACTGACAGAGGAGATCATCCGGGATATTTCACGGCAGAAAAAGGATCCGGAGTGGATGCTGAATTTCCGGCTGAAATCGCTGGAGAAGTATTACCAGATTCCGCTGCCGGACTGGGGGCCGGATATTTCCGGGTTAAACATGGACGACATCGTCACCTATGTCCGTCCGGGCGGAAAGATGGCGGGGAACTGGCAGGAAGTACCGGAAGAAATAAAAGCTACTTTCGACCGGTTGGGGATTCCGGAAGCGGAACGAACCTCTTTGTCAGGCGTAGGCGCCCAATACGATTCGGAAGTGGTGTATCACCGGGTGCAGAAAGAACTGAGCGACCAGGGTGTCATCTATACGGATTTTGAAACGGCGGTGCACGAATACGAAGATATTGTGAAAGAATATTTTATGAAGCTTGTACCGCCAAAAGATCATAAGTTCGCCGCGCTGCACGGGGCGGTCTGGTCTGGCGGTTCCTTTGTGTACGTGCCGGAAGGCGTGCATGTGGATATTCCGCTGCAGTCCTATTTTCGTCTGAATGCGGCGGGGGCGGGGCAGTTTGAACATACGCTGATCATCTGCGAAAAGAATTCCAGCCTGCACTTTATTGAAGGCTGCAGTGCTCCCCGTTATAATGTGACGAATCTTCACGCCGGCTGCGTGGAACTGTATGTAAAAGAGGGGGCGCGGCTGCGGTATTCCACCATTGAAAACTGGTCGCGCAACATGATGAACCTGAATACCAAGCGGGCGCTGGTGGAAAAGGACGGCCTGATCGAATGGGTGTCGGGGTCTTTCGGCTCCCATGTGTCGTGCCTGTACCCCAGCAGCATTTTGCATGGGGAGAATGCCCGCTGCGAGTTTACCGGCGTTACCTTTGCCAGTCGGGGACAGGATCTGGACACGGGGGCGACGGTGGTCATGCTGGCGCCAAATACAAGCGCCAATATCAACACCCGGACGATTTCCAAATCCGGCGGAGCAGCCACCTACCGCAGCGCCGTAAAGGTGCCCCCCGGGGCCAAAGGGGCGAAATGCCTGGTCAATTGCGAATCGTTGCTACTGGATGAAAAGAGCCGCAGTGATACGCTTCCGGTGATGGATATTGAAACCGATGATGTGGAAATAGGGCATGAAGCGAAAATCGGACGCATCAGCGATGAAGCGATCTTTTACCTGACCAGTCGGGGCATTGCGGAAGAAGAAGCTCAGGCTATGATTGTGCGCGGGTTTGTAGAACCGGTAGCCAAAGCGCTGCCGCTGGAGTATGCCGTGGAAATGAACAACCTGATCAACCTGGAATTGGTTGGCAGCATGGGATGAGGTAGCAGACATGGAAAAAGAAATATTCAGTACCCTTCCTGTGCCTACCTGGCGCTGGCTTGGGGTCAACGAAGCGTATCTGCCGGAAGAAATACAGACGTTGCCAGCGCCGGTCCGTAAAACGCAAATTGAAGTTCCGGCAGGGCAACATGTTACTCAGGTGATCGCCAACCGAACGGAACAGCGGACGGAAATTACAGCCCACGTATCGGAAGGCGGCTCGCTCCAGCTGGTTCAATTGCAGCTGCTTCCCCCGGATAAAGCCGGAACCTGCAGTGTAACGGTAACGGCTGAAAAGGACGCGCAGGTTTATTACACGGGGGCGGAAATCGGAGCGTCCCGTGTGCTTGCACAGGTGAAGATCCATCTGGCAGGCGATGGTTCCAAAGCGGACGTATCGGCCTTGTATTTCGGCGACGGCACGCGCAGCATAGATTTGAATTATGTAATTACACAGGCAGGGAAGAAGACGGAAGCCAATATGCAGGTGCGGGGCGCGTTGCAGGACAGCGCGGCGAAAATATTCCGCGGTACCCTGGATTTTAAATCAGGAAGCAAGGGCAGCACCGGCCGGGAAAAGGAAGAGGTCGTATTGCTGAACGAAGGGATTCGCAACCGCAGTGTGCCGCTGATTCTTTCCGCCGAAGAGGATGTGAACGGGCAACATGCAGTGAGCGCAGGCAGGCTGGACAAGTCTAAACTGTTCTACCTGATGAGCCGCGGGCTGGATGAGAAGGAAGCTCAGAAACTGGTGGTGGGCGCTTTGTTCGCCACGGTACTGGAGCGGGTTCCCGATGCGGAGCTGAGAGCGGAAATCAGCAGAGTGGTTGAGGAGCAGATCGAACATGAACAGCGTTGAATTCCGGAAAGACTTTCCGATATTGAACCGAAAAATGAACGGACAGCCGCTGGTGTACCTGGACAATGGCGCAACGACCCAGAAACCGGAGCATGTGGTGCGGGCGCTTTGCGGATATTACGGAGGCTGCAATGCCAATCCCCACCGGGGTGCCTACGAACTCAGCGTGAAAGCTACGGAAATATACGAACAGGCCCGGGCACGGGTACAGCGGTTCATACATGCCGCCAGGCCGGAGGAAATCATTTTCACCAAAAATGCCACAGAGGCTTTGAACCTTGTTGCGTACAGTTATGGCCTGAACTTTGTACAGCCCGGCGATGAAATTGTGATCTCTGTCGCGGAGCATCACAGCAACCTTGTACCCTGGCAGCGGGTGGCCAGGCAAAGAGGCGCAAAACTGAAATATATGTATCTGGAAAAGGATGGAAACCTTTCCGAAGACGATATAGAGACCAAAATAACGGAGAAAACTAAAATTGTTGCTGTAACCCAAGTATCCAACGTGCTGGGCCTGGTGAACGACGTGCGGCGTGTTGCGGACAAGGCGCACAGCGTGGGCGCGGTTTGTGTAGTGGATGGCGCCCAGAGCACCGCGCACATGCAGGTTGACGTACAGCAACTGGGCGCGGATTTTTTCGCTTTCAGCGGGCACAAACTGCTGAGTCCCATGGGTATCGGCGTGTTGTACGGAAGAAAAGAACTGCTGGAAACGATGCCGCCCTTCCTTATGGGCGGGGATATGATCGAATACGTGGAAGAACAGGACGCTACGTTTGCGGAACTGCCCGCCAAGTTTGAAGCGGGGACCCAGAACGTGGGCGGGGCGGCCGGTCTGACGGCTGCGATTGACTATCTGGAACAGTTTACGTTTGCCAGGATCGAACAGATTGAAAAGGAACTGCTGGATTACGCATTGCCCCGCTTGAGGGAATTGCCGTTCATTGAACTGTACGGCTGCAATACGCGGCGAAACAATAAGACGGGAATCATTACCTTTAATGTTAAGGATGTGCACCCCCACGACGTGGCAACGATTCTGGACGCGAAGGGGGTAGCGATTCGGGCGGGGCATCACTGCGCTCAGCCGCTGATGCGTTATCTGGGGCAGAATGCAACCTGCCGGGCCAGCTTTTACCTGTATAATACCCGGGAAGACATCGACCGCTGGATCGAAGCATTACAACAGGTAAGGAAGGTGATGCGACTGTGAACGGATTATCGGAGATTTACACGGAACTGATTGCAGAAGAAAGCCGTAACCCGGAAAACCGGCGTCATCTGCCGCATCCCACCTGCTGTGAAAAAGGGCACAACCCAAGCTGCGGCGATGAGATCACACTGGAACTGGAAGTGCAGGACGGCCGGATCGCAGATGCGTCCTTCACAGGGAACGGCTGCGCCATTTCCCAGGCATCCGCTTCCCTGATGATCAATTTAATCAAAGGGCAGTCTGTAGAAAAAGCGGGAAGCCTGATTGCGCTGTTCCAGCGTATGATTAAAGGCGAGGTTACGGATGTCGGCGAATTGGAAGAACTGGAGGACGCAGCGGCGTTGCAAAGCATTTCCCATATGCCGGCGCGGGTAAAGTGTGCACTGCTTTCCTGGCGAACATTGGAAAAAGCGCTGGATAAACCCGGGAGGGGATAGATATGAAAATCCCATTGCGTTACCAGGTTTCGGAATACGACTGCGGGCCAACTTCCCTGCTGAACGCCCTGAATTACCTGTTCCAGCGGGAAGAGATTTCGCCGGAACTGATCCGTAACATCATGCTGTATTCGCTGGATTGCTACGGCAGCGGCGGCGTGCCGGGGAAACGCGGTACTTCCCGCATGGCCATGATGTTTCTCAGCAACTGGCTGGATGGCGTGGGCAAGACCGGTATCCTGCCGGTAGAAAGTCGTTACCTTTCCGGCAGGGACGTGCGCATAGATGCCCACAGTACCCTTGTGGACGCGCTGCACCGGAACGGCGTGGCGGTGGTACGGCTGTATCTGGACGGGGAGCACTATGTGCTGCTCACCGGGGAAAAGGAGGGACGCGTTTATTTGTTCGATCCTTATTACCTGCCCGACGGGCTTGCGAAAACTGAAATAGAAAACACGACGGACCATCCGTTCCATTACAATCGTATCGTGCCCTTTTCATATTTTAACCGGGAAACGCAGGCTCCTTACGCATTGGGCAGTGAAGCGGAACGGGAAGCGGTGCTGCTGTTTGATACGCGCACGAAGCTGACGGAAGAAAAAGCCATCGAGTATTTCATTTAAGCAGATTAATATAATATGTGTTTCGCTAATTGAATATCATCTTTTAATAATACAGATAATCAAACAAACCGGTATCGGTCGTAAGCAGGCTGATACCGGTTTTCCGGTATTTTGCGCGTCATTTTCTGAATCAGGTTGGCATATGGTATAATAAAACAGACGTAAAACCATTGGTAACTTTATATTTGATTTTTTGAAGAGGTTGAAACACTATGAAACGAAAGGCTAACGTGCACATCATCGCAACCGGCGGCACCATCGCCGGGCGGGCGGCTTCGGCGGCGGCCACGGTAGGCTATAAAGCAGGGGAGTTGACGGTCGGACAGCTCATCGCTTCCGTGCCGGGACTGGATAAACTGGCGAACCTTTCCGGCGAGCAGCTTTGCAATATCGACAGCAAAGATATGCAGGAAGCAATCTGGCTGCAGCTGGCAGAGCGAGTGGAGGCCGCGGCAGAGCGGAAGGACGTGGACGGCATTGTGATCACCCACGGTACGGATACCCTGGAAGAAACGGCGTTTTTCCTCCAGTTGACGGTAAAGACGGACAAACTCATTGTACTGACAGGCGCGATGCGTCCGGCTACGGCCATCAGCGCGGACGGTCCCATGAACATCTGGCAGTCTGTACAGGTTGCGGCAGATAAAAGCGCAACAGGGCGCGGCGTACTAGTGGTGATGAACGGACAGATCAACGGGGCGGAAACCGTTACAAAAGTCAACGTCAATGCGTTGGAAGCGTTCCAGTCTCCGGGAAGGGGCCCGATGGGCGTTATTATCGATGAGAAGATCTGCTGGAATGAGAGCGGCGCATGTACGTTGCCAACCCATAGCGGATCTGTTTCTGTAAAGAATCTGTCGCAGCTTCCCAAGGTGAGGATCATCTACGGCTACGTGGGCGGCGACGACGGGCTTTTCGTGAAGGCGGCCCTCCGGGACGAAGCCAGGGGCTTAGTGTATGCGGCCTGCGGTAACGGCAGCGTGCCGGAAAAACTGACGGGTCTGTTAAAGGAAACGGTTGCTTCCGGCGTGCCGGTGGTGATTGCTACCCGTTGCGGCGGCGGTATCGTGGTGCTGTCAGAGGCGATGACGGCGGTAAATGGCTTTATCCCCGCCGGTCCGCTGAATCCGCAAAAAGCGAAAATACTGCTGCAGCTGGCGCTGACGAAAACAAGCGACGTGGCCGAGATACAACAGCTTTTTGCTTCCTTTTTATAATTTTGGTTGACGAATCCTGCTAAGTTAACTATAATTATGTTAACGTTAACATTAAATTTGTTGACTAAAATACAGAAAAGAGGCAACATGTTATGACCATTGCGGAACTGACGGAAAAGATACTTAAGGAAGGGTACCGGATCACCCGTGAAAATCTGGACAAGGAACTGCTGTTAACGGCAGATCTGGAAGAAATGCTGGATTGTGCCGGCAAACTGCAGAAGCATTTCTGCGGGAACCTGGTGGACTTCTGCTCCATCATCAACGGGCGGAGCGGACGCTGCAGTGAAGACTGCAAATACTGCGCCCAGGCCGCCTGCAACCATACTGGCATTGACGAATACGGCTTTTTGCCGAAAGACAAGATTTTTGCGGCTGCAAAAGCAAACCAGGACGCGGGTGTGAACCGCTTTGCTATCGTCACGGCGGGCCGGGCGTTAAAAGGCAAAGATTTCGATAAAGCCATTGAAGCCTATAAAGAGATGCACGCAAAGCTGAAAATCGAACTTTGCGCTTCCATGGGGTTTATTGACGCGGAACAGTTCCGCCGCCTGAAGGAAGCGGGCGTTACCAGCTATCATCATAATATCGAAACCTCCCGCCGCAACTTCCCGAATATCTGTACCACCCACACCTTTGAGGATAAGATCCGAACCATAAAGATTGCCCAAAAAGAAGGCATGTGCGTTTGCTCCGGCGGTATCATCGGCATGGGGGAAACCTGGGACGACCGTATCGATATGGCGCTGACGCTGGCCGAACTGGGAATTGAGTCCATTCCGCTGAACGCCCTGATGCCGATCAAGGGCACGCCGCTGCAGGATACCCCGCAGATTACTGCGGAAGATGTGGCCCGTACGGTCGCTATCTTCCGTTTCATCAACCCCACGGCAAACATCCGCCTGGGAGCGGGCCGCGGCATTCTGCCGAAGTCCGGGGAGACGGTCATCGGCCGGGGGGCGTCCGCTTCCATTACCGGCAACATGCTGACCACGGCCGGCGCTGCGACAATCGCCAGCGACATGGAAATGCTGAAGAAGCTGGGGCTGACGAATAAGCCGGAAGAAGCCGTACTGCCTGAGTAAATTTCCAAATTTCTTCTTTACAAAACGGTTACGGGGTATTATAATAACTCCATAAGCAACAAAGAGGTTGCGGATTGTTTTATCCGTTTCTCCTTGTTGCTTTTTTATTTGCAAAGGAGCCTTTTACATCATGGCATGGGTCAATGAGAATTTTACCGCCTTGCAGGACAGTTATCTGTTTTCGCAGGTGGCGCATAAAGTGGCGGCGTATTCTGCCGCCCATCCGGAACAGAAGATCATTCGTCTGGGGATTGGCGATGTGACGCTGCCCCTGGCGCCGGTCGTAGTGGAAGCGATGCAGAAAGCGGCAGCAGAAATGGGCGTGAAGGAAACCTTCCGGGGTTACGGACCGGAGCAGGGCTACGGCTTTCTGCAGGAAGCGCTGGTGAAGTATTACGCAGGCTTCGGCGTTACGCTGGAAGCTTCCGAGGTCTTTATCAGCGACGGTGCGAAAAGCGACTGTGGCAATATTACGGATATTTTTGACGATGCCAACGTGATCCTGGTTCCGGATCCGGTCTATCCGGTCTACCTGGATACCAATCGCATGAGGGGACGAAAGATCCGGTTCATGGAGGGAACGCCGGAGAACGGGTTCCTGCCCATGCCGGATCCGGCCGTTAAGGCGGATATCATTTATCTGTGCTCCCCCAATAATCCTACCGGGGCTGCCTATTCCAAAGCGCAGCTCAAAGAGTGGGTGGCGTATGCCCGGCAAAACGGCGCGGTGATTCTGTACGATGCAGCCTACGAAGCGTTTATCGAAGACGGGGAACTGCCCCGCAGTATTTTCCAGATCGAAGGAGCGAAGGAATGCGCTATTGAGCTTTGCTCCCTTTCCAAAACGGCGGGATTTACCGGTACCCGTTGCGGCTATACGGTAGTGCCCTTGGCGTTGAAACGCAAGACCAAAAGCGGTAAGGAACTGTCGTTGAATAAGATGTGGCTGCGGCGGCAGACCACCAAGTTCAACGGGGTTCCCTATGTGGTACAGCGGGCTGCGGAAGCGGTCTTTACGCCGGAAGGGCAGAAACAGTGCCGGGCCAACCTGGCCCATTATAAGGAAAACGCCCGGCTGATCGGCCAGGCGCTGGAAGAAAAAGGGATTTTATATTACGGCGGCACGAATTCGCCTTATATTTGGCTGCAGTGCCCCCGGCAGATGAAGTCCTGGGAGTTTTTCAATTTCCTGCTGGAGAAGCTGGGCATCGTAGGTACGCCGGGTTCCGGCTTTGGCAGCCGGGGGGAAGGCTGGTTCCGCCTGACCGCCTTTGCCAGCCGGGAAGCTACGGAAGAAGCGGTGGCACGGCTGCGTAAGCAGTTGTAATAAGCAGTTAACTCAGCAACAAAGACGTTGCAACTGGACACTCAGTCCAACCGTCTTTGTTGCTTTTTATTTTTAAGGAAGCACTGATTAAATGAGGTTGTACGATTAGCCATTTATCAAACGCGCCGACAAGCGTGCAGATGAATTAATCAGCGCTTCCATAGAAAAGAGAGAAAAAAGAAAAACCAATTCAGGGAGGCAGTCTTTATGTGTGGAATTGTTGGATTTACCGGTGCGCAAAGCGCCGCGCCGCTCCTGCTGGACGGATTGAAAAAACTGGAATACCGGGGCTATGATTCGGCAGGCATTGCCGTCATGGACGGACAGAAGATTACCGTGAGCAAGGTGACGGGGCGCATCGCGAATTTGTGCGAGAAAACCCGGGACGGGGCAGACGTGCCCGGGTCGACAGGGATCGGTCACACCCGTTGGGCTACCCACGGGGCGCCTACGGAAGAAAACGCACACCCCCATCTGAGCAATGACGGCCGTTTTGCGGTGGTACACAACGGCATCATCGAAAACTATATGCAGTTGCGGGACGAACTGATTCGTGACGGCTACCATTTTGAAAGTGAAACCGACACGGAAGTTATCGTCCATCTGATAGAAATGTATTACCGGGGCAACATGCGGAAGGCGTTGCTGAAGACGACGAACCGTCTGCAGGGTTCCTACGCGCTGGGCGTCATCTGTTCGGAAGAACCGGGTAGGATTTACGCAGTCCGGGAAGCCAGCCCGCTGATCCTGGGGGTCGGCATCGGGGAAAACTATTTCGCTTCCGATGTGACGGCGCTGGTGAACCACACCCGCAACGTGATTTATCTGGAAGACGGCGAATTCGCGGAACTTTCCAGCGAAACCATCAAGATATTTGACTGTACCGGTCAGGAAATCCGGAAGAAGGTTACCCGCATCTTGTGGGACGTGCAGGCGGCGGAAAAGGGCGGCTATGAGCATTTCATGCTGAAGGAAATCATGGAGCAACCCGGCGCGGTGAAGGCGACCATCGCACCCCGGATTAAAGAGGGGAAGGTCGTATTTGAAGAACTGGGCTTAACCGCTTCTGAAATCGGGGAGATCCGCAAGATTATCATTACCGCCTGTGGTTCGGCCTATTATGCGGGCTGCGCCGGGAAATATGCCATTGAAAAGCTGTGCCGCATTCCGGTGGAAGTGGTGCTGGCCAGCGAACTGCGCTACAGCGACCCGCTTATTGATAACCGGACGCTGGTCATTGTGATATCCCAGTCCGGGGAAACGGCAGACACCATTGCGGCCCTGAAGGAATGCAAGGCTAAAGGAGCCAGAACGCTGGCGGTGGTCAATGTAGTTGGCAGCACCGTGGCTAAGCTGGCGGATTATACCGTATACACCTGGGCCGGCCCGGAAATTGCCGTGGCCACTACGAAAGGCTATACCACCCAGGTGACGGTGCTGTATTTACTGGCCGTCTATTTTGCGGGACAGCTGGGACGTACGGAAGGCGAAGACCGGAAACTGCTGACTGCCCTGCAGGCGCTGCCACGGCAGATCCAGCAGGCCTTTGACCTGAACGCATCGATTCCTGCGCTGGCGAAGAAGTATCACGCCAGCAAATCCCTGTTCTTTATTGGAAGGAACACGGATTACGCTATCGCCCTGGAGGGCGCGCTGAAGATGAAGGAAATATCCTATCTGCATGCGGAAGCCTACGCGGCAGGGGAGTTAAAGCACGGAACCATCGCCCTGATAGAAGAGCACCAGCCTGTCATTGCCTTGTGCGGCAATCCCGCCATCATGGAAAAGACCCTGAGCAATATCGTGGAAGTGAAGTCCCGGGGCGCGGAAGTGCTGGCCCTGACCTTCCGGAACAATCAGAAAATCGTTTCCGTTGCCGATGACCTGCTGTTTATCCCGAAGATTGACGCCCTGTTTTCCGCAGTGGTGGAAATTGTACCGTTGCAGTTGCTGGCCTATTACGTGGCCAGGGAAAACGGCTGCGATATCGACAAACCGAAAAATCTGGCCAAGTCGGTAACGGTTGAATAGAGGCTGCGCAAATGCAGCTGCATTGCGTTTTGACTCATATCCCAACGTTGCATTCATCTTATTTATGTTGAGGAACATGTTGTTCCGGAAGCAGTCCGACAGCCGCGTTATTTCTGCGTAATGAGGGGGCAGAAGCGGCTGCTCCGGACTGTGGACAGAAGACTTGCATAAGCGTATATAGCCAGGAACGCCGGAACAGGAAACGGAACCTCCGGGTTGTCCGGTTGTGTGTAAGGCGGTTCCCGGCACAGAAAGGAGAGGCGAACATGGTTAATGTCCCGAAATTATTTGGCAGTCTTACGTTTAATGAACGGGTGATGAAAGACCGGTTGCCGGCAAAAACGTTTGCCACATTCCGTAAGATGGTAGAGGAAGGGCTGCCTCTGTCGCGGGAACTGG
>Ga0310691_10007398_pt1 | contig 11458 bp, 13 predicted proteins | sample 176DNAGHGlowgp2_FD_203887 | JGI IMG/M metagenome (GOLD analysis project Ga0310691, IMG submission 203887) | Sheep rumen microbial communities from Palmerston North, Manawatu-Wanganui, New Zealand - 1766 DNA GHGlow gp2 (v2) (version 2) | ecosystem: Host-associated > Mammals > Digestive system >... | reverse complement strand
GGCCAGCACCTTGATCGTGCTGACCATCTCGCCGTAGTCCTCCAGCTTGTCCTGCATCTGATCAATCCGGTGGGTGTTGCTGCGGCTCCGCTGGTCCACCTCGGTCAGCATGCGGATCTGCTCCTCATTCATTGGCTGCCGCCTCCTTCCTTTTCGATCAGCTTCGCAAAAACCTGCGGTGTGCACACGCCGTCCTCCGGGAGCCCGATCCGCGCCTTGAATTTGTTGAGCGCCACCTCTGTGCACGGGCCGAACTCGCCATCGTACACATTGCCAATCAGCAGACTGTTGGCCGGCGCGCAGCCATGGAGAGCCAGCAGGTCCTGCATCAAGCGCACATAGTACCCGCAGTCTCCCCGCCGCAGCTCCGGCAGCAGGCACACCGTGGCGTACAGCGTAGCGTCGTTCAGTTTGTCGGGGTCCGTGCTGTGGACATTATTATCCTTGGCAAGATTGCCGCCGAGGAAACGTAAGCAGCAATCCCACGGGTAAGAGTAGAACGCACCTGTGCGGATCTCCGTGCCCGTCTGGTCGCCTGGCTCAGGATGGCCGCCCGCTGTGCTGGCCCACACCATCCGCCCGTCGCCGAGCGACATGGCCACATGATTCCGCTCGTTGAGAAGAATGTCCCCGGCCGCGCAGCCGCTGCCGGTAGCAAGGTTGACATACGCACTCACATCGGCAAAGCCGCACTTGAGAAACGCCACTTTCATGTTGCCGGTGTAGCTCGCGCCGGTGTCCCGCACCGGTACGCCGACCGTCTGCCAGACGTGGATCAGAAAGCTCGAGCAGTCGTAGTCCGGGCCCCAGCGGTTCTCCTGGCTATAGCCGTGTGTCGGGTCGTCCGCGATCTCGACAGCCAGCACACAAGCTGCGTCGATGATTCGCTTTCTCGTCATCTCATCCATTCAGTCATCCTCCAGCAGCCCGGAATAGCTCTTGTCATCCTCGCCCATGTCTTACTCTCCAAGGATTTCGCGGGCCTCGGCCTCGGTGATCTTCCCCTTGGTCACGGCGTCATGCACGCGCTTGCGGCTCCACACGCCGGTCTCGTACCAGTCCTTGATCCTGTCGAACATCTTGCTGTGCTCATTCATTGGTGCCATCCTCCTCTTCCTCGTCCATCTCTACGTCGGCCATCATGGCCACATAGGCGATGTCACCCTGGAGCTTGCGGTTCTCCGCCTCCAGCTTCTCGTTCTTCCTGCGCTCCTCCCGGAGCTGAGCGTGTACGTCTCTGTACATGGCGTTTTTTCCTCCTCTTGTATTTGTAGGTTGGTTTTTCTCCAAAGAGCTCTGCATAGAACTCGTCCATTTTCCTGAGTGCCGCGCCGGAGTCGTATGGTTTGACCATGGAGATCCAGCTCTGGTAATGCCGCCTCACGTCCTCCATTGTCCGCTCACCCCGGTCAAGCAGCCGCTTCAAATTCCGCAGCTGCTTTCGCTCCCGGCTGAACGTGCGGTCGGAGACCTTGACGATCACCTTGCCGGTGCCGGTCAGCAGGAAGCGCAGCTTTAGGAAGGTGATGCCGCGCCGGATGGGGTAGATGCCCTCCTTGTTGGTCACACGGTGGCCCAGGGCTTTCAGCTCGTCCTCGATGTAGGCCACGATCTCCAGCAGCTGCTCCCGCTCCCGGCAGACTATAAGGAAGTCGTCCATGTAGCGGATGTAGATGTCCGGCTTGTAGACTTCTTTGATCCTGTGGTCGATATGGTCCAGCAGCGCGAGCTGCACCAGCTGGCTCAATTCAGATCCGAGTCCGATGCCGCGCTCTCCGTGTTCGTCTGCCGCTATTTCCTCCGCCGGGCGCCGGTCCTCGTAGCTGTCCACGATCTCGTAGAGCAGCGGCAGAAAGTCCTTGTCCCGCACTCTCTCGGCCAGCAGGCGCTTGATCTCGCTGTGCGGTGTGCTCGGGAAATAGCTCTTGACATCCAGGTGCACGGCGTAGCCCTGACAGTCTCCGTACTTGCGGTAGTAGCGCTCCAGCGCGCACTGGGTCCGGCATACGGTGAAGTCCTTGCCGCGGTTCTTTACGCAGGCTCCGTTGTCATAGATGAAGCTCCGGGTCAGATCGTGCCGCACGCCGTTGTTCGTCATGCTCCGCTGGAGAACGCGGTCGCGCATCTTCGTCGCGCTGATCTCCCGCTTCTTCGGTTCGTGAATGGTGAACACGGTGTAGGGGCTCAAGCGGTATCTGCCGCTCTTCACTTCCTCGGCCAGCTTCTGATTTCTGGTGAGGGAACGGAGGTAGTGGTTGGCCACGCTGTCCTTCCAGAGGACGCCTTTCTTGCATTGCTTCGTAGCACGGCATAACTCCCGTAAAGTCAGCGCCTCGTCCAGCTGCTGTCCCATGTGTCCGTTCCCTTCTTTTGTGATGGCGATGCCGCTGCGGATAGGGGACACTTGCAGTTTCCCACAAGCCCCGTCATAAAGGCGCGGTTGCCAAGCCGCGCGCGGCCCTGATTCCTCGCGGTCTCCCGCGAGCCGGACAGCTTCCCCCTGTGTGTATGTACTGCTTTCCTCCGGCATGGCTGCCGGTCTACTCGATCTCTGACGGTACACGGTCCGGCACGGCCCAGTTCCCGTTGTTCGCGTTGTTGTTGTTCAAGCTCCCGTCCGTGTTGACGTTGCGCTCGTTGTTCGCGTTGGAGGGGTTAGGCGAGCGAAGCCACCAGTTGCGTGCTGTACGGATGCTGCCCGTTTATGTCATGCTTCTGGGGAGGAGATCCCCAGCAGCGCGGCATACCGTTTCTCGTCCTTGTAGACCCAGTTCTTGAGGAGCTTTTCTTCCTGGTTCATCAGATCGGCCCACACTGCGTAAAGGTTCGGGTCGTTCTCCCAGTAGAACGCCTCGTAAGTCATGCGCTTTTCCAGTTCTCCGAAATAGCCGATGGCCAGCGTCTGCAGGCGGTGCCGGTCCCGCGCTTCCTGCGGCAGCTTCACCTTGATGTCGTTGGCTGCAAAGATGCAGCCCATCATCTTGCTGGCAGCGTCTGCCACATCCCGCGCGCCCAGCCAGCGGCTGCGCTTCGGGAAGATCCTCTCGTCGCACAGCAGCTTCCGGGTGGTGCGGCACAGCTCCACGCATACCGTCTCCACTTTCAGATTTCCGGGCTTGCGCTTCGGTACTTGTACGCTCATGTTCTATTTCTCCTCTGTCTCAGGGTCTCGCCCCGCGCGGAGGCGGTGCCTCCTGCGGGGCTGGCCTGGTGGGATGCTCAGATAATATCCAGGCCCGGCACGGCCCAGAGCCCGTCGCTCGCGAAGTTGCTGTACAAGCTCCCGTCCGTGTAGACGTCGCGCTCGCCGTGCGCGTTGGAGGGGATAGGCGAGCGAAGCCACCAGAGGCGTGCTGCGCCGTTGCCGTACTTGATCCTGTCGGCATTGGTCGCTCCGACGTACAGGGCAAACGGGGTGTTGGTCACGGCGCCATTCTCGTCCGGGCTCGTCTCGTACACGCCGTTGTTCGCGCCGAAGCCCACCTCCGTCATGCTGGCCAGCCAGCCCAGGTACTCGCCGTCCACGTAGCCGCCGCCGTCCGAGACGGTGTTCTTCGCGGTGCGCAGCTTGACCTTGCCGATGATGGCCTTGAACTCCGGGTCGATGCCGTAGAGGAAGCCTGCGGTGGGCGTGGTCTGCGGGCGGTCGAACTCGCTGATCTGCTGGTGCCAGCCGCTGGCAGCGTCAGAGGACAGCCACTGCATCATGCAGGAGCTGGCGATGTCGTTGCTGCCATAGCGGGCACGGGCGATGTTATTCACATGGTCGGTGATTTCGCCGTTGGCGGCATGGCCCAGCTTGGTGCCGCTCTCGCCCGCCGCGACGGAGATGCCGCTCTCGATGGCGGTGGTGGCGAACTTCTGGTAGGTGCTGATCTTCGCCGCGGAAAGCTGCGTGTTGCTGCCCCAGCCCAGAACGATCTGGCCGCCGACAGGGACAGCCTGCCCCAGCGTGAAGCAGAACGCGCTCCAGCCGCTGTTGTAGCTGGCGTCGTAGGTGGTGTCCAGCGTGAAGCAGTAGGTGCCGGCGGGCAGGCCGCTCGGCCACTTGTCTGCACCGACACAGTACAGCGCCTGCGTCGGGTTGTAGGCGAAACCTGCCACGGCCTCGTGGCACAGCAGGCTGATACTGTGCGTGAGATTGGGATCAGCGGGGTGGTGCTTGTCGAAGTCCACGATGTCGAACACCAGCGTGCTCGCCGTCTCGTGTGCGGCGATCTTGTCCCCGTTCGCGGGGGTGCCGGTCACGGTGATGCCGTAGTCGCTCAGTTCTACGGTCTCGCCGTCCAGACTCCAGGCCGCGCCGTCGTAGCTGAACTCGTACACGCCCTGGTGGGCATGGCCCACCTGGTTGATGAACTTGGCAAAGTCCACCGTTGCGCCGGTGATCTGCCCGCTCACTGTGGCGGTGATCTGGCTGGCCTTCTCCACGGTGTACTGATCGCCCGGCACCATGACCTTGCTGGCCAGGCCCAGCCGGGTGAGCATCTGGGTGTCCTTGTGAGACTTGAGGGCGATACCCCCGCTCTTCCCGGCGATGCTCGCCAGCAGGATGTTCATGGTGTCGAACTGTTCAGCATTGGGGAAGATGTTGGAAAAGTTGCTCATGCTCTTATGTCCTTTCTGTCAGATTGAGAACGGGGAAGCCGTTCTCTACGCTCCACGCCATGGCATAGAGCTTGTTGCCGTCGTCCTTGTCTGTCAGGTTCACGACGCTGGTGGCCAGGGATGCGCTGGCCGCTGCCGCTGTGGCGCTGCCCGCCGCGGCTGCCTGCGCGGTCTCGGCGGCGTCTTGCGCCTCCTCGGCCTTGCTCTGCGCTGTGGCAGCTGCGGCCTGTGCTGCCTGCGCAGCATTGCGCGCGGTCTCGGCGGCGTTCTTGTAGGTGAGGGCGCTGCCCTCGGCGCCCTTTGCTACGTCGCGGGCCGCCTCCGCTGCGGTCTTGGCATTGGCCGCCGTTGTGGCGCTCCCGCTTGCGGCGGTGGCGCTGGCCGCTGCTGCGGTCGCGGAGGCGGCGGCCTCGGTCGCTTTGGTCCCCGCCTGAGTGGCGGAGCCCGCTGCGGCGGTGGCGCTGTCGGCGGCCTCGGTCGCGGCGTTCATTGCTGCCGTCACATACCGCTGCTGCTGCGCGATCCACTGGGCCTCCGTGCCCTGGTAGCCATGCTTGACGGCGATGGCATAGGCGGAGACGGGGGCCAGATAATTCTTGCTTGCACTCATCCTGTTGATACCTCCAGCCAGCCTTGATAGGCTCCGTTGTCATTGTTCACGGAGAAGTCCGCGCCCTCAAAGCTCTCGCTCTCGACGGTGTAGAGCCAACCGTACTTCGCACTGCTGGCGTCGTCCTCCATGTCAAACTGAATCCAGCTTGCATTTCCGACGTAGCCCTCGGCCTGCGCAGCGGCGGCCTCTGCAGCTTCCTGTGCCTGCTGCGCGGCAGTCTTGGCGGTGTCCGCCTGGGTGGCGCTTCCGGCGGCTGCTGTGGCGCTCCCGCTCGCGGCGCTGGCCTGCGCGGTCGCGGTGGTCGCTGCCGTCTCGGCTGCCGTCTTGGCCGCTGTGGCCGCCGTGCTGGCGCTCTGCGCGGTCTGGGCTTGGGTCTTGAAGTTGGCAAGGTCGGCGTTGAACTGCTGCTCGGTGCCGGTATAGCCGCCGCTCACGGCCTGCTCGTAGGCGCTCGCGCCGTCCTCGCCGTCCGCGCCGTGCAGGTCGATGTACAGCCAGTCCTCGCTGTCCTCGTCCCAGTAGTACAGCTTGGTGTTCGGCTCCTCGCCCACGCGGAAAAAGCCGTCCGCCCCGGTGGGGTGGGCGGTCTCCAGCGCGGCGAGCGTGGCGTAGCTCCCGCTGATCTCCAGCCCGTCGCCCTTCTCGCCCTTGAGGCTGGCGAGCCACTGGGCCTCCGTGCCGACGAAGCCGTGCTTCACAGCCAGGCCGTAGGCCGAGAGATAATAGGGCGGGTGGTCATACATACCCATGGTCTTCTCCTCCTTTCTCCAAGTGTGGGAAATAGTAGCCGTCCGCCGGGCGATATGTCCCGGCGAACCACGCCACAAAAGTGTTGTACCGCTCGTTGAACATCTGCATGGTGTTCTGGTACTTGGAATACTCGCCGTTCTCGTGGTCGATCTGGGCCTTGAGCCATTCGGTGTAGATGTCGTCATGCGGCGGATCCACCAGCAGCGTCCGGGCTTTCGCCTTGGTCTTGGTCAGCTTGGAATAATCAAACTTGCCCAGCTCCTGCTTGGCCATGAGGAACACTTCGCTGGCCACGCGCCCCTCCAGCTGGCTCAGCCAGAGGATCTTCGCCTCGTCCGGGAAAGCGTTGGGCTTGATCGAATCCACAAAACGGATGGCGTCTCCAACTGTCATACAGTCCCTCCTGCATGTGTGCCTTGAGCACAGGCCCGCTCCCGGTATAGGGGGAGAGGGCTTGTGCTCATTGTGATTACTGGAGAGTCGTGCCGGAGGCGATGCCGCCCACAGCGATGAAGCGCCAGTCGTTGCCGGTGGCGTTGAAGCGGCTGCGGCCTCTCCAGATCGCCGCGTCCGTGTTCTTGTCCACGTCCGGGGTGATCGTGAGGGGCACGCGGTCGTTCCACACAGCGCCGCCGTAGTTCTCGTTGTAGGTCGGGTCGATCAGCGCCCAGGGGCTCGTGCCCGCCGTGATGAACTGGTTGAGGTAGGGCCAGATGATAACGGTCCATCTGCCGTACTGGTAGTTGAAGGCGTTGTTCGCGGTGGTCGGCTCCTTGTCCGCGCCGATGGCGGAGAACACAGCTTTCTTCATGGCGGCGTCGTTGGGAATCAGGATGGTGGTGGGGGCCACGTCCAGGATCTCGCCGTTGTCGCCCTTGAAGTTCTGCATCGCGGTCTCCACCAGGCCCAGCGCGTCGGCGCTGAAAGAGTTGGTGAAGCAGTTGGACTGCGCCGTGCCCTTCACCTTGGCCGGGTGGTCGGTGGCCACGATGCCCTTGCCGTCCGCGCCCTTGATGTCGAAGTCCCTGCCGCGGAACTTGATGCTGGTGGTTTTGTTCATCCAGCCGGCGTAGATCGCCGCGCCGAAGAGCTCACGGGTGCGCTCGTAGCTGGTCATAAAGGCCGCGGGCTGCTTGCGCATGTCCATGATCTTCGCGTCCTCGATCATTTCCTGCGTGATCTGGAAGCTGTTCTTCCAGGTCTCGTAGACGATCAGCTTACTAAAGCCCTCCTGCATGCTGTCGCTGGGGTATGCGCCGTTCTCGCCCACGGGCTTGAAGCCGTCCATGGCGGTCATAGTGCTGAGCTGGTCGCCGTAGTTCTCGCTGGTGCCCATGAGGAACAGGTCTTTCAGCAGGCTGTTCTGGTCAAACGCTTCGCTGCGCTGCTCCAGGAACATGCGGACCGGCGCTTCACACGCGCCGTAGATGGTGTTGGCGAGGCCGCTGGCCTCAGAAAATACGATAGGCATTGTGTCGTCCTCCTGTCTTAGAATCTCACATAGACGGTATCGCCGCTGGCGGTGCCGTCCATGCCCACGATCTCGGCCACGCCGCTCGTGGTGGTGGCGGTGACGGACATGCCGCTGGAGGCGTGCAGCGTCACCTTGTCGCCAATGTTGAGGGCCGCGCCGCTGGCGCTCAGCTCCGTCTGGTACACGGTGTCGTGATCCACGCGCACGACGGTCACGAGATCGCCCGCGGCCACGGCGGCGCTGTGCTCCTCCACGCAGATAAACTCCGGCTTGTTCGCGCCGGTGGCGATGGCCAGCTTGCCGCTGGAGAGGACCATCGCCATGCCGTTCTTCGGCGTAATGGCGGAGCAGGGCAGCTTCTCAAAAGGTGCCACATGCCCGTCGTCTGTTTTGATATTCAGAAACATGATGCTTTCATCCTTTCTTGACTTTGTTCTGGAAAGCCTGGATCTGCTCCGGGCTCGCGGTCGGGTTGAAGACGTGATACATTTTCTCCTCTGCCGGGGTGATGGTCGCCCCCGCCTTGCCGCCGATGCTCGTGCGCTTCATGTGGGCCTTGCTGTTCACGCTGTTCATGGCGCGTTGCTGGGCGCTGGCGGCTGCCTGCGCGGCGGCCTGGTTCCGGGTGGCGAGATAGAAAGCGTCCACAAAGTTATTGCCGCGCGCTACCGCGGCGTAGAACTCCTTGGAGTAGGGGCGCGCCAGGAGGTCGGCCAGCTTCGTGATGCTGGGGTCAGTCTTGCGGATCTCCGCCAGCTGCGCCTCCACGTCCTGCTGGAACCGCTGGCGCTCCTGGGCTTCCGCTGCTGCCTGCTGCTGCGCGGCCAGCTGCTGCGCCTGCTGCACGGCGGGCGTCTGCTGTACGGCTTCGCTCACCAGCTGGTTCAGCGTCTCCACGGTCAGCTTACCGCTCTTGAGTTCCTGCTGGATGCGGGCGTCGTTCTGCGCCTGCTTCCATGCCTGGAACTCCTCCATGTTCGTGATCGGCTGCTTGGTGAAGGGGTTGGTCAGCTGCGCCTGCCGGAAGAAGGCCTGCTGCTGCGTGGCGTACTGCTGCGCCTGCTGCTGGAGTGCCTGCTGCACGGCGGCGTTGATCTCGTCCTGCCGTTCCTGCTGGCGTCGGCGGGCGGCGTTAGCCCGGCGCTCTTCTGCGCTCTGTCCCGTCGGCTCGTTCTCTTCTTCCGTTTCCTCGTCGCCGCTGCCGTCCTCGGCGTCGTCCTTGGCGGCTGCTTCCTGCTCGCTCTCGCCCCCGTCTGCCGGATCGGCGGGCTCCGGCTCGTTTGCGCCTGATGCAGCGGGGTCTGTTCCGTCCTGCCCGTCCGGGGCAGCGACGCCCGGATTGTTCGCGCTTGTCTGGTCAAGGCCAAAGGCGTTAAATATTTTCTCCTCGGTGAGTTCCATGTCGTCCTCCTCTTGGTGGCTGGCATTTTTCCGCTGTTGCCGTGCGTGATTGGTGGGGCGTATTCTCCGGCCCGCCCCTGGCCTGTGGGTGGGTGCTTACTTCTTCCCGGTGCGGAGATCCTTGCCGGTCTGGACCGTGCCCTTCTTGCCGGTGTTCTTCACCTGGTGCGGGGCCTCGACCTTCTGGGTGCCGGCGTTCTTGATCTTGCCGATGTACTCACTGGCCACTTTGGTCTCCTCCTTTCATCGGTACTTGGGATTTTTCCGCGTTCCCCTGCGTGCTGCCATGTTTGCGCTGTCGGCTTGCGTTAAGTGAGCGTCCAAATCTTTGATTTGGTTGACGCGAACTTATACACAGTAATGGTCACAGGATTGCTCCCGGTGTTCCCGTTGTTGTGGGCGGCACGGCGTCGGGGAGAATGTCCCCGGTGCCGCCGGGCGGCGGGTTCGTCGGGAGACCTCCCATGCCTCCCGCTCCCGCTCCGGCTGTCCGCATAGCGGCCATGGCCTGCTGGGCCTGCTGCTCCCGCTCCTGCTTTTCCTCCAGGAACTTCTTGGTGGTTCCCGCTCCGGGGTAGTGCAGCTCCTCCATCTTGCCCCAGAAGAGGATCAGCGTGTCGGTCTGCCTCGGATCGCCAAAGGCTCCGCTCTGGAGGTTCAACCGCGTCTCCTGCCACATGGCGGCGCGGTTGTTCTCCAGCGCCTCGTTGCTGTCCACGGAGAAGAGGAACTGGTCGTTCCAGTACCACTCTCCGTCCGCGTCCTGCTCCAGGAAGTCGTAGCGGTTGAACTCCTCATACACAGTGTCGCCCTTGTGGTCCTTGTAGCTGATCGGGCGGGGCTCGTCGGAGTAGGCCAGCTGGAACTTGAACATCATCTCAAACAGTTCAGCATAGGCCGCGGCTTTCATCACGCGCTTGCTCTCCAACCTGCCCGCGCTCTGCGCTGCCTGGAACTCCTTGGCCACGCCGGAGGTCGCCGTCCTGTCCTCGCGTCCCTGAAAGCTGTTGGTGATGCCGAGGATCTGGCGCGCCTCTTCGTAGGTCATGGTGAGGTAGGCCAGCTCGCTCTCGATGTTGCCGGAGAAATTCAGCGGGCGGATGTACTGTACGTCCTGGATGTTCGACAGGTGCCACAACTCCTGATCCTCGGTGTCCATGCGCAGGTTCGCTTTCGGCGGCATGGTGATCCTCGTGCCCGCTTTCATCAGCCTGTCGATGATCTTCTGCTCCAGCCGGTTCACAGTGTTCTGCTGGTCCCGGATTGCGTCCGCGTCGCTGCTGCCCAGGAGTTTCCCGTATACGCTGACGTTGCGCTGCAGGACGATGGGCATGGTGCTCGGCTTATAGAACGGCACAAGCGTCGGTCTCCATACTGAGCGTCCCGTCTCCTCGTCCAGCTCAAAGTGTGCGCCGGGGATCTCTGTGCCCGCCGCCGTCTTGATCGGCAGCATGATCTCCTCGTACTCGGCCTCCGCGTCGGTGAAACTGGTGCCGCCGCAGTACGGGCAAGGGCCTCCGTCGTACTTGGTCGGCTCGGTCGGCTGCCCGGCCGTGATCTCCATGCCGCCCAGCAGCTCGCCGCCGGCAGGCTGCCCGGCCATGGTGTTCTCCATCTCCTGCGTGGCCAACTGCATCGCCATAAGCGTCGCGGCTGTCTCCTCGTCCAGTTCCCGCTCCAGTACCTCCTGCGGAATAAGACCGCCGGCAAAGCCGCGGGCCGGATTGGGGAGAAGGTCGCCGAAGGGCTGCACGTTGTTGGAGATGATCTGGCCCACCATCGGGCGGGTACGGCGGCAGACGGTGCATACCTCCTGGTGCCGTGCCTGGTAGTCCTCGATGTCCTCCAGCGTGATGTTATTCACCCACACGAAACGGTCCACGCCGCCGGTCTCGTTCTTCTCATAGCCGATGTACTTGGTCAGCAGCTCCTCCTGGGAGTTGACGCCGCCCGCTCCCCTCAGCTCCGGCTCGCTCTCGCCCTGGTTGGTGAGGTCTATGCCGTACTCACGCTTGACCGCGCCGATGGTCGTGGGGGCCTTGACGATGAACCAGTCCATGTCATTGATCCCGGTGAACACGCCGGGCTGCGGGGCGAACTGCTTGGGATGCAGCAGCGTGACAGCAATCTCGCCCACGGTGTCGTGGGTGCGCTTTGAGTTGTCCCACTCCACCAGCCAGCCGGCGCCGCCCTGCACGGGCACGGTCCGCTCGGCCATGTCGTTCATCATCTCAAAGGGCAGGCGGTTGAGCTCGTTGCGCAGCCAGTGCTCGATCACGGCGGCCAGGTGCTCGTCCTGCTTGCGGCGGGGCGTCACCTTCGGGGTCGGGATCGAGCTGGAGATCATGCTCTCGATGTTTTCGAATACAATGTTTCTCACGTGGCTCGTCTGCTTCTTGTCGCCGTCGGGCTTGGTGTCTCCGGGCACAAGGGGGTCGAGCGTGCGCCTGCCGTTGTACAGCTCCTCGCGCTTGTCCATCTTCTCCGTCTCCACGGAGTAGTCCGCGTTGCTCTTGACCAGTCGCTCCTGCCACAGCTTGAGCTTTGACAGGGCCGGGCTCTGCGGGGTGGGAAGTTTCATTTCGTCCATGGTCTTCTATCCTTTCCTCAGC
>Ga0310691_10007395_pt1 | contig 11459 bp, 8 predicted proteins | sample 176DNAGHGlowgp2_FD_203887 | JGI IMG/M metagenome (GOLD analysis project Ga0310691, IMG submission 203887) | Sheep rumen microbial communities from Palmerston North, Manawatu-Wanganui, New Zealand - 1766 DNA GHGlow gp2 (v2) (version 2) | ecosystem: Host-associated > Mammals > Digestive system >... | reverse complement strand
TGAATTAAAGATTAATTTAAAATCGGAATTTAATGAACAGACTCTGGCTTTTGATGTGAGTGTAGGTTGATATGAGCGAATGGAAGAAAGTAAAGATTGGTGATGTGTGCAAAATTGTCAAAGGCACAACAGGGATTGCGAGTGCAGTACCTGGTGAATTTCCGCTTGTTGTGACCGCCGTAGAACGCAAGACTTGTTCTACTTACCAATTTGATTGTGAAGCCGTTTGCATTCCTCTCGTATCTTCTAGCGGACATGGTAAAAAGTCGCTGAACAATGTGCATTACCAAAGCGGAAAATTTGCATTAGGGACAATCCTTTGTGCAGTCATTCCGAATAATCCCGAAGAATTAGATGCTCGCTATTTACACCAATATCTTCAATTCTATAAAGATACGGTTCTTGTCCCATTGATGAAAGGGGCTGCGAATGTATCTCTTTCAATGAAAGATATCGCAGGCGTTTCAATTCCTCTACCACCTATTCAGCGTCAACGTAAACTGGCTGGGATGTTTGTTATGCTGCAACAAAAGCAAAAGGAACTCTTTGCTGAATTCGAAAAACAGACGGAATATGCAAAACAACTCCGTCAGAACATCCTCCAAGAAGCCATAGATGGAAAACTCACCGCAGACTGGCGCAAACAACACCCCGTCCAAAAAGGCAACCCCGACTACGACGCCGAAGCACTATTTGAGAAAATCCAAGCGGAAAAATTAGAAACCAAAAGCACAAAAAAAACAGTCGCCCCCATCGCAAAAGACGAAATCCCCTTTGAAATCCCTATAGGTTGGAAATGGGTGCAATTGGGAAACATCGGTATTATTTCTGGAGGGAAACGACTGCCTGCAGGGGAATCCTTCTCCGTAAATCCAACAGAGCACATTTATATAAGAATAAAAGATATGAAAAATGATTCTGTTGAATTACATGACTTGAAATACATATCAGATAGTCTAGCCGAAAAATTAAAACGATATTGCATATACAAAGATGAGTTATATATTACAATTGCAGGAACTATTGGCCAAGTTGGTATAATACCAGATTCTTTAGATGGAATGAATTTAACAGAAAATTCGTCAAAAATGAAACCATTTGTTGTGTCAAATGTCTTTCTGAAATATTTTATCAAATCCAGTTATGTTCAAACGCAATTAAAAAATGCTGTTTATGGGATGGCTCTTCCCAAACTCGCGTTGAAGCGTATTGAAACGGCTTCTCTTCCACTCCCCCCATTAGCAGAACAAAAAGAAATCGTTGCCCGAGTAGAACAACGCCTACAAACCATCACCCAACTCGAAACCCAAATCGCCACCCGCGAAACCACCACCAAACAACTCATGCAAAGCATCCTAAAAGACGCCTTCGAGGAGAAGTAAATGATTTTTATTGATTCTAATCAAATTGAAGATGAAGAAAAGGCTTTATCAAAAGTTGATTGGATTGAGCCTAATATAAGCCAAATACCATACAATTCTTTAGGTGGTCGGAATTTTGAAATTTTGGTGTACAGATTATTTGAAAATAATATTCCTGACGTTTATAAAGATAAAGAATTGAAAATATACTTAATGGAAGGTGTTGGTGATCAGGGACGGGATATTTCCTTTGTCTTAAATGGGCATGTTGATGGTGTTGTGCAATGCAAAAATTGGAAAGAAAAATTTTCAAAGCCATTATTAATTAAAGAAATTATTAAGACGAGTCTATTCATGAAATTGAGTGGAGAACTTCAATATTTTAATAAATATTGGATTGTCGTTCCTGAAGGTTGTACTTCGGATGCAAAAACTCTAATTCGAAACTTTTCGTCATTGATAAAGCAAGAGAAAATTGAGGATTTATTTAATCAGGTAATAGGTGAATACGAAACGTTCAAGGATCTGTCATATGAGAATGAAGAAAAAGATTTGTTAACCTTATTAGAGAGAATTCAAATTTCTGAAATAACAAGAATACAGTTGGATTCACTACTAGAAAATTCTCCAAATGTAAAAAAGATGCATTTTAAGTTAAATTCAATTATAGATTGTGATACAAATCAAAAAATGATTGAGAGAACTCTTGAATGTTTTGGCTTAAGAATGTTTACGGATGTGGATTTAAATATTTTAAAAGAAAACATTGAAAAAGTTCCTGAAAATTATAGAACTAGATTACTTGGATTTGACATATTTGGCTTACCTCAAGAAATGTTTGGGACGACTTCTGATGATGAACGTGATTTTTTACAATCCGCAGTAAATCTTTGGTCAAAATTAAATATAATGGTGATGAACAAAGTTGTTGATGAAATCAACAATCTTATTTATTCACGAATAAAAATACCTTTAGTTCACACAAATCAAGTGCATTCGCATTCAGTATCCTTTTGTGCTCCTTATATTACAAAATGCACTATATTTGTGATAAATGAAAATTCTATGCCAATATCAGTTTATGGACCAATTAATCGCAATGATGTTGAAAAGGAATGTAAGGAGCGAATTATAGCAACAGCATCAAGTGTTTTTAATAGCGATAATTCTTCTTTTACGAGTGATGCCTTGCTAGTCAAAAAAAAGAAATTACTTATGAAGTTGTCTTTGGAAGGTTTGAATTCTGTTGAAGAAGTTGTTTCTCAGTTAGATAAAGATTTGTGTCTATTGAAGCCAATATGTGATGAAATTATTGATTCACTTTTAGAAAAATATAAATATTCAAAAACAGTTGTTGTTCACGATTTGTCAATTTGGAAAGATTCTAAATATATGGATAATGCTGCTAAGACCCTAAAAAATTTCAAGTAAAGAAAATGCAAATTACGTGTCATCTTAGGCAAATTTTAGAGGTTTGAATTAATGGCGAAAAAATTACTTTCAAAGAAAATTGATATAAATACAGGTAATGCAGATTCTTTTGGTTGGAAAACTAATGAACCCGCAGGTTTTCAGTCTTTAAAAACGGCTCTAAAAGCGTATTTTGAAACATATCGTTCAACTTTGCATGCTCATCCCATTTTGCCCTTGACAGCTCTAAAAAAAAGAACTCGATTTGAAATCGAAGAATACAAAGCTTTATATTTTACAACAATTACCCATTTTCAACATTTTTTTGAGTTTATCTTAAAAGATTGTTTAACAAGAATAAATCCAATTCTTGCAACTAAATTTGATCAAAAAGGTTTTAAAAATGTTTATCTAGCCCTTAACGGCCGTTCCGGTTTATCATCTTCTGCAGAATCTTTTTCAATAGAATTTAGTGATGCCCTGGATCGTTTGCTAGAATTAAGAAAAATTGACCCGAGTAATGCTGTAATTACCGAAATAAGTTTCCTTTTAGATCAAGCGAATGTTCTAAAATCATTAAATATGCTAAGAAATAGAATATGGCACAAAAGTTTATTCTTTTTACAATATCATAATTTAGACCTTTTTATGGGGCAACATATTTTACCTCTTGTCAAGGAGGTTATGGTGTTGCCAAATTACACAAAACAACGATGGAAATATAAACCGCTTTATTGCAAGAAAGATCCTATAGATGAAATTATTCATGAATGTAATTTAAAAAGACCTTCTTTTGACAAAATTGCATTATTGAAGGAAATGGGGCGTGCGGCGTATGAAAATCCCATTGTTATGATGCACAAGCCCAATTCTAGTTGGTTCCGAGCTTTTAATCATGACAAAATAATGGAATCTAAAACGAAAGCGGATGCAGTTTGCAGGGAATTTTTTTATACAGACGTTTTTGAATGTCCGGTTTGCGGTCAAAAAACTTTAATTAAATATGAATTTAGCGATTGGCGTGAAGATCGAAATGGAAATTCTGTAGATGTTACAATACCGGACAAATTACATTGCGAAACGTGTTCGTTTTGTATAAAAGAGAATATAAAAAGATTGTCCTTTATAGGGATTAATGACAAGAATTTTTGGGATGAACATTAAAGGGTATTCATTTTATGTCTCTTGGATATTTTATGCAGCCTCAGCAAGCCCGTCAGGTAAAATGGATTGACAGAAATCGAACCATCGGTGAAATGTTAGATGATGGTTCAATGACTCTTTCTATGCTTGCGAAGGGCATGGAAAGCGAGAACCAAAGTATTAAGGCTGCGTGCTCAATTCTAAAAACAGAACGTGAAAATCAGATAAAATCATATATCGCATCTGGTCAAATGCCGCGGAATTTAGATGAAGCTCGCGCTGTTGTATGGCCTTATGATAGAAGAACGCAAAAACCAGGCTGGACAATAGGGCAATTATTAGACAATTGTGTAATTAGTCAAAAGGACATTAACTACGCTATAAATAAAACTTGGAAAGGACAATTATATCAGGCTTGCGTTATCGTTTTAAGCGACATTCTCAATATTGAAAGTAAAAAGATGATTTCTGGGAATGGCCCTTTACATGTAGAACAGAAACGAAATAGTTTTATGAGTAAAGAGGGCGAAGCTGCTACCTATAAATACGGATTTTGGATGGGAATGACCTGGGCTTTTTGGATGGTCCTTGTCTTGGCTGATATAGGCTATCTCATCTATCAAATAATCGCCAAAAATCTCATTGACGGTTTGCTAAGTTTGAATTGGATCAGTTGGTTGGTTCTCATCTTGGGCGTCGCTGTTGGAAGCCTTGTCTGTGTCAAAATGTTAAATAGAACTATTTTTCGCCGTATCGATCATCTTGAACTTGATATAAAAAAGCACAAAGCGGGTCAAATAGGAGAAGATAAAGTCGCAGATGAACTGAGAAAGAATCTCGACGGTTCATGTCATCTATTTAGAAACTATCACATCAACGGGAAAGAACAGGATATTGACGAAATCTTATTATCTCCATGGGGTGTATTTGTTATAGAGATAAAGAACCCTAGTGGAAACAACGCTTTTGAATTATGTGGTGAAGAGTTCAAAAAAAGAATTGGGAACAAGTATGTTCAAGTAAAGGACAAGAGAAATCCTATCAAGCAAGTGCGTGGAAATGCGAGAGATTTAAAATGTTTCTTAGAACCGATTCTTAGTGAAAATGCCTGCTCTGCGTGGGTGACGCCTATTTTGATATGGGCAAATGCCGATGTCACGAGTTATGATAAAGATTGTGTCATTGATGTATGGAAAATCAACGAGTTGTCTCGAAAAATTGATGAACTAAAACAGAAACCGCAAAAGATATCGGATAAATGTTATAAAGAAATTGAAAAGAAGTTGATGAAATTTTATGAAGAATGAATTTGAGACAACTATTTAAATTAGCCTTATTCGATATATAGAAGTTTTTGCCCTATTGACAACCAATATGTGAGAACTTATATTTGAAAGTGTACAAATGTGCAAAGTTCACTTTTTTTTGTAAGATGGTCCGATATGTCAAAATTCTCACGATACAATACAAGGTTTAATGGAACATCATGGGAATCTATGATGCAAATGCTGTTATTGCATGAAGATTATCAAGTCAAAGCGTTTTCGCGTCCGGGAAAGGATAATGGCATTGATGCGATTAGTGGAAATGGCCAAATTGTTTATCAAGCTAAGTATCATGAAAGTCCCTCTATTAGCAAATGTATAGCGGATTTGCAAAGTGAAATGGGAAAAATAGGAGAATATAAGGAAACCCTTGAATATTGGAAACCTGTAAAAAAATGGGTTCTTTTTACAAATATTGAGGAAAATCCTAATGATAGGCAAAAATGGGATGAAGCCGTAAAGGAATGTGACTGTCATGGATTAGAAGTGGAATTATGGAATTGGACTGCTATTTGGAATCTGTTAGAAAAATATCCAGAAGTTAAAAAAGAATATATTGAAGACGAGGTTCGGTGTTTTTTATTAGAACGAGAATTTCTTGAAATTAATTGTAATAGCTATTTGCCAGAAGCCTACGACATTGAATGTGTTGGTAGAGAAAATGAATTACGAGAGTTTGATGAGTTTTTGAGTTCTGATAAAAAAATTTGGGCGGTTTCTGGACCAGGTGGAATGGGCAAAAGTCGGTTTCTTTTGGAATGTGCAAAACGAGTTGATCGAAATAATCGAAATGTATTTTTCGGCATACCACAGGTTATGAAAGCATCTTCATCATGGATCAAAAGACTCGTTTTTGAACATCCTTCGATTTTGTTTATTGATGAACTAAGCGATCTTGGTCTTTTGAAAATGATTATCAGCGTTCTTTCTAGTGAAGCAAAAAAATGGAAAGTCGTCTTTTCAGAGAGAAATGCTGATGCTCAAACAATAAAGGAATTAAATCTTCCAAGATATGAGTCCTTCAGAAAAGATACAAGTGGTCTTTCAAGATTAAATTATCAAAATCGGAAATTATTTTCAGAACGATTGCTTGATGTTGTTGAAACATCTCGAAACATTAAATTTAAAGATAAGGAAAAAGTAGCTCACGTTATTTGTACAACTTCTCAAGGAATTCCCCTATGGATATGCTTATCTCTAAAGTCTATTCTGCAGAATAATGGTTCTATTGGTGATGATTTTGAAAAAAATGCAGTAACTCTATATGAAAAATATACGGAATCAATCATTCCTAATTTGGATGACAATTTGATTTCGAAGGTACAATATGACGCTATTTTAAAGTGGTGCTCTTTATATAAAGAACTTTCGTTAAAACAGGCGAAACTGATTGATTTTATATGTTTAAAAGCAAATGTTGACAAGCCCATACTTGTAAAAACGTTTCAAGTTATGACTAGAAACGGGTTAATGCAAAATTATGGATATGAAAATAAAACGTATTCTATTTGTCCTGATGTAATTCGCGAATATATTTTAAAAGACAGGTTGCTTTTTGATCAAAATCTTTCAAATTGGGGTGAGGAAGTTGTTGATGGATTAATCAATAATGATATTCCGTATCCTACCGCTGTTGTAGCATCATTAAGTCATATTGAAAATTCACTCTCTGAAAAAGAACCTGTTGATGTATTAGGTGCTTTTACGGACGCATTGAAGAAAAAATTTGAAACATCCGATATTGATAATCATCGGCAGTTATGGGATTTGGTAGAGAAACTATGCGCCAGTAAAACAAAGGAAATTCTTGAAATTGTCAATGTGCAATTAAATAAGTATCTGGCGTACAAAGATGTTTATAACTGCTTGTGGATGAACTATATCAAAATTAGGGATATATTGCAGGATTGTTTGTATTATTGTGAGGATTATAGCTCAAGACAATTGTGCTTAGAAAATATTTTAATTCTGTGTAAAACAGGTCATCTATCTATTGTAGAAAACCAGGTTCTGGGGAGTGTTTTAAATCCAATTTTTGAAGGAGAATTGAGAAACGCTTACAAAGAGAATGTAGATGAAGTGTTGTCAAATTGTTTTGGCGTTATTGAAAACGATGATTCAAGTGATGTTGATTATTACATATTAAAATGTTTTCTTGACGGATGTTTTGCTGTGAAATACAACGCAAGTGTTTGCTTTAACGGAACATTGTCTTTTCGGCAAGGCTATCTTAGACTAGATGCTGTATCCGATTCGTTTAAATGGGTGCAAAGAATTCAGAATACCCTTGAAAAAAAAGTTTTGCCAGAGGAATTGTCGCGTATTTTAATTGACTGCTATGGAAAAATCTTCCATGAAGTATTGCATTATCCGTTGTATTATCTAAATCAAGAAACAAAAAAGATTAAAGAAGAATTTATATCAGAACAACTCCAATGGACGGCATTATTCATTTCTTCTGGGCAAGGTCTGAATCCTAAAACAAGAAACCATATGCGAGAAGTTATTTGGAGTTGGCTATTAGAATATGGCGAAAAATATGATTCTTGGGAACTTGCTAAAAAATGTGAAGTTGCTTATTGTTTGGACAAAACTGATGAAGATATTTTGTCTTATATAAACATGCAGTATGACGAAAATGAAAAAGAAATCAGGGCTGATTTAATTAAAAAACATCTTCTTGATAAAGAGGAAAAACAGGTCATCGCCTTTGTTGATAAATTGGCTTTTTATACAACTCATGACTTTTATCGAATAAATAACATTGCTTTTGAATATGGACAATCTTTGCAAAACAAGGACTTTATTATATCTATAACACAACAACTTGCTCAAAGGTCATCAAATAAAATTTTTGAACAATTTTATCTATCTGTGATAAATGGAATCGTAAGCAAACAGAGCGATGTTGATAGTGCGATAATATTTATAAGAATATTTTTAAAGCAGGGGCTAGATATTTTGGATGTTTTATCATCCTGCTTAGGGGAAAAGCGATTTTTTTGCATAAATACATATAATTTAGTCAAAGAAACAGTTTTGGATAAAGACATAAACAAATATGTGCTATTGATGAGTCAATTTACACTAAATATGCCTCAGGATTTCCTATATGAAATAGACTCATTATGGTCAAAATGGTCTGATCTTAATAAAAAAATTTTTTTGGGAAGTTTGCTAAATGATGCATACGCATCCGCATCCGGATGGTCCCAAAATTCATTTGAATGGAATGAGTTTACCTCAAATTGGATTATAGAAAAAATAGCACGAACAGAGAAACTCGATTCCTTTGCTAATGAAATCCCTCATTTTGAAAAACAAAAATCTTTGTTTTCTATACGAAAAAATATACAGTGGCTTTATAGTGTATTTCTTTTCAGAAAAGACCGGGGTTATCATTTATCGCATGATTTCTCTTTAACCTATTTTGTAAAATCAAATTTCGATGAGAATGAGCGAAATGCTTTTGCAAATATTATCGATTTGATTTTGAGTTGGCAATCAAGTAGAATAAAGAAAGATATCGCGTTATTAGATCCAGAAAATAAATGTGTTGGACAAATTGTTGTTAATAAATTCAAGTCCGCAAAAACTGAAAAGGAAAAACTTGCTTTTGCCGGTATCGCGGGATACTTTAGAGATGATTCGTCTGCGTGGTCTGAAATATCTGCAATAGTATGTGAATATGCGAGACGGTTGCCGGACAAGCAAAAAAAACAGTTTTGGCAAGAACTTGAATGGAATGATCCTGAGGTAGTTTGTGGTGCCTATGGTCAAGTCGCAAAAAATTATTATGACCATGTAGAACATTTTGAAAAAATGCTAAAAGAAGAACAATTAGAAGCGAAAAAAGAATATTGGGCTAGCCGTCTTGACGATGCTCAAAATGTGTTGAAAGATGCAGAAGAAAGAGCAAAAGTTCAAAGAGGTGAATGATTTTAATTGAGAATGGGTTTTAGGGGCAGAGCCCCTAGGAGAAGGGGTAGCGGAAAACGCCGAAGGCGGTTGCAGCGAGGGGAAAGCTTTCCCCTTCCAAATAAAAACTCAAAATGTCAATTTATGTCTTTGTAAGAATGTATATTTAATCGTGAATGCTGATAAAGGGATATGACAAATGACTGAGCCAAAAGTAAAACACCTGAAAGTTGCGACTAAAAGCGAAAGCAAGTTCTTGGACGAAAAAGCTCAACTTGTTCAGAACGCCAGGAATGCGGCCAACAGCGCCGTCAGTTCAATCATTGTAGTCACAAACTGGAATATTGGGCGAAGAATTGTCGAACAAGAACAGAAGGGGAAGAATAGGGCTGCATACGGAGATCGGCTTATTGAACTTATTTCGGAGGATTTGACTAGAAAATTCGGGGATGGCTACGGCAAACGGATTGTTCAGTATTTCAGGAAGTTTTATCTGTTGTTTAACGATTTTGAGATTGTGAACACATGTGTGCGCAATCTTAATTGGTCCCATTTTAAGTGTCTGTTGTCGGTGTCGAATGACGATACTCTAGCTTAAATCCAAGAGAAAAGCTTGCTGCTCTTAAAATAAAACTTTGAAATATCAAGCGCCCTGATTGGCAAAAATGAGGCAATTGAAGGGGCTGATGTCGGTATAAGCGACGGTATAAATGTCGGTATAAATGAGCAGAAGGTAATTGGGCTGGTTGTCGAAAATTCCCATATATCCGCAGTAGAAGTGTCAAAAAAACTTAAAGGGCGAAGAATAATGTCTGATGTCTTTATCATAGGTGCCGGTTGCAGTGTCCCGTACGGATTTCCTACGGGCACTATGCTGATGGAGAAGTTAAAAAGTTTCGATTATTCAAGTACAGTTAATAAAAGAAAATACGCAAAGGTCTATGCCACGGCCATGGGCTTGTCTCCTCAGAACCGTCTAAGAATTTCGACGTATTTGGATCTCAAGGACTTTGAAAAAAGAAACGAACCAGAACCAATGCCCGAGATAGAAGTTCAATACCGGCCTTTTAAAAATAGTGTTATGCGTCAACAGGAATATAAACAGAAAGAAAAATGGGCGAAGGATCAAATAAGAAACAGACGAATTCGCTACGAAAACCGAATCCTCAAGGACGCAAGTGCGGTTGACCTGATTCTTGATTATTATACGCTTCCGTGAAGAGTTTATAAGATATAGGCAAGTTAAGGAATACCCTTTGTAAAATTTCCTTAAGCCCCTTGCCAATTTTCTGAATATTAGGTACATTACATCCCAGCGCGTCATTCCCTAGAAAGGAATGGTGCGCTTTTGCTTTATTTGGCTTTGCCGTATTGCAAGGGCGTTCCTAGTAAAAACAACAAACACAGGAGGCCCTATGGCTAAAAAAGAAGTTGTCACTTATTCTCAGCAGACGTTCGAGAATATCAAGCACACCGACGAAAATGGAACTGAATTCTGGTATGCAAGGGAGCTGCAAACGGCCCTTGAATATACAGAATGGAGAAATTTTGAAAAAAGCGTAAAACGCGCAAAAGAAGCTTGCGCGGCAAGCGGTTTTGCGGAACTTGATCATTTTGTTGACGTCAACAAAATGATAACCCTCGCTAAAGGTGCCCAGCGTGAAATCACCGATATCAAGCTTTCCCGTTACGCTTGTTACCTGATTGTGATGAACGGAGACCCCCGCAAAGAAGTGATTGCTCTGGGTCAAACGTATTTTGCCGTTAAAACCCGGCAGAAAGAAATTTCGGACTCTGCGGCACAGCTTTCGGAAGACGAAAAACGCTTGGCGATTCGTGACGAAGTGACCATTCGCAACAAATTCCTTGCCAGTTCTGCAAAGGCAGCCGGTGTTGAAACGCCCGTGGATTACGCCGTGTTCCAGAATCGCGGTTACCAGGGACTTTACAACGGGTTGGGAATGAAGGATATTCACAAGCGCAAGGGACTCAAGAAAAACGAACAGATCCTGGACCACATGGGTGCCACCGAACTTGCGGCGAACCTGTTCCGCATCACCCAGACTGACGACAAACTCCGTCGTGAAAACATCAAGGGGAAGGAGCAGGCAAATGAAACCCATTATGCTGTTGGCAAAAAAGTCCGCCAGACGATTGCCGAACTTGGCGGAACAATGCCAGAAAACCTCCCCACGCCCAAAATCAGTGCCAAAAAGTTGAAGCAGGAACGTAAAAAAGCCATTGCGAAAAAATAATGGTGGTTATACGGCTGATTTTAAGGTAATCGAATAGATAATCAAAT
>Ga0310691_10007393_pt1 | contig 11464 bp, 13 predicted proteins | sample 176DNAGHGlowgp2_FD_203887 | JGI IMG/M metagenome (GOLD analysis project Ga0310691, IMG submission 203887) | Sheep rumen microbial communities from Palmerston North, Manawatu-Wanganui, New Zealand - 1766 DNA GHGlow gp2 (v2) (version 2) | ecosystem: Host-associated > Mammals > Digestive system >... | reverse complement strand
TCCACAATCTCCGCATGTCCGTTTCCTGCCGCATACATCAACGCGGACTTTCCGTCTTTATCCGTTGCTTTAACTGATGCCCCCTTAGTTACAAGCTCTTTATAGGCATTTGTTTTTCCGGCCTCTGCCGCATACATCAAAGCTGTTTTACCGTTATTATCGGTTGCCCCGAAATTATCTCCCTTATAAATCAGGTGGTTAATAATTTGCACATTACCACCCTCTGCGGCATACATTAAAACCGTTTTACCGTTTCTGTCTTTCTGCCAAATATCACCGCCTTCTTCGGCCACTTTTTGAAATTCCTTAAATTGACCGGCTTTAGCCAACAACATCAGCAAACTTTCGCCCTTATAACCGTCTTCATTGACATCTTTCAAGCGCTTTTTAAATTCCTGATAAATATCCGGATTACTTGTCGCCTGTTTAACTGCCGCAAACAAAGCCGAAACCCCGTCTTTATCTTCTGCCCACATATCAGCCCCGTTTTCCAAGAGATATTTTGCCTCGCTGATTTTATTATTATCAACCGCAAAACGAAGCAAACTTTGTTTATTTTTAGGCAAAGTCATATTGGCGTTCAATGCGCAGGCTGCCAATTCCTTAAACAGCTCTGTTTTGCCCTTCTTAAGTAACAATTCCAATTCATCGGCTGTCGGCACGATACCTGCTTTAATAAACATTTCCGCCGCTTTATCATAATCATTTCCCTCACTGTTTCTATAAAACAGCAATTTATTCAGCGCCGAGTTGACATCACCGGCATTTTCTTCAAGTAAAAATTCCAAAGTTTCAGGCTTTGCTTCCATCACCGCGGTTGTCAGCAAATCACTCCCTTTAGCCGAAAGTCGGCGCAAATTATCCGTCTTTGTTGCCAATGCCTTTAATACCGCAACCGGCGCTTTAGAAAGTTCCTGCTGTAAGAAATACTCGGCACCTTCCGCCCCGTGTTCCAACAGTACCGGAATAACCTTATCGCTGGATTTCATCACGGCTCTTTTAAGCGGGGTTATCAAACGTACGTCTTCATAAGTCAAATTTTCATCCGGACGATATTTACCGATAATTTCAAGCTTAGCATTTGCATCACCGCCGTTATCCAAAACATATTTAACGATTTCCGCAGAATTACCGATAACGGCTTTATCCAAAAACTTCGGCGCCTTCAAATCAGTCGGTTGTGCCTCAATCAAAAGCTTAAAAATAGCATAATTACCTTTTTCCATTGCCGCGGTTAATGCTGTCTGCCCGTCTTTATCGGCAACACCAGTCTTTGCCCCTTTTCCCAAGAAATATGTGACAGCAGTCGCATCTTCTGCCATAACGGCTTTAATGAGCGGCAAACTTCCGTCTTGAGCTTTTTGATTAACGTCAGTTTTTTTATCCCAATAAGCGGCAATTTCCTTACCGGATAGTCCGCCCATAGCATTATTAAAAAACATATATGCCCCGCCGGCAATAAGTGCCGCCACGCAAACACCGCCCAAAAGTACCGCTGATTTTTTCATCAAACCCTCACTTAAAATAAATTAAAGTTAGCTTAGTGTTAGCACAAGAGTCTTTAAAAATCTTTTAAAAACAAGGAAATAATTACGCTCCATCCATTTCTTTTTTTAAGTTGCACAATTATGATTTTTATGGTATATTTTATGGTATATTAGAAACATAAAGGAGGACTGAAAAATGGGAAGCCTATCTGAAAAACCGGACATCAGAGATGATTTTAGAGCAAAAGACTGGAAACGCCTAGAAGAAAATGCTTTAGAGAGAATAGAAGATATCCGCGATACGCGTTACGATTCAAGGCGCACAATCTTTATTGCAGAAATTAATGATATCAGAGACCTCAAAACCGAAAAAGGTAATGAGTATTGGCAACTGGTCATTAAAGAAAAAGATACTCTCGCAATTATGGACCCCGCTAATTCGCCCCACGGTTGTACTGTTTATCAATTACGGGTCATTAAAGACTGGTTTACCCCGAAAGTCGGACAAATTCTCTATATGCAAGAGGATATAGATACCCCTGAAGGCGTATGCGATCGTTTTCTCATTACCGAAAACGATAAACTGATATATGCCCAGTTACATAATGATAAAGGCTTTTTCTCGCCGGATTTGATTGCGGATGATATTTATATTCCGCCATTTAGCAAGGCTCAGGAATCCCTTCGTATGGCTTATACTGCCAACAAGATATATGATGCGGTCATTGCCGGTGCGGATATAAACCAACCCCAGAGTGACGGCAGTCCTATATTGTTTAATATGCTTCAAAGACCGGATTGCTTTGTTGCTGCCATTCACTGCGGTGCCGATATCAATACCCCACATAAATATTGGAAAAATCCGGATGGCACACCCGTAACCGTTGAAGACGTGATGAGAAGCAACCCAAAAAAATTCAAAGACACATTGGTTGTATTAAAAAAAGCCAAAGCCGGAAAATTGCATAAAATCCCCGGTAAAATTGATGAGAACAACGAAATGCTGCAATTTTTAGCAAGACGCGCCAAAGGCATAACCGCAAAAGTTGAACCCAATACCGAACGTGCTGAAATTGTTAAAGTAAGAACCAATGCACGTGATGAGGAGGCCATAGATAGACACACTCGCAGAGGTCGCAAATTTGAGGATGCTATTATCATACGTGATAAAAACGGCAAAACGATAAAATCAAGCTATGTTCCGTTGAAGACGGGTTTTAAAGATAATCGTTAAATAAAACATATAACCGCATTTAAGCCCGATTCCTATCGGGCTTTTTTTGCACCTTGACATTTTTCATATTGTTTCTATACTGAACACATCAAATCAATTATTAACGCTAAAAATATCTCAATTATGATGACAATTTTACATTTATGCTTCTCGTGGACGTTTATCGCCGCACTGGGATTGGTTTTGGTGATTGCATTTTTAGATTTGCTCTATGATGACGAAAAAAGCAAGACTTTTTGCTATCCCACTCACCCGTGCCTGCAAATTGCCGTCTTTCTGTTGCTGTTTGCCGTCTTTGTCTTATGGCAAATGCCGATATCCTTTGAATCTGAGTATTTAATAGAGGTTTTGTTGGTACGGTTGGGAATCATTGTGGCTTGGTTCTTTATCGCCAAATTCCTGATTAAGTGGCTCATTTACGGCATGGTTATGCTGGCGATTCGTTCGTTCATCAAAGCCTGCGAAAAGAAATTTTCTGCTTAAAAACGGCTCTCATGAGCCGTTTTTTTATGCGAAAAACAAAAAAAACATTTGATTAAAATACACATAAATTTAAAATTGTCACATAGCGATTCTAAAAGGAGACTAAAATGAAAAAAATAACATTATGGGCATTGTTGTTAGCTTTTTCTTTGCCGGCTCATGCTCTAACCCCTTACCCGATGGGGGACGCATGGGAACAAATATCCATTTATGACGTCAAAAATCCGGCTGACCTATTCGGAGAAGACTGGGCCGCTCTTGCCGTCGGCAATGCCGAAAGTATGAATGCCATGACCATCGGTTGGGGACAGTTCGGTACTTTATGGCAACGTCCGGTGGTGACGGTTTATGTCGCCCCTGAACGCTACACCAACGAATTTATGGACAGAAGTGAATATTTCACGGTCACCGCTTTTCCGAAAGATAAAAAAAATGCCCTGCTCTACATCGGCACTCATTCCGGTCGTGACGGTGATAAATTAAAAGAAGCCGGTCTAACTCCGGAATTTACACCTCTCGGCAACCCGATATTTAAGGAAGCAAACCTTGCCATAGAATGTAAGATACTCTACAAAGAACCGCTAAAATTTTTCCTTTTACCGGAAAAGACACAAGCTTTTTATAACGAACGCAAAATAACACCGCACATTCAATATATCGGCGAAGTTATCAACGTATGGCAAAAAAGAGAGCAACCCTAAAAAAAGAGAAACGAAATGGCCTATTGTAATTGGGGCAACACCTCTGAAATAAATCTCCGTTACCATGATAAAGAATGGGGGGTGCCGCTTCATGATGACCGCGGACAGTTTGAATTTTTGATGATGGAGGTCATGCAATGCGGGCTAAGCTGGAATATTATTATTAACAAACGAGAAATTTTACGCCGCTGCTTTAATAATTTTGATTACGAAAAAATCGCCTCTTATACTGACCGAGATATCATGCGCATTATGAACACCGAAGGGATGATAAAAAGCCTAAGAAAGATTAAAGCGGTCATCCATAATGCCAAATGTTTTATCAAAATAAGGGAAGAGTTCGGTTCGTTTTCCGCTTATCTTTGGTCTTATAGCAACAATCAGACAATTCTCTATGAAAAGCATGACCAAGGTTACATACCGGTAAGCAACGGCTTGTCGGATAAAATCAGCAAAGATTTAAAAAAACGCGGCTTTAAGTTTCTCGGTACCGTCACTGTTTATTCGCATTTGCAAGCCTCCGGAATTATTAACGACCACGGTAACGAATGCCCGCGTTATGCCTATATTGTCAATAATTTTCCGACAATTAAGAAAAAACGTTATCTGGAAAAAGATATTCACCATTTCGGCTAAAAAAATTAACAAAATATAAAGCTCTTCTCCCATAAACTGTCCGAGAAAAAAACAGCAGAGAAACGTTATGCCCAATCTCAAATTAATAGCCGGTGACATAGACGGCACCTTAATCACAAACGGTAAAAAAGAAGTTTCCGCCGAAACCATCGCTTTGCTTCGCCGCCTCAAAAAAGAAAAAAACATTATGTTTATGGCTGCCAGCGGCAGACAATACCAAAATCTGCGCCTGCTGTTTAATCGTATCAAAAGCGACATTATTTATCTATGCGAAAACGGTTGCTTAGGCATATACCGAAATAAAATCATTTACCAAAAAGAGCTTAACCATGATTTTGCACTAAAAATTGCCGCAGACGTTTTGACATTAAAAGATTGCGAAGTACAAATTTCCACTCCGAAGATACAGTACATTAAGCCGAAAACCAAAGCCTTTGCCGACTACATGCATAATGAAGCGGGAATTAAAGTAAAAGAAATTAAAGACCTAAATGAGATTAAAGAGCCGATATTAAAAGTCGCGGTTTATAACCCGTTTTCCACCGCACACCGCGAGCTGTTAAAGAAAAAATACATCAAACATTGCAACATGCACTTAGGCCGCGATGATTGGACAGATTTTACCCCGCCTCATACCGATAAAGGCACCGCACTAAAAGCCATCATCAAACATTTTAACATTAAACCGAAAGAATGCGCTGCCCTCGGCGATTATTATAATGACGAAAGTATGCTCAAAGCGGTCGGGCATCCGGTGGTTATGAAAACAGCCCCCGAAGAATTACAACTCATTGCCGAATTTACCACCGATACGGCAGAAAATGCCCTAAGAATGTTCTTGGAACAATAAATAAGATTACTCGCATGGATTATTAAGCGACTTAATCCCTAAAATCTCATAAATATTTTGCCCGCACAATTCATCAAAATAATGCTTTAACCGACAAGCCATCATAAATTTGTCTTTAATCATCTTTTCGTTAATACGATAGGCTGCCGCCAAATATTCAAAACGCATCTCTAAAGAAGTTGCCTTATATCCGGTCGCCGTTAAGTCAGCCAAGTGCACCAAACGATCATAATCATCAAACGGTCTTTCTTTCAAGAGTTCGGCACATTTAATGATACAATCTCTGTCGTAAGAGTGATAGCGTTCCGGTATAATCTCTTCCCACTCAAAAAAGCTATGTACCAAACAAGCGCGCGCCGCTTCATCATAGCCCATTTTCATCAAACTTTCATAGCCGGCAAGCCCGTGAAAGCGCCTTTTATCCCGCGTTTCCTCAGCTTGCCCGTAATCATGCACCAACCCCATAATATAGGCCTTTTCAGGGTTAAGATGCGGCACATGTAAGGCAATCTCTTTGGCATTTTGTGCCACCCGAATATAATGTCCGAAACTGGATTTATTGCGCACATGAAGTCTATGCAATTCGCCTGCCAAATCAGCAACAATATGATGTGCTTGTTCTAAAGTCGGTAATGTCATTTTTCTTCCTTTTTATACAACTGATACCGCCTTAAAACTTAAAAAAGCGTAAAGACACCATGATAAAACTTGACTCTTTTCATTCATAATCTATAATTTTGCCTCAGAAAATAACAATTATGCCTATATTTATAACCACTAAATAACAATTTTTATGAATAAAAAACTAAGCATTGCCTTGAACTTGCTCAATGCGATTCAAGAGTTGGAGCTTTCGCCTGAAGAGACGGAACTCGTGACCGAACGCTGGCTTGCAGCAAACCCTCTTGTTTCTTTGCAGATAGGTGATAAAATTCCGGCACTGGCAAGCATCCGCCGCATTGCGGATGAAGCAGATAAGCTTTTACATTTGTTATCTCCCCCCGAAACACCGGAGCAAACAGCTCAAACAGAGTTATCTCCGGCAGAGTTAGGCGAAGAGATAATCATCACCGAAGAAGAACCGACCTCAGAGGTTGTTCCTTCCCCTAAGCCGGAAAAAGAAACCGTTTCCGAACCGGAATCTTCTCCGGAGCCGGAACCTTCTCCGCAACAGGAAAATGCACCGGAGATTGCTGTGGTTACCCCCCAAAAAGGATACAGTAAAAACGGCAAGAAACTCGGTCGTCCGCCCCGCGTAAAATCGCCTGCGGATACGCCTGAGAAAAAGAAGGAAACAAAGTCCCCCAAAAAGGCGCAAAACAAAACCGTAAAACTGCCGCCGATGCCCGAAGCGGAACTTTCGTTAAAACCGGAAACACCGCTTCAAGAAAATCCAACCGTAGAGCAACCGGTCAAAGTAGAGCCGGAAACCTCGCCTGCTTCAGCAAGAACCGAGCCGACCAAAGAGGAAATTGCCGCCCTGCAATACGGTAAGACCTACGAACTTGATGCCATCTACGAGCTGAACGGCTTTTTTGTGCGCACCAAACGTTTAATGGAGGGAACGGCTCATCCTGTCGGTGTTGTTATTCCTTATACCGAAAATGACAGCCGCGGCGAACTGCTTATCCGCTACTGTGATGAGCACGCTGTCATTCCGATTAGACAAGCGGCACAATATGCCAAATATAAGCTTGTCCCCTACTTCGGTCGTCGTTGGCGACTAAAAGAAGGACATGACGATGCTCGTATCAAAGGCACAGGGTTGCTACCGGTCTTAAACACCATGCTCAAAAAGATGGGCGGAGATGAACTCAAAGGCAATTACTTTGACGGTAGAAGCACCTACATCGGCGATAAGTATGATGACAATCGTAAAATCCGCTATGTATGTGACATCTTTACCCCGAACAATGACCAACCTTAAAAAAATGCCCCTTAATCGGGGCTTTTTTTATTGCATATTGCCGGAAATAGTTTTCTCATCTTAATCATTTTTTATCATTTAGTGTCTAAAAAGATGGTAAGGAGCAAAAAATATGAAACAGGACTTTATCACTTTTAAGCAATATTATCAAGAAGTTGCACAAAAAATTCCGGCTGCTTCACCCTTCACACGAGACGTTAATCACAAATTTAAACATTCCGTTGATGTCCTGCATATCGGGGAGAAAATCTTAAAAGAAACACCGGAATTAAGCAACTGTTCTCCTGTGTTTACCGACTTTGCCGAAAAAGCTTTATTGTTCCATGATGTCGGACGTTTTAAAGAAGCTCTAAACCGCTACCAAAAAGACAAAAAGCATATCAAAATTGCCCCCTCAGCCTGCGACCATGGTTTAATCGGTTATAATCTGATGAAAAAAAATCCGGCCTATAATGATATGCGCATTTTATTTGCTCTTCGCTATCACGGCAAAATGATGAACCGGGTTATGACTTCCAAATTATGGAAAGAAATTGCAAATTCACCCCAAAGAGATGACATCATAAAAATTCTTTATCTGGTGCGTGATGCGGATAAACTTTCAAACTTAAAAAACATCAAAAAGGAAGAACACCTAAAAAAAGATGTTTTTTATCGTCAGCTGAGTTCCAAAGCCCTGAATGCACCGATATCAGAAGCTGTCATGGCGCAATTTTTAGCCCGTAAGACCATTCTCTTTTCAACCGTTTTTTCCTTTGCTGACCGCGTGCTTATGGTTTTGTCTTGGATATTTGACCTAAACTATGAATTTACCAAACAAACCTTTATCAAAAACGGCTATGATAAATACCTCTTAAACGAGTTAAGCCAATATCATCAAAATAAGGAAGATTTAAAAAAGATACAAACGCTTACCCGCCAAACGCTAAAATCAAAGGACTAAACCATGTGGGTATTCTTTGCACTTTTAACCAGTTTAATCAATGCCGTTTATTACCTTTTTAACCAAAACAGCCGTTTAAAACCGAGTTTATTTATGGTCTACCGCGGTTATTTTTTAGCCGTTGCCACTGCGCCGTTTGCGCTCGCCTATCTGCACATTTTCCCATGGCAATTTTATTTGATTGCTTTACTGCAGGGACTTTTTATTTCCTACACGGATTTTAAGTATTATCAAGCCTTTCAAAAATTCGGCGCTGAAAATGTAACCTCAATCAATCCGCTAACGGTCATCATTACTTTTTTCATCTGGTTTCTATTTAAACCGGAGATAGTTTTGGCATATCTTGCCACCCCGCTACGCACATTTTTAATCATCACATCTATTGTCATCATTGTCATCTCGGTTATGAAATATCGCGCCCAACCGATTGGTTTAAAATGTTTTCATTTTATGGCGCTGATTTTGTTTTTCATTGCGCTGATTGATATCAGCAACAAAATCATCATGCAATACGCTGACGAACACTTACTGACCGCCACCATCACCCGTGTTGCCCTAACCGGTTTTATTATCGGCAGTATCAATCTTGCCGTCGGCTTAAAAAAAGACCTTGGCAAAAAAGAAATTCTCAATTTAGGTAACATCAAAAGCGGTCTTTTTATTTTATTACTTGCGCTAAGCATGATATGCATAAATTTTTCCATGCACTATGCCGAAAATCCGGCATATACCTCCGCCATTATTTATTTGAGCGTGGTCTGGATAATCATTATCAACCGCATAAGAAGTGCCTTTGGTCACAAACTCCCTTACCAAAAACTAAAAAAAGGATGGGTATTTTCTCTTCTGATCGCCACCATGGTTTTAAGTATCGTTACCGGCTGAAATGACACTTTTCTAATTTGTCGGTTGATTTTAAAAAATATCTTTTCTAAAATATCCGCATTATAACTGTTTTCAGATGAGGGAATTTAATATGAAACATCTTTTAACCGCCATAATTATCTTGGGAGCTCTTGCCTCTCCGACCTTAGCTGAAACCATTTCTTATGATAAAACCGATTTTGCTGAAATATCTACCGCCGTTAATGATGCCGCTTTTGATATTCGTTACTATTCCCCAAATAATTTTACCGGCAATAAGATTGACGGCTACAAAGCCCCGCGCGCGTACCTGACCAAAGAAGCCTTAGCCGCCCTCAAAATTGCCGCCGAAGATTTAAGAAACCAAGGTTATCGCCTTTTAATTTGGGACTCATACAGACCGCAAAAAGCCGTTGATAATTTCGTTCGGTGGATTAACGACCCTGATGATGCCGGCGATAAAAGTTTTTATCCCGCAATAGAAAAGTCTGACTTATTATCTGGCAATTATGTTATGGCCAAATCCGGTCATACCCGCGGCAGCACCGTAGATTTAACCATCATCAAAAAAGACGGTTCTTTTGTGGATATGGGCGGAACTTTTGATTTATTCAGCGAAATTTCGCATCCGGATTATTCGGAATTAACCGACGAGCAAAAAAACAACCGCAAAATTTTGCATGATGCCATGGTAAACGCCGGCTTTAACGGTATCGATTCCGAATGGTGGCACTTTACCTTAAAAGACGAGCCATACAAAGATACTTATTTTGATTTTGATGTTGAATAACACCAAATAACCCGCATAACAGAGGAAAACACATGGAAATTATCGGAGAAACATTAGGATACATAGCCGGCATTTGCACTGCTATCGTTTTTTTACCGCAAACCATACAAACCATTAAAGAACGCAACGTCAGCGGTCTGTCACTTACAACCTACATCATTTATTGTATCGGTATGGTCTCATGGATTTTATACGGCATTTATCTTCATTCCGTACAGATGATGCTCTTTAACAGCATATCCCTCTTTTTTGCCGTTATTATCCTTTACCTGATTATCACCGGCAAAAAAGAAAAATAGACTTTGGTTATCTGCCATAACCGTTATGGATAAAAAGCTTTTCTACAGACATTTTGTTTTCTAACTTCAAACAAAGTTCCAAGATGTCTGTTGCCTCACGTGCGCCAACCATTGGCTCGTTCCCGTTCTGCACACAGCTGATAAAATCCGCCAACTCATTTTTTAGCGCGCTTCCGCCTTCAGTTAATATTTGTCCGTTTTTAAGCAACCGACAATTCATAAAGTCAATATGAAAGACATTACCTTCAGCATCATAAATATCCATAAAGCGTTCCACCGCTCTATCTTCCCGCAATGCCTCTAATTGGACTTCGGCTTTGTTAGGATATTTCATATTCACAATCGCATGGTTTTCCCAGCTCAAATCTGACCGTTTGTGAATTTCAGCAGTAACAGGCTCATTTCCCAACAGCGAATAAACAATAGCCAAATCATGTATCATCAATTCCTGAACGGCACTGATACCGGTTTTATTAGTAGCGTTTCGGCTGGTTCTGATACCTTTGATTGAAACAACCGGCGCTTTTAGTTCTTCCTTTAAGCGCATCACCGCCGGATTATAATTTTCAACATGCCCAACAGCTATCAGACTTTTACCGGACTTTGCCGCCGCCACCAACTGATGACACCCGTTCAATGTTGTCGCCATCGGCTTTTCTATCAAACAAGGTATGCCTCCTGACAGCAACTTTTCGCCGATTTTAGCATGCGTAACGGCTGGCGTTGAAACGATAACCGCATCAACATTTTCTTTAGTTATCTCATCAATGTCATTAAAATACGCTACCCCAAGCTCTGCTGCCCGTTGTGCGGATGATTCCGGTGTGGAATTCAAAATTCCGACCACCTCAACCCTGTCTGCAAAATTTTCCTGCAGGGTTTTAAGGTGTTTCTGCCCCATATTTTTACAGCCGATTATCGCTATTTTTAATTTATTCATCAGTTCCTCTATACAACATTTTCCATTCAAATCAAGCAAGATTCTGTAGAGATTTCAGATAGTGATAATCCTTAATTTTCAAATCCGCATGCGGCACTTTGCCCACCCCGGTTTCAATGGTAATGTAGGCATCCTTCGCTGTAAAATCATTCAGAAGATGCGCCAAAGGAAAAGAGCCTGTACTCAAATGCAAGTGCAAATCAACATCTTTATCTATATACCCGTCACATATATGATAAACCGCAGGCTTTAACGCAAAAAGCCCCCTTAATTGCTCATCTATATCCATTTTAAGTGTTATTGCCGAACA
>Ga0310691_10007390_pt1 | contig 11467 bp, 4 predicted proteins | sample 176DNAGHGlowgp2_FD_203887 | JGI IMG/M metagenome (GOLD analysis project Ga0310691, IMG submission 203887) | Sheep rumen microbial communities from Palmerston North, Manawatu-Wanganui, New Zealand - 1766 DNA GHGlow gp2 (v2) (version 2) | ecosystem: Host-associated > Mammals > Digestive system >... | reverse complement strand
GACAAGGTGGCCGGCGGCCTGCAGCAGGCTGACCGCTCGCAGTGGTCGACCATCACCGAGACCTTCGACGCCAACAGTGCCGACGCACAGATTGAGAACGGCACCGTCTACCGTCTGGACTATCCCCTGCAGCCCACTATCACCAGTGTTGTGGAAGCCTTGTCGCGCCCGGAGTTCTACGACGAGGATGCCGACTACGACGCCAATGCGCCTGAGTATGACCACTTCCTGAACTTCTGCCTGCAGTTCAACAACGAAGACCTCTACACCTTTGCCGGTATCCTCGACGGCGGCGAGACCCCTGCTCAGCTGGCTACCAAGCTGAAGGCCTACCGCATTGTTGACGATAAGGATAACTGGGGCATGCTCAGTGCCTATAACTATACTATCTACGCCCCCACCTACGAGGCTATGGTGAAAGCCCAGAAGGAGATGGGACTGCCCACCTGGAAGCAGGTGCTCGCCATCGTCTACGGCTGGGAGCAGATGGGCTATGCCAGCCAGAAGGAGGCCGGTGAGGCCGTGAAGGAGATGCTCGGCAAGATGACCCGCTTCGTGCGCTATCATACGCAGAACAGCTCGCTCTTCGCCGACGAGTATTTCAAGAACTACGACCCAGAGACTGGTTTGACCGATCCCGAGCCCTCGTTCTCTACGTTCTGCTCTAACTCTATCGGTATAGCACAGACGCTGCAGGTCAGCGGCGGTGGCAACAAGCTCGTGGTGACCGATGCCTCGGGCGAGAAGGTAACCATCAACGGTGCTACATCTACGTCAAATATTCTGGCTCGCGATCTTATTATTAGTACTGAAAACCACGCCATCTTTGGTCAGTATAAGACCATCGAGTCGTCGTCGTTTGTCACCATCCACGGCATTGACAAGCCGCTGTGCTACAACACCACCCGCCAGTATTAATTATCGGCGGCGGACGACCAAGAGAGTAAAAGAATAAAGTATAAAGAATCAAAAGACTAAGATACTTATGTCAAAATCAAAAATCCTATTGACACTCCTGTTTGCCTTCGTCTCACAAGTGATGATGGCTCAGGGACGAGTCATATCAGGTACGGTGGAAGACGCCATGGGGCCGGTGATGATGGCCAACGTGGTGGAGCGCGACGCCAACAACCGTATTGTCAACGCCACACAGACTGATATGATGGGTAACTTCTCGATGAAGATTGCCAATCCAAAGAATAAGCTCGTGGTCTCTTACGTGGGTAGCAAGACCAAGGTCATGACTATCGGCGAGCAGAAGACCTTCAAGATTAAGATGGAAGACGACAAGACCACGCTCAGCGAGGTGAAGGTCGTCGGCCGTCGCACCACCTCCGGCGGCTTGAACATCGACAAGCGCGAGGTGTCCGTAGCCTCTCAGACGATGAACATGGCCGAGGTTGAAGGTATGGCCTTCACGTCGGCCGACGAGGCCCTGCAGGGTGAGATTGCCGGTCTGGATATCGTCAACAACTCTGGTAACCTCGGTGCCGGTACGTCGATGCGCCTGCGCGGTGTGTCTACCCTGAGCGGCAGCGCCGAGCCCCTGATTGTGGTCGACGACAAAATCTTTGAATACGATGCTGCCGACTTCGACCCCGAGAACATGGACGAGGAGAAGTTCTCGTCGATGCTCGCCGTCAGTGTCGACGATATTGCCAGCATCCAGGTGCTGAAGGATGCTGCCGCCACGGCCATCTGGGGTGCCCAGGGTGCCAACGGTGTAATCCAGATTACCACCAAGCGCGGTGTGCGCGGCAAACCCCGTGTGACCTTAGGCTATAAGTTCACCGGCACGTGGATGCCGGCAGGCTACACCCTGCTCAACGGTGACAACTACACCATGATGCTCAAGGAAGAGTTCTACAACCCCACGCAGAGCGCTACCGCCACGGCCACCATCAACGAGATTAACTATGTGCCCGCCGAGACGTGGGCCGAGGCCAACAACTGGAACAAGAACACCGACTGGGTGGACGCCATCAAGCAGTTCGGTCAGCAGCACGAGGCTAACTTCAACATCTCGGGTGGCGGACAGAAGGCCACCTTCCGTATCTCGGGTAGCTACAACCACCAGACGGGTACCGTCATCAAGCAGCGCCTGGACCGTCTGACCACGCGCCTGGTGCTGGACTACAATGTGTCGGACCGCATACGATTTTCTACCAACTTCGCGCTGACCTATACCGACAACCTGAAGAACTACACCTACGGCAGCTCGAAGGACAACAAGTCGAACAACGCCCTGCTGGCCATGGCCCTGGCTCAGGCTCCTAACGCCGCCATCTATCGCCACGACGCGCTGAACAACCAGACCAACGACTTCTTCCTGATGAACCCCACGCTTACGGGAATGACCCCCGATGACGGTAACTACACCTCGGCACAGTTGGTCGATGTGGTGAACATCGGCAACCCCGTGGCCTATGCCCACAACTCATGGCAGAAGGAGCAGACCTATAGCATCGTGCCCGACTTCAACATCAAGTATGAGCTCCTCGGCACTGAGACCGGCAAGCACCGCCTGACCTTCAACGGCCGCGTCTACTTCGACATCTATGCCTACTCCAAGCCCACGTTCATGCCCGGCAGTCTCTCTAACGGCAGCTATACCGACGGCGAATACAACTATATTACCAATACCGAGAGCAACCAGTTCAAGATGGGCTCGCGCCTGGAGCTGATCTTCACGCCGGCCTTCAAGAACGAAGACTTCAACCTGACGATGCTTGCCCGCTATGAGGCCGGTACTCAGAAGAATACCTACCAGTTCATCGGTCAGAGCGCCATCCCCAACGGTATTCAGTCGGCCACCATCGACGCCCGCATGTCGGGCATGGACAACCAGCCGGCAACCACCAAGTCGGCCTGGCAGAACTTCGTCTACAACGCCCACTTCTCGTATAAGTCGCGCTACAACGCCAGCTTCTCCATCCGTGGCGACGGCAACTCAAAGTTCGGCCCCAAGAACCCCTGGTTTATCTCTCCCTCAGTGTCGTTGCGCTGGAACCCCAGCGAGGAGGCTTTCTTCAAGCCCTTGCGCAGCGTCGTCTCCATGTTAGGTATCCGCGGGTCGTGGGGTATCACCGGTAGCTCTAATGTGTCGGTTGAGAACTACTTCAACCAGTACACCTCACGCACCGGCCGCTACGGCACGGGCTACTACACCTCGATGAGCGGCATGAAGCTCGACGACCTGCGTCCGCAGAAGAAGATTGGTCTGAACTTAGGTTTCAACCTCGGACTCTTCGACGACAAGTATGAGGCTGAGCTCAATATCTATAAGGAGAATACCAAGGACCTGATTATGAAGGGTCTGCCTATTCCCACCACGGCTACTTGGAACACCTCGACGACACTCTCCTACGGTAACGTCGGCGAGATGGAGAACCGCGGTTACGAGCTGACCCTAACGGCCACGAAGTTCCTCAAGATCAAGAAGTTCTCGATGTCGGCCAGCGTCAACTTCGCCCAAAACATCAACAAGCTGAAGGAGATGGACCAGCGCGTGCTCGACAACATGAACTCGCAGCCCAGCTACAGCAACCGCGGGTCGGCATCGGTGTTGAGCCGCGTCGTCGTGGGCGACCCCCTCTGCTCTATCTATGGCTACAACAGCCTCGGCGTGTACACCCATTCCTACGACTTCCTGTCCAACTACAACACCAAGCAGCTGCAGCTGCAGCAGCAGGCTGCCGCCCGCGGCGAGGAGTACGACTGGAACTACCAGGCATTTATCAACAACTTCCTTCAGGGCACACTGCCCGACGAGTGGTATGCTGAGCGCGGCCTTAACAAGCAGCCCTACAGCGCTCCCGTGGCTCGCGATGAGGCCGGCAACGTGATTATGGACAACACCGGCGCTCCCAAGAAGATGAGATATTACTACGGCGACACCGAGTATGAGTTCAAGGGCGGTGATGCCATCTACGAGGATGTTGACCACGATGGTAATATCAACGAGCTCGACATCAAGTACTTAGGCAACTCGCTGCCGAAGCTGCAGGGCGGTTTCAGCCTCACCTTCCAGTATGACAACTGGAAACTCGTGGCCCGCTTCAACTACCGCTGGGGCAACAAGATTGTGAACACCGCCCGCATGGGTCTGGAGAGCATGTACGGCACCCAGAACCAGGCAGCCACCGTTACCTACCGCTGGCGTAAGGACGGCGACGTCACTTCTATTCCCCGTGCCCTCTATGGCGCCGGTTACAACTATCAGGTCAGCTCGCGCTTCGTTGAAAACGGCTCCTTCCTGCGCTTGAACAACCTGCAGCTCTCTTACAGCGTGCCTAAGAAGATTATCAAGAAGTGGGGCCTGAACACACTGTCGGCCTATGTCACGATGAACAACCTCTTCTGCTGGACGAAGTACACCGGTATCGACCCCGAAATCTCCGGCGGCACCTACTCGCCGACCACCGACAGCGCCACTACGCCGCGCTCACGGTCGATTACCGCCGCTCTTAACTTCGGATTCTGAAACCCACCCTCAGCCCCTCCCGAGGGGAGGGGAGGTTGAATTTGATAAAGAACAGAACAAATCTTCAAATTAACAACAAATATGAATATTATAAAACGTATAAATACAAGGCTATTGAAATGGTCACGGCTCTGCGGTATCTTAGCCCCCCTCACCTTGGGAGGGGTTGGGGGTGGGTGTCTCCTCACTTCCTGCGTCGACACGGTGATCTTGCCCGACAATAAGACCGTCGACGACGACTACTGGCAGAAGAAGAGCGAGGTAGAAACCCTCGTGTCGGCAGCATACGCGCAGCTGCGTGATGCGTCGGCCATCCGCAACATGATTGTCTGGGGCGACTTCCGCTCCGACGAGCTCGTCATGACCTCGTCGCTGCCCGTGTCGGCTACCTACCGTATTCCCTTGCAGCAGATTTATTCGCTGAACATCGAGACCGAGAACGCTTTTACCTCGTGGTATCCCTTCTACTCGGCCATCAACTACTGCAACCTCGTGCTCGAGAAGGCCGAGGGCGTCATTGCCGCCGATCCCGACTACACCCGTGGTGACTACGATGCCAACAAGGCACAGGTGCTCGCCCTGAGGGCCTTCTGCTACTTCTACCTGACGAAGGTGTTCCACGATATTCCCGTCACGCCGCACGCCTATCTCAACAGCAGCGACGATTTGAACGTGGCACAGTCGACACCCGACTCCGTGCTCACCATGTGTATCGCCGACCTTGAAGAGGCAGCCAAGTATGCCGTATCAGGCTCTACCTTCGGCGACTGGCGCGACCGTGGCTACCTCAATCAGGACGGTATCAACGCCATCCTGGCCGACATCTACCTCTGGCGCGGCTCCGTCAATCGCTCGGCCAGCGACTACCAGGCCTGCGTAGACTATTGCGACAAGGTGATCAAGGCCAAGAAGGAGGCCTACGAGCAGAATCCCCGCAACCGCCGTCCCGGCATGGACGACACGGAGAAGGACTACTACCTCTCTGACTACGACGACATGTATGCCGACCTCTTCGGACAGAACGGCCAGAACGCCGACGAGAGCATCTGGGAGTTGCAGTTCCGCAACTCTAACACCACCAACACCGGCATGGACCAGATGTACTATCGTTACAACAATAGCAGTAGCAACAACTTCGGCTACCTGAAGGCTGCCTCGCTTTACGGTCAGGTAAAGTCTGACGGTACCGGCGTGTGGAACAATGCCAACGACCAGCGCCTGTTTGAGTATTACTACGATGCCAACAATTCCAGCATCGAGCAGTTTGGCATACGTAAGTTTGTGGCTACCACCAGCGTAGGAACTACTCATACCGCACAGAGCGGGCGTGAGGTGCGCTCGGCCATGTATCAGAACTGGATTCTCTATCGTCTCACCGACGTGATGCTGATGAAGGCCGAGGCTCTGGTGCAGCTCTACAACCTCGGTGGCAAGGCTGAGGACGATACCCGCAATGAGGAGGCTTTCAACATTGTGCAGTTTGTCAACAACCGCGTCTACACCGAGGGCGACCTGTCTACCTACACGCTGAAGTACACCACCTATCGCGACCGCATGGAGCAGCTCGTGCTCGCCGAGCGTGCCCGTGAGCTCTGCTTCGAGGGCAAGCGATGGTTCGACCTCATGCGCTACAACTACCGCCACACTGCCCAGCCGGCTAATCTGAAGGCTCGCCTGACGGAGTCGTACGTCAACAACAGTAATGAGTTCTTTGAACTGGCCCTGCGTAAGTATGCTGTGCAGTCGACCATGAAGAGCAAGATGCGCGACGAGCGCTATCTCTACATGCCTATCAATCAGGACGAGGTGGAAATCAACAGCGCGCTGGTGCAGAACCCTGTCTACAAGTCGTCGGCCAAGTATTGATTCGGCTAATGTTTAACAAGTTCACAACAACAATACAGATATGAATAAGATGATATATAATATAGGAAAGGTGTTGGCACTGGGGTATGTCGGCGTGATGTGTATGGCATCGTGCTCCGAGGAACCCGACGGCTCCAACCTCTTCTCTACCGACGAAAAGACCATTGCCCAGCTCATTCAGGAGCGCCCGGAGCTCTCGGCCTTCTATCGCATCCTGGAGAAGGGCGGCTTCGACAAGTACATGGGCACCTATGGTGAATACACCTGCTTCGCCCCGCTCAACGAGGGTGTGAGCTCTTATCTGGACAGTCTCTACAACGACGAGTCGTACCTTATCTCTAAGGCCAAGCTGAAGCACAACGGCATCACCGAGGATGCCGGATGGAACAGCCTTGACGTGATGGCCAAGGTGGAGTTGATGTCAGACTCGCTCTGCGACGACATCGCCCGCTTCCATCTCTCCGGCGAAGAGCATCTGCAGGTAGACCTTGATGGTAGCGGCACCACATGGACCACGATGAAGGTGGGCCGCAGCATACGCGTGGGCTCTTTTGACGAGAATGCTTATAACAAGGACTATGAGGGCTTGACGAGCCTGAACGACATCTCGGCCATCCTCGACGGCGATATCGAGGCCACCAATGGTGTGCTGCATGTCTGCTCGAACGTCATTCCCCGCTCCGACCGCACCACTGATGACCAGCTGCGCGTGGAGGGCGAGAAAGGCCTGAAGATTTTCTATGAAGCCTTAGAGGCTACGGGATATACCGACACGCTGCTCATAGAAAAGAAGTATAATGAGGACGGCACGGCCAAGACTTACGACATGGGTAACAACCACAACGACCGCGACGACAACCCGCTGTACTATCCCAAGGAGTGCTTGGTGAAGTGGACAGTCTTTGCCGAGACCGACGAGGCTTTCCGTGCTGCAGGCATCAACAGTTTCGACGACCTGAAGCAGAAGTGCATAGAGTGGTACGGCAACTGTGGCGCCTGGTACGACTACATCGGCGAGAAGGGTATCAAGATCAGCACCGGCGACGACTATACCAACAAGTTCAACGTGGTCAACATGTTTGTGGCTTACCACATCCTGCGTGCCGGCATGCCTGTCGACCGCATCGTCTATGAGTACACGCCCAACAACGCCAACTGGAACTTCTGCTTCGGCTACGAGCCGCAGGAGTATTTCGAAACCCTGTTGCCCAACACGTTGCTGAAGGTGTGGCAGACCAACCCCAAGACGACGAAGAACCTGTGGATTAACCGCTACATGACCAACAACACACTGACCTCGAAGCTCGGCACGTTTGGTATGCCCGGCGACGGTGACCACGACCTCATCTTTGCCGGTGTGCCCATCGACCGTAACAGCTCGGTGGAGACCCTTAACGGCTATATCCACCGCATCGGCGGCATTCTGAAGTATGACCAGAATGCCAAGGACGCCCTGCACGAGCGTCTGCGTCTGGACTCCTCGACGTTCCTCTATGAGCTGATTAACAACGGTCTGCGTGGCGCCACACCCAACGAGGTGAGCACCCTCAACGGTGGCGGCGACGGCAACCGCGTGGCTTTTGAGAATACCTATTTCGACAATATCGTATGCTACAACCCCGGCACACTGCTGCGCTTCAACGTGCAGGGTGCATGGCGTGCACATAATGCCGACCAGTTCCAGGGCTGGGACGTCTACGACTTTGCCATCAAGCTTCCCCACGTGCCCACGGGCGACTACGAGCTGCGTATCATCTATCCCCCGATGCCGCGAGGCGGACTGATGCAGTTCTACTTGGGCAATACGCCGAAGCAGAGCGACATGGTGGCTATCGGCATTCCCTTCGATGCCTGCGCCAACCCCTATGAGGATGCTACCATCGGTTACGAGGACCTGATTAACCGTGCTGACGACGAAACCTCTGACTGCGGCGTGGAGAGCGACCAGCGTATGCACGTGCGTGGCTACATGAGAGCGCCGGCAAGCTTCTCGCGCGGTACTTATAACACCGTGACCGACCCGCTGACGTATGATCCTTCTGACATGTATTCGGCTGCCAGCCAGATTATCGGCTCTACCAGCTGCCGCTCGGAGACTGGCTACGGCACGATGATGCTGCGACGCGTCATCACCTCGCAGCGCTTTGAGCAGGGTAAGGACTACTGGCTGCGCATCAAGAACCTGGTGAACGATACCAACCTGGGTTGGTCGTTCGACTTCGTGGAACTGGTGCCCCTCGACATTGTCAACAGCCAGACCATGAGCGAGGACTGGTACTAAGAACCCACCCCCAGTCCCTCCCAAAGGGAGGGGAGATAAATTAGATTAAGAACAGAATAATCTCAAAATAACAACTCATATGAATATAGTTAAACGAATAGATACAAGGCTAACAAAATGGTCGTGGCTTGTAGGTATCTTAGCCCCCCTCACCTTGGGAGGGGTCGGGGGTGGGTCTTTACTCACATCCTGCACTGACTATTCTGACTACAACACCGTGCCCACGGACGCACAGGCCGGGGCCAACCAGACGTTGTGGGAGAATATTGCCAGCGACCCGCAGCTCACGAAGTTTGCGGCACTCGCCCAGAAGTGCAAGTTCTCAGAGGCTCTCAACAGCCCACGCTTCTATACCGTCTGGGCACCCGTTGACGGCGCCTTCGACGAGGCAGAGTATAACCGCCTGCTGGCCAGCGACAGCGCTACCATCGTCAAGCAGTTTATGCAGCAGCACATCACGGAGTACAACTACCCCGTGTCGGGTGCCCTTGAGGATATGACTATCGTCTCGCTGAACCTCAAGCACCACCCCTTCACGCAGACCAGCTTCGACGAGTTCCCCTACAGTGCCGTCAACCTGCCTGCCGCCAACGGCGTGATGCACAAGATCAACGGCATGTCGGAGTTCCACTACAACCTCTATGAGAACTTTGACAACCTCGTGGACTGCGACTCCCTGAAGAACTATATCCAGAAGTACGACGAGTATTACCTCGACGCCAATGCCTCGGTCATCGGTCCGCTCGTCGATGGCAAGCAGACCTACCTCGACTCCGTACTCAGGAAGCGTAACAACGTCATCCGCAGCATCATGCGTGCCGACCTGGAGGATGAGGACAGTACCTACATGATGATTGTGCCTAACAACAAGGCGTGGAAGGACGCTTACGACAAGATCTATCCTAACTACAAGTACATTGCCAAGATGGACTATATGGACTTGACGAAGTTGACGAAGAATAAGGCTGCCATCACTACCAGTACTAAGGCTACAGACAACAAGGCCGACAAGGCGGCAGAAACAACCGGGGCCATCCTGCAAGACTCTATCACCTGCCGCTACATAGTCAACAATCTGGCCTACTCGCACAGCAACTGGCATAACCTGCCGCTCTTCGGCGAGGGTACTCTCTCGGCTAAAGACACGGTGTATTCCACCTCCGGCAACATGTTGCGCAACGCCACGTCGGTCATCGACCATACCATCAGCGTCGGTGAAATGAGTAATGGTATGACGCGCACCGTCGACTCGCTGACGTTCAGCTCGTGGGATACCTACCTGCCTCCTTTCCGCGTGACTGATCCCGTTCATGCGCTGAAGTGCAACCGCGTGACGCGTCACAACATCCCCCTGGAGAGTCTCGCCGGCCGCGACTCGCTCTTCAGCAAGGTGCCCAAGATGTTCCACCAGTGGCTCTTCCCGGCTAACTCGCAGTTCTTCAGCTATGTCGGCGTCGACAGTGCCGATGTCGACGGTACTACCGGTAAGCCTGAGTTCGGTTTCGCACTCGCTTCCATGAGGTCTAACGGTGCGCTCTCCGGCCTGGTGCGCTCGGCCACCTATCATCTCTATGTGATTACCGTGCCCGAGCAGGTGTTCAACCCCGCGGCACCCGTCAAGCCTTATTATCTGCGCTTCTATCTCAGCTGGACCGACGCCTCCAACAAGCAGCAGTTCACCGTGCTGCCCGAGGGTTCACGCTCCACGCAGGTTATCTCTACCGATGAAGGCAAGAACACCGCCACGAGCACTTTCGTGGGTGACCCCGGCCGTGTCAATGTCATCGACCTCGGCGAGTTCACCTTCCCGGCCAGCTATGTGGGCTTGGACGCCTATCCCAGTCTGCTGATGGTTCACACACAGTCGTACACATCAGCAGCTAACCGCCGTAAGTACGACCAGCAGATGCGTGTGGCTGGCGTGTTCTGCATTCCTAAGGAATATAACGACTATTGGGCTAACTCTTCTAACGAATAATGACGACGATGAAAAGTACAATCTATAACTTCCTACAGCGTCAGAGTCTCAGACTCTCACTCTGTGCCATTGCTTTGACAGCAAGTTCGGTGGCTTTCGCCCAGGATGAGTTCGACGAAGACGAGACGTCTACGACCATCAAGGCTCCCAAGCGCAAGAAGGTTGTCGACAATAATCCCACCATCCTGGTGCAGGGCGTCGTCGTCGACGATGCCACGAAGGCGCCCGTCGCCGGTGTGCGCGTGCAGACCCTTGGCGACAACCGCTATGTGGCCATGACCGACGAGGACGGTAAGTTCACCATCAAGCTGCCCACCTTTGCCACCTCACTCTTTGTGCAGGCACCCTCGTACCTGTCGCAGCAGGTGGCCATCAAGGCCGGCGACGACAAGCAGCTGGTGAAAATCAGCCTCTTGAGCGATGCTTTCAACGCGATGTATGAGAATGGTACCACGATTACCGCCAAGAACGGCTTTGCCTCCGACGGCAACGGCCTGACCATCGACGAGGAGATGACCGAGAAGCTCGGTGGCGACATCCGCATGAACATGCACTCGGGCAACCTTGAGAACGGTGCCGCCATGTTTATCCGTGGTATCAATTCTATCAGTGCCAATGCCCAGCCGCTGGTGATTCTCGACGGCGTGGAGCTTGACATGCAGCGCGACCGTGGCTCGCTGCATCTGGGCGACATCTTTAATATGCTCAGCACCATCTCGCCCGAGGACATCGACAAGGTGACGGTGCTGAAGAATGCCACCGCCCTCTATGGTGCCCGCGGTGCCAACGGCGTTATCCTCATCGACACCAAGCGTGGTCACTCTATGGCTACGCGCATCGATGCCAAGCTGGGTGTGGG
>Ga0310691_10007388_pt1 | contig 11470 bp, 5 predicted proteins | sample 176DNAGHGlowgp2_FD_203887 | JGI IMG/M metagenome (GOLD analysis project Ga0310691, IMG submission 203887) | Sheep rumen microbial communities from Palmerston North, Manawatu-Wanganui, New Zealand - 1766 DNA GHGlow gp2 (v2) (version 2) | ecosystem: Host-associated > Mammals > Digestive system >... | reverse complement strand
TCTACATTAAAACAGGATCATTATGCGTATGAAGATATGAAAGTAATTGATGTAGTTATAATGGGTAATACTAAACTTTATAAAATAATGAAAGAAAAAGAAGAATTATATTCACATACTGATTTTACTGATGAAGATGGTATGAGACTTGCTGAACTTGAAGGTGAGTTTGCTGAACTTAATGGTTGGGAAGCAGAAAGTGAAGCTGGTGAACTTTTATCTAATTTAGGGATAGATGTACTTAATCATTACAGCTTGATGAGTGAAATTCCAGCTAAAATGAAAGTTAAAGTACTTCTTGCTCAAAGTTTGTTTGGTAACCCTGACATATTACTTTTAGATGAACCTACAAACAACTTAGATATTGAAGCTATTTCTTGGTTAGAAGAATTCTTAATTAATTATCCTAATACAGTTATAGTTGTATCACATGATAGATACTTTTTAAATAAAGTATGTACACATACTGTTGATATAGACTTTGGTAAGATGAAAATGTATGTTGGTAACTATGATTTCTGGTATGAGTCTAGTCAACTTGCTTTAAAACAAGCAAAAGAAGCTAATAAGAAGAAAGAAGATAAAATAAAAGAACTACAAGACTTTATAGCTAGATTCTCAGCTAATGCTTCTAAAAGTAAACAAGCTACATCAAGAAAGAAGATGTTAGAGAAAATAGAACTTGAAGAAATAGTTCCATCTTCAAGAAAATATCCATATATTGATTTTAAACCAGAAAAAGAAAGTGGAAAAGAAATACTTACTGTTAAAGATTTATGTAAAACTGTTGATGGTAAGAAAATATTAGATAAAGTATCTTTTAGTGTATTAAAAGGAGATAAAATAGCTATAGTTGGACTTGATGATATGGCTAAGACTATGTTGTTTAAGATATTAATGGGTGAAGAAAAGTTTGATAGTGGACAAGTTATTTGGGGTAAAACTATAACTAAATCATATTTCCCACAAGATAATACTAGTTATTTTACAGGATCAGAAAGTATTATGGAATGGATTAGTAAATACTATAATGTAGATGATGAAACATATATAAGAGGATTCTTAGGTAGAATGTTATTTTCTGGAGAAGAAGTATTTAAGAAAGTAAATGTTTTATCTGGAGGAGAAAAAGCTAGATGTATGCTATCTAAAATGATGTTAGAAGCAAGAAATATGTTAATACTTGATGAACCTACTAACCATTTAGATCTTGAAAGTATAACATCCTTAAATAAAGGATTAATTAATACACCTAATGAAGTTATATTTACATCTCATGACCATGAAATAGTTAATACTGTTGCTAATCGTATAATAGAATTATTACCTAAAGGCGTTATTGATAGAAGAATAACTTATGACGAATATCTAGAAAATAATGAAGTTAAAAAGTTAAGAGAAGAAGCTTATAAGTAGGCTTCTTTTTGACTTTTTTTTAAAAATGTGTATAATATATACTAATTATTAGGGGGTATTTATGGAAGTAGATGCTAAATATAAGGATATAATTGATAAAATTAAGTTTTATGAGAATCAGGGAGACTTTAAAGCTGCCTTAAGTTTGTGTGCACGTGTTGAATATGCAGATGTTCCTACAGTACAATCTGAAAGATTATTTATACTTATTAAATTAGATCATATTGCTGAAGCATATAATGTATTTAAAAGGATTAAATATATGAAAGAATCATATATCCAAAGTAAAGGTATTAAGATATTAAGTAAACTTGGTAGACATGATGAGTTAAAGCAATTAATTATGGAAAATGGTAATATTGAAGATACTGGTTATAAACTTAATTTGGTTAAGTATTATAGAAGTATTAAGGAATATGATAAGGCTTTAACCATATGCAATGAACCTTTTTGTGCATCACAGGTAGTATTTAAAGAACATAAAAAGAATATTAAGAATTTAAAATATAGATCTAAAGCTGGTTTTGCATATGAAGCATTAATGAGAATATATGCGGATGATATAACTCTTGATGAAATAAAAAATGCTGATATAGTTGAAGAAGTAAAACCAGATGCTTCAGATATAGAGAAAATAGAAGCAGAAATAATGAAGCAATTTAAAAAAGATGTATTAATGATTGCATATTATGAAAAACATAGTCATAAACAAGCTATAGAAAAATGCAAACTTGCTAAGAAGAATATAAACTATGATCAAGATCAGATTAAATCATTAAATAAGATAATGAATCATTTGGCATCTAAAAGAAGTAAAATGGACTATGACTTGTATAAGAATATACTAGGAGTTTCATTTGACTTAGAAAAAGCTCATAAATATATGGAAGAAAAGAAGGAACAACAAGAATATCAAGAATTAATGAATCGTATTATTAAGAAAAATGAAGAAAAAGAAAAGCAAACTATTAGAGTTGATAATATAGCTAACAAAGAAACAATAGAAAAAACTAAGAAATTAGAAAGAAAAATGGTTGGTTCTGTTGGTGTTAATGTAAATAATAGATATAGTAATAATAGTAATATAAATACTCCAATACATACACCAACAAAAACAGTGCCATGCATTAAAGATGTATTAGGTGATGAAATAATTTCACTTCAAAAATATATTTATTGTATGATGCAAGATTACAGTTATTATAAAGATGCTAATAATACATGGCAAGAGATTAAGGATATTGCTTGTAAGCCTATTACTAAAAAGAGTAAGTATACTTTGGATGAAGAAGAAAAACTGAAAAAAGGCTTTAATAAAATGAAAACAAATTATATATACTACGATAAAACTATTAGAGCTTGGGATAACTTAGATTCTATATCTAATAAGCCAATAACTGATAAACAAGCCGTTGCTAGAATAGTTAATATTTTATTAAGTATTAATAAGGATCATCCTGAAATAATAGAAGCTGATACTTCTAAATTAGTTAAAATGTTAAATAAATAATAATATTAATTGAAATTAAATTAATAATGTGTTATTATTAATTAGGAAAAACAAGAGCGAAAGACGGGATAATTGATTTAATATTTAGAGAGTTTCTTAAATGGTGAAAGAGAAATATATTAATAATTATTCAGATCACTTTCAAGTGTGCTTTATGGATAAGATAAAGTCGGGTAACTTACGTTAAAAGTTTAGAGTATAAATTAAGGTGGTACCACGAGATATTTCTCGTCCTTTGGTATCATCTTTTTATTTTGTTTAGGAGATGATTTTATGTTTAAAGAATTAGAGAAAGATAAGAATAGTGTAGTAGAAGAAAAAAGAATGAAACATTTTCTTGATGCTAAGATTATGGATAAATCAATAGAACAAGGAAAAGATTATTTTGTTTTCTATGACGGACCAATTTATGCAAATGCTAAACCTGGTATTCACCATGTATTTGCTAAAACTATTAAAGATGCTTTTTGCAAGTATAAATCTATGCAAGGATATAAAGTATTAAGAAAAATCGGCCTTGATACTCATGGTTTACCAATTGAAGTTAATGTTGAAAAGAAATTAGGATTTAATGGTAAAAAAGATATTGAAGAATTTGGTATTGAAAACTTTTGTAAAGAATGTAATAAGAATACAGCTTTAAATATTGATGAAGTAAATCATGTAACTAATATGATGGGTCAATTTATAGATTGTGATAATCCATATGTAACATGTTCTAATGAATTTATTGAATCTGAATGGTGGATTATTAAAGAAATGTTTAAGAAAGATTTAATCTATCATGGTAATAAGATTTTATGGTATTGTCCTAGATGTGGAACAGAATTATCTTCATTTGAAGTTGCTCAAGGATATCAACAAGATCCAGTTAATTCAATTATTTTACCATTTAAAAAGAAAGATGAAGATGTTTATTTCTTGGTTTGGACAACAACTCCTTGGACTTTAATGGCTAATGTAGCTTTATGTGTTAATCCTGATCTAACATATGTTAAAGTAGAATCAATGGGATATAAATTTATTCTATGTGAATCATTAGTTAATAAAGTATTAGGTGATGAAGTAACAGTTCTTGAAACATATAAAGGAAAAGATTTAGTAGGTTCTAAATATGAACAATTCTTAGAGTTTGTTAATGTTGAAGGAAAAGCATTTGAAGTGTTAGCTGATAATTATGTTACTGATACAGATGGTACTGGTATAGTTCATATAGCTCCTGCTTATGGTGCTGATGATAATAGAGTTGCTAGTGAAAATGGTATTGCATTTATTAATCCAGTAGGACCAGATGGATGTTATACTGAAGGCCCATGGAAAGGTAGATTAGTAACTGATCCAGAACTTGAAATAGAAATAATTAAATACTTAAAAGAAAATGATAAATTATTTAAGAAAATTAAATTAACACATGATTATCCACACTGTTGGAGATGTAAAAGTGCTTTAATTAGTTATCCTAAACCAGCTTGGTATGTAGCTACAACTAAATATAAAGATAAGATAATTGAAGCTAATAGTAAAATTAACTGGTATCCTGATTATATTGGTGAAAAAAGATTTGCCAATTGGTTAGATAATATGGTTGATTGGGGAATATCTCGTTCTAGATATTGGGGATGTCCACTTCCAATTTGGACAAATTCTGAAACTGGAGAATTATATTGTGTAGGTTCAAGAGAAGAACTTCAAGAATTAGCTATTGAAGATGTTGATGTAATGAATATGGAACTTCATAGACCATATATTGATAATATTCATATCAAATCACCAACTACAGGTGATACATTAACACGTGTTGAAGACGTATTAGACGTTTGGTTTGATAGTGGATCTATGCCATATGCACAATATCATTATCCATTTGAAAATAAAGAATTATTTGAAAGTCAATTCCCAGCTGATTTCATAGCTGAAGGTGTTGACCAAACACGTGGATGGTTCTATGTATTATTAGTAATATCAACTATTATTTCTGGAGAATCAAGCTTTAAGAATGTTGTTGTTAATGATATGATGTTAGATGCTCATGGTAAGAAAATGAGTAAATCAACTGGTAATATAGTTGATCCAATTGAAACAATGGAAGTATATGGTGCAGATGCAACTAGATTTTATATGTTAAATGCATCACCAGTATGGACACCACTTAAGTTTGATATTGAAGGAGTAAAAGAAGTTCAATCTAAATTCTTTAATACTTTAAAGAATACTTATACATTCTTCCAAATGTATGCTAATACTGATAGTGTTGATCCAAGAACTTATGAAGTAGATAAGAAGGATTTAGAAGAAATAGACTTATGGTTATTATCTAAATATAATCGTTTAGTAAAAGATGTAACTATGGCTATGGATGAATATGATTTAAATAAAGTATGTAAATATTTAAATTTATTTGTTAATGATGATTTATCTAACTGGTATATTAGACGTAATAGACGTAGATTTTGGGGGTCAGAACTTGATAATAGTAAGAAAGCTGTTTATAAAACTACATTTAATGTATTAGAAGGATTATGTAGATTAATGGCTCCAATAGTTCCATTTATATCAGATGAAATCTATACTAATTTAACTGGTGAAGAAAGTGTTCATTTAGCTAAATATCCAGTATGTGATGAAAGTATGATTAATGAAACTATTGAAACAAGAATGGATTTAATTAGAGATTTAATTACTTTAGGAAGAAATGCAAGAGAAGAAGCTAATATTAAAGTAAGACAACCTATATCTGAAGTAATACTTGATGGTAAGAATGAAAGTATTTTATCTGATTTAGTAGATTTAATTAAAGAAGAATTAAATGTTAAAGAAGTTGTGTTTGCTAAAGACTTAGGAGAATTTATGAACTTTAGTGTTAAACCTAACTTCAAAGTATGTGGTAAACTATTAGGTGCTAATATTAAAGAATTCCAAACTAAGTTAGAAGGTTTATCTGAAGATGAAATATCTAAATTAGAAAAAGGAAATAATATTACTCTTAATATAAATAATGAAGACTTAGAAGTAACACCTGAGATGGTAGAGATTAGAGTATCTTCTAAAGAAGGATTTAATGCTTCTCATGAAGGAAGTAACTTCATAGTACTTAATACACAATTAACAGATGATCTAATTAATGAAGGTATAGTAAGAGAATTTATTAGTAAAGTTCAAAACTTAAGAAAAACTAAAGATTTTGAAATAACTGATAGAATTAATATTTATTATGTTAAGAATGATGATTTCACTAATGCTATAGCTAATTATTTAGAATTAATTAAAGATGAAACATTAGCTATTGAAATAGAAGAAAAAGATGTTGATACTGATAGTGTTAACTTAAATGGAATCGATGTTAAGTTTGATGTAGAAAGAAGACAAAAATAATAGAAGCAAGTTTTAAACTTGCTTTTTATTTTAACAAATATTATAATTAGTCTAGGTGAATAATATGAATAGTGTATTTCAATTTATTAAGAAAAACATATTAGGTATTATGATAGGAATAGTAATAGCAGGAACTATAAGTGTTTGTGCTTTTACTCTATCAGCATCAGATGTATTTTATGATAATAGTACAAGCGGATTAGAAGCTGATAATGTAAAAGATGCTTTAAATGATCTATATACTAAAGTACCAGTAGGTACAGATAGAATTAAGTTAACAGCTAGAGTTGCTTATTCAACTGGTCCAAAGTTACATACTCTTTATTTTAATAAAAATGATTTTTCATTTTCAAAAATAAAATTCACAAATAATAGTAATGTATCTATTATGCGTATAGTATATGATGGAAAAGAAGTATATGAAGGGAATTCAATAAATCTAGCTACTAATAAAGAATATGATGTTTCTGATTGGACTGGTAATGGTAGTTTAACTATTCAATTATCTTGTTCATCTAGTGTAGATTATGGTTCAGTAGCTATAGATTTGTATAATTAAAAAGTAATTAAACAGGTAGACAATGCCTGTTTTTTCTTTTATAATTTAATTAGGGTGGTGTTTATTATGTATGATGTAGTTATAATTGGAGCAGGTCCTGCTGGTTTGTTTGCTGGTTATGAATTAATAACTAAAAATAAGAAATTAAAAGTAGCTATAATTGAAAAAGGATCACGTGTTAAAAATAGAATGTGTCCTATGAATAAATTAAAGACTACTTGTAAGAATTGTAAACCATGTAACATCCTGTCTGGATACGGTGGAGCAGGAACTTTCTCTGATGGTAAACTTAACTTTATACCTAAACTAGGTAAAAGTGATTTAATGAAATATATGAGTGAAAGCGAAGCTTATAAATTAATTGATGAAACAGAAGAAATATTTACTAAGTTTAAAATGGATGCAGAAGTATATCCGTCTAATAGAGAAGAAGCAGAAGAAATAAGAAAAAAAGTAGCTATAGCTGGAGCTAAATTACTACTTATTAAACAAAAACATCTTGGTAGTGATCATCTACCTGAATATATTGATGGTATTAGTGATTATTTAGAGAAAAAAGGTGTAGACTTATATGATCTAGCTGATGTTACAGATATTAAGACTATTAATCGTAATAAACATGAAATAACTTATGTAAAAGCTAAGAAAGAAGAAAAAGTAACTGCTAAGACAGTTATAGTAGCACCAGGTAGAACTGGAGCTAAATGGATTCAAGAACTTGCTGATAAATATGATATTCCATATTTATCTCAAAGTATTGAGATTGGTGTTAGGGTTGAAGTAAGAAAAGATATACTTGAGGAAATAACTAATGTTATTTATGATCCAACAATCTTTATTAAAACTAAAACATATGGTGATGAAATAAGAACATTCTGTACTAATCCAGGTGGATTTGTAGCTAAAGAAAACTATTATGGATATATATGTGTTAATGGGCATGCTTTAAAAGATATTAAGAGTAATAATAGTAACTTTGCTTTTATATCTAAAGTTAATTTAACAGAACCTGTTACTAATACTAGATTATATGGTGAAAGTATCGCAAAGATTGCCAATGTATTAGGAGATGGTAAACCAATTATTCAATCACTTAAAGATTTAAGAAGTGGTAGAAGAAGTGAATGGCATAGAATAAATAAAGGATTTATTGAACCAACACTTAAAGATTGTGTTGCTGGTGATTTAGCTCTTGTTATGCCACATAGAATAATTACTAATATATTAGAAGGACTTGAAACACTTGATAAGATAATACCTGGTGTTAATAATGATGACACATTATTATATGGACCAGAGATTAAGTTTTTCTCTAATGAAATAGAAACAGATAATAAGTTTAGATTAAAAGATGATAATATATACTTTATAGGAGATGGAGCAGGAAAAGCTGGTAATATTGTTACTGCTGCTGCTACTGGTTTAGTTGCTGCAAGAGATATTTTAGAAAATATTAAATAATATGTAGATTTATGATAATTTTATGTTATAATTATGTATAAGATAGGTGATTGTAAATGAAAAAAGTTGAACGTTATAAGAATCAAATTATAATAACAGCAATAGCAGTATTTGTAGTTGTTGTTAGTATGATTGGAGGAAGTTATGCATTATTCACTTCTAGTTCATCAGCTGGAGAATACAATGTATTAAAAGCTGGTAAATTAGAAATTAGTTATGTTGAAGGTGAGAATGGATATGGTGATATATTATCGCTAAATGGTGCATATCCTGTATCAGATGCAACAGGATTACAAAATGATTCATATCGTTTTAATATAACTAATACTGGTAATGTAGCAGTAGATTATAGAATTAGAATTGAAAATGATGAAGCAATAGTTCAAGAAGATGGTTGTGGAAGTAATCTAATGGATTTTAATAATATTAAGTATACATTTGATTATTCAACATCTAATCCAGTAACACCAGCTATACTTGGTGAACAAACAGATCATGTAGTTTATGATTCAGTTGTTGCTAATCAACCAGGATTACAACCAGGTGATAGTAGAATTCATGAAATTAAAGTATGGATTAAGGATAGCGCTGGTAATGAAGTTTTAGGGCAACATTTTCATGGTAAAGTAATAATTGAAACAATTCAAACAGGTATTAATGGTAGATTAACAGCTACTTATAATGTTGGTGATAGTGTAACACTTGTTGATAATAGTACATGGCATGTATTAAAGAAATCAACATCATCAAATACAACAATCACTTTAATAAAAGATGATAATATTACTACTTTAGCATTTGATACAGCTGATTCAAGACCAACAACTACTAATAGTTATTGTGTAACACCAGCAACTGGATGTAATGCATATAAAGGAAATGATTCAACAGTATTGACTGATTCTAGTATTAAGACATACTTAGAATCAACATATCTAGATTCATTAAGACAATCACTTAATGCAGCTAGTGGTGATATAACAGATTTAACAGTATCACTTCCAAGTATGGAAGATTTAGTAAAAGCTAATAATAGTGTTGATAGTTTTAATCAAGCTATTTATACATTTGGTGATAATTATTTATCTTCTACTACATATTGGACACAAACAGCATCAACTCTTAATTCTTCATATGTATGGGCAATAGATTCAACATCACATCAAAGTGTAGTTAAGAATGCTAGTGATACAACAGTAGGTGTAAGACCAGTAATAACTACTTCTAAATTAAACATTAAAGTAGATTAAAAATATAAGTAAAGTTTAGTAAAGATACTAAACTTTTTTTTATTTTCTTGGTAAAATTAAATAGGTGATAAAAATGAATATAGACATAATAAATGAAATAAGTAGTAATTTAAATATTACTCCTAAACAAGTAGAAACAGTTTTAAAATTATTAAGTGAAGGTAATACTATACCATTTATAGCTAGATATAGAAAAGAAGCTACGGGTGCTTTAGATGAAGAAGTAATTAGAAGTATAAATGAAGTATATGAATACCAAGTTAATTTATTAAAAAGAAAAGAAGATGTTATTAGATTAATAGATGAAAAAGGATTATTAACAGATGAATTAAAAGCATCTATTATGAAGTGTAATAAATTAGTAGAAGTAGAAGATTTATATAGACCATATAAAGAAAAGAAGAAAACTAAAGCAACAGATGCTATTAATAATGGACTTGAACCTTTAGCTAAAATGATTATGTCTTTTCCAACTACAGGCACTATAGAGGATATGGCTAAGAAGTTTATTACTGATAAAGTTAAAACTGTAGAAGAAGCAATAACTGGAGCTAAATATATAATAGCTGAATGGATATCAGATAATGCTAGTTATCGTAAATGGATAAGAAATTATGTTTATAATAATGGAAAGATAATTACTAAAGTAAAGAAAGATAATCCTGATAAAGATAATAAAGTATATGAGATGTATTATGAATTTGAAGAACAAGTTAAATATATTAAACCTCATAGAATATTAGCTATTAATAGAGCAGAAGATGAAAAAGTAGTAACTGTTAATGTTAGTAGTAGTACTGATAGTATTATTTCTTATTTAGAAGATAAAATAATTAAGAATAAAGATAGTTTTGTGTGTGATATAGTTAAAGATGCTATTACAGATAGCTTTAAAAGATTAATATATCCATCAATCGAAAGAGAAATAAGAAGTGATCTTACAGATAAAGCTAATATAGAAGCTATTAATAGTTTTAGTAGAAATGTAGAAGCGCTTTTACTACAACCACCTATTAAAGAAAAAATAGTTTTAGCATTTGATCCAGGTTTTACTAATGGATGTAAGCTTGCTGTTATAGATAAGACTGGTAAATACTTATATTCTTGCGTTATATATCCATTTAGTAAGAATAGTAAAGATGTTAATGATAGTAAATTAATAGTTAAGAATTTAATAGATAAATATAATGTTGATATTGTAGCTATTGGTAATGGTACAGCTTCACGTGAGAGTGAAAAGTTTATAGCTGAAATAATAAAGGAAATAGATAAAAAGGTAGAATATATTATTGTATCTGAAGCAGGTGCTTCTATCTATAGTACAGAAAAAGTAGCTATTGAAGAATTTCCTAATCTTTCACCTAATGAAAGAAGTGCAGTATCTATTGGTAGAAGACTACAAGATCCACTTTCTGAACTTGTTAAGATTCCACCTGATGGTATTGGAGTAGGTTTATACCAACATGATGTACCACAAAAAGAATTAAAAGAAAGTTTAGACTTTGTGGTATCAAAAGCAGTTAATAGTGTAGGAGTTAATGTTAATACAGCATCTAGATCACTTTTAAAATATGTATCTGGTATTAATTCTAAGAATATAGATAAGATAATAGATTATCGTGATGCTAATGGTAAAATTAATTCAAGAGAAGAATTAAAGAAGAAAAAGATATTAACAGATAAGACTTATGAACAAGCAATAGGATTCTTAAGAATAACTGGTGGAGATAATGTATTAGATGTTACTGATATCCATCCTGAAAGTTATGATAAAACATTAGAATTACTAAAGAGTATTGATTGTACACTTGATGATATTGGTACAGATAAATTAAAAAGTAAATTAGATAATTATGATATAGAGAATTCTAAGTTAGAAATTGATAAGTATACACTTGAAGA
>Ga0310691_10007386_pt1 | contig 11474 bp, 17 predicted proteins | sample 176DNAGHGlowgp2_FD_203887 | JGI IMG/M metagenome (GOLD analysis project Ga0310691, IMG submission 203887) | Sheep rumen microbial communities from Palmerston North, Manawatu-Wanganui, New Zealand - 1766 DNA GHGlow gp2 (v2) (version 2) | ecosystem: Host-associated > Mammals > Digestive system >... | reverse complement strand
CACGTTCAAGGTATATAACATTTTCCGAGCCAGTAGCCGGCAAGCTAGTTACGACCTGCGCTAAACCAGGGACAGTCGTCCAGTCAATTTTAGCATTCGTCACTGCTCCGTCAGCAATCTTCCCAGTAGTTATAGCCCCATCAGCAATATCTCCAGTATCTATCTGTCCCCCAAAAGCAGGTATTATATTATCCCCTCTTCTATTTTTTAGCATTTTCTTATAAGTTGCCATTATTTAATCTCCTTTATAGTTGCCGGTTGAGCAGACTAGTCAATATTAAATGTAACGGTAAATGTAAGTCCGCCAGGCTCAAATGCCTGTTCTGTCCCCCAGTTAAATAGCGATATTTTGCCTGCGGTTGTGATAAGTCCATAGATAGCCGCATTATTTCGGCCATAGACTGGGAAGCGGAGTTCAATAGAAGGTGCGATAATTGCTCCGTCTGTTGCTGCTACGAGTAGGCGTTCAACATATCCTGTCAGCGTAATATTGCTTGGGTTTAGCATGGCTAAAGTGACGGTTTTGCCGACTCTCTTATACTTTACCCCATAGGTTTGGCTCAACTCTATCCAGCCTGTTTCAAAAGTCGTCCAATCTATCTTAGCCTCCGTAACTGCTCCGTCAGCAATCTTCCCAGTAGTTATATTGCTATCGGCAATCTTAGCACTGGTTATCTGGTTATCTTTAATATCTCCAGTCTCAATCCACGGAGATGGGTTTTCAGGGCTAGTCTCTTCCCCCAAAACAACAGCATCATCAGCATACGAGGCATTAGTAATCACAGCACCAGCAGAGAAGGCTTGGGCAGTAGAGCCACGCTGAGCTCTTGCTACGCTTAAAGTCGTATTTCCACTTCCATCAGTCCCAACAGCACTAACCTTCATAATCTCACTGTCAAGACTATTCGGCACTCCAGCAGACGGATTGGCTGGCATAGCCGTAATATAGAACGGAGTATCTGGCCAGACACCCTTAATCTCAGCATCAGTCCCAGAGCCAACATTCACCACTAGAGAGGTGGCAGAGGCAGAGACACTATTCACTAAAACACCAGAGGCTAAATCCTTCATTTTCGGATTGGTATTAGCAACCACAAAACTTTCAGAGCCTACTAGGGTAGAGGTATCATCATAATACTCAATCGTATAAGCACCAGCAGAGAGAGGGTATATATCTAGAGTTCCCTGATACTGGCTAGGAGCTATAGTATCGCTCGTAATAGTTTTTCCAGTCAATCCAGCCACAACGGCAGAGTTCTCATCTAGCACTTTACACTTTGGACCAGTCGTGCTTGAGGCATTTACTGGCCAAGTAGAGCTTGCCGTAAAACAGCCTGTCATATCCCCATCAAAACCTTCAAAAACAAAGCTGGCCTTATAGCCTCCTCCAGTATTCACAGAGTAGCTATCAAAAGTAAGGCTGGTTAGGTAAGTTCCTTCTTCACCTACGGCCATAAAACCTCCTTAGTTTTCGTTATATTGAACTGTGAGCGTAACGGTTCCACTATCACCAGCATTAGCACTAGCAGTAGTCTGAACCTGCGTGACGATATACTGAGTGTAGCAGGTAGTCGTCTGGGAGGAGCTAGGGTTCGTATCATTCGGACCAGTCGTGCCAAGCAAGACACTAGCACCAGAGCCGATAGGGGTCGTAGAAGTAATATCAGTAGAGCTACCAAGAGCAGATGTAGCAGGGGTCGTATAAGTAGAAGTAATTTTCCCCTTCAAGCTAATCCCAGTTCCAAGCGTGCCAGCCGTATGGGCGAACTTAACAGCCGAGATTTGATTGAAAGTCCCAGAGAACTTAACATAGATATATTTAGAGTATGAGTTGGAGCCAGCAAGAACAGGAGCAGACGCTCTCGCAGTCGTGCTATCATCTACACTCTTCCAATCACAAGACGAGATGGTGCTCTCAGTCCCACTAGCAGGACTTCCAGTAGCCGTTCCATTCTGCTCATACCAAGTTGTGGTTGCAGCCATAATTTCTCCTTTATTATAATAAAGCTTTACGCTCTAATTATATCACGGATATAGTTTTTTGGCGATTGTTCCCCTCAGCATCAAGACCCTGATAGCCCAGCTCAAATCCTACGCATTTTGGCTCGCCTAGAACGCCGTCTATCATCTTTGCCTCCATCTTCCTATAGTATATAACTCTTACATTCGTTAAAGCCTCTGGCTCACGATATATAGCCTCAGGGGGTCGTATAATAATTCCATTATCCCCAGCATATATCTTCCTAGTATATATAACTGGTCTTTCGCTAAAAAGCACTCCATACTCTTTTTCGCTGTCGTTATAGAGGACGAACTCTTTTGGATTATGCTTTTCACAGTAATCCTGATAGTCCCTAAAACTCGTTGGGTTCCATTCGGCCTCAGGATTATGCTTAGAATACAAATCCTCAGGGTGTTGCCGTATAATCCTCCCATCATCAAAGACAGCTAACCACATATACTTATACTTTGCCATTCTCGTCCTTCCCTTCTCTTATAGCGTTAAGATACCTCCCATAGGTATTCTCGGCATAGCTCAGCTTTGCTCGTATATCCCCCAGCCTTCCTTCCAAATCTTCCACATCACGGAGGAGTTGCCTCTTCTTTTCAGCCAGCTCCTCATATTCATCACGCAGAGAGAGCAGGGCATCATTCCCCTGCTCAACTGCATCATCTATCTGTTTTTTAGTGGCCTTCAAAAGCCTCTGGAGTTCAGATAACTCACTCTTTTTCGGCTCTAAAAGACTATTTAGCTTTTGGCTTTTCATCTACAAGCCCCAAGTCGTTCTCTACTTCGGCTTTGACATCTTTCACCTCTTCAGGCTCATTCGGGTCATAGACACCCAAGAAGGCTTGCGATACAAAGTCCTCCTGAGCCTTCGGCGAGTTCATCATCACACCAAGCTCATTCGGATGCTCTTCAGCAATATACTGCTTAAAGAAGCGAACTAAGCCAACATAAGCCTCCCAGCCTGGAACGATAACTGTCTTGCCTGGTTCAAGGACACGGACCTTCTGCTCACCCTGCCAGACACGGCGAGTAAATTCGTTAGGCTGTTCAACCCTAAGAGTTTTCTGGTCGGAATATACCCAGCCAGTCGGCCTCTTAGTAAAGTTCTTAATCTTCACTAAGTCATCAGCACCAAACTTGTCGTGGAGAATATCCACCATCAGCTTTTTAGAGCTATCCCCAGTCGTTGGGGTGCTACCAGAGAGAAGCTGAGCCTCAAAGTCTTTAATGTTATTATTTGCCATAGTAATTATTCTCCTTACCCTTAATCCATATCCTCAAGAACACGGTCAAGCACATCTTCCGTGCTCATACCAGTCTTATAATAGTGTGCTTTTTCATCTTCTCCACCATTAACGGCAGAGCTAGTCGCCTTAGAGTTTCCAGCTACCTTCCTAGCGATATTCTTACGCTCAATATCCCCCTTAGCCTCTTTTTTCACAAACTCTTCAGGGTGTTCAGCCTTATAAATCAAAAAGCTATCCCTCACGGAGAGGACGGAGCCTTCGCTCGCTCTTTTAGCCCTGTAATTAAGCACCTTGTTAATAGTCAAGACAGCAGGGTCGTTATCAAACTCAGGTGTGCCAGACTTAGCCTTCGGTGTAGGGAGGTCTCCAGACTTCTGTAGGGTCTCAATCTCACCAATCACCTTCATAGCCTCCTCACGCTCAGCAATAGCCCTCTGCTCACGCTCGGCACGGCTAGCAAGAGCATTCTGCATCTGCGTAGCTTTAATCTCCTGAGCTTGGAGGTCGTTCTGGAACTCCATCATAGCCTTCTGGCTCTTAAACTCAAAGCCATCTGGCAACTGGGCAGGAGTTTTGACACGGACATTGCCTCTCTTCCCCTCAGCGACAATATACGGCAAGGCATTATAGATAACCTTATTTTCATCTGGCATATTAGCCCAAATCTTCTCGTCAATCTCCTCAGGTCGCTCCATCAGCTTATCCATCTGAGATTGTTTTTCGGCCTCAGCACTCTTCTCTTCTTCAGTCTTTTCCTTAGTGTATCCCCTCTTCCTAGCTAATTCCTCAAACTCTTCATCGCTTAGCTCTTTCTCTTCAGACTTCTCCTCTGTCTCTTCACCAGCAGTATCCTCCTCCGTATCGGAGCTAGTTCCTTCTTCCCCATCTTCGCCAGCATCAACGCTGTCGTCATTGGTTTCATTAGTATCTTCACCAGTTTCCTCAGGCGAGCTTTCCTGCCCTCCAGTTTCGCTGGTGTCCTCTTCTCCACCTTCGGTAGAGTTCTCTTGGTCTTGAGCCTCTAGTGCCTCTAGAGCATTCAAGCCAACATCAGTTAAGTCATCTTCCATTCGGCTGTAGCCTCCTTAAAGTTGTTAATAACCTAATTATATCGCACTTTAGCCCAAAAGTCCATTCAGGGCAGAGCCACCTTCAGCTCCCGGCATAGCTGGAGCCTGAGAAGGCATTTGCTGTCCCATCAGCATCTCACCAGCAGAGGCATCACCCATCATACCTCCCTGAGGCTGTGGTTGGCCCATAGGAGGCATTCCACCAGCCTGAGGCATAGCATTAGGGTCTCCAGCCATTGGGGTCGGCTGAGCCACTTCAGGGACTTCAGGAGTGATAGGCATATTAGGGTCTAGAAGTAATCCCTGCATACTTGCCTCCTGCAGCTTAACACGCTGGCTCAAGAGATAGACTTCCTCTTGGATATGGGCAATCATAGCCTTCTGTCTCTCTGGCTTAGCATATAAGAACTTATCCGTAGTAATCTGAGTTCGGTGAGCTAGGATATGCTCAGCATCAACATCATCGTGGCCCTTAACATCTTCACCATTCATAATACAGGCGAAGTCAATATAGGCTTGTCTGTTCTGCATCTCAGCTCTAATCTCAGTAGTCAAGCTATCAGGCGACATCTTAAACTTAACGAGAGTATCGTAGCGTTGGTCGGCATTCTTCATACCCAAATCCTTGAAGAGGTTATAAGGGTCAATCAAGCCCATAGATGCGAGGTTCATAGCAATCTGTTCATTCCTACGCTTATCCTGTTTCTGAGTCGTTCCGTGTTCAACTCTCACCCAAGCAACATCTGGGATTTTCTCACGGCTTAGCTCCACAAAGACAAACTTGCCGTCATTATCACGACAGGCGAATTTCTTTGCATCTTTATACCAAACCTTCATCATCTGGACGAGGAGCTTGTAGTAATCGTCAAGACCACGCTCAAGGCTACGAATAATAGCATCTTGTCGGCCAGAGGCTTGGTTCTTCATCATCTGAGCCGAGCGTATTAGCACCACCATCATCATTATCACCTCTAAACTGGGACGGAGTTCCCATAATAGAGTGGATAGCGTTCTTAATATCCTGCTTATCGTTAATCACATAGTTCGGCAATAGATGAGGAGTAATCTCGCCAAATGCACTATTCACAGGCTGGTCTCCATTAGTCTGGAGCAATAATATCTGGTTCGGGTCTCTAGTGATATTCTCGGCCTCATCAGAGCTAATGGAGCCAGACTTAAAGACTAGGATAGAGTTCGCAGTATCAGCATTCTCCATAATCTGGCGACCACGCTTATTCAAGGCATCTTGTAGAGGAATAGCCTGCTCAAACGGCGATGTCTCGTCAATCATATGGGAGCCATTGTTCATATAGTTAAAGAATACATATGGCTTCATAGGGCGAGGCAAGAAGTTGGAGAGCTGGACCCCATCTCCATCATATAGATAGTTCGGGTTCTTGGATTTTCCAAGTAGCAAGTCTCCAATATACCACGCAACGCATTCAGTCTCGCCTTCATCAGTAATCTCGGTAAACCAGACCTCCTTATAAGCATATACCGAGCTCAAGAGCTTAGTGCTAGAGCGAACTCGGCCAATCTCACGCATAAACGCATCTTTCTTCTCAGGGAAGAGGTTAAAAATCTGCTGGACTGTAGCCGTGCAGGTCTCACAGATAAAGAGTGGATTGTCTCCCATACGGCAGGACTTATCTACCACGATATTCTCAGGCTCAATCACCTTAGGGACGACATCTTGGCAAGTCTCGTCCCAGTAGAGCTTCATAATACCGACATACTTCAGATACATATTACGCTCTACCTGCTCAATCTTCTCACCGAGCTTAAACTTCTCACTATGGACATTCAAGCCCCATTCAAGGCTTTCGGCCATCACCTTGCTCTGGGTAGTATCATCTTCTGGCAAAACCTCAGCACTAGGGTCGCTAGAGGTCGTATAAGCCGTGATAGTCTCAGTAGCAATAAACAGCTCATTCTGGATATAAGGTATCTGATAAGAATAGAGCTTATCCTCGTCAATCTGGATACCTTTATAGTATCTCTCGTTCTTCTTACGGCGAGCATCTAGATTAAAGCCCTTTGGGTCGTTCCAATAGGTCTTAGCATCAGCCTCCCAACGCTTAAAGTTTTCAATCAGCTCCTTATCAGGAACATCAAGAGCCAGCACTGGCAATTCTTCTACCAAGCCTGTCTCTGAAGGGTGTTCAAACTCATTATCCATAGTAAATAATTCTCCTTAGCTACATTATATCGCACCCATCAAAAAAACTCCACCCTTATCGCAACAGGGGTGGAGAAGGCTTTATTTTTGGAAGAGGAACTTATACACGCAGTCGCAGCCTCTACACTTATGCTCCATCACCTTCATACCAGCTACCAGCTCGTGGTGCTGTTCTGGGTCAAATCCTTCGCCGAATACAATAGATTTCACATCAGCGTTAATCTTACAGAGCATTCTAGAGCAATAGATACACCTAATCTCCCTCAAACGAGGCAAATCGCTTTCATATAGCATAATAGAGATTGGTTTCATATCCTTCATACGCTAATTATACCACATAAAGCAGAACTTCTTATACTTAGGGTTGCCCACCATCTTCTTGTAGCATACCCCACAGCCAGTCATATACTCACTCGCCAATTTACGCTTGGCTACGGCATATCGTGTCTCACCGTCCATATCTTCTAGGACATAATAATATACCTTTTTCATAGGAACACGACCCCTCCTCGCTGTCTGATGGCTTGTCCATAAATAACCAGCATCAGCTTAGCCTTATTCTCGCTCCTATAATGGTGGTAGTGGTTCTTGTAGCTACCATCAGGCTCTTGGAGCTTTAGCTTTACTGTTCTCCCAATCCTCTGGGCGAACTCACATTCCTTAATCATCACTCTCCTCCTCTCGCTCAGCTCTACAATCATCACATAATGACCAGTCTCCACTCACTTCTTTAATCCCACATTGGATACATACTAAATCATTCATCACTCTTCTCCTTTCTCTTTAATATTGGACCTCTACTATTTCAATTTCATCACCAGCCATCACATCATTGTCAAAGTATTCCACTAATTCCTTACGGCTTAGAACCTTCAGCCCTTTGCCTTTGACAAATATGGTTATTTGTTTGATTTTCATAGGGTCTCCTTTCTCGTTTTTAGTTTCCCTTACATTTTGATTATACCACAGGGCTTATGGTATAGTCAAGCGTTTTTTATATAAAAACTTTACATTTTTCTTTATATGTAAACATTCTTATATAAACTCTTTACATAGTTTTCCAGTCTCCACCCTTCTTCCTCTGTTTCCTTAGGACTTCAGCAGGGTCAATCCCAATTTCGCCATAGGTAGTCTGCCCAGCAATAATCCCCTTCTCTGCTCTCTTCACCAGCTCAGACCTATGGACCAGCTCGCCTTCCTTCCTCTCGGCCAGCCATCTCAAGCCATAGCTCCAGCCATCATAAGGGTTCGTCAGCTCGTGGTCGGTGTGGGTGTCAATCTCTTCCTTCTTCTCTTCATCATAAACCAAGTTCGGCAAGGCACGGATAAGGTTCGTGCATCTCTTAAATATCTTGCAGCATTCAGGTTTCATCATCAGATATTTGTGAGTGGCCTGTTGCCTAATCATACGAGAGCCACCTTCCCTCCCCATCTTCTTCATTATCGGTTGCTTATCAGGAGGCAATTTGTTAATCCATTCCTGTATATCGTCTATCGGCGAGCTAAATCCGTTCTTATGGTCCTCCATATCATCAGGGAAGATGAAGTAGTCAATCCTCTGCTCACTATCATTCAGATAGTTGTATAATTCCTCGCCCCATTCAGAGGCTAGTTTCTTATTCCCATACATCTCGTTATAGGTTATCGGTCTCCCATCTATCAGAGCAGTAAAGTAAATCGCCGTATTATCGGAGTAGCCCCAGTCCATAGAGATAATCTTTACAGCGTTATTAAACTCTTCCGTAGTCGTGCCAATATCAGCAAAGTTGTTAATGATATGCTTATCCCTATCAAACTCAGTAAAGACCTGCCCAGCGAATACGCTCCAGTCTCCGTGCCTCCAAGCCTCGTATAAAGCCGTATCCGTAGCCTTCAAGCCCTCCAACATATTCACATAGGCAGGGTCATTCTTAGTCAATATAGGGTTATCATCAACGGTGGCAGGGACGAAGATGCGATACACCTCCTGCCCCTCCTTCGCCATAGCGTTCTCTTCCTTGTCAAAAATCTCATTCCAAATCGTCAGTCGCTCTTCACCCTCCTCAGTTTTCCACTCGTATCTGTGTTGCCACCACTTAATCTTGTTATCCTCATAGAGGGTGTCCCCATTCTCCAGCTCGGTCTTGGTATAATCTCCATCTCGGAGGTCAATCGGCTCCACAAATCTCTTCTTCACCCAGCCCATTCCGACACCACCTGGGTTCGCAGTCAAAATCATCTGGGGGAACAGCTCTGGATAGATAGAACGACAGGAGGACATAATCTGCTTATACAAAAGCTCAGAAGGTATCTGCGTTAGCTCCTCTATAAAAATCCTAGAGAACTGCTGGCCCTGATACTGGATATAAGAGCCTAAGTCGTGGAGATGGCCACCTTGAACGACAGCCCCCTTCGTATTCTGGGAGTTCGCTCCAAACCTAAGCACCATTGGATTTCGTCTCACTTGGACATCAAAGCACTGATAAGCCTCTTCACAGCGTGCCTCATAATCTGCAAGGTCTCTAGCGTTCCTACGCAATACTAATCCCCTATAATGAGGGTTCGGTATCCTATCAGCCCCTAGAGCGATACTAGCCTCAGTCTTGCCCGGTCCTCTAGCCCCACCAAAAAGCCCCTCACGGAAGCGAGGATTACTGCCCATAAGGTGGATATACAAAGCCTGTGGTCCCAGCAACGGTCTCCATAGCCCCCTCTTCTCCATCTCCTTCTTAACTTCTAGAGTATATGGCCAGACTACCATAAATCCCCCTACGGCAAACAGAAGCCCCTAATTATCTTGCTGGCCTCTTCTTTGGTCTCTTCATCAGCCTCAGCCACGATAGTCATCTCTGGCATCTTGCCATAGACTTCCTGTATCATCTCCTTCATCTCTTTCCATTCGCCGTCCTTGATACATTTCGCCATCTTCCTCTTGAAGAGTGGGGACTTTTCATCATCATAAATCTTCTGCAGCTCCGTCTCTCCCATCTTCATCATACTCTCTAGCCAGTATCTCGGAGTGTCCTCCTTATGCCAGCTACCATTGTGTCTATTCTCAGGGTGGACATTAAATCCAGCAGGAACTCCAGTCCCCTTCGCAAATCTTCCATTCTCATCAAACTTCAACGATTGCTTTGTATCGTTTTCATCTCTGTTCATCTCGTTCCCTCCTCTAGGATTATCTTAGGGCAAATATCAGCCCAATTCACCTTATGATGCCATAAAGCACCACGCTTAGTATTACCACTATTCCAGCTCAGCTTAGCGTTCTTAGGGTCTGCCAGCACGGCTCCAAAGCTCTTCCTATAGCTCCTATCCGTAGCGTAGATAAGTTTCGTATTGCCATCTAGCTTTTCCATCTCAGCTGTCTGAGCACCACTTCTAATAACATTCGCCAATCCAAAAGTAGCAATCCCCCTATGCCAGTTATAGATAGAGTGGCATATATCTTCATCTAGTATCTTGTCTAATCCCAAGTCTTTCGTATCCTTGTCAATCAAGAAGATGTTCATTATGTTCTTCTTAGTATCAGGGTGAGCACCCCCAGAGTATCCACCAGTTTCAATCCCTAAATCCTTACCGAGCTTATATACACTCTTCACAATATCATAGAAGGTCTTATTGTTCAGCGTTGGGGTCGTAGTAAAATCGGATACCACTCCACCATAATCATCATCTAGAACTACTGCCACCTTATAATCTGGTCTCTTCCTTATCCAGTCATTACAAGCCATACGGCCTACAGCACAGCCATTCTCAATCCCAGTCCCCATAAAATCCACCTTCTTCTTCATCTCATCTACATCATAGACTACAGCGTGTTCTCCATAGCTCTCAGCAATTTCAGGGTCTAATCCAGATGGTATCATCACATAATAGTCATCAAAATTATTCCTATCTAGATAGCGAGTAGTCTTATTGGCTCCAGCTCTCTGGATAGTCATCACTAATACCGCAATATCGTCATTCTTCATCAAAGCTCTCCCTGAAGTCGCACATACCCTTCTCGTATGCCTCCTTCGGCATTACAATCACCAGCCCCAGCCTTCTCATCACTTCCTGTGTCTTTTCATCAGCGTGGCCATAATAATCGGCAATCTTCTGGAAGTCAAACTCGGCAAAGAATGCAGCACGAGCCCTCAGAAGGCTCTCTAAGCCCTTTTCAGGCTTTAACTTAGTGATTATATTATTCAGCTCCTCAACCTCGCTCAAATCGGCTAATTCGGTGCTTTCTGGGCAATTCTCAGCTGGGGTATAATACGGAATGCTTACTTCCAGCAATTCCTTATAATCAGAGCTACTAGCTATCTTCAGAGGCAAGCCCCATTCTTCCAGCTTATTCTTATCCCATTCATTCGCAAGCTTATCATTATCCCAATCACCATTGGCGATATTGTCCTTAATCATAAACTCGTCTTTTTCTTCTTCAGTCCAGCCAGACACCCTTTTAACCTTCACTTTTGTCTTGCCCTGAGCCTGTAGAGCCTTAATCCTCTGGTGGCCTCCCAGCACTCGGTTGTTCTCATCTACCACAATCTCCCTTACTTCCAGCATACTAGGGAAGTCTTTAATAGATTTTTTCAGAACAGCAAAATCCTTTTTAGAGATAGTTCTAGGGTTCTTTTCAGACAAGGTGAGGTCATTCAAGTCAAGTTCCAAGACCTCAACTGTTATATCGTTATCCACGGCTGTAGCCTCCTTTGATAATTGTTAAGCTTACCTATATTATACCATAAAAAAATAAGCCCCCTCGCTTACTTCTGCTTCAGATACTCAATGTCCTTCTGCATAGCTACCATAGAACGGCTTATATCACTAAACTTCTCAGCATACCCATTATGTATATCTAGCTTGTGGTTAATAGCGTCAAACTGGTCCTTTTGCCACTGCTCACGCTGGGCATCTTTAATCTCTTTCTCCCTGTTCCCCTTATTCACAGCAATAAAAGCACCGGCTATTGTTGAGACAGCCCCTATGATAGATACGAT
>Ga0310691_10007385_pt1 | contig 11475 bp, 7 predicted proteins | sample 176DNAGHGlowgp2_FD_203887 | JGI IMG/M metagenome (GOLD analysis project Ga0310691, IMG submission 203887) | Sheep rumen microbial communities from Palmerston North, Manawatu-Wanganui, New Zealand - 1766 DNA GHGlow gp2 (v2) (version 2) | ecosystem: Host-associated > Mammals > Digestive system >... | reverse complement strand
AATCATCCCCTTGCTTTCCATGAACTTGAACTGTTCCATCATTCCGAGCAAAGACTCTTTCACACGATGTCCAGGAATGGCAATGCCACGAAAACCATCAGCGAATTCTTGCTTGGCTTCGTCGAGTGTGAAAGCCATCGCCATGCAGAAGAAACGGTCGGGATAGCGCTGTTGCACCTCCTTGAGATACGCATTTTGGTTGCCATCAATCACTTCCTGCACCACCACAGCTGCACCCACTTGTGCATAGTTCATATTGGAGAGAAACACCTCTGCCGAATTCACGCTGTCAATCATGAAAGGAGGCAACATCTGCACTTCTTCGTCCATAAAAATGCTTCGTCCATTCTTCAGAGAACGAATCACTTTCCCATCCACCTTTGTATCTTGCTTGAGCCAAAGGTGACTATGTGCATCTATAATGGAAGACCCACCCCCAACCCTCCCTGTGAGGGAGGGAGAAATAACCTGAGACTCCATATTATTATAATCTTCGTTCATATTCATTAGTTTTTGTATCTGCTCCCCTCGCCCTTTGGAGAGGGGTTGGGAGTGAGGCTTTTTCACTTTTCACTCTTCCCTCTCCTCCCCTCGGGGAGGTCGGGAGGGGGCTTCTTTTTTTACGAATTCTTCCACGTTACTCTTTGCTGTTCCCCAATGATTGCTTTCACTTCCTTCACCAATTCCCAATCGGGTTCTTCGTTTGCCCATTGGATGTTGCGCTTAACGTTCTCGGGGTTGGCAGAAGAGAAGAGAGTACCAGCAATACGAGGATTACTCACACTGTATTGAACGGCAAGACGTTCGATAGGATAGTTCTTTGATTCACAGTATGCAGCAGCCTTGGCACATGCCTCTACCAAAGGTTTTGGTGCAGGATGCCAGTCAGGCACACCACGACGAGAGAGAAGTCCCATACTGAGTGGCGAAGCATTGATGACACCAACGCCATGCTGTTCGAAATAGTCGAGTTCATCAGCCAGTGCATCATCATTCAGGCAAAAATGGCAGAAGTTGAGCACACTCTCCACAACACCTGCTTCTGAATGGTCAATCACCCACTTGAGGTTTGCCAACTGAAGGTCGGTGATACCCACATGTCCCACCACACCTTTCTGGCGGAGTTCCACCAAAGCAGGGAGCGTTTCATCCACCACTTTCTGCAGTCCGCCTGGCAGAGAAGCTTGGAACTCAATGTCGTGAACATTGATGAGGTCGATATAGTCGATGCCCAAGCGTTCCATACTTTCATAAACGCTTTCCGTAGCACGTTTGGCAGAATAGTCCCAAGTATTCACGCCATCCTTTCCATAGCGTCCCACCTTCGTACTCAAGAAATATTTGTCACGAGGGATGTGCTTCAGCGCTTTGCCGAGCACAGTTTCAGCTTTGTAGTGTCCATAGTAAGGACTCACATCGATAAAATTGATACCGCCTTCGATTGCCACTTCCACGGCTCGAATGCTTTCCGTTTCTTTCGTTTCGTGAAACACGCTTCCAAGTGAGGAGGCACCAAAACTCAGATTCGAAATCTTTAAACCTGTTTTTCCTATTTCTGTGTAACGCATATTGTGAATTTGAATATTTTTAAAATTTAATGAAGAATGTAGAATGAAGAATGAAGAATGTATTTTAGTTTTATGTAATTTTCATTCTTCATTCGGAGCGAAGCGACTATTCTTCATTCTTCATTTAAACGTGTCTCTATATTCCTGCGGCGTTTTGCCTGTGGATTTCTTGAACATTCGAGTGAAATAAGAGTAATCGAGGAAACCCAGGGCAGCTGCCACTTCCTTCACAAGCATATCCTCGGTGATTAACAGCAGTTGCGCTCGTTCCACCTTCTTCTGATTGATATATTGCAGAGGCGAAATGCCGAAATGCTTCTTGAAGAGACGAATGAGATAAGTCTTCGTGACGAAAGCAATGTCTGCCAGTTCCTCCAAATCAATATCCATGCAAATATGATCATTGATGTACGACAGCACCTTCACCATCCGCTTGTCCGTTGTCCATATCTTTGGAACGGCATTCTTCATAAACCGAGAAAAGAGGTAGAGAATGATGCCACGCAGTTCCATTTTCTGATAAAGGGGAAGCGCATGGTAACGATGCACATAGGAAGAGAAAGTTGCTTGATTATCGTATGATAAAGGATTGCTTTCAGGCAATTTTGCTTCAGGAATAGCCTGGCACATCAGTTCGAACATTCGTTCGCAATCCTCGCAGTTCTTCACCTCCGTAGGAAAGTCATAGTAATCAAAAATGTTCGACTCCGTCTTGAATCCTTCATACACATGCAAATAGTAGTGTGTGAACAATCCATGACACTCGCAACTATGCAGGGTGTAGGCAGGAATGATGTAGAGATTGCCTGGTGTGAGTTCATAGCACTTATCTTCGAAATGAATCCGTGCCCCACCTTCTTTCACATAATAGATACGAGTGAAAGGCGAGCACACTTGTTGCCAATTCCAGTCGGCATTGTGATGAGCCAATCCTACATTCAGCAACAGCATGTTCAGTGATTCAATGGGTATTTGCATAGGAATATTTTTTTAGTTAAGGCAAAGTTAGTCATTTTGTTTCAACCACCAAGCGAAAAGTGCAACATTGTCCTATTAATAGGTTTTATTTTTCAAGAGCATATAAAAACCACAGAGGGAACAGATTGACACAGCAAAAATGTCTGTGCTCGTCTGTTCCCTCTGTGGTTCAAAGAAAAGTTTGAGTTCGGTGATTAGAATGGTCGGCCACCACCAAAACCTCCGCCGAAGCCGCCGCCACCGAAGCCACCGGCTGGACGACCACCACCGCCACGGTTGCCACCACGATTGCCACCACGGTTTCCACCACCATTAGGCATTCCCCACATGTTACGCTCGTTCGATGTACCGTTGGCATTACGTCCACCGAAGATGTTGAGCTTGTAGATGACACTAATCAATCCGTAGGAATAGATGGCGTTGTAGCGGGTATCACTGCTTTGCATAGCGTTGATTGTTCGGCTGATGTTGCTCTGCTGACCGAGGATGTCGTTCCAAGAGAGAGCAATGGTGAGTGCTCTGCCGCGGAGGAAGGACTGAGAAACCTGAGCGTTCCAAATCAACTCGTTCGTGTTCATTTCGGAATTAGCATAACCTCTACGTGAGTTCATTGCGATGTCCGTGTTGAGCATGGTTCCCCAAGGAGCATTGATATTGATTTCTGTACCGTAAGCAAAGTCGAAGGTGTTCTTCAGACTGTTTGTGATGACATTGTTGTTGGAGTGGTTGAAATTGACATTTCCATTGAGGGAAATTTCAAACCAGTCGTTGCGATAGCCCAGTTCCAAGCGCTCACGCAAGTTCAAAGTCTTTGTGGTTGACTTTTCTTCCTTGTACTGTGCAGGGTCGAGATAGCTCACGTTGTTCTGATAACCTACATTGGTATTCGAGTTGAGTGTCCATGCCTTGTTAGCATCGAGAGCGGTATTGAAACCGAATCCACCATTCACATTCCAGTTACCATTGATATTTTCCGACTTGGTCATTCGCTTACCTATACTTGAATCAAGGATATACGTGCGCTGAGCTATCTGGTTCTGAGTGAACGAAAAGTTCAGGTTGGCGAAGATGCTGCGCTGATGCTCCATCTCGAAGGTGTTGTAAAAGAGCATGAAGTTCTGGTTGAACGAAGGCTTCAGTCCTGGGTTACCCTTGGTGATGTTGAGGGGGTTATTGTCGTCTTCGATGTCGAGGAGGCTAGTCATGCTTGGCTGTGACGTGCGGGCACGATAACGGAACTGCAAGTTGCTCATTTCGTTGAATTTGTAGCGAAGATTCAAATTTGGTGCAAAGTTGAACACATTGCGAGTGATGTCGTTATACTGCTTGCCCATGTAGTGATAGTCCATTTCGGAATGCTGTGGCAGGAAGTCGAAGCCGAAGTTGAAGTTGTAGTTGTCGCGAACACGACGGAAAGTAATCGAAATGGTGTGGTCGAGGTTCTTGTATTCAGAGAACTGACTCAAACGGTCGCTATAACTACTGGTGAGACCTCTGTTGAGCAAATCATCCACTGCTCCTGCCACGTCGAAACGATTGGCACGAAGGGCGTCCACAATGGCGTTGTAGCTATCCATGTCGGACAAATAATCGTATGCCTGACGGTCGCTCTTATTATAACTATAAGAGAAGCGGTAGCTGAACTGGAGGTAAGTGCGGTCAGCAATAGGTTCACTGTAGGTTGCCTGTACGGAATAGTTGCGAGTTCTGCCAGGGGTGGTGTTGTAGCGGTTGTTGATGTCTCCAGATTTTCCTTCTTGACGATAGCTGATATTGGCAGCCGAAAGTTGCCTGCTCCCCGTGTTGGTGAGTCCACCTGTGAGTCGCAGTGTGATGTTGCGTCCTTCGTTATTCAGTTTGCGATTGATTTGCAATTCACCGTTTCCACCCACACTGTTCGAATAGTTCTGGCTACGGCTGTCATTAGTATTCACAATCTTCGAGATGAGCGTGTCGATATAAGCATCACCTGTTTCATAGACATGACTGATGAAGTTTCTTTCTGCCTTCTCCAGTGTAGCATCGGAATAATTATTAGGATCTACATCGTAAGTGCGAGATTCGCCAAATTGACTGCTACGGTTGCGCGAGTAGCTGAAGTTTGGACGGAAAATGACGTTCCACATGGAGTCTGGCTTCCATTCGAATCGGAAACCACTGCTCAGGCTGGAGTTGCTGGAATAGCTCTGATTCACACTATTGGAGAATGCGCCCGAAGGCATAACGAAGTTCTGAGTGGTTGATTGGTTCCAAGAGTCGCTGCCGTTGTAGCGATGCCAAACGTAACCACCTGCTTCGAGCTTCTCGCTCAGTTCGGAAGCGAAATTGAAACCGAGTTCCTTGCTTGCCTGGAGTCCACCGCCGCCACCGAAGCCACGACCGCCAAAACCACGACCACCGCCGCCACCGAAGCCACGGTCACTGACGTTGTTGGCGCTCGACACAAGCGAGTACTGGTTAGAACCATTGAAACGGTTCACATTGGCACGTGCATTGTAGCGGTGCTCTGTTCCCAAACCACCATTGATCTGACCGAACCAACCATTGTTCATACCTTTCTTCACGGTGAGGTCGAGCACAGTCTCGTCTTCGCCATCATCAATACCCGTGATACGGCTCAAGTCGCTCTTGCGGTCGTATGCCTTAATCCTGTCGATGATATTGGTTGGGAGATTCTTGAGAGCAATGTTCTTGTCGTTGATAAAGAATTCCTTACCATCCACGAGCACCTTCTTCACTTCCTTACCATTGATTTTGATGGTACCATCGTCTTCGATAGTAGCACCTGGAAGCTTCTTCACGAGGTCCTCCAGCATACTACCTTCATGCATGCGGTAAGCATCAGCATTATAGATGAGTGAGTCGCCCTTCACCTGCACTTTCGCAGCATTGGCGGTCACCTCTGCCTCCTTCAGCATGATGGCATCAGTAGTCAGTGTGAAATAGCCCAAATCCACATCCTTTTTCTTTTCCTTCGTCAGGTCGATGGCAACCACATGGTTGTGGTAGCCAATAAAGGAAATCTTGAGCAAGTACTTGTCCTTCTTCACACCATTGATTTTGAAAACTCCCTTCGCATCGGTTGCTGCACCATTCACGAGAGTCGTATCTTTCGTGGTGCACACCTGCACGGTGGCAGACATGATGGGCTCGTTGGAACCTTTTTCCATCACGATACCCGAGAGATTGAATTTGGATTGACCAAAAGCTGTGCTCACTGTCAGCAGCGAAATCACAACCATCAACAGTCTTGTCTTCATCACTTCTTCTTTAAGTAAGTTTATTAATTGGTTATTGCTTTATATCACCTTCGCGTTGTGATTCGAGAAGAATCTGAAAAAGAGATAGGACGACCTAAATGCGTTATCTTTTTACCTGTCCTACTTCATTTATTCCGATAAAAGGGCTCAAGGAACGCGAAAAGCTCTGCCTTTTACGTTTTCGACTGCAAAGTTACGAATAAGTTTAATCATAGCCCATCTTTTTTTCATTTTTCATGCCACCGCCTCTCTTCGTCGCATAGATTGGCGTTCTGCCTTGATTCCACTGGCACTCTCTTTCGATTGTGCTGAACCTTTCATTTGACTGTACTGAACCTTTCCTTCGATTTTACTGAAGCGCCGAGCCCTCAACGTTTACACGGCGAGCCTTCGCCATCGCAACGCCGAGCGCTCGCTATGACGATAACGAGCCCTCGGCAACTAGTTGAATTCAAAGGAACGCCTCAGTCAATTCCAAAATATACTTCAGAAAATCCCAAAAAGCGCTTCAGTCAATCCACACTTGCACTGCATCAAAAACGTTCCTTTCCTCCAAAGAAAGTTATTTCTTTATCTCGACTGGCTTATAAATCCGATTTTTTATTTAAATTTGCAGTGAAGAATAATCCTCTAAAGAAAAACAAATATATGATACCATTCTCCATCAAGAACCTGAGGCATGTCCTCGTAGGGATGGCAATTGCCATGCAGCTCCCTGCATCCGCCCAAGGACGCAAGGAAAATTTTGATAACGGTTGGCGATTCTATCGCGGCATCGTTGCCAATGCGGAAGCCACGGATTTCGACGACTCCAAATGGCGCGAACTGAACCTGCCTCACGACTGGAGCGTAGAACCCCTGCCCAATCAGCGCAAGGGAATGACCATCGGTCCTTTCACTCGCACCAGCATCGGACGCTGGGACACGGGCGAGACGGAAGGCGGCGAAGGATGGTACAGAAAGACATTCCAAGCATCGAGCACGGACAAGACCCGCCGCGTGGTGCTGCACGTGGAAGGAGCGTACAACGAGGCAGAAGTGTATGTGAACGGACAAAAACTGTTCTACAACCACTATGGCTACCAGCCTTTCAAAGTCGATATCACGAAGCATCTGAGATTCGGCAACAGGGACAATGTCATCGCCATCAAGGTGGTGAACGCAGGATTGAACTCACGTTGGTATGCGGGTTCGGGACTGTACCGCCACGTATGGCTGGAGCATACGGACAAGACCTGTTTGGACGAATGGGACACCTACGTCAATGCATCCATCCCAGCCACCCTCACGAAAAGAACAACTCGCGCAGATGCGAACATCGTCATCTCGACCATTGTGCATAACTACCAGAAACACAACGTCAGCGGAGAGGTGGAAGTGGAGATTGACGAACGGACGGTGACAGAACCGTTCTCCGTGGGTGCTGACCACGATACGGGTGTGAAACTCCATGCCACCATGAAGAAGGCATTGCTCTGGAGCGTGGAACAGCCACATCTCTACAAGGCTCGCGTACGCGTGAAAATCAATAAGGAGACGGTTGACGAAATCACCATTCCTTTCGGCGTGAGAAAGATTGAGGCAACGGCAGAGAGGGGATTTCGGCTCAACGGCGAAAGCATCAAACTGAAGGGTGCATGCGTACACCACGACCACGGTCTGCTCGGTGCTGCAGCACCCGACCGTGCCGAGATACACAAGGTGGAACAACTGAAGGAACTGGGCTACAATGCCGTCCGCTGTTCGCACAATCTGCCATCGGAGCGTTTCCTGCAAGTGTGCGACTCGCTCGGACTGCTGGTGATGGACGAAGTGTTCGACCAATGGCTGGAACCGAAGCGCGACCAGGACTACCACCGAAATTTCCAGAACTTAGCCCTTCAAGACATGACGCTCATGGTGCGCCGCGACCGCAATCACCCCAGCGTCATCATCTGGAGCATCGGCAACGAAATTCCTGGACGCATCAAGAACGAGGGCATGAACGTGGCACGGATGCTGCGCGAGGTGATTCTTGCCAACGACAGCACCCGATTCATTTCGGCTGGCGTCTGCGACTGGGACTACCAACGCTATTCATGGGAGGAGATGTCGGCAAAGGCTTTCCAAAGTCTTGACATCGCTGGCTACAACTACCTGCTGCGCCACTACGACGAGGACCACAAGAACTATCCTGACCGCATCATCATGGGCACGGAGTCGTTTCCGCAGGACGTGGCTAAGGTGTGGAACTACACGGAGCAGCACGACTTCTGCATCGGCGACTTCGTATGGACCGCCATCGACTATGTGGGAGAAGCAGGACTTGCCAACAATATCCTCACCAACAGCAACGAGGGCAACCAGCAGTTCATGGACTGGCCTTGGTTCAATGCCTGGTGCGGAGACCTTGACTTGGCAGGCAACAAGAAGCCGCAATCGTATCTGCGCGATGTGGTGTGGAGACGGTCTAACATCGAAATGGCTGTGCAACCAGCGCTTCGTGACGGACAGAAAGAGAAATACACGGGATGGGGTTGGAGACGAGAAGAGAACCACTGGACATGGGACGGACAGGAAGGACAACCCATGACGGTGAGAGTGTATTCGCGTGCACCACGGGTAAGCCTCAGCCTGAACGGACGATTCATCGGTGAGCAGGAAGTAAACCAGGACAGCTACGAGGCCATCTTCACAGTGAACTACGAACCAGGCGAACTCGTTGCGAAAAACTTGGGAAGCCGTGTACTGGCTGGTGCCAAAATTTTCAAGACAAGTGGAGCACCTAAGAAGCTGGTGATGAAAGCCGACCGCAACCTCATTTCGGCTTCGCACAACGACCTTGCATACGTCAGCATCTCGGTGGTGGACAAAGACGGGAACTTGTGTCCTAATGCTGAATTGCCTCTGAAGATGGAAGTAAGCGGAGCGAAAGCTATCGTAGTGGGTGGCAACGGCAATCCTACCGACATGGAATCGTTCCGTTCGCTCACGCCAAAGACATTCCACGGTCAAGCCCTCGCCATTGTTCAGGCACAGGACGAAAGCGGAACCGTCACACTCAAACTGAGCAGCGAAGGACTCGAAGGGGCACAAATGGAGATAAAGATGGAATAATAATCACTTACGCCGACCATGTCGAAGTTAGGCTGCGCCTCGGAAAAATTCAAATAAATTTGATTTTTCGCTCGGCTTGCACTAACTTTGCAGCGATTTTCAAAAAACTTTGCAAAGTTGTATATCTCTATGAAACGTTTCTTATCATTCGCATTCCTTCTTTTACTCAGTGGCTCGTTACTCATACAGATCTCGTCGGCTCAGTTCCAAAAACTGACGCGCCATCCCGAAATTCCGCTCGACTATGAATCTGCATTCGTGGATTATGTGAAGGGATTTGCAGGGAGTGTCGTTCGTTCAAGCTATGGTCAATACTTCGGACAAATCACACCCGAAGGAGAAATCTACGGATTTGGTGCATTTTTCACGGACCAAGACGGCGAAGTGTATGGCTACTACCGCATGGGTAAATTGATCATCGGCATCAAACAGAATTCGAACACAGTGAAAGTGGGAAGCGAAACGCATTATACTGTTTACGACTTGATGTCGGGCGAAGCACTCTATACGATGCTCGACGAACAGCGCTACAATCTGAATGCAGAGAACAAGGCAAAATGGAAATATATGCAAATCACTTACAAGAACGGAGACAAGTATGTGGGTGAGACAGTGAATGGACAGCGCGAAGGCTACGGCATCTACTACTACCATCACGGTGATTTCTATTTCGGTCGCTATAAAAACAACAAGCCTTACGGCTATGGCGCAACTTTCACTACAGGAAACCGAGTGACTATCCAAGACTGGGTGAATATAAATAATGAAGAATGAAGAATTGTCGCTTCGCTCCGAATGAAGAATGTATTTTAGTCTAAGTATTCTTCATTCTACATTCTTCATTCTTAATTCTTCATTTTGAAAATGGTTGTTAATTCTCCAAAAGCATGGTTTTTAGCGGCACGTCCAAAGACTTTGGCGGGTGCAGCGGCTCCAGTTCTCATTGGCGGAGCCTTGGCTGTTCATAACCTGAGGCGTGTGATTGAAGCTGATGCGACGGTGGCAAAACCTGCTATCCACGGTGGCTACGTGTGGGTGTTCGTTCTCTGCCTGCTCTTTGCTTTCATCATGCAGATTGACGCCAATTTCGTGAACGACTATTTCGACTTCAAGAAAGGTACCGACCGCGAAGACCGACTGGGGCCAGAGCGTGCTTGTGCGCAAGGATGGGTGACTCCCGAAGCCATGAAACGTGCCCTTTGGATAACGACCATTGTGGGCTGTGCTGTGGGACTGCCATTGGTGTGGATTGGTGGACCTTGGATGATTCTGGTGGGGTTGCTCTGTGTAGCAGCTGTCATGCTCTACACCACTCGACTTTCCTACATCGGACTGGGCGATGTGCTCGTCGTCGTGTTCTTCGGCATCGTGCCTGTGCTTTTCACGTATTGGTGCATGATGGCTCAAGCCTGTGGCATGGACTTTTTCCTGTCGCAAGGTGCTTGGGGGAAGAAAGAAATGCTCGGTGGATGGGGCGAGGCAATCCTCTTGGGCTTGGCAATGGGACTCGTGACCGACGGTCTCCTGATGGTGAACAACTACCGCGATGTGGAGCAGGACAAGATAAGCGGAAAGCGAACAGTGGTGGTGCTTTTCGGCAAGAGTTTCGGTCGTCGCGCCTACCTTTGGTTAGGCATTATCGGTGCGCTCATTGCCACGGCAACCATGATGATTCTTTGCAAAGATATCATTGTAACCATCCTCCTTCTCTATTTCGTTCTTCATGTCAAGACCTACCACAAGATGTGTCGGATGGAAGGCAAAGCACTCAACAAGGTATTGGGCGAAACAGCCCGAAACATTTTCATCTTCGGGCTCCTTTGCAGCGTCTTTTTGTATTTTACTTGATTATGGTGTGTTCTAAAAATTCTGTTTTATGATTTCTTACAAAAATATGAGATTTCGTTTCGGTTGCTTTTTGTTTGATTTGAAGTCTTTTTGCCACTTTTCTCGGTTACATAGCTCGCTATGCGCCCTCAAAAACTGACAAAAATCCAATCAAATCAATTCAAAAAACAACTCGACATAATTTATAGAACCCACCTTATGTTTTTCAACTAAGCTTTTTCTATCAGTGCCACAGCGTATGCACTGATACCTTCTTCCCTTCCCGTAAATCCTAATTTCTCAGTGGTGGTGGCTTTGATGCTGATGTCGTCGATGTCGATGCCCATCACTCCCGACAGCACGCGCTGCATCTCAGGGATATGCGGATTCATCTTTGGACGCTCAGCACAAATCGTTGCGTCGATGTTGCCGATTTCATAACCTTTCTCACGCACCAAAGCAACAGTTTTCTTCAAAAGGATTTTGGAATCAATATCCTTGTATTCGCCTGCTGTGTCAGGGAAATGAAAGCCGATGTCGCGCATATTGGCAGCACCCAAAATCGCATCACAAATGGCATGAATCAACACGTCGGCATCGCTATGTCCCAACAAGCCCAAGCTGTGAGGAATCTTCACTCCTCCCATCCATAAATCACGACCTTCCACCAACTTGTGAACGTCGAAACCAAATCCTATACGTACTTTCATATTTTTTATTAGAGAGTGAAGCGATACCAGCAGAAT
>Ga0310691_10007383_pt1 | contig 11476 bp, 7 predicted proteins | sample 176DNAGHGlowgp2_FD_203887 | JGI IMG/M metagenome (GOLD analysis project Ga0310691, IMG submission 203887) | Sheep rumen microbial communities from Palmerston North, Manawatu-Wanganui, New Zealand - 1766 DNA GHGlow gp2 (v2) (version 2) | ecosystem: Host-associated > Mammals > Digestive system >... | reverse complement strand
GGTGTTGTCTACGGAGTAGGTATCGGTGGCATCAAAACCTTCGAGGATGAAGTGAGTTACTATGGTCAGCATATTGCCGACGGTCCGAAGTTCAACCCCTTCTTCATACCAAAGATGATTGCTGACATAGCAGCAGGACAGATTTCCATCATGTATGGATTCCACGGTCCCAACTATATCACTGCAAGTGCCTGTGCATCGTCCTCGAACGCACTGGCCGATGCCTTCAACCTTATCCGTCTGGGTAAGGCCAATGCCATCCTGGCAGGTGGTGCCGAGGCAGCCATTTGTGCCTGTGGCGTTGGCGGGTTCAACGCCATGAAGGCTCTCTCCACACGCAATGACGAGCCCGAGAAGGCCAGCCGTCCCTTCAGTGCCAGCCGCGACGGATTCGTCATGGCAGAAGGTGCCGGCTGTCTTATCCTGGAGGAGCTTGAGCATGCCAAGGCTCGTGGTGCCAAGATCTATGCAGAGATGGTGGGTGCCGGCATGAGTGCCGATGCCTATCACATCACAGCCTCTCATCCTGAGGGCCTGGGTGCAAAGCTGGTGATGCAGAGCGCATTGGAAGATGCAGAGATGAATCCTGAGGACATTGACTACATCAATGTGCACGGCACATCAACCCATGTGGGTGACATCTCCGAGGCCAAGGCCATCAAGGATGTGTTTGGCGATGCTGCATTCAAGCTGAACATCTCAAGCACGAAGTCAATGACAGGTCACCTGCTTGGTGCTGCTGGTGCCATCGAGGCTATGGTTACCGTTTTGGCCGTCAAGAACGATGCCGTTCCACCCACCATTAACCATGAGGAGGGTGACGATGACCCAGAGATAGACTATAACTTGAATTTCACTTTCAACAAGGCACAGAAGCGCACCGTACGTGCCGCCCTGAGCAATACGTTCGGCTTTGGCGGACACAATGCATGCGTTGTGTTCAAGAAATATGTTTAATGTAAAGAGTGAAGAGTAAATCTACAATTTGCTGCCGCCGTACTTTCAGCAGATGGGGGATGGCGGCAGCAATTTGTTTGCTCTCAACCCTTTATTCCTGCCTTAAAAAATGCTTATGAATCTCAGAAATATCATAGACCGCCTACGGCTTCCATTCCAGGACGAAAAGGAACTCCGTACCTCCCTCTACGAGATGATGGGCTTTTATCCGCACGACATTTCCCATTACAAGCTGGCACTGAGCCACAAGAGCGTAGGACGGCGCAACGAAAAGGGAAAGCCGCTGAACAATGAACGGCTGGAATTCTTAGGCGATGCCATGCTCGATGCATCCGTTGGCTACATTGTTTACCGACACTTCAGCGGTAAGCGCGAGGGCTTCCTCACCAACACCCGCTCGAAGCTAGTCTCACGCGACACCCTTGGCAAGTTGGCAGAGGAAATGGGGCTCACACGACTCATTCTCTCTTCTGGACAGTCTAATTCTCACAACAGCTATATGGCTGGCAACGCCTTTGAGGCACTTGTCGGAGCCATCTATCTTGACCAGGGCTATAATGCCGTCATGCGCTTCATGGAGAAACGGATCCTGACCAAGATGATCAATATTGACAAGGTGGCCTTCAAGGAGGTGAACTTCAAGTCCAAGCTGCTGGAGTGGAGCCAGCGTAACCGGGTGAAACTGGAATACAAGATGGTGAGACAGGGCAAGGACAAAGAAACAGGCTCGCCAGTGTTCCGCTACTGCGTGATGCTAGAAGGTGTAGATGGAGAACAGGGTGAAGGTTTCTCAAAGAAAGAAGCCCAGCAGTTGGCGTCAGAGGCTACACTGAAGCGCCTCAAACGCGAACCGCAGTTCATCGATGCCATCTTTGCAGCAAAGTCTGATCGCACCAAAATGGAGGAAGAACCTTCTATGGCTGTTCCCAACATATCCGAGGGAGGCCAGGCCGAAGACTTTATCATTGCCAACTCAAAGGAGAACAAACCGGAAGAACGCGTCAAGAAAGAACAGCCGCGCCGGAAGAACACGGCCGAAGCGGCGCTGGAAGAAATAGAAACCGACGATTTCGACTTGTCAGACATCACTGCCAATCCTCAGGAGAAAAGCCGCGAGGAAATCATAGCCGAAGCCGAGGCTGCAGCCTTTTCAAAAACCGAAAACAACAATGAATAAGCACAGACTATTAACAGCCGTCCTGCTGACCCTCATGGTGGCAGGTTCACAGGCAAAAGTAAGGTTGCCCCACTTGGTTGGCGACAACATGGTGTTACAACAGCAGACAGAGGCGCGCCTCTGGGGATGGGCCAAGCCCAAGGCCACAGTGACAGTCACCCCTTCATGGGGTCAGGCCGTCACCGCGAAAGCCGATAAGGACGGGCGGTGGCTGGTAAAGGTCCTGACACCGAAGGCATCCTACACCCCGCTGTCGCTGTCATTCGATGACGGCGAGGGAAGTGTCAGCATCAAGAATGTTGTTAGCGGCGAGGTATGGGTCTGTGCCGGACAGTCAAACATGGAAATGCCTGTGAAGGGTTTCTGGGGCTGCCCTGTAGAAGACTACAACCAGGTGGTGATTGATGCCAAGAACCACAAAGGTGTGCGCTCAGTAAAAATTCCCAGCATCATGCGTATGGAACCTCAGGACGATGCCCAGTGCGAGTGGCGTGAGTGTTCTCCACAGACGGTGAGCGAGTTCTCTGCCACTGGCTATTTCTTTGCCCGTACTGTGCACAGTGCCCTGGACATCCCCATTGGAATCATTGAGGCCAACAAGGGTGGCAGCCGTGTGGAAAGCTGGCTGACCAAGGAGAACCTCCAGAAGTACACCAACGAGCCTACAGACACTGCCGGCATTGTGGCCTTCAAACCTGATCAGGACTATCTGCGCGGACTGCTTTGGGGCAACGGCACGTTCAATCCCATCCTCAACTTCACCGTTAAAGGTATTCTGTTTTATCAGGGCTGCTCCAACATCGGAGATCCCGGTAATCAGTACTCTGAACGGTTGAAACTGCTGGTAGAGCAGTGGCGTTCACAGTTCGGGCTGGGGGAAATACCTTTCTATTTCGTAGAGATAGCCCCTTATCACTACGATGATGTCAACGGAACAAACGGCTCGCTGATACGCGAACAGCAGTTCCGTGCCTCACAGATCATCCCCAACAGCTCGCTGGTATGCACCAATGATTTGGTCTATCCCTATGAGACCACACAGATTCATCCTGCTCAGAAACGACAGGTGGGTGAACGTCTGGCTTATACAGCACTGAACCGCGACTATGGCTTCGAACAGGTGCTCTACAAGAGCTCGTCATACAAAGACATGACCATCAAGGGCGATGCCATCTATATACATCTGCAGGACAACTATCATGCCGATGCTCCTTTCGAAATGATTCAGGGCTTCGAGATAGCCGGCGAGGACAAAGTGTTCCACCCTGCCAAGGCTCAGCATTTCTGGCAACCTGGAGGCGGCTATTGGGACGAAGCCATCGTCATCAGCAGCCCTGAGGTCAAGAATCCTGTGGCAGTACGCTATTGCTTCCGCAATTTCCAAATCGGAAACGTGAAGAACGGAGCCAATCTCCCGCTCTTCCCCTTCCGCACAGACAACTGGTAAGAATGAGCCACCCTTTAGAACGTTTCCGTTTCTGCCCAGTGTGCGGTAGCAGCCACTGGGCAGAACACAATGTGAAGAGCAAGCAGTGCAGCGACTGCGGCTTCACCTATTACGCCAACCCCTCTTCGGCCACCGCAGCCTTCATACTTCGTCCAGCCATTGACGGTTCTGGCGAGGAACTGCTCGTGGTTCGTCGCGGCAAGGAGCCTGCCAAAGGCACACTTGACCTGCCTGGCGGCTTCGTCGACATGGACGAGACGGGTGAGGAAGGCATCATACGGGAAATACGTGAAGAGACAGGGCTAGAGGTGCCTGCCGTGGTATATCTTTTCTCAATTCCTAACCTCTATATGTATTCGGGAATGGAGATACATACCCTCGACATGTTCTATGAAGTGCATGTAGAGGCAGGGGCAGAGGCACATGCTGCCGATGACGCCGCCGACAGTCAGTGGATTCCCCTTTCCCGCGTCCGTGCAGAGCTTTTCGGACTGCACAGCATCAGCCAGGCCGTAAGAAAGTTCACAGCATCGGTTCCTACGGCCGTATAACGTCATTCAGCAAGAATGACTATACAGCGCTGTAACCAGTGGTAGCAATGGTGCGGATGACATCCTTGATACCAAGCTCATCATAGCCGTTCTGTTCCAGCTGCTGCTGGTTCTTGTCCAATACAGCCTGCTCTTCTTCGTTGTTGGTGTACTGAAAACCCTTGTCCTTCAATACAGCTATAGCCCACCCCACCAGGGCGACTACTACCAATGCTACAATACCAATAATTGTTGTCATATCTGCAATATCTTATTTTAATGTCTGTTTCTGTCCGCAAAGGTACAGAAAAAAAGTGAAACCCGAATCGTGAAAGGCGAAAAAGTTTCCATCCCCTTATATTTTCCCCTCTCCCAATTGTCAATTCTCAATTCTAACCAAGTACTCACCACCAGCCACTGTCGGTAGGTCGTAGAGGAAAGTCTTGCGAAGGACAGGCTTGGCAGGCGCAGTTTCAGGACTGATGACCGGTGCTGGGGTAGGGGTTACCACACATGCAGGGTTAGGGTTTTCGCCTTTGGCCTTCTTCAGTCCACGTGCTGACACAGGCCAGAGGGTGCGCAGACGGCAAATGCCACCATGCTTGGAGCGGATGACAGCCTGCGAGAGCCTCCCATCCTTCCACGTCATATCTATCTCGAAGCCGCCACGTGCCATGAGGCCTCTGATGCTGCCGTTCTTCCAGGCACTGGGCAAGGCAGGCAGCAGATAGACAAAACCGTCGTGACTTTGAAGCAGCATCTCGGCTATGCCGGCGGTACATCCGAAGTTGCCGTCAATCTGGAACGGTGGATGAGCATCAAACATATTAGGATACGTACCGCCCTTCTGCTTGGTGGTACCAAAGATGAGGAAAGTGTCGGCAGTCAGCGTCAACTGGTCCTGAATGAGCTTATAGGCATGTTCCCCGTCGAGAAGCCGCGCCCAGGCACAGACCTTCCACCCCATACTCCATCCCGTACTGACGTCACCGCGAGCCTCCAGCGATGTTCGGGCTGCACAGAACAGTTCGGGTGTGCGGTAAGGCGAGATCTGGTTCGATGGGAAGAGCCCGTAGAGGTGGGAGAAGTGACGATGGTCATCCTTCGGATCGTCCAAATCATCGAGCCATTCCTGCAGTTGTCCCCAGCGGCCTATCTGCATGGGAGCAAGCTGAGAGAGCTGGTCATGGACCATCGGAAGCAGAGGGTCCGATACCCCCAATATCTTTGCTGCTTCCAACACATTGTTGTAGAGTTCCGTCAGCAGCTGGTTATCCATCGTCACTCCTGCATCAAGCGGCGAAGGGCGTCCCTTTCCACCATGCTCGGGTGACTCTCCCGGGCAGATGACGAGCCAGTCCTTCGTAGGATGTCTGACGAGGATCTGTGAATAGAACCGGGCGGCATCAAGCATCATGGGGAAACACTCGCGAAGGAAAGCCACGTCACGCGTATAGAGCCAGTGCTCCCACAGGTGACGGCAGAGCCAAGCCGAGCCCATAGGCCACAATCCTGTCGGCGAACGGTCCACGGGACCAGTAATGCGCCACTGGTCTGTATTGTGGTGCAATACCCATCCGTCAGCACCATACATGGCGCGTGCCGTCTCTCTGCCTTTCTCGCTGACCTCACGGATGAGCTTGAACAATGGGACGTTCAGCTCGGTGAGGTTGCAGACCTCCGAAGGCCAGTAGTTCATCTCCAGATTGATGTTCGTAGTGTATTTCGAGTCCCACGAGGGAAACATCTTCTCGTTCCATAGTCCCTGCAGGTTGGCAGGGTTCATGTTGCCGGGCTGAGAGGAACAGATGAGCAGGTAGCGCCCGAATTGAAAGTAAGTAGCTATGAGATAGTTGTCGGGATGGGTCTTAAAGCGGCTGATGCGCTCAGAAGTGGGCACACGGGGATAAAGATCTTCGCCCAGGTCAAGGCTCACACGGGCATAGTACTTCTGATAGAGCTGTTCGTGGCGCGACTTCAGTGCGTCATATCCAAGAGCTGTTGCCTGCTCAAGACGTTGGCGTGCCTGTGATTCCTCGTCGCCGGTGATGTCCTTATAGCTGACAACATTCGTGCCTACGGTGACGTAGAGAGTTGCCTCGTCAGCATCTGTCACCGACACCTGCCCGTCGGTCTGGCTCACGTGTCCGCCTTTTGCCTGTGCCGTCAGCAGCCCCATGAATCTCACCTTGCCTTTCAGGTTTTCATGCTTGGCACTGACACCGTGGAGGTAGGAGTAGTTACCGGGAGTCAGACTCCCTGTGAGCACATCACTATGGGGCGTAGTCATGGAGGCGGTAAATGATATCCTGCCGGGCTTAGAAGCCGTCAGGTGAACAGCAATGACCTCGCTGCCCAAGGGAGCCAAAGTCTCACGTTCATATTGCACCCCATCTACCATATAACGCACTACGCTCCTTGCATGTTCCAGGTCCAGCATCCGTTCATAGCGAGTATAGGCCGTGTGGCCTGGCATGGCAATGAAAAGCTCTCCAAAAGGCTGGAAAGGCATACCCATGTTCTGACCAGCCCCCATGGGCATCACCTTCTCATTGGCCAGTTGCTGTGCTTCCTCGTACTTGCCATCGAAGATGAGCTGTCGCACTTTCGGCAGGTACTCCTTGGCATCGGGATTCAACACTTGATTGGGCTGTCCTGCCCAGATAGTCTCCTCGTTCAACTGGATATGTTCCACTGCAGGCGTACCGAACACCATGCCGCCCATCACGCCGTTACCTATAGGCAGAGCCTGCGTCCAAGTTGCAGCGGGACGGTCATACCATAGTCTGTACTCCCGTGCCTGTGCTGGCAGACTCAGCAGCACAGTTGCAACGGCAGTGACCACCCATGTTATCTTCGTTTTCATCGTCAGATTTGTTTTAGTTATACTTCACTCTTCTATATAACTAACCTTTGCAAGGTGTTATAAAAACATCCCTGCTTTCGGCCAGCCGAAAAGTTAGCTGCAAAGGTACGAATAAGCGAGCGAAATGCAAAAGGAAAAATGGTTTTTCTTTTCATTTTCTAACTGCACAGGTCTCGTTGTTGCTTTTAGGAAGGTATAGTACAATCCTTGGTTGTCATGTTATTTCTTGACTTCGGCAGTTTTATCATTTCAGTGAGGTTAACCTTCTTGAAACCACTATATTATTCCCTTGACTGCATGGAGAATAATGGTGTCAGGCTCTGGCAAGCGGCTTGGTATTAAGTGAAAAGTAGCTGGTATATGCACTTCCGATTCCATTAGGTGTCATTGTCTTGCGAAGAGTAGGCAGATGATGCTTCAAATGCATCTGAATCATGCTAAAGATGGCATGACGTATTATGCCGATAGATGTGGTATAGACGTGTGCGGGCATAGTGAGCGTGGAACTCGCAAAAACTGAAAGATGGTAAAGGTGAGGTCGCAGGAGTTTCATTCAAGCAAGCAAAATGTCCGATGCAAAGAGAGACCAGTGTTAAAAAAACTGAAATGTTTGAGGTGTTTGAATAAGTATGCACAAAACTTTGTACTTTTGTATGAAGTAATCACTATAGATTGTAAATGAAGATGATTTTTAGGAATCTATTGTTCTTGTCAATATTGCTATTACAGTGTCTGTCATCCCATGCAGAGAATATGGACAGTGTTGCTGTGGGCCTTACCTTAGACAGCACGGCGGTCATGGCAGAGCGTCAGTCTTTCGGACGCCGCATAGAAGGTGCAGTTCTTTCATCGGATCTTGACTATTTGCTGATGAAGTTCCGCGAGACCACCAAAAGCGGGAAATGGCTGCAGTTCAAAGGTGAGATTGGAGCATTCAGTATCAAGGATTCCAAACTACTATGGACTTACCCGTTTAATTACGGCAATTCATCGGTATATTGCACCAAGGGAGGAGTGGCCATTTCTAAGGGGAATAAGTTTGTTATGTTAGATGCGCAGACAGGTGAGGTGCGATGGCAGGGAAAGTTCTTCCCTGTTCAGTTTGACGACTCGACCCATGTGGTCCTTGGCTATGCTGGTCCCCGCTCCAGTAAGTTGAGAGGCTATGACATGACAACGGGACAACTGCTGTGGACTACCAGCATGCCACACGACAAGAACTGGGGATGGAACCAAGTGATACGCGAGGACTCTGTCCACTGGATAATTGTTGCAGACAATCTGAACCGCCTGAATATCCGTACTGGGGAGGTCTGTGCCTACGATGCCAAGACGGGCGTTACTGATGTGAAGGGTGTCCTGCTGCAGGGGCTGGTCATGACGGGTGCTGCCGTAGCCGGTACGTTGGCAACGGGTACAGCCGTCTATCCGGTGGGGACTGTAGGCCCGAATGTGATCAACCAACTCCATTCCAATGTGGTGCTGGACGACTCGCTCTATTTCTTTGCTGACCGTGAACGGGTGGCCTGCCTTAATCCTTCCATGAAAACGGTTTGGAGCTATGAGTTCCCATCGAAGACCTCGGCATTCTCCCGGCTGGTCTGTAACGACAGTACTCTTTACATGTTCAATCTGGGCTTTGGCATGAAGAACGGGCGGCAGCTCACAAAGATGGGACGTCCGTTTATTGCTGCCTTTGACAAGCGCACGGGTGCTTGCCATTTCATGAACATGCTGAGTCTGAAGAAAGATATAGTGGAGGATGTCGTGCTCAGCCCTGACGGTGCCTTCATGCTTTTTGATGACGGTCTGGCCTATAAGCATGAGCTTGACGATTCCACGGTCACAGTATCACCATGGGATGTGAAGAAGCATCGCCTGTTAAGGAGTATTATCACGCAACCTGTATATACATATTTTAATATGAAGAATATGTTTGATGTGATAGCCTCGGACGGTACCTTCTTTCCTGTGATGACGGAACGTGGCGATATCTTTATGGTAGACAAGGAACTGAGGATTTCTGACAGCTACCCTTCCCATTCGCTTTACTGGCCTCTTTGTGTGGTGGGCGACCGTATGTGCATCTATTCACCCAATAGTCTAAGTCAGGATGTGTGGCTGGTGTCTCCGCAAGGTGTGCCGGAAATACAGATGACGGTACCTATCCGCGGAATAGGGGTTGCAGGCGGGAAACTGTTTCTGCTCAATGATGATTATCTGTATTCATGTTTCTGAAGCGATTGCCTGAAACAAAGTTCCGCTGCCACTCTCGCGAGTAACAGCGGAAACAAGCCTATGTTTAACTAAAAATCCTTTTTCTCTTAAAAGAAATTTTCAGCCCAATAGGACTAAAAATTCGAAAGTTTAAATGGATGTCTCACGACGGCCACCTGTTATCCGCAGTTGAAAACTTTCTATTACCAATAACTAAAAACCTAAAACTATAAATATTACTACTAACCTAAAACAATCTATTTTATTGTGTCTCAAAGATCTTCTTCATCCGCATCACTTGCGGCCTTGTATCTTTTTGACGATGCAAAGGTACGAAGGTTTAATCAATCTTCCAAAAAATTCTATGGAAAAAGTGTACACTATACCACCATTCTTGACATAAATCAATCATTTGTGTGCGAAAACAGTCGTTTAGCCACTTTTCGGACTGTTTTTTGTAATTATCTGTCAGTCCGATGAGTACAATCAGATTTCCTTGTGGTCTTTAGTATAAAGAGTCTACTATCAAGAGTCAAAAGAAAACGCGTTTTTATTTTAGTACAATGAAGAAGAAAATACCGGCAATCGCCATTACGTTGCTACTGACAGCAACGGCAACACGTGCACAGTATCCGCAACTGACGGATGAGGCAACTAAACTGATTAACAAACTGGAGAGCCAATGGAAGGCGCACAGTGACTCGGCCTGGGAGGCAGCCTTCCCCGTTGTGGTGAAAGAGGCCAAGGAGGGCAGGCCTTATGTGCCCTGGGCTTCGCGACCCTATGACCTGCGGCAAGCCAAGATTCCTGCATTCCCTGGTGCTGAGGGTGGCGGCATGTATACATTCGGCGGCCGTGGCGGCAAGGTGCTTACCGTAACCAATCTCAATGATGACGGCCCGGGGTCGTTCCGCTGGGCCTGTGAACAAGGTGGCGCAAGGATCGTGGTGTTCAACGTTTCGGGCATTATCCGCCTGAAGTCCCCCATTAATGTCCGCGCACCATATATTACCATAGCAGGACAGACAGCACCGGGAAGCGGTGTGATCATTGCAGGCGAATCGTTCCAAGTGGACACCCATGACGTCATTGTGAGGCATATGCGTTTCCGCCGTGGCGAAACCCTTGTCTGGCACCGAGAGGATTCTTTCGGCGGGAACCCTGTTGGTAACATCATGATTGACCACTGTTCGTGTGAATGGGGATTGGACGAGAATATATCATTCTACCGCCACATGTTCGACCTGAAGGACGGTAAGGAGAAACGCAAGTCGCCCACGGTGAATGTGACCATCCAGAATACCATCTCGGCAAAGGCCCTTGACACGTGGAATCACTCCTTCGGTTCTACTATCGGTGGCGAGAACACGACCTTCATGCGTAACTTGTGGGCAGACAACACGGGGCGCAATCCTTCCATAGGCTGGGGTGGCGTGTTCAACTTCATCAACAATATTGTCTACAACTGGGTGCACCGCACAGCCGATGGCGGCGAGTACTCCACGATGTCGAACTTCATCAACAACTATTACAAGCCCGGCCCTCTGACACCGAAAACAACAGCCGTAGGCCACCGTATTGTGAAAAGCGAAAGCCGCTCACAGGGGCTGTTCCCCTTCAAACAGTACGGTCGTGTCTATGCCAGCGGCAACATCATGGAGGGCTATCCCGAGATTACGAAAGACAACTGGAAAGGTGGCATACAGATAGCCGACAAGGACGGTGACATTGACGAGACGGAACTGGCGCTGATGCGTTCGGACGAGCCGTTCACAATGGCGCCCATCACCATTATGGAAACGAAGGCTGCCTTTGACTGGGTGCTCACGCATGCCGGTGCTACAGTGCCCTGCCGCGACATTGTGGACAGTCGCATCTGTGAAGAGGTTAGGACAGGAAAGGCCTACTTTGTGGAGGACTATGAGAAGAAGGTGAAGGACAATCCTTATGGCGACATGTGGGGACTGCACAAGAAGTCGATGAACGAGGAGGGCTTCTTCAAATACCGCCGTCTGGGGAACGACTCCTACAAGCAGGGCATTATTACCGACCCGCGTCAGATGGGCGGATATCCGGAGTATGGCGACTGGAAGCCCTATGTGGATACTGACAGCGATGGTATGCCTGACGCCTGGGAGAAAGCTAACGGTCTGAATCCCAATGATCCTTCGGATGCTGTAAAGGACTGCAATGGCGACGGATACACGAACATCGAGAAGTATATCAATGCCATTCCTACCAATGTGAAGGTGGACTGGCACAACCCGGAGAACAATTACGAT
>Ga0310691_10007381_pt1 | contig 11477 bp, 6 predicted proteins | sample 176DNAGHGlowgp2_FD_203887 | JGI IMG/M metagenome (GOLD analysis project Ga0310691, IMG submission 203887) | Sheep rumen microbial communities from Palmerston North, Manawatu-Wanganui, New Zealand - 1766 DNA GHGlow gp2 (v2) (version 2) | ecosystem: Host-associated > Mammals > Digestive system >... | reverse complement strand
CTCATCGACCACAAGGCTACTATCTGTGCCGAATGTCTCGCTGAGCTGAAGGAGACGATGCACCTCTTCACCTTCGACATCCTTGGCCTGAAGGCCGAGAAAGGCAATAGCAGTGATGCCCGCGAGGAGGCCTATGGCAAGGTGGTGGACATGGTGCTGGAGCTGCGCGCGAAGGCCCGCGCCGAGAAAGACTGGGCCACGTGCGACAAGATTCGCGACGAGCTGAAGGAAGCCGGCTTCGAGGTGAAGGACACCAAGGACGGTGTCACCTGGAAACTGAACAAATAGTGAAAAAGATAATCCCCGCTTGGTAGAGAGCGGGGATTTTCTTAGTTGCTTAGGTCGTAATCTACCATCCTTAACGGGTGCAAAGATACAAACAAATCGCGAAACGGGAATACCAATATAAGAGTATTTTGCAAAAAAATGTATATAATTGGCGGTAAGTTTTATAATTAGTCGTAACTTATGCAGTCATAAAGAGATTACCGTGCGCTCCGCAAGCATGCTGGCAGGATTAGTTATCCAGGATGCCGTCAAATGACTATTCTGTTAGTTTTTTGATGATTACCCAGTGCTGTTGGTTGGCAGAGGCTTTTTGAATATGTTGCAGAGCCTGTTGGTTTATGCGCTGGCGGAGACAACTCCATGTTCCTTCTTCCTCACTGAACAGGCTTACGTCTATGTCTGCCTTCTTCTTGTCTTCTTTATTGACAGCCGTAAGCAAGGCACGCTGGACTATCTTGTCCGTAGGAGTGAGGTCGGGGATAGCAAAAAACTGTGAATAGACGTCTTCTGCATAATCCGTTAGGGTATAAGGTTTTTCTGATATGCTGGACGACAAGGCGACATTCTGTGCCATTTGGACGATCTCGCCAGCGAGCGTGTTAAGCGTCTTGGGGAGATACTGTGCCGACAAAGGCAGGCTGGACAACAAATGTCTGTCATTCAGCCAATCAGCCTGGTGCAATTGGCGGGCTACCCATAAGAGCGCTTCATGCTGTAACTGTCGGGGAAGTGGTTCGCTATGCTGGTTTCTCTGAGCGTCGGTGATATTGACACGAATACCTCCTATCTGATGGATGACACTGCGGAGAAGCGTCTCATAGTGTTCAACTATCGACTCATATAGTTTCTCCCTCAATGCTGCATGTTTTCCACCAGGCAGCCATTCTTCCAAATGAGCCAGCACATATTTGAGGTTGCTGATTGACAAGTCACCCGTCTTTTGCGGATCGCCGCCAAGGTCATAGATCAGAGCCGATGGATCGTATTTGTTACCCCATTGTTGTTTGCCATAGTGACAATAGGGATTCTCCAGGGCGACATCTAATCTTTTCTGTACTTCCGCATAATCGGCTTCAATATCCGAAGCAGAGGGTGTTGGGTGGTAGATAAAGTCAATCAGCATACGGTCGTAGTCACCCAGACGGGTTGACATGAGGGGAATATCCTGATTGCCAACTGGTACTATATAGTTGTAGAAGATATAGTCCATCGTCGAAGCCGTCAGTCCATGTTGCTTAACAAAATCGGCATTCTGCAACGAGTCGGTAGGATACACGGACGAGCCTCCCATATTGTGAGCCAATCCTAAGGTGTGCCCTATCTCATGGGCAATGGTGAACTGGATGGTTGCTGCCAATTGTTCTTCCGGGAACTTTCCATGGCGTATAGCAGGATTGGCATGGGCAGTCTGAACATAGCAGTAACGGCTCATGATTTCAGGCATCAGCCCCCACACATAGACAGAAGCACTTAGCACCTCACCCGTGGCAGGGTCAGTCCAACTGGGACCTTGTGCGCCCCCTCTGTCTGTCGGGATGTATCGGATACAGCTGTATTTGAGATTATCTTCGTCGAAAGCAGGATCGTCAGTAGGATAGTCATGCACAGCGATAACCTCCTTCAGTCCGATACGCTCGAAGGCATCGTTCCAGTCAAGGATGCCTCTTCTAATAGGTTCCTTCCATGACTCGGGGAAAGCGTTATCGATATAAAACACAATTTGTTTCTTGGGAACGACTTTCTCTCCACGCTGCCATGCTTCAAAATCTGATGGCTCCACTCGCCAGCGCTCCACATACTCTATATCGCTGATGTAGTCACTATGCTCAAAATCCACGAGTTTCTTGTCTGTTGTAAAAAGTCCGATCCGCGAATCGGCCAGCCGGGGACGCATTTTCTTTTCAGGCAATAGAAGCAGGCTGCTCACCACTTCGGCGGAGCAGACTGCAGGCCGATGGCGTTCAGGCAGATCATGGGTAAACGACATCACGGTACGTATGCTGAAGTTATCATCAAAAGATTTGCAGCCTGAGAGATGACTCAGCTCTGGGCGGAGTGACACCTTTGCCTGCTTAAACCACCAGGAAAAAGGCGAGAGCACATGGTCCGTGAGAAACAGTTCTGTTGCATCAACCGTGATGTGGCCATTCCCCTCCGCTTTTTCTACAGGCAGAGCTATGACATAGCTGTCCATATAATTGTCACGAATGGACTGGACAGACAATGTATCCGATGGATTTCCCATTACAGTACTGTTAATACGGCGCAAATATACCCTTTCGCCGACCTTCTCAAAGCGCACGTGGAGTGTTGACGGACGCGTGCCAACCTCCATCCACTTGTAATGATCAGTCTTCGACACACAGGCTGACAAGAGATACTCACGGTGAAACACCGTGTCCTCTATATCCAATAGCAGTTTCTGACCTATTATATGAGGCACAGGGACAATGTTGGTGGCACACAAGGGCATTGCCGCTGTCATCAAGACAGCAGCAATGCAGGCATTTACTAACTTCATTCTCATTATGAACATATACCTTAACTATTTAATAACCGGGATTCTGAGGGAGCAGGTTCGGATCATTGTCAATAGCAGTCTGGGGGACAGGCCACAGAAGGTTGTGCCCGTCGTCGTCAATCTGCATGGTTTCTGAAGCCTGCGGACGACTGCCGGCAGCCTCACCGGGCTGATACTTGCGGAAGGCAAGCACAGCTTTCCTGCCTGCCTCGCCAGAATTGAACCAACGGCGCAAGTCATACCAGCGGAAGCCCTCGGCATAGAACTCAACACGACGTTCTGCCATAATCCGTTCAATAAAGTTGTCGGCAGTAATATCCGTGCCGGCCTCAAGGGCTTGCAGCCCACGTACCTGCCGCAACTGGTTCAGACGCTCCACACCTGCAGGATAACCCTGTGCTTCGGCAGAAATCAGATAGAGCTCTGCGATACGGACAACAGGCCAGGGATCGGCAGCATTATAGCTGGGATATTTCACGCAGTCCCATGTCTCGGCACCGCCTGCCAGTTTGAGATGGCGCACGGTGGGAGCTTTCCTAAGGTCACCCTCCTCGAAAGCATTGAAGGCTGCCTGATCGACAATGTTCTCATACCGTCCCTGCTCACCGTAACCTGCTGAACCTGCTCCATTCTCAGCCTCATAGAGATTGACGATGTCAGAACGCATGAACCAACCATCGGAACCGGAATCGCCATTCAGATTTGTCCATTGCAGGATGATTTCATTAGATGACTTCGCATGCCAGATATCTGCAAAATCAGGAGCCAACTGGAACTGCCCTGAGGTGATGATCTCTTCGGCAAGTTGCTGTGCGCGAGCCTTGTCCTGTACTGCAGAGGCTCCGGTTAGCAGGGTACGTGCAAGGAGTGCCTTCGCTGCCACCTTGCTAACAAAGCCTCTGTCGGAGAAATCAGGCGCATTCTGCGCACCATACTCAAAATCACTGATCACCTGTTTCCATATCTCTACTTCAGGATCACGGCCCACCAACTCGTCGGTGACTTCTAACAGCAGGGGCGCATCACCCCAATGCTGAGCTATACGAGCGTAGAGCCACGCACGGATAACACGAGCTTGGGCTTCTATCTGTATCTGGGCGGGAGTAGGAGAACCTGTTCGCTCTATCAGGTTGATGAGGTTATTTGCCAATTGAACATATTTGTAATGGCTGTTCCATAGCGAATTGATGTCACTGCTTGTACTGGCCGTCTGACCATTGTTGTCAATGTCAGGCCACCATCCCGGACTTGTCAGGTTGTCAGCAGCAATATCATCAATGTTGATCTTGACGCTCTGTGCACCGTCATAGACGCCTGTCAGCAGATTGGAATAGTCAGACTCGGTAAGCGAACTGTCGCTGACTGCCGTTGTGGGATAGTAGTCGAGGTTGCAGGCTGTCAGTACGAGTGATGTCAATGTAATAAATATCTGTTTCTTTTTCATATTCGTTTCCTCCTGTTATTTAGAATGTCAAATTAATACCGAATACATACGAGCGGAGCTGTGGCACGGAACCTGAGTCATAGCCGCGATAGGTGGTGCGACTGGGGAACATGGCAACTTCCGGATCAAAACCGTCGTAACTGCTAAAAGTATAGAGGTTGTGCACCGTCGCATAGAGATGCAGTCTGTTTATACCAATCTGCTTGGTAACTGCCACCGGAAGCGTATATCCTATAGAGAGATTACGGATTTTCAGGTAGTCTGCACTCTGCAGATAGCGTGTGGTGTAGTTGATGTTATTGTTCTCATAAGCAGCACCATAGGCTACCGCCCGGGGGGTGTCACCAGAAGGATTGCTCTCCGTCCAGCGATTCTCCCACTCCGACTCCAGTATAGTGTAGCCACTTGCATGGCCTCCTTGGTTGCCTGCCCCCGAATATTTCCAGGCGGCATACAGTTTGGCACCTAATGAATATTGCAGGTCGAGACTCAAATCGAAGCCTTTGAAACTGAAGTTATTCGACAGCGAACCGAATATTTTCGGGAAGGGCGAACCACAGGTGACACGGTCTTCAGAGTTGATGATACCATCGCCGTTCTTATCGTAATACTTTACGTCACCCGGACGTATTCCCTTGTCCCATAGTGCCTGTCCGCCTGGCTGCGAAAGTATTTCTTCCTTCGACTGGTAGATACCTTCGGCCTTGATCATATAGAAGGCAGCCATAGGCTCACCCACCTGTAGGATGTTACAGTAGCCTGTAGTGATGTAGGGTTCCTCACCCTCAGCATTCTTCACCAGTCCAGTCACCTTATTCTTGGAATAGGTGAAATTCAGGTGACTGTCCCATTTCAGGGCACCTGTCAGATTATGAGTGGTGATGCCCACTTCGACACCAGTATTGGTGATATTACCTACGTTAGAGGTCGTGCTGCTGTAGCCGCTCAGCGAGTTGATGCTATGGGTGAGCAACAGGTCGTGCGTGTCTTTCTTATACCAGTCGAAGATCACTTCAACCCGACGGTTCAGCAGGACAACATCAAAACCAAGGTCATATTGCAGCGTCTTCTCCCAGGTCAGCTCAGGATTGGGCTTATAGGTGGGGAACCCGTAGCCGGAGTTGCCATTATACTTGATACCGCTGGCAGAATAGGTCTGATGGTATTCATAGTTTCCGATGCCCTCCTGATTGCCCGTATAACCGATACTCGCACGAATCTTCAGGTCGTTGACAATCTTGTTCTCTTTCCAGAATTTCTCCTGTGACACATGCCAGCCCGCCGAAGCTGCAGGGAAGTAGCCAACACGCTTGCTGGGAGAAAACTTTGAAGAGGCATCACTGCGGAAAGAGAGCTCCAGCAGGTAGCGGTCAGCATAGCTCAGATTGGCACGGGCGAAAAGCGACTGCAAGGCATTCTTCTCCACATATGATCCGCCATAGGTAATCTCACCGGCCGAATCAAGATAGATCAGTGAGGGGGATACGAAATTAATACCATCCACATAAGCATTGTCTACTGTTGTCTTCTGATAGCTATAACCGGCAAGTGCCTTCAGGGAGAGAGCTGCCCAGGAATGACTGTAGTCGAGCGTATGTTCTGCCAGATTGGTGAAGGTAAAAGCCCGTCCGTCTACCGTCTCACCATTGACGCTGGCTCCCTGCAAAGAAGTTGAGGGCCACACTTGTGTTTCGTGCAGGATATTATAGTCGCCACCGAGATTCAGGTGGTAGTGGAGTTCCGGCAGAATCTGCACTGTAGCCTTCAGATTGACCAATGCACGGTATTTTTTAGACGACTGGGGTTCCTCTTTAATAAGCTGCACAGGATTCCTGCCTCCAGTGTTGACACTGCTGTAAGCACCACTCTCGTTATAGACAGGATAGTCGGGCGATACAAAGAGAGCATTTCTCCACGGCGAGTAGATATTACCGTCACCTGTGGCACGCCATGTATCCGAGGTACTGAGTGCTATATTGGCATCAATATGGATGCGTTTGTTCAACTGGTGCCCAATGTTTGTACGCAGGTTGTAACGCTCATAGCTGGTGTTGATGATGGCACCCTCCTGCTTGTAGTAGCCGCCAGAGGCATAGAACTGTGTCCGGTCGTTACCGCCTGAGATAGTCAGTTGATGACTCGTCTGCAAGCCATTATGCGTAATCTCGTCCAGCCAGTTGGTATCTGCACCTGGTACAGCAGCCGTCACGTGCTGCTTGAATGCGGCATCACCTGCAGTCAGTCCTAACGAGGTATTATAGTTGTCTACAGCCTCATTACGTGCTGCCACATACTCCGAGGCATTCAGGAACTTCAGTTTCTTCTGGAGATTCTGAAAGCCTATGTAGCTATCGAGCGTCACCTTCGTACGGCCTGCTGCACCCTTCTTTGTCGTAATTAGGATCACACCATTTGATGCACGCGAACCGTAGAGAGCTGCCGCTGAAGCATCTTTCAGAACTTCCACACTGGCTATGTCGTTGGGATTGATGTCTGCAATTCCACTCAGTGAGTTTCCCTGATAGCCACCAATGTCGGAGAGGTCTTTGGTCACTACAGGGAGACCATCAACGACATAGAGAGGCTCATTACCCGCCGAAATACTGCTTGTGCCACGGATATTGATGCTCACGGCTCCACCTGGAGCACCTGTTGCCTGTGTCACCTGCACACCGCTCAGTTTGCCTTCGAGCGACTGCTCCAGACTGGTGACGGGGTTCTTCAGAAGTTCCTTACCATCCACAGAGCTGATGGCGCCTGTGAGGTCACGGCGCTTCTGCTGACCGTAAGCCACGACAACCACCTCATTCAGTGAGAAGCGCTCTGTTCGCAGCACGATGGTGCCTACGTCTGATGTCTCCTCATAAATGTCGAGGTCGTAGGGATCATATCCCACATAGTTAACCTTCAGCTGAATAGGGTATTTCACGCCACGTCCCACATTCAGTGAAAACATTCCGTCAATATCCGTCGATGCTCCTGTCTTATTATTACCTGCCAATTTCACCACGACCCCAATCAGCGGTTCCTGGTCGGCATTGACAATCTTTCCTTTGATGACCTGCGCATTCAGCCCTGTGGCCAGAGCTGAAAGAATGGCCACGAATACTAATACCTGTTTTTTCATACTAACTAAGTTTTCGTTATACTGATTCTTTTTACCTGTTTTGTGCTGTCAGTTCCGTGTTGATGGCTTCAATCTGCCGCTGTGCCAACTGGCTGTCTATCTCCAGAAGCCCGTAATGGTGACTCAAGTGTCTCCCCGAAGTCAGGATCCATGTCAGGAAGCGCTGTATATCCTTATTCATGCCTTTGTAGCCGAGTGCCAGTTTCCCGACAGGGACATTGTCTGCTGAATATCGCTCAAGCAGCGCTATCATCGTGTCGAGCGTGGCATGATCCGACAACGCCTCCGCTATTTCCCGCCTGGTATCAAGCGGCAGGATTGAGAGTCCGTCTTTCAGCCGTCGGCTGTCCAGGTCATAAAGGTTAGAGAGGGCATTAAACGAAACGCCCAGCGAGTCTTTCCTGACCGCTGTATTCAGGAACAGGTCATCACCGGCTATCCGCTTCCCGCGCAGGTTATCCTTGCTCTCATTGTAGAATGAGACGAAAGGGCCGGTTGTCGAGGCCCCGTTATTGGCACTATAGACGACCAGGCGCTTCTGCCTCTTCTCCTGCTTCGTCAGTTCCTCGTCTGGCACGTATGTCTCGTGCTCGAAGAAGATGCTGCCCAGGCGACGGCTGCTGAGCTTGCGCCCACCCAATATCCGGGCTGCCTCAGAGCCGGTGGCAGTAAAGGGCAGGATGGCATACCCGGCAAAATAGATCTCATGCTCGAAAGACTCAGGCTCCTCTTTCCCGAAGGGCTGCACGTAGAGTGCCGTCTCTTCAGTACAGCCGCAGCCGTTCACTAACCGGAAATGAACGCTGGGCTCCACTTTTGCATATTCCTCAATCCACTTCTCCACCAGAGGCCTGGCAAAGCGCGGCGAATTGATGGCATACGTCTGTGCCATGAGCTGGGTGGTCGCCAGCGATAGTGCTATCATCAAAACAAATCTCTTTTTTCTCATAACTTGATATTTTTTAAATTCATGATGCAAAGGTACGGCGATTTACCAATACCTGCAATACCCCCGTAGAGGTAAATCACATCACATGTGTTTGGTATATGAGACAATAAAGGGTGGCTCTCCTAAGACAGCCACCCCTGGGAAGTCAATACGACTGCTGTCACTCTTTCTTCTTTGAGCAGCAGCTACAGCCCTTCTTCTCTTCAGACTTGGCCTCTGTCTTGGCTTCTGCCTTGGCCTCAGCTTTCTTCTGGCCGCACTTGCAGCCGCCGCTTCCGCAGCAGCCGCCCTTCTTCTGCTCTGCCTGGGGAGCCCCCTCTGCCTTCGGCGTGGCTACCGTTGCCACATAGTCGATCTTCTTGAAGCCCTCGATGATCTGCTCGACGTTGGTCTTGTCGGCATCATAGGTGACGGTCACCGTCTTGTCGGCCAGATTGGTCTCGATGTCCTTGACACCCTTCTCAAACCGGATGTTGGACTTGATCTTGTTCTCACAACTTGAGCAATGCATCTCTGGTGCAGTGTTCAGTACGACGGTCTTAATGTCCTTGGCGGCACAAACTAACGTGACAGCCAGCGCAATTAATAATGTTCTTGTTCTCATCTTTTTAAAAATTTAAAGAGTTAATAATACTTATATTTTATTCCAATTCAGACGGACTCCAATGTAGTAGACGGCTCCATGAACAGGGCCCCAGATCATCGTAGAGTCGAAATTCTGTCCCCAGGGATCATTGGCTCCAATGATGGGATTTTTCTGCTTGAAGCCTGTGATATTCTCACCTCCGGCATAGATGCTCCAATAGCGGAAGAATCGAGTCACCTGAACACTCAACTGCTCGTAGCCCTTGTATCTGTTGTCCCATGACGGAGTGCCGTCGGCTGTGGTATAGGCATCAGGCAGACGGCCTCCACCGTTCAGTTGCAGGGTGGCATCAAATTGCCATTTCCCGAGTCCTGGCTTGTATGAGGCTGTCAGCAGACCTTTATACTTATTGGTAAGAGGCTTCTCGCGGAGCACTCCGCCATAAGTGGATTTAACATTTGTACGGCGATAGGTGGCCGTCAGTGTAAATCCACGGAAGAACGGATACGTAGCCTCCAGCTGATAGGTATGCGAATAGCTGGAACCTTGCAGATTGGTGAAACGCACTGTATGCGGATCGCTGTCGAGGTCGACCAGCAACTGGTGCAAGAAGTCGGTATAGTAATACTCAGCACTCAGTTCCAGTTTCTTATCGCCAATGGGAATGTTGAGGTTTGCGCTGATACCGTAGTTCCACGCAGCCTCCTGGTCCAGGTTTTCATCAATCACGACCTGCCGTCCGCTGGCAAGGAGAAAGTTGTTTTCTGCCAGCACGTGATTAGTGCGATAGCCTTTGCCTGCTGAGGCCCGGAGGGTTATGACCTCATTGGGGGAATACTTCAGATGGGCACGCGGAGTCACGAATCCTCCATAGACATTGCTGTGGTCCCAGCGAAGACCTCCCATAAGGGTCAGCTTGTCACCCAGTTTGAAGGTGTATTGCGCATAGATACCTGGCGTGGTCTCATCGTCGCGCTGATATCTTTCTGCCCCGTCGTTGGCAAGCCTGTAGTGCTGGTCGTAATAGTCATGGTTCAGACTAACACCTGCTGAAAGGTTGTGGTGCTCGCCAAAATCACTCTCAAACATCAATGAAGCATAGCCATTGCGCTGGTCTGTATTGTATAGTTTATGCCCGTACTCGGCATTCTCGTGGTGCAGTGAACCACTCAGGATCAGTGCTACATTGGTAGCGCGTTCCTTGTCGAATATATAGGCATTCTTGGTGAAAGCCTCATAGCGCTCATTGGTGATATCAATCAGATAGGGATACTCTGCCATTGCATGATGCCCGATCTGTCCACCCTCACGGTGCTCCTTCAGCCCTTTGATGGAGGCCTGAAACACATAGTGATCCCCCATCCAGGCCCAGCGGTTTTGTAAAGAACCTTGTCGGACTTTTGGCAAATCAACGAAACCATCATCATTGTCGTCGTGAGCTTTGTCGAGAATCTCGTAATGCCCCAACAATGCTGTCCGCCAGCGTTTACTCAGGTGCAGGTTTGCTCCGATATTCGCCTCCAGTTTTCCTTTACTATTATAATAGAGGTTGGCATCCGCAAAAGGAGTGGCCTGCGGTTTTTTGAACTCTATGTTGATCTGTCCTGTGATGCTTTCGTAGCCGTTCTTAACCGATGAAGCGCCCTTTGAAACCTGAATGCTCTGCATCCAAGGGCCAGGAATATAACCTAAAGCGAAAGGGGCTGCGGCTCCCCGGTAGTTCGGGACATTCTCTGTCAGCATCTGCACGTATGTGCCGCTGAGCCCAAGCAGTTTAATCTGTTGCGCACCTGTGGCCGCATCAGCATAGTTTACGTCGACAGAAGGATTTGTGGTAAAACTCTCACCGAGGTTACAGCAAGCAGCACGCAATAATTCACTGGCATTAATCATTTCAGTATTACCAATGCCTTTGGTCTTTACTCTGCCTGACCGATGAGCCGAAACCGTTACCTCGTTAAGTTGCTTGCCTTTCAGCGTCTGAACTTTCGACGTATCGTTTCCCTCCTCCAATCTTTTGGCCTTTCCTGAAATACTGACCAGCAGAATAATACCTATTATTATATAAGTTCTTACCATGTCTTTCTCGCTTATTTTATTTGACGCTGCAAAGGTACGGCGATTTCCGCACACCTGCAATCCCGCCAATGGGGCATTCTGCATACCAAAAATATGGTATAAGCGCAAAAATCGCTGACAGGAACGGTATCCTGCCAGCGTTTCGATTTACAAATGCATCTCTTTATCGACGACTTCCCCATTCAGGATCTTGAAGGAGTTCAGATGGATGCCTTCGTGGAGGGAGAGGATGGCATAGCGGATGGTAGGGTCGTTGGCCAGACGGAGGTCTTCCTGCGAGGGGCGCGAGGGAGAGGCTGGATGGCTGTGCCAATTGGCGAGGATCTTCAGGCCTTTGCTTCGGGCGTATCGCAGGGCGGCAAACTGGTCCTTCGGGGCGAAGGAGAAGTGCTCTGGCGAGTGGTCGATGTTTTCCATCCAGTAGTTCTCGGTGACTACATCGCCGTCAGGGCCGCTGGTGCCCAGCAGGTAGCCGCACGTCTC
>Ga0310691_10007380_pt1 | contig 11478 bp, 8 predicted proteins | sample 176DNAGHGlowgp2_FD_203887 | JGI IMG/M metagenome (GOLD analysis project Ga0310691, IMG submission 203887) | Sheep rumen microbial communities from Palmerston North, Manawatu-Wanganui, New Zealand - 1766 DNA GHGlow gp2 (v2) (version 2) | ecosystem: Host-associated > Mammals > Digestive system >... | reverse complement strand
CGCTGCTGTTTGTGCCCACAATGTACACCATCTTTGCGCTGACTGGCATCCGCCGCACCCGCAAGAAAATACACGACAAAAACAAAAAATAATATTAAGTAGCAATGAAAGCGATATTTATAGCCTTTGATGAGGCCTACTATGACCGCATTGTCGATAAGTTGCATCTGCTCAACTGCCGCGGTTTCACTGGCTGGCGTGAGGTGCAGGGACGTGGCAGCAAGACTGGAGAACCACACTATGCGACCCATGCTTGGCCCTCGATTGCCTCGGCCATCCTGACTGTGGTCGATGACCGTCGTGTGGACATCGTTCTCGATGAGTTGCACCAGATGGACCTCGCAACCCCTAAACTGGGTCTGCGTGCCTTTGTCCTCCCCGTGGAGCGCACCATCTGACCTCCGCGCTTCCTGGTGCTATCATCATCAACATGAAGCCCTAAAATTTCGGGGCACCTGCAAACTATCCATGTCATGCAGGTGTCCCGAAATTTTTAGCATATCATAAGCACGCTTTCATTCAATAACAACACAATCTTGAGAAAGAAATATGCCATTTGCACCGTCAGATATACTATCCGAGAAAGAATTCTCGTTACTAGATTGGTAATTGGCATCATTCTTGCCACTTGCGTGTACAGATGCAACGACTGTTGAGGACATATCTGACGGTACTGTGTGCCCTGTGTGCAACGGGTACACTTGATGCTGTGCCCCAGTTGCCCCTGCCCGAGTCAAAGCCGATTCAGGAAGAGGGGGAGGATTCGGTGCGGGTGAGTCTCGTCACCTTCTATCCTGGCAGCGAGCCGCATAACATCTGGGGACACAGCGAGATACGCGTCCAGCAAGGGCCTATCGACCTATACTTCAACTACGGTGTGTTTGACTTCCAGGCACCTGCGTTCATGTGGCGCTTCATGCTGGGCCAGACCGACTATATGTGCCAGCCTGTTCCGCGGGTATATGCGACAATGGGCATGGAGGAACGTCGCATGGTCGAGCAGGAACTTAACCTGCCGCAAGACAAGGCCATCGCCGTGCGGGACTTCCTGTGGAATAATGCCCAGCCCCAAAACTGCACCTACCGCTATAAATTCCTGAGCGACAACTGCTCTACCCGCCCTCGTGACATCATCGAGATGGCTGCGGGTGACGGGTTGCGATATCCTGCGATGGGCGACACGACTGTCACCTATCGTGACATTTTGTCACACTATTGCCGCAATTACTCTTGGGAGCGTTTTGGCATCGACCTGGTGCTGGGATGGGACGTGGATACTGTCATCGACCAGCGGGCCACGATGTTCATCCCCATGTTGCTGATGGATGCCGTGGCTGGTGCCACCATTACGACCGATAGCGTGACCATGCCTCTGGTAAAAGCTACAACCGTTCCCATCGACAAGAGCACCGAGGGCAACGTGAGGCCTCCCACGCCGTGGTATTTTTCCCCCTTGTGCATCGCCCTGATTGTGCTGGCCCTGGCCCTTATCGTGAGTGGCCGTGACTGGCGCCGCCACGGTGTGACCCGATGGTTTGACTCTATCCTGTTCACAACTGGTGGCTTGGCAGGGTGCATCCTGTTTTTCCTCATCTGCTTCTCTACCCACGAGGCTACCTCCCCAAATATTAACATCGTGTGGCTCCATCCCCTGCTACTCTTGCTGGCTGTATTGCCATGGTTCAAGAAAACCCGCACAGCCGCACGATGGCTGCATGCCCTGAATGCGCTTGTTGTGGCCTTGCTCATGCTGGCATGGCCGTGGCAGCCTCAAGTGGCAAATGTTGCCTTCTTCCCCCTGATGGCGGCACTGGTGACCCGCTCGTTGACCAACGTGTGGCTCGGTGGCCAGAATACGCGGGGACCAACCCAAAAATCGGTTAGGAGTTAGGAACTGGCAGTGAGATGTGTTACGAGTTGCATTCAGCATACTCAAACCTCAAGCCTGAAACCTAAAACCTGATCACTAACAACAAACGACCAAAATAGCCATTTTTTCCTGCCAAGTGGCGATTTGTGCCTAAGATATTGGACATAAATGGCTAAAAAAGTGTATCTTTGCCGTTTAGAAGAAACAAATCATCATAAAATATCAAACAACAAGAAACCAAGAAATGGGACTTAGTGACATTTTGAAATCATTGTTTGGCAATAAGTCAACGCGTGACTTGAAGAAAATCACGCCTATTGTCAACCAAATCAAAGCAATTTATCCCGAGATTGATGGATTGGACATCGACAGCCTGCGCCAGCGCACTGCCGACATCCGCCAGTCGCTCAATGACTCGGTACAGGACAAACGCGATGAAATCAACCGCATCAAGGCCGAAATCGAGACTCTCGACTACGAGGAGCGTGAACCGTTGTGGAAGAAAGTCGATGATATCCAGAAGGAGATTCTCGACGTGCTCGAGGATAAGCTCAACGAGGTTCTGCCCACCGTGTTTGCCATCGTGAAATCGACCGCTCGACGCTTTGCCCAGAACGAGACCATCACCGTTACCGCTACGCAACTCGACCGTGAGCTGGCTGCCCAGGGCAAGGACTTTGTCACCATCGATGGAGACAAGGCTATCTGGCAAAACCACTGGATTGCCGGTGGCAATGACATGAAGTGGGATATGGTCCACTATGATGTTCAGCTCATTGGTGGTATTGTACTGCATCAGGGCAAGATTGCCGAGATGGCCACTGGTGAGGGTAAAACCCTGGTGGCAACCCTGCCCGTATTCCTCAATGGCTTGACCGGTAACGGCGTACATGTGGTAACTGTCAACGACTACCTGGCCAAACGTGATAGCGAGTGGATGGGTCCGTTGTATATGTTCCATGGCATGACCGTGGCCTGTATCGATAAGACCGAGCCTAACTCGCCCGAGCGTCGCGCCGCCTATAACTGCGACATCACCTTCGGTACCAACAGTGAGTTTGGTTTTGACTACCTGCGCGACAATATGGCGATGCGTCCCGAGGATATGGTACAGCGCCCCCACAACTTTGCCATTGTCGATGAGGTCGATAGTGTGCTCATCGATGATGCCCGCACCCCGTTGATCATTTCGGGTCCCGTGCCCAAGGGTGAGGATCAGCTGTTCAACGACTTCAAGCCTAACGTGGAGCGTGTGTATAACGCCCAACGCCAACTGGTGACCGGACTGCTTGCCGATGCCCGCAAGATGATGGCCAGCGATGACCAGGCAACCGTCAAGGAAGGTACCCTGAGGCTGTATCGTGCCTTCAAGGGTCTGCCCAAGTACAAGCCCCTGATCAAGTACTTGAGCGAGGAGGGCGTGAAGAACGCCATGCTCAAGACCGAGGCCTTCTACATGCAGGACAACAACCGCGAGATGCCTACGGTAACCGATCCCCTATACTTCATCATCGATGAGAAGAATAACACCGTGGAGATGACCGATAAGGGTATCGATGTGCTCACCAAGGGCACCGACGACCCCGAATTCTTCATCCTGCCCGATATCGCTGCCCAGCTGTCGGCTGTCACCAATGAGCCGCTCACCGACGAGGAAAAGACCCACAAGAAGGACGAGCTGCTTGCCAACTACTCAATCAAGGCCGAGCGCGTGCACACCGTTACCCAGCTGTTGAAGGCCTACACCCTGTTCAACCGTGACGACGAGTATATCGTTGATGCCGAGGGCAAGGTGAAGATTGTTGATGAGCAGACGGGCCGTGTGATGGAGGGCCGCCGCTATAGCGACGGCCTGCACCAGGCTATCGAGGCTAAGGAGGGCGTGAACGTGGAGGCTGCAACCCAGACGTTTGCCACCATCACGTTACAGAACTACTTCCGCATGTACCACAAGCTGGCAGGTATGACCGGTACTGCCGAGACTGAGGCTGGTGAGTTCTGGGACATCTACAAGCTGGATGTTGTCACCATTCCCACCAATAAGCCTGTTATCCGCAAGGATATGTCCGACCGTGTCTATAAGACCCAAAAGGAGAAATTCAATGCGGTCATTGCCGAGATTGAGGCCATGCGCAATTCGGGACGCCCCACTCTGGTAGGTACCACAAGCGTTGAGATCAGTGAGATGCTGAGCCGCATGCTCAACCTGCGCCACATTCCCCACAACGTCCTGAACGCCAAGCTGCACCAGAAGGAGGCCGACATTGTCGCCCAGGCTGGTCAGTCGATTGATGGCAAAGGTGTTGTGACCATTGCCACCAACATGGCAGGTCGTGGTACCGATATCAAGCTGTCGCCTGCTGTTAAGGAGGCTGGCGGTCTTGCCATCATCGGTACTGAGCGCCACGAGTCGCGCCGTGTGGACCGCCAGCTGCGAGGCCGTGCCGGTCGTCAGGGTGACCCAGGTTCATCGGTATTTTTCGTGTCATTTGAGGATAAGCTGATGCGTCTGTTTGCCAGCGAGAGCGTTGTCAAGACACTCGACCGCCTGGGACTGAAGGATGGAGAGGCTATCGAGAGCAACATGGTGACCAAGAGCATCGAGAATGCCCAGAAGCGTGTCGAGGAAAACAACTTCGGTATTCGTAAACACCTGCTCGAGTATGACGATGTGATGAATGCCCAGCGCAAGGTGATCTATACCCGCCGCCACCATGCCTTGATCGGTGAGCGCATCGGTCTGGATATCATCAATACCCTCTATGATAGTGTGGAGGATATAGTAGAACGCTTTGGAGCCGACGACTATGAGGACTTCAAGATGCAAGTGCTCAAGACCTATGCTATCGAGACCCCGTTTGATGAGGAGGAATATCGCCGCATGGATGATGGCAAGAAGCAGGAAATCCTGTATGATGCCGTCCTCAAGGCCTTCAACCGCAAGATGGACCGCCTGGGCGAAGTCGCCGACCCCATCATCCAGCAGATTGTTGCCGACCAAGTGGCCAACGGTATGGAGCCCCAGGGGCTCATACGTGTCCCCATCACCGATGGCAAACGCACCTATGGTATCGTCATCGATATCAAGGAAGCTGCCGAGACCCACTGCAAGTCGCTCACCAAGGCTTGGCAAAAGGCCGTGATGCTGCTCACTATCGACGATAACTGGAAAGAGCACCTGCGTGAGATGGACCAGTTGCGCCAGAGTGTGCAGAATGCCAGCTATGAGCAGAAAGACCCGCTTGTGATCTACAAGACCGAGGCCTTCAACATGTTCAAGCAGATGGTAGCTATCATGAACGGTAAATCTATCGCCATCCTGATGCGCGGTCAGATTCCCGAGGCTCCTCCCCAACAGAATGTCCAGGAACGTGAGCCACAGCCACGTCAGCCCCGATACAGCGAGAACCGTGGTGGTGAACCCGATCCCAGCCGTCCCAATGCGGCGCCGGTCGGCCCCCGTCCTCAGGGCCCCACAGGTCCCATCCGCAACGAGGGACCCAAGATTGGCCGCAACGATCCCTGCCCCTGCGGTAGTGGCAAGAAGTACAAGAATTGTCACGGCAGGGGACTGGTATAATTGCCCCCTTGCCACAGAATAAGACAGACGTGTCGATCGCTACGGGTTGACACGTCTGCCTTTGTTTTGGCACACACAAAAAAAATAAGTTGGGCTTATTCAGGCATCACGTCGTCGATGATGAAGCGCAGCCACTGGGCGATGGTCAACGGGATGGGACCTGCCGGCTGGATGGACATCAACCGCTCGTTGAGCTCCTGCAACAGGGGGCGGGCGTCACTGGCTCCCGCCTTCTCGATGATGGCGTGAGCCTCGGGCATGGTGCGCTCCATCACGGCTTGTGACGATGGCCGCAATAGGAAACTGCGCCAGTACAGCCAGTAGGCATAGTCGTAGATGCGCTGGGCATCCTGCGCATCGTCCAGATCCACCTCACTCGCAATATTGAACTGCCTGGGGACGGGAGCCTGTTCATATTCCTCATCCAGAAGCATAAAGAATGCCGTGGCCAATGCTTCCAGCTCCTTATCCAGCGGGTCAAGGGCATTGCGTCGGCACTCGCCAGTTATCGTCCACCACATCACATACCGCACGTCATCCACATTGAGTTCATAGTCCACATAATCGTCACGGCGCCCATAGTGTGGCACCGGACTATCATGTCGGGCGGCGTGTAACCGGGTGAACGAGCGCCAGATGCCCCCGTCGGCCACCACGTCCTGATAGTAGCCTGTCACAGCCAGCACCACCTCACGGCGCACCTCATCTTCCAGTTGCCGCAGCCACGGCGATTCATCCCACAACTTGGCCAGGCGCAAGGCGATCCACAGGTAAAACTGGTCGGTCTCGGCCACCTTGGGGTGATTGGGCTGCCGCTCCATGAAATCCTTAACCCTTATTTCCATATCCTTTCTAAGTCATGTTTCTATAGTGTTTCCGCAACAGGAACACCGATTTCTAAATAAAAAAAACGGGAAAACTCCAATGTCTTCCCGTCCCATGATGGAGCCGCGAGCGGGACTCGAACCCGCGACCTTTTCGTTACGAATGAAATGCTCTACCGACTGAGCTATTGCGGCTTGGTGCACTGCGATGACTTGCAATGCGGGTGCAAAGGTATAACAAATTTTCTAATCCCACAAGGATTAGTCCACAATTTGTTTGCTGTAGGTTATCATGACTTTGGCTTTATCTAGCAGTAGCTTCACGATGGCAGGACGAGATATCATGGGGGAAATCTTGGTCACGATCGATGAGTTGCCGCCGTAGTAGCCATAGTAGGACTGCGGGTAGATGTAGTTGGTCACGTCAACCGGGGTGATGGTGAAGTTGATGTCATCCTCGGTGGCGATACCGCCTTGATTGTTGATGATGTTGATCACATAATCGCGCAGGCCTGTGAATTCATAGGTCTGGGTGTGGTCATCATAGATGGCATAGAACGAATCCTTGTTATTGGCCAGGCTGTCACCATTGATAAAGGTGTCCTTCTTGGAGGTCTTCACCATGAGCAGATAGGTGGGCGGCTTGATATCATACTGGGTAGCTGGCACACTCACGGGCAGCTCAAACGACAGGCTGTTGATGATTGACTGGCTCTTGGCCACATTGGCCTGATAATGGTCGATGATATCCTGCACCGGGAAACGCACCTGCACCTCATAGCCAGCAGGCGCGACAATGATGGCTTCGCCGTTGTTGACCATCGACTCGATCTCATCGTCGATATCAAAATTGATGATATTGTTAGATATAATCTCGGGGGTGGATGCCAGATAGGTCTGAGAATGGGTCGAATCGACCTCGGTCGTGTCATTCAGCACCACGTGCTTGTGATAATAGACGTCAAGCTCGGTTGACTTGATGTTCACCACATGACCGCTGCCATAGTTATTGGTAATGTAGATGCCAGGGAACACATCGGCAAATGCCCTGGGGGTGGCAAACTTCTCGGGATGGCTCTTGTAGGTATTGAACAGTTCGCGGGCCAGCGATGTGGGCACGGGTATCGACAACACACGCGTAGTGTCCACCTGGCGGGTTCCGGTGACATAGGACTCTGCCTCCTCAATCCAGCCCGACAGCGGTGAATAGGATTCAGATGCCAGCAGGTCATTGCTATCATAATAACCCGTGGGGTCAAAGTCGCTGTAGATGGGGGTGGGCAGGGCCTTGTTCAGGCGATACACGCTCAATCGCATGGGGGCTAACGCGTCACCGGTATAGCCATTGCTCACGGGCAAGCGCAAGATCAGCCTGCAAGAGTCGATCCACTCGGCTTTAATTCCAGTCGTGTCGATTTTGACGGCAGGCATCCACATGGTCACGGCATCGGCAGTCAACCGCCCAAAGCCGTCGGCCTGCAGTGACCCTAGCATCTTGGTGCTCGTGCGCATCTGTACCCGGTCATTGAGCACCGAGTGACCCGTTATCACAAATGATGAATCCTCAATGATAGACGACACGCTGTCGGTGATGGAGACACCGATGGTCTCGTCGGTGCATGCGTACAGGCTAAGCAACGCAGCCGCTGCCAGTAACACATTGAAAAGTTGCTTCATATTCTCGAAATGATAAGAAACGATTTGAGAAACTACTGAACTTAGCTAATTCTCTGATTGTGGTTGTTAGAGCGAGGCATAGAACTCGGTCACCTTGTTGACATCATCGTCATCAATCAACTGGAGTCGGGGCAACGCCGAAGCTGCCTCAAGCACCTGATTGTCGATGTCGCTCTCGCACTCGATAACTGCATCGCTGTATTTCAAGGAATAGGCCATGAGTTCCTGATAGGTCAACTCCTTTCCTGCAATGGGCTTGAGCGCATTCTTGGGGATGCCGTCCATGTGCATCTTCTCGCTCAGGCGAGCGTCCAGGGGTGAAAACACCTCCTCGTTGAACAGCGCTGTTACTATCTTGGCATCACGGAATGAAGGATCATCGCCATAGATTGTGCGGATATAGACTGGTGCCAATGCCGAGATCCAACCCGTGCACTGGATAATGTCGGGCACCCACCTCATCTTGCGAATCGACTCGATGACGGCACGCACAAAGAACATGCTGCGCTCATCATTGTCGCTAGGAGAGCAATTCATCTCAAGCTCATCGATGCGGTTGCTGGCGAAATAATCCTCATTGTAGATGAAATATACTTGGAAATGAGCCTGTTGCAGCGTTGCAACCTTGATGATGAGTGGATGATCGGTATCATCGATAATCACATTCATCCCCGACAGCCTGATCATCTCATGCAACTGATTGCTGCGCTCGGCAATCATGCCATACTTAGGCATGAAGGTGCGCTCCTCGATGCCGTGTTCCTTAATGCCTTGAGGCAGGATACGGCCTATTTGTGACAATCGGCGTTCCGGCACATAGGGTGCTATCTCCTGTGATATAAATAAGACTTTCTTTACATCCATCTTGCTTGCTTCTTATTTAATAATGCAAAGATAGCATTTTTTTTTCACCTTGGCACTATGATTTGGTCTCATGTGGGTGATTTTTAAGTAAAAAACACCCGTTTTTAACATCTTCTAATTATTTTATGTCATCCCCAAAGGCACGTTTTTTCTACGTCCAGTAAAATCAGGAGGGCACTTCCTTCAAACAGGAAATACCCCCCCTCTTTCAAAACACACACACGATTAAGCCAGACTCATATTCTGCCTATATTGATTCATTGCTTGCTGGCAGAATCTTTGATGTCTTTGATTACAAAGGAACATAATTTTTTAGAAATATAAAACGTTTTAAGGGCACTAAGAGACCAATCAAGCAATCACCATGACAAACGGGCTAATCTTCAAGACCAAGGCTACCCGCCACCCCTGGCTATTGGGCCACCATCGTGCCCTTCACAATGAGGTGTTACCTCCTCTGGCCGAAAAGAAAATCAAAATTTACGTCAATAAACCTAAAAAAATGTATCAACCCTATACATGCTATCAAAAAACTCCGTATATTTGCAATTCAAGAAGGATAAACTAGGCTGTAATGTTAACTCAGATCTATAATGGTCATGTGCTCACGCCCGAGGGCTGGATCAATGGTGGCTCGGTCATTATTGAAGATAGCCGCATCAAGGAAGTGAGCAAGAGCAGTCGGCAATTAGACGGCATGGACAAGGTGATTGACGCACATGGCATGCACGTGGTTCCCGGCGGCATTGACCTGCATTGCCATGGTGGTGGTGGATGCGACTTCCAGGAGTGCACACGCGAGGCGTTCACTACCGTTGCACACACCCACCTGCTGCATGGCACAACATCGATTTACGCCACACTATCGTCTTCACCAATCGACATGATGGAGCAAGCGTGCCAGACATGCGATGACCTGATGAGAGAGCAGGGGTCCACCATCATGGGTATGCACATGGAGGGACCCTACCTCAACCCGAGCAAGGCTGGAGCCCAGATGCCCGAAGTCATCCGCGTGCCGGACCCCAACGAGTACATCCACATCGTTGAGGACTTTGACTGCATGAGGCGCTGGGACACGGCTCCAGAATTGCCTGGAGCGGTCGAGATGGGTAAATACATTACCGGCAAGGGCATCATAGCCGCCATTGCCCACACAGCCGCCGAGTATCAACATGTCAAGGCCGCTTGGGATGCTGGCTACACGCTGGCCACCCATTTCTACAATGCCATGCCTGGTTTCCACAATGTGCGCGAGTTTAAGCATGCCGGAACCGTCGAGAGTGTCTATCTGCTTGAAGATATGGCGGTTGAGGTGATTGCCGACGGCATTCACGTGCCAGCCACATTGCTCAATCTGGTCTATCACATAAAGGGCGTTGAGCACACCGCCCTGTGTACCGATGCCCTTGCCGTGACCGACAGCGACAGCGAGCGCGCCTTTGACCCCCGTGTCATCATCGAGGATGGCGTGTGCAAGCTATCGGACCGTAGCGCGCTGGCTGGCAGCATCGCCACGATGGATCGCCTCATCAAGACCATGGTCAGGGTGGTCAACGTCCCCTTGCAAGATGCTGTGAGGATGGCCAGTGAAACCCCTGCCAGAATCATGGGCATCTATGACCGCAAGGGCTCCATCCAGCGGGGCAAGGATGCCGATATACTGTTGCTCGACAGTGACATTAACCTGCGCAGTGTCTTTTCTCTGGGAGAGTTTGTCAAGGGTAGTGACCACATCGCTCCTGCCGAAATTGTCGAGCGTTGACCACAAGAATAAGAAAAAATCATCGTTTTTTTTGCGACAAGTCTTGCACGGGAACAAAAATGGTATTATCTTTGCACCCGCGTTTGAGAGAAAACGCTTTATATGGTGGACGTAGCTCAGCTGGTTAGAGCGTCGGATTGTGGTTCCGAAGGTCGTGGGTTCGAGCCCCATCTTCCACCCTAACAATAAAAACTGCATCTCAATTGGGATGCAGTTTTATTGTTTTATGTGATTGTGATCACAAGCCCAGCAGAGTCTTGACCATCGGCGTGATGTCGATGGTGGCGGGTCCCGTATAGGCCACGGGGGTGACAGCAGTGTCAAGCACCAAGTCAAAGTTACCGCGTTCACCTGCAGTGCGGATGGCCGACTGCACCTTCTCGGTGATGGGTTGAGTCAGCGCCTTGCGCTGGGTGGCAATATCATCGGCAGCCATGCGCTCAAACTCCTGCATCTTCTTGTCACTGGCCTGTAACTCCTGCACACGGCGCTCCTTGATGGTTTCGGGCATCGAGGCATCGGCGGCAACAGTCTGATAGTCGGCATACTTCTTGTCAAATTCCCGCTGCAACAGTTCATACTCGGCATGGTACTGGTCACTCAAGGCTTTGAGCTTGGCCTCGGCCACAGCCTTCTCGGGCATGAGGTCAAATATTGCCTGAGAGTTCACAATTCCTATCCTGGCCTGAGCCATGAGCATGAGGGGCAACAAGGCCAACGCAATCATGAGAATCCTTTTCATCTTCTTTACGATCTTTATCACATTATTATAATACCAGGACAAAGGTAATGCTTTTTTTTCATCCACACAATTCTTGTCGGCTCATTGAGTGAGCCACACCGCCACGGTACCCAGACCTCAATGGCAATACTTGATCCAAGCGAAATGCTCACGTTT
>Ga0310691_10007378_pt1 | contig 11479 bp, 18 predicted proteins | sample 176DNAGHGlowgp2_FD_203887 | JGI IMG/M metagenome (GOLD analysis project Ga0310691, IMG submission 203887) | Sheep rumen microbial communities from Palmerston North, Manawatu-Wanganui, New Zealand - 1766 DNA GHGlow gp2 (v2) (version 2) | ecosystem: Host-associated > Mammals > Digestive system >... | reverse complement strand
CCTTTAAAGAATCCACCAAAAGCAGTGTCATGGTTAAGGTCTAGTACTTTTCTAACTTCATTCTTCAGTTGTTCCGATCTGTAGTCTGAAAGTTTCATATTAAAATTTGGTCGTTTACTAATAAGGATTTTAACGAGAACCCCAACCAATATAAATATTATAGTTAATATTGTTTGAGTTCCCAAGTGTATCAACTCTAATCTTCCTAGTCTCGCCATCTCGTTTATAGGAAAAGGTATAGTACTCATCGTCATCAAAGGTAGAAGGCACTTTAAATATACTCACCTTCCTAATAACGCTGCCAGACACTTTCCCGACAAGATAGAATTCGTAGTAAATCCCCAGTTCTTTTAAAGCGAGATATATGTCTTCGTCAAATATACATATGTGCTTTCTCGTCTTCATTCATATTTAAGGAAAAAGAAGCTGAAGTTTTATCCTCCAGCTTGGTTCTCTTAGACACAAAATTCGTATATCTAAGAGATGTTATTTAACTTTATTTTTATCTAATTAGAAAAGACGATCTTTTTCAAGGTTTGGCAATTTTATTTAAAATCACCAACCGTTATTGTTGTCGGCCGGTACGGCCTGTAAGATGCAGCTACTATTAGCTGCTGGAACCCAGACTATATTACCGCTCCTAATGGTTTGGTTTCCCTGGCCTGGATATCCGCCAACCCCGTTCGATGGGGCTCGATAATTTCCGAAGACGCTACCAACAGACTGAATCATCTGTGATAGTGATTGTGCCAACGTAAACAGTTTGCCGCATGTTTCACCCGCTCCTCTAATACCTGATAAAATCATATCAGTCTTAGATTGATTATCTCTAGGTGCTTGCTGCAAACATCCACTACCTGTCCCCACCGCCGGAGTTTCTCCTGTGTTGTTTCCCTCTGGTCCTCCATTTGGTCTAGGAGTTGCCTGAGGTTTTCTGTCTCCACTGACGGCTTTGTCAATTCCAATAACAATTGCAGCACCTGCAACAACAGCTGCTAAAATCTTAAATCCTACCTTACAAACTAAGTTTACGTTCATTCTTAAGATGTCTTTTTAATTAAGTAACCATTTTTGTTTTATTTTGTTCTAAATTGTTCTAATTGTTCTATTTGTACTAATGATGAGATCTTGTGCACGTTCTCTCTAATATAAGATTTTTAAGCGTTTTCCTCTAATTCTCTCCTCATTCTTCTGATACAGCTCAACTATCTTTTTCCAGACAGCTACCCTTTTAGATTTAGTCTTATCGAAGAAACCGGCCCGATAAAGATAATAAAGTTCTTCAACAGTTTCGACGGTATCAGGTAGATGTTCTAAGTCGCGCTCAAATATATCTCCCTCCTTTTCGATCAACAACCACTCTGGCGTAGGTCTTATTATATAACCACGATCAAGGAAAAGATCATAGTCTATGCAATTCTCTAAGTCCTGATCACTATAAAGAATGCCACGAGTTAATATAAAGTTCTTATAGCCTTGTAATCTCTTCACTCTATACATAACTGGTGGAACATCACAGGCTCGGACAGCTATATGTTCTTCTGAAAACTTCGGAGGACAATAGTGAGTGGTCCAAGGAAGGCATAAGGAATCAATTTCGTCAGCCAGTTGTAGATTGAACCTAGTAATTGCCTCTGATTCTTTCTGTTTTGTCTGATAAAGCCCAAAAATCATCGCCACCCAAAATCTAGACTCCGGCCGATTTAGTGTATATTCGATCATAGGCCTAGTTTTCTCCTTTCCTCCCACTGTTTTAATTGATTCTCAGATAAATTGATATATCCTTTTCGGTACATATCAAAAATCATGTCATAAGAAAATCCCTTCTGTATATTTAGGAGATAGTTATTAATTCCATCGCATATAGTACTGTCTGCCGGGTTATCTAATGCTTTCTGGAATTTACTAAGTCTTATGTCTTTATATGTCATCCCATCAACCTCTATAGTAAGTACGGGGTCAGGTTGATTTTGCCAGAATTGAAGAGTATATCCGAGTCTCGTTGTTCCTTGATAAGTAGTGTCTATTCCTATTCTTAATCCTGCCTGTTCAAGTTCAGTTAGTTCTCGCCACGTCTTTCCATTTTTAGCACACAGAGAGAACTTATTATCTTTTATCCTCTGACTAACTGTTCCTTCTTTATTTAAATACAAAATCCCTATCCAGTTCTTTAAATCAGGTAATCGGATCAGGTATTTATTATCTTCATCAGTCGGGAGAACATTAAAATCAGCATCTAGGAGGGTATCAAACTCAGATAATAACCGCCGTGTATCATTAAGCTCGACTCCCAGATAAAGATCAATCATAGTCCATAGTGTTTCGATCTGATTTCAATTAATAGATTTTCGAGCTTATCTATCGGCGGGAGATCTCTGAGTACCGATTTCTCGAATGCCTCTTCCATCTCGACCTGCTTAGATTCACACAGGGTCATAATTTCGTCATAGGTCAACTTGTGGTTCTTTATGTCGAGGAGTATATCAGCATCAATTCCAGTTCTATCTAGTATTAACCCCTTTCCTTGTGCGATTTCCATACCCTGAATCATAAGACGATAGCAATGTGACAGATTTTTTGCGTTAAATCCATGTTCAGCGTCAATCACAAACCTATCCTGATTCCTTTTCTCAACCCACTCCCAATACTCTTTATACTTCTTACAATGGGCGGAGAATGCATCTTGGTTATACTGGAAAATGCATAATGGACCTGCGGCTTGTACTTCTTTCGGTATACTCGTTAGTCGGAGTTGTTCACTTTCCTCACCAGCCTTAAGTATCCCTCTGAAAGTAATCATATCCCCAGCCTTTTCTTTCTCTCCCTCTAGTTCCTTTTTATAAAATCCGAGACTAAATGAAGATGCTTTAGGATATTGTACTTTCATATAGTTCTCCACCGTGCTCTCTTTATCTTCTCCCCAGTTATAATAGAGATAGTACATTCCTTTCCCCGGCTGAATATGAGCAAGACCACAATGTTCTTGTTTTAATCCTTTCTCCTTCAACCAATCCTGCAAGTTTATCGTTCCACCACCATCCTGTCTAATCACATAGCAGAAATCAATTGGTGTTTTTCTGACCTTTACTTCCTCCGGGTTAATTGATATCTTTTTATTCTTTCCCCTGGCCTTCATTAACTGATCTCTTGCATAACCGGAGAAAGATTTGAAACATGCTTTTGACAATATTTCATCACGAATATCCCACAATGGCTCTAAGACTGGGTCGAAATGTAAGATCTTGTCTGCCGGAGTAAAGAGCGAAATAATGGCATCTGGATTACTTTCTTCCAGGAGCTTAATATATTTCCCTATATCCACCCAAGAATCATCGTTTTTCTCGCTCTTAAGATCCGGCAGATAATCCCGACCCGAACCTAAGAGCCAGGAGACAGGACAACACCAAATCCCATAAGTATCAACATCACTCGTCGGACCAGCCAAGCCATATAGATGACTGCCACGGATTGATTCAAAAAGTAAATCTCCGCTCTGCCGGACACTATCAAAATTAATCATCGTCCTTGAATTCTATTTTTGTATTCTCCTTCAAAAATTCTTTCCACATAGGAGTAAAGTTATCTTCTCTCTTCCCACGATCCCAAGTATAGAAATCATCTTTATATACTCCAGTCTTTACATGATCTAGGAACTTCTTCTCCTCCTTTATAAATTCATCCGGCTCCATTTCAACATAGAAGACGCGGTAGTTATTCTCATCGGTATTGTATTTTCTTACCTCTGGATCATCGTGGCCGTCATCTATGTATTTCCCGTCCTTAATCTTTTTCTCCTCAATGAATGTATAAGGAGGTCGGCGGAAACCAAAGAATAGATCGGTCTCAGAATAATGCATAAGCTCAGTCACAGCATCAAGTATACCGTCATGATCTTTGGGGAAGGTTGATACGCATTGGTAGGTTATCTCATCCTCTCTAAATATGCATCTCACCTCGACTGCGCTACAATTATCCCATTTCTCTTTGACGGCAACCTTAAGCATTTCGTCCTTGCTTGAGTAATAATGTCTAACGAGGGGTTCATATTCCCAAACTGCATCAAGGTACTCGGAAGTCGTCTTAGTGCCATTTGGAACAAGATAAGACCACTCTGTTCCCCACATGCCAACACTAACTAGCTTAATAACTTTTCCCTGACATTTCTTTCCTTCTAATACATTACAAAGGAATAGCCAATAATCATGAAGTGTAAGTGATTTAATATCTGACTTTTTCATATCCTAATTTTTCCCAAACTAATCCAAGCGAAGTAAAACACTGATCGTAATATGTACTATTAATTAAATATCCGCTTCTTCTTCTCGGATAACATAAGTACCTAGAAGCAAGGGTATTAATCCAGCTCTTATTCCCGTCAACCATAATCTTCAAGTTCTTATTACCCTCCTCGAAAATCTTATTCAGGCAGAAAAGAACTTGACATAAACCGGAAAATACTTGATCCGCTTTTTTCTTTTGTGCATAGCTAAGAAGACTATCATTAGACTGACGATATATGGCATCAGTGAATACGTATCTTCCCCACTCTTCCCATTTTCCGTCATGTCTAAAAATAGTATCTTTAACGTGGTCAGGATCAATCCAATTATATGTTAAATCTGAAGCTACAGCCAGGATATTACAGAACTCGGCAATCCAAGAATAGAGTTCGCCATTATAACAAACATTCATAATATAATCTATACACCAATCATTTATGGTGCTATAGAAATTCCTCAAAACTCCAAAACATTCAGCAGTAGTTAACATTTGAAAGTCCTGAATATTGTTAGTCAAGGCAAGTTTATTTCTCAATCGAAAGAGACTAGAAATTTGATCCCTTCCTAAAAACGTATCTCGCTCTTGATCTATATCGCCGTAAGTTATTATATTGCACTCAACTGGATTCACCATAGTAAAACACAGACTTGCAAATCTGGAATGCGACGATGATGTCCAGCCCGATTGTGTAACTTCTTTTTCTATTTCTTTAAATCCATTAAGTAATTCAATATACTTCATTCAAAAATAAGGATTTGCTCCTCGGGCGCCATCAATCCCTTAAATATGAGGAAGGCCATAGATTTACTTAGAAGGTAGTCTATGGGAGGGCGCGCATAGGGAAACGGGATGACTTATTCAGTTATGGCAGAGGTAAGATCTCTGTCTAAGAATATGGTTTCCCTATGCATAACCCTTACTCATAAAAAAAAATAAAGAGGAGTTTAATCCTCTTCTTTTTCTTCTTCATCCTTTGCTTCTAATAGGCTCCAAATGATATTGACTACATGAGTTGGAGTTGAATCTGTATTATGTCGAAGCAGCCTTTCTTTTATGTTCTCTTCCGACTTCCAGAATAGATCAAGTAGGTCCTCGGCTGATAAGGAATATAGCTCATCAAATCTACTAGCTTCCTCATCTGATATTGGATAACGAACATTATCAGACCCAACTCCATAAGTATCTAGAACGAAGACTAGATCAATCTTTCTTAGTGGCAGCTTCGATATCTTTTCCCGATAAGCCATAACAAGCGGGTCGGATGGAACATATTTTGCAAACATATCAAACCAGCCAATAAAGATTTTCTCAAAATGTATTCCTTCCCAAGCTCTAGTACCAATATTAATTTCTACTCCATCAATAGTTACTGCCCTCTCCTTAGAATATTCAAATTTATCCCACAATGGTTCAATCTTTCTGAATAATCTTGAGAACTCTTGATTCTGAGTTTCTGAATCCATTGGCAAGAATCTCGTCTCCGGCCCCTCGAATTCTTCAAACTCAGTATCATATCTACGATAATATTCGCTAGTTTTGCAGCACCTACACAAGTCTTCTATTCTTTCCGACAACTTTGGATCTAGTCTCTTTCTTGCCAGGTCGACATTATTAAAGTAGATTAGATCAAACTGCATTATAATATCTTGTTTATAGGCGCTAAGTGTGTTTACAATCATAAAGTTTAGTATATGACACTTAGCTGATTGTGGATACTCTTCTTTGAAATTAGAAAACTCAGAGTATATATCATTCAAAGTTTTAAGTGCTCTAAGAAGATAGTCGTAGTCAGAATCAGTTACGACTCGGCTAGGATTAAATACCTCTTTTTTATTTCCTAGTATTTTATCTGGATCAACTAGTTTAGAGATCTTGCTAATTATGCTCGCCTCAGATAGATCTCTCAAATCTAGTAATATCTTTCTAAGATCATCAATACTATTTATTAACATATCATATATAAGGAATTCCTTAATTATGTGAAAAAGGAAAAAAGAGAGAAGAAGCCATTAGAAGGATATGTGATTGCAACTGTTAATGAGTTTTTCAGGGGCGGGCATCCTCAAAGCGACCCATTAAGACATTTTTATCTTATTCGAATTGTTATTCCTGATCCAAGGTGTACTGTTCAAGTTAATAGGCTTAGTTTTCGTAAATCAGTCTATCACTTTACAAAAACAACTCGAATAGTGATGCCTAAGGTAGTGTATATATCAGTCTATTCACGAAGCTTTAAAAAGAGAGACTTAATAAAAGATCTTAATGGAGAAGAGTTTGCTCATATTGGTGACTGTCTGAGTTTCATGAAAGTTAGAAAAGGTAAAAAGTCTTTTGTCTTAGAAATAGCTGATGTAGAAAATGACTCACCAAGAAAACTCCCCAGTGACATTACCTATACTAAGAAATATCAAATGATAATAAAAGCCTCTGATATAAAAGACAGAGAAAGCGTACTAAGATATCTGTTCAAAACAACAGATGAAAAATTATCTAGGAATTTTGTTTCCTAGATTTTTTTTTTATTTGGCCAAAAAAAAGAAAGCCCCACAAAAGGGGCTAACTTTAGAGATAACGTGGTTTGGGTTGACCTACTTCTGTTCTCCTGCAGGAGCTTCAGCAGCGGGCTGCTCGGCTTCCTTCTTGCCGAAGAGCTTATGGCCGATGCCTTTGATCCACACGACCGGCTTCATCTCACCCACGGGGACGAAGAAGGATTTGCCTTCTTTCTTCCGCTTGATGCCAGTCCGAACAGTCTTGCCAATGATGATGGCACCGGCTGCGGCGGCTGCGGCTTCCCAGGGATGATTCTTGACGGTCGTGAGTCCGGCCTGGCCAATCTCCTTTGCCGTCTCCACGAAGCCCTTTTTGGGCTCCTTGCAGCAGGTGGGGCAGGTCTGCTCCGGCTTCTGAGCCTGAGCGTTCACGTTGTCTTTGTTCTCGTTGAACTGGCGATTCATCTGACCGCCATTGTTCTGCTTGTTGTACTCGTTGTTCATAATTCGTCGTACTTTATAGTTAAACTTATTGTTAATATATACACACTTTCGTGTCGAAAGTTAATTAGGTATAATAACTTATAACATTGAAGGACAGGATTTGAACCTATCAATATCCACTAGGATATACCATGTCTATATTTATACTAACATAGTCGAATATAAATATAGCTTCACTGCTACATAAATAAGGCAACTAAGCTCTCCCAGACGGTGTATTTAAAAAATGAATAGACCGTGCTTCTCAGCAGAATCTATTCGGGGTAAATATTAATATAATACATATCACATTAATAAGAGTTTCAAGTCCTTATAAGTGTATGATAGAAATAACAAAACCAACAGATAAAATGTATCTTGGTAGTTATATAGATAAAAAGTATATAGATGCCATAAAAGATTATTTTCTCCTAGAGTCTCATTGCGGTATTCTTGGAATGGAGCTGGAAAAGATAACCTATGGCCTAAACAAAGATGATGTAATTCTTAAATATACTGACAGATCTATTAGTGGACTTCTATTTGAGATCACTATTCCAAAACATAACTGGAGAGGAAGTCGAGTATATTCAAAAGAAACTATTGATGCTGTTTGTGATCCAGATAATTTTGGAAAGGGATTCAAGGAGAGATTGTTGCTTCAAGGATTAAAAAGAATAGACGATGACATAGATGCAACAATGATAAGACTCGGACAATTAGAGGAATTGAAAGAACGAGTAGAAAAGATGCTAAGCGAAATAAAAAATTAGAGGGAATTTGATATCCCTCTTTTTTTATTCATTTATTACGCCTTTAACTACCTCTGAGATTGTTTTCCCATCAGCTGTCGGAAACTTTTCTTTGAGTGCTTTGATATATCCACCCATAGCACTCATCTGTTTCACTATAATTATCTTTCTCGCTTCCGCCTCAATTACCTCTCGAGCAATTTCGGCCGGAAGAAATTCTTTGATAATAGCTGCTTCAGAGAGTTCATTTTCCGCCAGATCCTCTCTTCCACCGGCTTTATATTCTTTGGCGGCATCTTCTCTCTGTGATACCAGCTTCCTTAGAATTTTAATTTCGGCCGGATCATCGAGAGGTTTTGCATCCTTGGCGGTTCTATACTCCATCTCAGCTGTCTTAATACTTCTCAGCACGGCAAGTCTAGTTTTATCACCTGCCTTCATTGCTTCTTTAATCTTTTCGTCTAAGTTAATCATACTCTATTCTTTAAATAATATATTCTAGCACTATACGCACTATTATCTTCTGGCATAACTGATATTAACTCTATATGACAAATATCCCATAAGAAAGTTAAAATCGCTTCATCCATATTACCAAACTCTTCATACAAATTCTCTACTATATTGACGCAGAGACCTTGAGGAGTATTGTTTGGATTTATTGCTCCTTTGTCAACTAGAATCTCAATTATCGGTAGAATATCTGATGGACTTGGATTTGGTGGGAGTGTTAAAACTATGTACCTCCGTCTATCACTCATTCTTTAAAAACATGAAACTACCACCTGTCCGATATCCAACCATACGATAGCCAAAGCACTTCTCAATTATTTCTATGACCTTTGATGCTTCGACTCCAATTAAATCATCTCCTATCATCTGCTTTATGACTTCTTTGGCCGTGTTTGTTAGTTCGTCCTTAAAGTCACTGTTTTCAAGAAGGTTAATCAGAGATGCGTAACTAATTAACGCTACTGTTGTTCTCAGATCTATTATTTTTAGTGTGTCCATATGTGGTTATACAATATTTAATTGATCTTCTTAAATATTTTCTTATCTCCCCATTTACCAAGATTAGGGATAAAAACACTCAATATAACAAAGACCAAAAGCCCGGTTGCTAGAATTATGAAACCTATTGCAAAGTGAGTAATGATCTCCGCTGATGAATTTAAATTCTCTAGATGTCTATAGATAAGTGCTTCACAGATGATAATCCAAAGCAACACAACTATATCCCGTCTATTCATTTATCTAATCCGAGTATTTTTATTGCATTCCAAGCCTTTACGTAATCCGGCCCGACACATTTCTTCTCATCTAGTAGTCTCTCCAATTCTTCCTTTGCGGTTCTTGGTGAGGCTTGTTTTGTATATCGACTGCATTCCCAATCAATTACCATAGCCTCCCAGTCTCTTTCTCCGGGATACTCTAAATGATGACGAGAGTGTGTCCGATGAAATTTCTGTACTTTCTCATATGGCATAAACAACCTTAACCACGGCTTCTCTATATCATGAAAGAGATACTTAAATTTCCATCTCTTACAGACTAGAGCTACCATATTAAAAGCACACCAATGAGCAAACCAATACGGAAAACTACTTCTATCTTCTTTACTGAACATATTCTTCAACCCATGCACCAGACCACCTAAGCCACTCTGCCACTAATTGACGATGACAAAATTTATCTGGCTTTTCATAACAAACCAGAGCCACATCCTTTCCTCCTCCCATCTTTTCTAGGTCTTGATAAACAGATAAAGGAATAAGTGGATCAAGGACGGTCTCTTTATACATAGCCCTGTAATAGTCCTGGTCTTCGTGTTTATTTTCTTTCCACTCTAACCACCACCATTTCTTAGGGGCAAGGACAGGATAACTAAGACCCTGCCAACCCTTCGGAGCTTTTCCACAGATTGCGATTGGAACTATGTCTTCTGGCAAATCCTTCAGTTTCGCGAAATAAGTAGTATAAATTTTCATCCGCCTATATGATATTTTCCACAAAAGCTACATTTATACGGGGTCTTACCTTTAATGCCTGCCCTGTTTATAAAGTCCCAAGCATCTGACTCCGATTCAAATGTTTTCTTAGCTCTTTTATGTTTCCCAGATCCTGTCCAGTGTTCGTTCAGTCCACTAGGTAGCTGCATAATTCCGTTTTTAGTTCTTCTGGGATTAGATTACCAGGCTCTGTTATCTTATTAATAAATTCTGGCATCTCTTCCTTATACTTCTTATATAGGCTTGATTTTTGGGACTTAGCAAACTCTATATTAGCTAGTCGATCACAAGCCTTGATAAACGGAGCATAACCTGTTTTTCTAATTCCAGCATAGTAAGCATCACCAGCCCTCTCTGCTCTAGTTCTTCCTTTATCGTTCGTGCAAGCAAAAACTATTTCACAAACCATATCGACATAGAACTTATCATCAAAGACTTTTTCTGCATCTCGTCGAAGATCATTGTAAGTATAGCCAGTAACATCTTCTAGTGTATCATGAAAAATACCGGCCATTTCAAGAACCCTCATTAAGTCAGGATCATCACCATAGTAAGCCTCATACTTCTTAACGTTGGCTAGAACTTTTCTGAGATGATAGGAGTACGGATTAGTTCCATACAGCTGATCTCCATGTAGTTCCATAGCCCTCGAAAGTGTGTAGTCTTCAAAGGTTGTGATTTCTGGCTTTCTTTTCTTGTCTAGTTTCGGCGCAATAAATATACCATAGCAAAATATTAATGCTACAACAAATATCACTAAAACTATCTTAATCATATTTTTTCTCTTTACATAGGTAAGGGTTTTATTCTCTTATATATGAAATGATAAGTATTGAATTGGTTGTATTGTTAGAAGAACTTGCAATACCATTAATTATGTATACAGTTTATTCTACGGCTGTCGAACTGAAGCAAGATATAAAGAAGTGGAGAGAAGATCAGACAGGTAAGAGTATAGTTATAGTTGGTTGGATAATTCTTGCTATTCAATCCTTCTGTCTTTTATGGAACTTTCTAATCTGGTTAGTACTATTATAACATGGAAATAGCAGTACAGATTGCAGGGATTGCTTTGGGATTTCTATTTATTCTACTATATTTCATAATAGAAGAAGCAACAAAGGTATTTACAGAAAAGCTAACATGGAGTGGAATCATGGATACATTTTCTGCTCTTCCACTTGGTATTCTTACTATCTGTATTTTTTGCCTTGGGGTTCTTTATGTAGCTTTATATATTCTAGAGGACATTATTTAGCCTCTAGTTTATTTTCCTTATATATGAAAACAATTAAACGTAAAGACCATGATTAATATTAATGGATCGAAATTAAGAATAACCCAATTAAATTTTAGTAGGGGTGATTCCAAAATTTTAGGTATAGATAAGAAAAGCCTACGATATCAGAAGGTTCTTTTCACATCGCCAAGAAGTTCTGAGTCTACTGTATTGTCTGTTCCA
>Ga0310691_10007376_pt1 | contig 11480 bp, 8 predicted proteins | sample 176DNAGHGlowgp2_FD_203887 | JGI IMG/M metagenome (GOLD analysis project Ga0310691, IMG submission 203887) | Sheep rumen microbial communities from Palmerston North, Manawatu-Wanganui, New Zealand - 1766 DNA GHGlow gp2 (v2) (version 2) | ecosystem: Host-associated > Mammals > Digestive system >... | reverse complement strand
GGGGAGGATTCCCCCGGAGAGCGGCCTTTCGACGCAATCGACGCAATCGACAAAGTCGACGAAGTCGGGCTTCCCCCCTCCCGCCTTCGGGGAGCCGGGGGGCGCCCGATTTCGTCGATTGCGTCGCGGTGTCGATTGCGTCGATGTCCGGCCGTCACACGGGGGGGGTGGAATACTAGTCCGCTCTTTCGGAGGCACTGAGGCGAAAACTTTGCAAATCGGTTCCATGTCCCGAGCAGTCCTCGTAACAATAATCTTCCATTGAACCGATCATGTCTGAGTAGCATGGATAAAGGCAGCCCATGGGCCATGTTGACTTGGTCTTCGTCGAAGAAACCCAATCTCCCACATTGTTGCCGATCATATCGTAGAGTCCAAAAGCGTTCGGCTTTTTCTGTCCAACGGGAAACACGGATCTTCCCGCCCTCGGCTGCTGATGGGAAATCTCGGCAAGCGTCTCCTCCGTGATTTCCGTTCCGTCGGCGAGCCTGCAGTAGTCTCCCTTCGCGCCTGCCCGGCACGCCGCGATCCACTCTTCCGCACGCGGCAGCCGAAACACAATTCCCTTCTCCCGGATTGATGAAAGATCGTTGAGTCGCTTTATGAACTCCTGACAGGAGTCCCACTTCACAAAGACAACGGGGCGATCTGGCCCATGTTGGAACCCAATGCCGGAATTTGGAAGCGTCCCCATGACGGATTGCCAAAGACCCTGCGTGACCTCGGTCGTTGCCATCATCAGTCGGGGGGAAAGAGGCGCGAGCTCAAAGGAGACGCCATCGTCCAGCGTAATCGTCAGGTTCGGGTGATCCCTGCGGTAGGCGAACATTCGTTCGGCGTCCGCAGACAGAAGCTCATTGAGTGGGCCGACGAGGCAGACGATTTTCGAGACCGCCTTGAGTTCGTTGAGGGAAAGCCCCTTGAAAGCGACATCAGCCGTAGCCGGAGCCCGGGAGCACGAGAACTCGGGGCTCTCCGCCCAACTCAAGGAAACGCTCTCCAGTGGACAGCCGCTGAAGTCTCTCGTAGGCAGGTGTTCCGCAGCGATGGTGTCGCCGCGCCTGTCAACGAGCGCGACGCGCACGAATTGCCGCTCCGGGACGGTCTTGAGCGCCGATTCGATCGTCTCCCTGTAGTCCTCCTTGAAGTAGAACCGCGACGCCCCCACGACGAAGTTCGGCAGTTCGCCAAGGATTTCGAGCGCGACGAGAAGATCATCAGTCATTGCGTTTGCCGGCATGTTTGCCGGCATGCGTAGTTCGCACATCTTCTCCAGACGCGCACAGGCGCTCTTTTCCCAGGCCTCCCAGGCATCGTCCTTCACGGAGAGCCGGACCATCACCTTGACGCTGCCCGAACCGGGGTCCACCTCGACCTCCGGCCGGCCGTCCTCCCGCATGACGGTGCCCGCCTCCAGCAGCAGGTCTTCCCGATACTCCGCGAAGACCTTTTCGAACATCTTCCCCGCGTTCTCGATCGAGTCCTGCCGGGAGATCAACTCGGCGAAGAGGCTATCTCCGTCGGCGTCCGCCTCGGTCTGGATGACCTCGGTCAGCTTTGCCTGCAGCTTCGTGCGGCGCACGTAGGCGCGGATGCGGAGCCTCACGAGCCCCTCCTCGTCGGCCTTCGTCGACAGCACCTCCATCGAGTCCACGTAGCCGTTGGAATACGTGAGAATCTGGTCCTTCACCAGCTCGTCGTTCTCGACGAGAGTCTCGGCGTCGACCATATCGCCAACTGCCTTCGATACGGCGTTCCGGATGGCGTCCTTCCTGGCCTCCTCGACGCTGACGCCCACCCCCTCCACGACGACGGGCGTTGCCTCGTCCGCCGTGGCCTTGGGTTCGGTCGACGCGGCCGGAGGCGGTGCCGCGCGGGAAGCCGCCGGTGGGAGTGCGGCAGCAAGGGAGAGGAGGAGAGCGGCGAGGAGCGCGAGCAGTGGCGTGGTTTTCATGGTTGGGTGGTTGGGTGATTGGGTGGGCGATTGATTGAACGTGAAAAGGGTAAAGTTGGGTTGGTCACTCGACGAACTGGCCGTCCTTCATGTGGCCGAGCTTGACGTCCAGCTTGCCGGCGGATCTGGGTTCATCGGAACTCGAGTCGCACCTCGAAGGCGGCGACATCCGCGAGGTCCTCCTCCGAGGCCTTGCCGAGGTCGATGCGCCCCGTCCGCATCGCGGACGTCGGCAGCTTCATGCCCGACTGTCCGCCCGAGCCGGTCGCACGGACGCCGGCATACGGGGCGAAGTAGGCCTTCTTGTCGTAGGAATCGTCCAACGCGATCGGAAGGCATTGCAGGGAGCCGCCATTCTCGTTGTCCTTGGCGCCGTTCCGGGCCGCCTGCGCCTTCCCGCCGACGACGGGCTCCCCGTCCTGGTCCAGAAGCCAGACCTCGACGACGCCCGTCTTCGGGAATCGTTCCTCCAGAACCTTGCACAGGATGTCGAACATCCTTTCGTCGAGGGAATACACGGCGACGGGCCACGAAAGACGCAGCGGGTCCGCGGGCGTGGCGACGACGACCGGAAACGATCCCTTCTCGTCGTCGTCCCCCCGGACGGAGGCGGCGATCCCTTCGGCGACGAAGGTGTCCTTCTGGTACTGCTCTTTCTTGAACGCGACGGTCTTCTCATGCTGTCCGGCGGAGACCGCGCCCAGCAGCTCGCGGAAGGGCCGCGCGAACGCGGCGTAGCGCTCCGGGACGACCCGGATGCCGACGTTGGCGAAGACGTGCCCCGTGTCGACGTCGACCTCGAGGGCGGGCGAGCCGTCCGGATTCGCCAGCAGGACGGCCTCCATCACGTTCTGCGGGAAGCCGGCGAGCCGCTCGGCGAAGTGCCTTTCCGCGTTGGCGAGGCGGTTCCGGCCGACGAAGAGGGATTTGTCGAGCCCGCCGCCCGCCGCGGCGGCGGAATCGGCGACGGCCGTCCCCGCGTCCGCGTCTCCGGCCGCGGCCGGTGCGTCACCCGCCGGTTCCCGAAGCGCGACGGCGCCTGTCTTCCCGTCGACGGAGATCGATCCGGAGGCCCCGATCGTGCGGGGCCCCGGATCGGCGGCGGCAAGGGCGGCCGTCGCGATTCCGCCGCCCGAGCCGGGGGTTCGCGCGGCCGGCCGCGAACCTGCCTGCCGGCCCTGTGCGGCGGCGGCGTCCAGTTCGTTCACCACCGAATTCAGGACGGAGCCCGCGTTCTTCAGGAAATCGCCGAAGCCGGATTGTCCGCCGGTGGATTCGCAACCGCACAAAAGGAGGATCGAGGCGAGGGTGAGAAACGTGCAGCGTTTCATGGCGAAGGTTGGATGTTGGAGCCGCCCTAGTCTTCACCGCCGTTCTTCGGACCCGCGAAATAGAGCTTGACCTCGTAGCCGGCGACGTCCCCGAGGTCTTCCTCGGCGACCTTGCCCAGATCGATGCGGAATGTCGGCATCAATCGTTTCGGCCGAAGCATGCTTCCTTCGGACCCTCCTACGGTGCAATCCTGAATACCAGAATAGGGAGCGATGAACAGTTGCGGTTCGCGCTCATAGGTGCCAATTCCAATCGGAAGGCAGTTTGATTGTCCAGGCGCACGGATGTTGTCCTTGGCACCATTGCTGACAATCTTACCCTTACCGCCGCAAACGGCTTCTCCGTCCTCGTCCTTCAGGACGACCTCGAGGACAACTGTTTTCGGGAACTGGCTTTCGATCACATTGGCCAGAACCTTGAACATCGCATCGTCGAGGTAATAAACCGAGACGGGCCAGGCGGGGCGGGAGGGCTTCTTGGGCGTGGCGACAACCACCGCCCCGTACTTCCTGATGACGCCTCGGGCAACGAGAAAATCCTTACCAACTCCGAAGTTCTCAAATTCTTCAAACGCAACCGATTTTTCCTCCTTTTCGGTGCACACCGACCCCAGCAGCTCCTGCAGGGACTGGGCGAACGCGGCGTAGTTCTCCAGATTGATCTGAACGCCGACGTTGGCGTAGATATGGCCGTTTTTCGTGTCGACCTCGATGTCGGGCGAGCCGTCATCCTTCGTCAGCATCACTGCCTCCATCACGTTCTTCGGGAAGTCCTTGAAGCGCTCGGCGAAGAACTTCTCGGCGTTGGCGACGCGCTCCTTGCCGGAGAAGAGCTCGGCAGCGAGGCTGTCGCCCTTGACGGCGCCCGTCGCGATGCCGATGTCCTCGAGCTTCTTGTTGAGCTGTCCCTTCTTCACGACGGCCGTGACGGGGACCTCGAAGAGGCCGTCGCCCACGGACTTCGCATCGCCGTAGTCCGCTTTCTCGATCATGGCGTTGCTCAAGGTGAGGATCTTGTCCTCCACCAGCTCGTCGTTCTCGACGAGCGTCTTGGCGTCGACCAGCTCGCCGACAGCGGTCTTGATGGCGTTGCGGACGGCATCCTTCTTGGCCGCCTCGACGGATTCGCCCTGGCCTTTCGCCTGGACGGTGACGAGGTCCGCGGGCGCCGCGGCCTTGGGCTTGCCGAAGGAGAACGAGCCGGAGGCCTGGGCGAAGGAAGCGGAGGGAGCGGCAAGGAGGAATGCGGCGAGCGCCGCGAGGAATGCTGTGGTTTTCATGGGTTAGGTGGTTGGGTGGTTCGGTGGTCAGGTGGTCAGGTGGTTCGGTGGTTCGGGGCGATGGGGCGGGCGGCTGTTTGGAACGGGACGGAGCGTCACCCGTGGCGGAAGCGGGGGCGAGACGCTTCGGGACATCAGAACCCGGCGTCCGGATTCTGGGCCGGCGCCGGGGCGGCATCGTCCTTCCGGATGGCCTTCGTCACGACGCCGTTTTCGCGGACGATCTTCGCGCGCCAAGTCGTGCCTTCGGACGTCGTGGCGGAATACACCGACATTTCGGTCGAAACGACATTCGTTCCGACCGACGACAGGCCGGTCGAGACCTGTTTCGAATGCGGACCGTTTCCGGAGTCCGCATCGAACGCAGCCTCGATCTCCGCGGCCTTCGCTTCGAGCGCCGGATCGCGCTCGGCGGTCGCGCCGGCCGCTTTCGCGCGCTCACGCAGTGCGGCCACACTGGCTTCCGTTTCGGCTTTCTTTTTCTCGATTGTCGCCTTGAGGGCGGAATCGTTCTTCGGTTCGCCGCATCCGGCGCAGAGGAGGAGCGCGGCGAGCGCCGCCGGCAATGGCGCGGTTTTCATAGTTTGGTGGTTCGGTGGTTAAGTGGTTGGGCGGTTAGATGGTTAGGCTAGGGAATCGCCTCGACGACGACGACGGCCATCGTGCGGCCAGAGATCGGATGGACGATCTCGGTGGAAAGGACGGTCAGGAAGGTCCTCGGTTTCGGATCGACCGCTTCGTCGTATTCCTGGGAGAAATCAAGGGATTCTTCGTCTCCTACCATCGTCGAGACCAGCTTCCGGCTGGCCTTGATAGCGGTCGGGAAAGAGAAGGCGGCGAACTTCCGGGCCATCGCCTCCGCGCGAGCATTCGCACCGGGCGTTTCCGCATCCGCCGCTCCGATGCCCAGCATCCGCAGGTTGCCGTCCGGGTCGGAGAACGCCGCCGGTCCGGAGCGTGCCGCCAAATTCTTTCTATCAAGCCATTCCTGCACCGCCTCGGAGGACAGGGACGCTCCCGATTCCGCCAGAAGGCGCTTCATGACGGCTTCGTGCCATTTCTCGCTCCAGCCAACGGCAACGGCGACTTCGTAGACGCCTCCTTCTTCCGGCGTCCAGGATTCCACCATGGCGAGCATCCGGAGCCCCGTCACCGTTTCATTGACGGAGACGACCGTCGTATTCGTCTTGTTCGGCGTCCCGGCCGGTTCTTTGGACGAATCCTCCGTCGATTCGACATTCGCGCAAATCAATTCCAGGATGTCGAACTTGGCTGCATGGAGCGCCTCTTCCAGGCAATGGTCGCGGACAAGCGCAAACGACTGTACGGCCGGATCGGCGACCTTTTTTGAGGTCCGTCCGATGGCGATCATCCGTCCCGACGATGCATCGTAGCCCGGTTCGAGGCCATTCGCCTCCAGCTGAGTGCGGATGCTGTCATAAGCGCTCGGTTCGGAAGGGGCTCCCTCGTCGAACGCCTCCGGGAAGGCGCCGTCGTCGTCGATGCCGATTTCGGAAGCGCTCTTCCGGTCGCCGCAGCCAGCGACGAGGAGCAGAGTCGCGGCTAGCGCCGCAGGGAGGATGGAGGTTTTCATGGGTTGTTGTTGCGTTGATTCATTTCGGCCTGGTCGGCGGCGGTCATGCCGTAGACGCAGACGAGCATGTGCCGGCCGGTGACGGGGTGGACGACCGTTTCGGACCGGACGACGCGGCCGCGGAGCTGCTTGTTGCGGCAGCGGGCGCGGATTTTGCCGACAAACGTCGCCCATGCGTCCGCCGACAGCTCCCCGGAGGAGGACTCCCGTTCCACCATCGTCTTCGTTGCGACCGACTGCATTTCGGAATCGCCGTAGAGACCCAGGGCGAGGCTCGCCTTGGCCTCCGTCTCCGCGACGATGCGCGCCGCGTTGAGGGCGGCGCCGGCCTTGCCTTCGACATCGGCGCAGCCGATGCCGGCGAAGCGGCGTAGGCCGCGCGAATCGACGAACTGGCGCATGCCGAGGGCGATCGAAAGGTCGATGCCCCCGAGCCAGCGGTCCCATTCGGCCTGGTCCTCCTCTTCGGAAACGGGCGCGGTCGGCGGGGTCGAGTCGACCGCGGCCGCGACGAGCTTCTTCGTCCACGCGACGGCGACGGCGACCTGGTAAAGTCCGGTCGCGGCGTCCCACGATTCGGCGGACGCGACGACGGAGGCACCGGAGAGGGACTCCTCCGAGAGGACTTCCATGACGGACGCCGTCGTTCGTTCGGACGTTTCGCCATCCGAGTGGAACGACACCTCGTCGTGCGCGTTGACGCGCATGCGGTACGCGCAAAGGATGTCCCTCTTTGCGGCGAGTTCGGCGACTTCGGCGCACTCTCGCCGGAGGCGGGGGAATTTGGGCTCCGCGACGGGGTCGGACATCTCGCGAGGGCACATTCCGATGAACACGTAGCGGCCGGTCGCGACGTCCGCGCCGACGGCGATGTTTTTTGCCGCCAAACGCTCGCGGACGAGAGACTCGGCGCCTCCGGAGGAACCGGAGGCGCGGAGGGGGACGGCGACCGCGGCGAGGGCGAGAAGCGCGGGAAGCACCGCGAACCCTTTCATTCCGTCCCCTCCCGCAGCGTCTTTTCGGCTCCGGAGCAAAGCGAACCGTCCTCGGCGAGTGCGAGGATCAAAGCCGCGGCGCCGCGTGCGAGCGCGGGCCTACCGAGCGCGAGATAGCCGCGACGAAGCCCATCGAGCGCGAAGGCCCCTGCATGATCCGCCCGGAGGGCGTTGCGGAAGGACGCAAGAGCCAGATGGGGCGCACCGGCATCCAACAATCGGTCTCCAAGAAGGCACCAAGGAAGCGCCACGCCGGGCGAAGCAGCGACGAGAGCGGCCATTTCGGCGGTTGCGGCGGTGTTCGTCGCGGGTTCGTCCAGAAGCCGCGCCATCCGGGCAAAGTCGGGCGGCGGTCCGTCGGACGGAGCGGGGCAGGACGCGAACGAGAGGAGCATGGTCGCGACGCGGGCATCCGCGGCGACGCCGGGGATTGCGTTCGTTTCGGCCTCGGCCCGTTCCGGGAACTCTCCGAGGAAGGAAATCCATTCGGGGGCGGCGGGTTCGGGTGCGCCGGCGGCGGACTTGCGGAGCGACTCGACGGCAGCGCGACAGTCGGCGGCCTGCGTTTCCTCCGACCATTCGATGGCCCTGGTTCCGCTGGTCTGCTCGGACAGGAGCGTCCAGAGATCCAGCGCGCCGCAGTCGCGGAAGAACGCCATTCGGTCGGGGGCCGTCAGGGACTTCCGGACGGCGGCCTTCCACTGCCGTTCGCGGGCCTCGGGACGGGCTTCGAACGGGCCTTTGGCGGCTTCGGCAAGCAGATCGCTTCGCGCGACGGCTATGGAGTACACATAGTCGTCGCCGTCCGCGCCGCGGTGCGCCACGCGGACGGGAAGGCCCCGGATTGCGCGCGAGGCTTCGGCATTCCGGTCGAACCAGTCTCCCGGAATCCCCGCAAAGGGACCGGACGGGCCGGCGCCGGCGACCATGTTCGAGGCAATCCAGTCGAAGACCATCCGATCTACGGCAGCCATCGCCGGACCAGCCGACTTCTGCTCGCGGAAGAAACCGGTGGCCGTGATGGGCGCACGATAGTGGAACACGACGTCCCCATCCTTCTCGTAGACGCCGGTCGAGCGCGGCTTCACTTCCGATTCGTACCACGCGAAGAAGTCGTGTCCGGACGAAGTGGGCGAAGGCTCGGCAAAGGCCACCGCCCGCACCCCAATGAGGACGCAGACGGCGGCCAGGAGCCGAAGGGCTGGCCTAGAAGTCATCGTCGATCACGGTCTCGCCGGAGAAGACGCCCTGTTGCGACGTCGGCGCGGACGGAGCCGTCTGTGCCTCTCCGACGGCGTTCACCGTGCGGCCCTTCGGCACGGCGAGCTTGTCTTGGATGGCCTTGTTGCCTTCGGCGCGTCCTTTCTCGAATTCGGCGGTGTTCGCCTTGGCGCGCTCGACCTGGTCGCGATACCCCTGGTTGCGGCCGAGGGCGCGTTTGTTGGCAAGTTCCGTGGCTACGCGGGTCGCGATCAGCTCCTCGGCCATGACGCGGGCCTTGGCGGCGCTCTTGGGGTCGAGGGCGTAGACGCTTACGTAGACCTTCTTGCCGCTGATCGGATGAACGACTTCCTCAGAGTGGATTTCAACAGCTCCTTCGATCATGCGATTCCGGACGCTCTGGGAAATCTTGGTGGTCACGGCGCGGGACGCTTCGACCGCGGCCTGCTCATCGGCCGTTTCGTAGACATTCATTGCGGCTTGGTGCGCGGCATACAGCTCCACGTCGGAGAAGAGCGAAAGAACCAGATAGGAAAGGGCGCTCTGCTTGGCCGCCTGCTTGTTGGCCTGATCGCGCATGGCGTTGACGCCAATCTCGTCCGCCGCGATGCCGAGGAACGTGCGGGTGCCGTCCGGATTCACGAACTGGCGGGGCCCGCACACGAGCGCGAGGTCGCGGTCGGCGAGCCACTGGTCGGCGTTTCGCTTGCCGGGCCTACCGGGGACGGCTTCGCCGAGAAGCGCCGCCTTGACCGCCTTGTGCAGAGTCTTGGACCAGACGGCGGCGATCGCCATATGGTATTCCTTGCCATCCCACGATTCGCCCTGGGCAAGGACGTTCACGCCAAAGATGGGCCACTGGGCGACCTGGGCGGACGACGATTTCATCACGGCGTTCGTCCCGAAGACTTCGTACTGCTCGTCGGCGGAGAACTGGGAGCCAATCTCCCCCGCGATTTCGCCCTTCATCTGCAGAATGAGCTGCTTGGTCATCTGATCGCGCTTGATGAAGAAGGCCTTGTCCTTGGCGGGCTCCTCTGTCATCGGGATATAGGTGTCCAGAATCTTTACGAGTCGGTCGTCTGTCCGGCCATCCTTGATGCCGTTCTTCGTAAGGATGCTCTTGACCTGTTCGATCGCCGACTGGCCTTTGATCTCTGTCGGCGCGGGCGGCGTGGAATCCTGCATCGTGATGACGGCCTGGGTGCCGGCGTCGTTCTTCACTTCCTCCTCGGTCGGGGGCGGGTTGGCCGCGACGGCGGCCTGCTCCAGCTTTTCGACCGTGGCGGGCGGCAGTTTATCGGTGGTCGAGGCGACCTGGTCAACGATGGAGACCGCATCCGCGACGATGCCGCTCATGTCGAGATCCAGCGCGAAGGCGGGGGCGGCGAGGAGCGCCGAGGCCGCGAGCGCGGTTGCGATGTGTTTGTTCATGTGTGTTGTTCTCCTGTTGGAGGGGTTGGTGTTGTTAGTGAAAGGTGCGGGGTGCAAACGGGAAGGGCCCTTCCGTCGCGGTTCCCCTGAGGCCCTGGAAAAGCCCGATCAAGAAGCGCGAAGGAAGGGACGTGCAATGCACGCACCCTGCCGACAGGCCGCCTTTGATCTTTTGAACTTTCCAGGTTTCAGGGGATCGGCGGTTTGCAGCGGTGCAAATCTGGCGCGAAGTCTAGCAGACTCGCGACGGCAAATCAACACCGTTTTCGCGCTTCTTGATCGGGGAGAATGCAAGGTTGAAAGGTTGAAGGGGTTGAAGAGGTTGTAGGGGTTGAAGGGGTTGAAGAGGTTGAAGGGGTTGAAGAGGTTGAAGGGTTGAAGAGGTTGAAGGGTTGAAGGGGTTGAAGAGGGTGCGAAGTAGGGCGAAGGGCGCGGGGCGCGCGGGGCGCGGCATGCGCTCACAGAGAATAGAGACGCCGGCCCGCCGATTCTTACGCGGGCCATTTCGAACGCGATCGCTTCGCGACGCAATTCTTGGCGAAGCCCGGTCCGCCCCGCAATGGCCGTTGCGCGGCCGGGCGGAACCGGTCTTCGCCATGGTACAACGCCCGCGGCGCGGACGCGCCGCCGCGACGATGAAATGCAAGCGGAAAATTCAGGGAGACGCGCGGAGCGCGGCGGCTTCGGCTTCGAGGGCTCGGGCGCGCTCCTCGTCGCCGAGGGCGCGGTGGGCGCGGACGAGGTTGTCGAGGGTGGCGGCGACGGCGGGGCGGTAGAGCGCGGGGTCGAAGGCGAACACGGGCGCGACGAGCTCCCGGATTTCGTCCCAGGCCGCGACGGCCTCGGCGAGACGCCCCGCATCCGCCAGAGACTGGCCCAGGCGCCCGAGGGCCTGGATGCAGTCGGTGCGATAGCGTTCGCCGTACGTCTTGAAAAGATCGCGCCAGAGTTCGGCGGCGCGGCGGTAGGACGCGACGGATGCGATGCGGGTGCCCGTTGCGCGGTGGAACTCGCCAAGGCGGTAGAAGCAGCCGGCGAGGAGGTCGGCCAACGACCGGGGGACGGCGTCCCCAGCCCCTCGTTCCGATTCGTCGTGGAAGAGGAGGGAATTGAGCGCCTCTGCGGCGCGGGAAGTCATGGTGACGGCGTTGGTGGTGTCGCCCATCGCTTGGAGCATCCCGCCAAACGCGGCCGCCAGGACGAAGCGCTGCGCCTCGCAGCCCGGATCGTCCGCCGGCGCGTAGCGGGCCCAGAGCATCCCCGCTTCCTGGAGATCGGCGACGGATTCGCGGAAGCGGTCCTCCATGCCCTCCGCGTACGCGCGCTCGGAAAGAAGCCAGGAGCGGAGCGGCCCGTAGCGCGCGGGATCGGACTCCACGAGCGGATCGATGGTGGCGAGGGCGTCGCGATAGGGCGCGTCGGCCGCGCCTTGGTCGGCGTTGGCGACGTACGTCCATGAGAGACGGGCGAGGCAGAGGGCGAGGCGGACGTGCGCCGCGGGGGGAGCATTAGTGGCGGAGGCTTCCTTGCGGGCCATGGCGACAGCTTCGAACCAGGCGTTGTTCGCGCGCCCGATGGCGGCACGGTTCTGCGTCCAGGAGGACCAGGCGCCGTCGCCTTCGCGAACCTTGTGGAGAAGCTCCGCGTCCCCGCCGGAGAAGGCCTCGATTT
>Ga0310691_10007373_pt1 | contig 11481 bp, 8 predicted proteins | sample 176DNAGHGlowgp2_FD_203887 | JGI IMG/M metagenome (GOLD analysis project Ga0310691, IMG submission 203887) | Sheep rumen microbial communities from Palmerston North, Manawatu-Wanganui, New Zealand - 1766 DNA GHGlow gp2 (v2) (version 2) | ecosystem: Host-associated > Mammals > Digestive system >... | reverse complement strand
ACACCCCGTTTGTTTCCCTCTCAAATTTTTAGTATACGGAATTTTAATGCAAAAATCAAGGGCAGGAAAGAGTTACTTTCCTGCCCTTGATGTAACGATTCCGAAATAACCGAACCGAATGCTTACCCAAATATTTATTTTTAATACTCGGAATGATCGTATCCCTCATAATAACCGAGAGGATCTGTCAGACTTCCGTTCTTAACCACACAGAAGTGCAGATGCGGCGCTGTGGCATAACCGGTTTCTCCGGCAAAACCGATAACATCACCGGCTTTCACCTTCTGGCCTTCCACACAGTTGAAGGAGTCCATGTGATAATAGCGGGTTACGATACCGTTACCGTGATCGATCAGAACCGCATTCCCTGCGGTTTCCCAGTAAGGCGTGCCATCCGGATATACTCCGATTACCGTACCGTTTCCGGCTGCTACGATCGGTGTGCCGGTCGGGCACATGATATCTACGCCACTGTGGCCGTCTCCGAACTCCCAGCCGACTTCCTTGGAATAGGGCATGGGCCACTGGGTCAGACCATCCTTGTTGAGTACCTTAACGTTTACAATTTTATTTTTGTCCAGGTCGTTGATATTAACGGAAATAACCGAACCGTTCTGTCCGTCTGCGGAAATACAGCTGGTGGAACGATATGACGTTATGCCCTGATATGTGGCAGACGGTGCCGCGGTGCCCTTCGCCTGGATTACGATCTGAATAGCTTCCAACCGCTTTGCCAGCCCGCTGGTACCGGCCATTTCGCCGTTCTTTGCCCAGGCCAGCCAGCCGTAGGTCTCGGTCCGCACCCGGTAATAAACATCGAATTCATCCGCAATCGCACCGGTCAGTTCGATATAAATTGCTTCCAGACGCTTGGCCTTTCCGCTGGTGCCGGCCATTTCTCCGTTGCTTACCCAATCCATCCAACCGTAGGTCTGCGCATGCACCTTGTAGGTGATCCCGCCGTTTGTTCCGTCGGGAAGAGCGATACGGATTGCCTCCAGGCGTTTTCCGTCTCCATCGGTTCCGGAAACTTCACCCGCATTCCGCCAATCCTGCCAGCCGTAGGTCTGTACATGGGTCTGATATGTAACGTTCGGTGCCTGCTTCTGAGGTTCCGGATTAACCGGTTCCGGGTTTACAGGTTCCGGATTTACAGGTTCCGGATTTACCGGTTCCGGTTCAACGTACGGTTCTTCTTCTCCACCTTCGTAGATGCCGTTCGAACCATCCAACGCCGAATAGAATTTATCTGTCCAGGACGTGATTCCGCCCAGGTCTTCTGCCGGTGCCTGTCCCTTCGGAAGGATCACGATCTGGATACCTTCCAGACGCTTTGCTTTTCCGCTGGTACCGGCGCAGTTTCCGTTCTTTGTCCATGCCATCCAGCCGTAGGTCTGGGCATGCACACGGTAGTATACATCATAAAGAGATGCTTTCGGACCTGTCAAGCGAATCTGAATAGCCTCGAGCCGCTTGGCTTTTCCTTCTGTTCCGGACTTTTCATCATCACTTACCCAGTCCAGCCAGCCGTAGGTCTGGCAATGAGTTCTGTAGGTCACACCCAGTCCTTCCACACCGGAAATACTGATCTGAATGGATTCCAGACGCTTTGCCTTTCCGCTGGTACCTGCCATTTCTCCGTTGCTCACATAATCCTGCCAGCCATAGGTCTGTACATGTGTTCTGTAAGATACCGTCGGTGTTTCCGCCGCCTGTACCTTCCCGGAGCTCACGGGAATGAGTACCAGGATCATCGCCAATGTTAATAGAAAACTGAAAACACTGCCTGCTTTTCGTTTTTCTCTTTTGAACAGCATAATCAAATCCTTTCTCAGATGACATAGTCATCGGGACCAAAGAAGTCCCCATCAAAATTCAGTTCCCGGTTTTTTACATAAACCTTTGCATTTGCCGGTACGGAATGGGTCAGGAAGACATTACCGCCGATCACCGCATTTTCGCCGATCACCGTGTCGCCGCCCAGAATGGATGCGCCGGAATAGATCGTCACATTGTCCGCAATGGTCGGGTGACGCTTTTTATCGACCAGAATCCGTCCGCCTCTTGTAGAAAGTGCACCCAATGTAACACCCTGGTAAACCTTCACATGCTCACCGATCTCCGTTGTTTCACCCACGACGATGCCTGTACCATGGTCAATAAAGAAATACTTGCCGATCGTGGCACCGGGGTTGATGTCGATACCCGTCTTGGAATGAGCATGCTCCGTCAAAATCCGAGGAATGATCGGTACATGGAGCTGGTACAGCACATGGGCAAACCGCTGAACGGAAATGGCGTAAAGTCCCGGATAGGAGATGATGATCGCATCCTTACTCTCCGCAGCAGGGTCGCCCTGAAACAGTGCCTCCACGTCCGTATCCAGATATTCACGGATCGTAGGAATTTCCCGCATGAACCGGACCGTCTTATCCTCTGCCAGTTCTGCCAGCTCCGCATCACTTTTCTCCGCAAGATCGGGATCAAATCGAAGTGCCAGCTGCATCTGCCGGTTCAGATTGAAGGCCACATCCTCCGTCAAGGCCGAAACCATTGTGCTTACATTGTAGATCCGGTAGGTTCTGTCGATAAAATACCCCGGAAAAACAATTCTGTGAAGCTTTCGGATGAGACCGATCACAACCTCTCTGTCCGGCTGGCTGAAGACCTCCATCTTATCGATGGCTCTACCCTTTTCAAAATCCTTCAGGATACCTTCTGTGATTTCCTGCATCACATCTGCAATTTTTTCACCCATTCCTTGTCGGCCTCCCACCGAAAACCATACCACCTGCTCATCGGAATGAATTCCTTTATATATGTTGCCACAGGCAACCGATAGCCACTTCTCCCGGGCTGCGTTCGGAGATTTTTCCGCCCGCGCCGTGCTACTACTATAGCACTTTTTCTTTATTTTGCAAGCTTTTCTCTTGTTTTTCCCTGTTTTACCTTCCCCGGAGGTCCGACAGATTCACACAATTCTAACTATTCTGATCATCCGAATCGAACCTTCTGAAAGCAAGTATCAGCAGAATTCCCAGGCCCGAAACAATGATGGCAAGAACAACATTTTCGAATGGAATCCGATCTCCGGTCTTAGGAGCTGCCTCCTTTTTAACCACCTTCTCCGGCTCCTTTTCCGTCAGACTGACCGTTGTCTTTGTTTCGGGTGTTTTGGGCGTTGCCGGTGTTTTGGGTTCTTCGGGTTTTGCCGGCTCCTCCGGTTTTTTCGGTTCTTCCTTCGGTTCCTCCTTCGGTTCCTCCGACTTTGGCGGTTCCTCCGGTTCCCCTGAACTCACCTTCGGCTCAAGCTCTTTAAAGCTCACCGTCTGTTCCTCATCGGAAAGCTCCCGGTGAACAGCCCACACCGTACCACCCCTGTCATACAAGGTTTCAAACACTACAAGTTTTTTGCCGGCCAACTCTTCTTCTGCATTTTCGGGAAAATGAAACGATACATCACAGCAGCCATCGGTTCCGCCGGCCGGATTATTCGCCTCTCCTGTAACAAATTCTGCCTCGGCAGTGAGCGGGCTTCCGTTTACCAAAAAGACTTCTCCCGTTTCCGGATCATAGGCTTCCCCATATAGTTTATAAGAATTATTCGGTCTGAGATTCGTGAAGCTTACCGTATCTACAAAACCTTTCGCGGTATTCTCCAGAAGCTTTTCCCCTTCTTTTCCCTTTGCCGAGGTCCGGATGTCCGGCGTCACAACTGTCTGACCCGCATCATCCTGATCCTCATGGCAAAGGGGGAAGGTAAAGTCACAGCCCTCCGGATATGCTGCCGGATAATTTCCCGCTGCTACGTCTTCTTCGGTCACATCACCCAAATACAAACGTTCAAATACGACGAAGCTTTTCCCCTGATGGCCACAAAGGAGTTTCAATTCTTCAAACAGCACTTCTACTTCGCCCGCAGCTTCAAATTCGGACTTTGCATATTCCGCCTTCGTGCTGAAAACTTTTCTTGCTCGAACCGGCTTTCCCTCTTCATTCAGGAACGGCTCCACCGTTCCGTCATCTTCCTTTATCATCAGTGTGCCGATCAGCGTAAATGTAGTATTTACCCGGAGATTTTCATAACTGACGACATCCCGGATGGTCTGCCCCTCGGATGCAGGCAGGATTTTCGATTCACCCTCCGAAGTCACCACAGAGGCCTTTGTCCCGATCATCGGATATTCCGCATTATAAATCCTTCCGTCCCTTTCCTGTACATTAACCGTTTTTTCGGATATGATTTCTACAGTAATGGGCCGGAGCAGCTGACATCCCTTGTTTGCCGCACAGGCTTTTTCCGTGATCACATACGTTCCGACCGGAAGAGCCCCCAGCTGTTTTCCGTTCAGGTCCTTCATCGGATTCCAGCTTTTTCCATCCTGATCTTTGCTGAACCAGATTTCATTCTTTGTTCCGTCGTAGTCTGCCTTCCGATCATTCAGGTTCACGTTAGCCGTATAAGCCGCCACCTCTGTGGTAGCCTTTCCTTCCGCATCCGTATACAGAATATGACTTTCTCCGGTCGTCTTGTTCTTCACTTCAAACTTCACGCCTTCCAGCGGTTTTCCGTCGGATAACCGTATTTTTTCCAGACTTATATTCCCGCGCACGGGGTATACCGGCACATCGCCCAGGTTTTGATTGGTATCCACGGTTAGAAGCTGCAGATCTCCGTGTTTCACTGCCGGAACCGAAGTGGAACCTGTTCGAATTGCATAGTTTTCATTCGTTTTGGATTCCCGAAGCAAAAAAGCATTGGCCGGCAGACCGGCATTGGAGGTTTTCCTGCGGATATGTGCCACGGCAACCGTTCTGCCATCCACCTGCCTTAGCTCCTGCCCGACAAATTCATAATTGGCATTGGTCCAGCCTGTATTCTTTACGATGTTTTTTGTATATCCGTACTGGTTCAGGGTAAAAGTCAAAAATACCTTTCCGTAGGTATCCGTCATCTGGTACTCGATATCTCCCAGGGACGGTGCATATTCTTTGTCCAGTGATTCTTTTTTCAAAGTCAGATAAACATCGGAATAATAGCTGTAATCAAACTGGTACGTGATGAGATCCTGATACCGCTCGGTCTGGCCGTTTCCGTTCACATAGGAGCCGTCGGTCTTCATCACATACATCGTGATCACCGGAATGACCCCGGCTTCGGTCGACTCACGAATCAGAGCGGCGCCTCTGGCGTTATAATCCTTCAGACGGTTACGGATCGTAATCTCTTCCACACCGCCTGCCACGCCGCCGCGCGCCTCCGCATTCCATGCCGCATAGTTATAGGCATCCTCCGCTTCATTTTTCCCGATCATGTTCAGGAAATATGCAAGGTCAAAATGTGCCTGCTGGTAATAGGGACCCCCGATACCGAAATTCAGACCATCCTGATTCTTCTCATAATAATAGACCACGTTCCGGATATCGACAGTCACACCATCCACATCTACCGTATAGGGAAATGCAAAACCGGCATCCGACCAGGCATTGCAGTAATAGGTGACCGTGCTGTCTGCGTGGTGCGGTCCCCATCTTGTGGGGGAAACACAATAAAGCGGATACGGAAAATCATTCGATCGGTACTCATGGTTTCCGTTGGAAGAAGTCCCGGCGGCATAAACCTCCGTGGACGGTGCAGCACTGTAAATATCCTCCTCTGACGGATCCGTCTCTGCATTTACACCGATGTTCGGCAATAACGAAAGAAGGATTCCCATCAGCAGCATCCAGACAATAAGCTTCTTTCTTTTTTTCATTCGTTTTTTTCTCCTTTTTCTCCTAAGCAATGTACCTAAGTTTTTATGGCGTGCTGTTTTTATTCAACCTGAAACAGGATATTGGCAATGCACACCTCATCCCCGGGACGCAGCACCTCTTCTGTTCCGGCCGGAAGGCGTCTCCGGTTTAGCCACGTTCCGTTCGTTGACCCCATGTCCATGATCCAGACACGGTTCCCTTCTTTTCGCAGTTCGGCATGTTCCCGGCTCACACCCGGCACCTGCAGAACATACCGGCAGCAGTTTTTCTGTCTTCCGAGTGTTCCTGTGCCTTCTCCGATTCGGATTTCCTCCACCCACTTCAGTTCCTTTGGAATCAGCTTGGTGACCGGCCGGGAAGGGTCCCTCATTAATACACCGGTTCCCACATCATAGGGTTCGGACAGACTGACGTCCTTCCTGTCCCCTGTCAGACGGTTTTTCTCATTTTCAGGGATAAATCTACTGTACTCCTCCTCCGATTCCGCTGCCGCAGCCCGCATGATAGCATTCAGCTGCGCCCTGCCCGGCACTCTGCTTCGCCTTTTCGCTGTCCGACGCCCTTCCTTCAGCCTGCTTTGCTCGGCCGGACGTGCTCGTCCCACGGTATTCCGTTTATACTTTCGCCGATGGAGCGTCTTTCCATCAGATTCCTCATACGGTTTTGCACGGATTTCTTCGGTTTTTCCGCGAAAACGCCCGGGCACCCGTCCGCCGCCAGACAAACTGACGGAAGACATTTCCGCCACTTCCTCCGCAAAATGCATCGGCCCGGAGGAAAGAAAATCCATATCCCAGAAACAGGACGGTTTTTCCAGAACCGGAGAACAAAACCGATAGATTCCCCGCAGTTTTTCCCGATCGGTACTGCTGAAAAGCCGGAGTGTTTCCTGACAAAATTCGCGGAGATGTCCTTCAAAGGAGCCTTCCAGTCCCGGCACGTAGAGAAAATAGATATTTCCCGCCGCATCCGTAAACACATAGGCTGGATGCAGCAGAATATACTCCGGCGGCATCATGTATCCTTCCAGCTGCCCCACAGCTGTCTTTAAAGAACGGAGCAGATTTTCCATTTTGTTCGGATCCGGCGCCTCGTCCTTCCAAATATCCTTCAGAGGCAACAGCCCTGTCGTCCGGTAAAAGATATGCCTTTCATTATCGATCTCCGCAATTTCCCGTTCCGGGATAAAGGGCAAACGGCAATAAGCCAGCATCGAGGGAAGATACTCCGCCGTCTCCGTGAGCCCGGATATTTCCAGTCCATGCTCACTGCCCCTATCTCTCTGTAATATCATCATAAAGCTGCCATCTCCTCAGTCTGTCGGTGCAGCAACGTACCTCTTTTGTTACGGTAACCGTATCGTCCGAAATCAAATGCACCCTTCCCAGTGAGATTACCTTTGCTGCTTCCTCTTCCACGGAAACCTCAGCCCTGCCGGGAATTTCTCCGCTTCGTGCACCATCCGCCAGAAGCTTGTTTTCCAGTTCCGCTCCCAACATTTTCTCCTCCTCAGCGGACAGGGTTAAGGTATAGATATGCCGAAGAGCTGCCAGTTGCAGAGCATCCCGCCGGAAAAACTGCAAAAGAAGTGCCAGAACAAAAAAGCAGCACGACAAAAGGACCGGAACGATCACACAGGCTTCGATTGTCATAAAGCCTTTGTTTGACATTCTTGAAACCCGCTCTGCTGCGTCTCCTGTTTCCGCTTTTCCCTGAATTCTTCCGTTATTTCCGATTACCTGCATTTGGAACATGGCGGCAGATCCACCTCCGATTTTCGTTTTCTGTACACGGTACGTTTCAGTCTCGAACAATAAGGCGTGGCATGATACACCTCTCCGTCGGGTGTTATGTAAACCGCACTGCCTGCATCTGCTCCGCAATACCGGCAAGGCAGATAGCCCTGCTCCTTTGCGGCTGAAATACTCCCTGCCACAGGATGCAGCGAAATATATGTGCAGTTTCTGTCCGTGTGATAGACCACGCCGTTTTCCGCCACATATACATATTCCGCATCCGCCGGCACACTTTGATTCTCAGTCGGATCACGGCCGGTATAGCCCTTCTGCCGGATTCGCACATGCTCTGCCTTCTGATACGATCCGAAGAAGGGAAGCTCAACACGAATCAGAAGGACTGCCTCCAGCACCACATAGCCATCCTCATCCGGAAAAGAGGAACCCAAAAAGGAAACCACCGGAATATAAGCTTTGGTTCGATCCGGTTCATCCAGATAGAGATAATACCGGGCCAGACACATGGCCGGAGATGCAGCGGAAGCGGCGGAGGAGGTGTCTGCAAAATACATATATTCCGCCATATATTCCGCTGTTTCCCGTATGGCCTTTCGTGCATCCATCCTTGCGGCGCGAATATCCATTAGGAGCACGAAAGATGTCATCATGAACAGGAATACCGGCAGGGCCAGAGCGGCTTCCACAGTAACTGAGCCGCGGTCCGGCCGGTTTTTCCGCAAAAGATGATCTTTTTTTGCCGCCCCGGAGAGGACTTGATTGGAATTTTCGTGCAAGATCATCTTTAATATCCTCCTTCCTCGTGGAGACAGACTCTCGTATCGGAAAGATCAATTTCGGCATCCACGCCGAAAGCCGTTATGGCATTTACCATGCGGAATGTCGGGTCCCCGCCCGATACATCCGCCTGGCAGGCATTTATCTGCATCACATCCAGCATATGCAGATATGCTGCATCCATATCAAAGGCCAAAAGGATCAACAGATACTCCCTGTACGTCAGTCCGTGGGAATCGCCCTCCTCTCCGGAAAGGGCTGAAAAATCCAAAAGGTGTGTGAGGTCTGTCTTCCAGGCTGCATGGCTTTTGGTAAGATTTACCTTCTTCCCCCGTACAAGAAGATAAACATCCGCCGCACTCTCCGCGTAGGCCCAGCAGGCAGCAATCAGATACTTCGTGAGCGGATACAGGAATGGTGTCAGCGCCGTGACCGATATGGCAACACTCTTTACCTCCGCCATCCTGGCAGGATCCGCAAGAAGAGATGCAAAATTGAAGCCCAGTCTGAGCGCGATCAGCTTACTGACTGCCTTCTTATAATTCTCCGCATCGGTCGGAGCCCCGCTGACCAGATATTCCAGTTCCAGATTCAAAGCGGACTTTTCCCCCTCATCAGCCGGGTCGGTCAGACAGCGGAACATCTTTCCGGCATACACGAGCGCAGCAGCATGATCAGTAAGGGAGCTTCCCCATCCTTTATTTCCTGAAATGGTTTTCCGAAGTCCGGAGAAGGACCGAAACCCGTTATCCACCAGAGCACCTTCATTCTGAAAAAGTCCCCGGGACGGAACCTCATCCATGGGTATCTCCGCATCACTGAACCGCGCATTTTCCGGCAGAATGAGAAGTGCCAGACCGGCAGGAGTGATCTTCCGGATTCCCTTTCGGGGATCCTTCTTTTTTCCGGAATCCGGCTGATATCCTTCCGGCACATCTCCCGCAAAATCCCCGGATGATTCCCCGTCACTTCCTCCGATATCAGTTTCTTCGATTTCGTTTCCTTCTCCGCCTGCTTCATCGGTGTCATGTCCTTTGGTCTCCGCCTCCAGTTCATCCAGGCGGCTCTGCGAAACCGGTTCATCCTGCCCGTCTGTTTTTCCAATGAATTCGTCCGCAGCTGCTTCAAGTCCCAGATAGATCAGGGACTCCCGGATCTGTCTCCTGAATTCGGCGCATTTATCTTCGCCGAGGTACCTAACCTCCGTCAGCTGGACATCTGATACGGAAAACCCGCTGTTTTCCTCGATGGACTGCGTGATCAGTTCCTCAATTTCACCCTTCCCTTTTCCACCGAACCCGACATCCAGAAGGAGGATATGGTAACGATCAAAGATGTATCGGTTATACTCCGCCTTCACGCCGGATACTGCCGTCGCAAGTGTTCCCGCAGCTTCCGCTTCCTCTCGGCGCCGGTCCAGACTGCGGGTGAGACCTGCAAATACCAGAAGGAGCACAGAGATGAGAAGAAGCAAAAAAATTGTTACATACCCCGCGTCAGACCGTTCGGATCGTCCCACGGTTCTGTTCCTTCGAAGTCTCGTCATTCTGCATTTGCTGCAATCTTCTTTCAATATGCCGCACCTCACCCGGTCACCTCTGCCGCACCGTTTGTTACCGCATTCCAAATCCGCTGAACAAGGGCAAGTGCCTGTTCCCGGAAGATCACCACAAGTGCAATTAAAACAACCAGCACCAGGATGATTTCAATCACGGCAACCCCTCTGTCATCACGATAGCTTTTCTTGATTCGTGTCCGTTTCCGACTGACGCTGCATGACCGAAGCATCAGCATATTCCCGCCCGAGTTTTGATTTTCCCCGCTTAGCATATCCTCTGTCCCTGTTTCCGTGTATTCCGTTATTTCTCTCATCTCTTCACAAATTCTCTCATCCATACAACTTTTCTCCTTTCTCCGGAGCCGGCCGTTCATGTCCGGTTTAGCGATTCCGAAATATCCTGACCGAATTCCCGTCTAAATACCATTGGTACATCGATCCGCTTATTAGGCAACCGCCGCACCGGTCGCGTTACATGCCGACCAGCGCCGGGTACACCACAATGCCGACGACTGTCAGAAGGAGAAGTCCGGTTGGCAGAAGCAGCTTCTCGGATGCCTCCTCCCCCTTTTTTCGCGTGCGTTCCTTTTTACTGTTTACAGCTTCCTGTTCCTCGTCAGCGAGGAGCATAAGAAGCTGATCCGACCCGTGATACAGATTCTGGCTGATCAGGGCCAGAACCTTTTTATACTCCGGAAGACCGATATTCCTGCCCAGCTCCGTAAGCGCATCCGGCTCCGACCATCCACAGCGAAGACGATTCAGCGTAAAGCGGACTTCTTCCTGAAGGCTTTTTTCCGTACAGGTGCAAGTAAACCGCCGCAGGGCTTCGGGGATGGAAAGTCCCGCTCCCAGATAGAGGGATAACTGATTCACAAAGCGGAAATATCCATCCTTCATTTCCTCCTGCCTTGCCTCTCCTGCCCGGCGGATTGCCAAAATGCGGAACGTAACCGGAAGGATTACAATGGCAAAAAACAGAAGGACGAGAAGCGCGGTTCTGTCCGGCCCCTTCCTCACGCTTTTTTCCACGGTCATCCCATTCACTTCTTCCGGAAGAACGAACGAGGGATCGGTTTTTGCTTCTCTCTCCTGATTCTGCAAAGACTCTTCTGCCATTTCCCACGCATCCTTCTCCTGTGGAAAAACGATACAAAGGTAAGTTTCCTTTGCTTCTCTATGGTCCGCAGCAATGGTAGCCGTAAGAGCTACCTCAAGCGGTGCACTGAGGCTTCCTCGACTGACCTTTCCCCTGCTGCTGAGAATATCCGGATGATCCGACTGCCAGGTAATCTCCAGATTTCCTTCCGCCGTCCGAACGGGAAGCGTTAGATGATCCGTGATCCGTTCCAGACTTTCATTCTTTCCCAGGATTCGATCCGGCAATGTTTCCAGTTCTTTTTCCGCAATACACGCAAATTCTTCATCCGAAAGCTCCTCCGGTCCGATTTCCAGAAGAATTTCCTTTTCCTCGTTTCCATCCCGCAGGATGAGAGGGATCCGCCGGGATTCCCCGTCACGCGGACGGGTGATCACCCGCGAATCCTTTTTCTCACCCTTTGGAGATTCGGAAAGGAGTTGCAAAAACAAAAAGGCAATCAAAAGGCCTAAAAACATGGCAAGTAGCCTGACCAT
>Ga0310691_10007371_pt1 | contig 11482 bp, 14 predicted proteins | sample 176DNAGHGlowgp2_FD_203887 | JGI IMG/M metagenome (GOLD analysis project Ga0310691, IMG submission 203887) | Sheep rumen microbial communities from Palmerston North, Manawatu-Wanganui, New Zealand - 1766 DNA GHGlow gp2 (v2) (version 2) | ecosystem: Host-associated > Mammals > Digestive system >... | reverse complement strand
TAAAGCAGATAAAACTTTAGCTTCTCAAATTAAAGCTTTACGTGATGCTACAAAAGAAATTCGTGCTCAGAAAGAAGTAATTGCTTCTAAAGATGCCGAGCTTAAAGCATTGCAAGAAAAATTAGCAGCTATGAATAGTAAAGAAGAAACAATGATTAAATCTGCAAAGATTAATAAAATTATTGCTTCTATGAACATCACTGATGATGAAGAAAAAGCTGCTATGACAGAAAAATTTGCTAAATATTCTAAAGAGCAATTAGATGCTGTTTATGAAACTATGACAGCATGCCCTTCAGAAGAAGCAACAATTATGCACGAACGCATGATTAACGAAGAAATGAAAAAAGAAGCTAGCGCACTAAAAGGTTTCGTACCTAGTTTCAAACTCGAAGAAGAAGTGAAAGCTTCTACTTCTGATGAAATGGAAAAATTAGTTCTTGAAAGAGAATTAGATTCCATTGGACAATAAATTAAGTAAAAGGAAATTAATTAACAATGGCATTAAATAGAGACTTCGACGCATTGACAGTAAATGGTGTATGCGATTTGTCTGAAAAGAACATTATCGCAGGTTCTCCTTTGACTCTCGGTGCTAATGGCTATAAATTGGCCAAAGCTGGTGATCCTTTTGTGGGTCTTTCTTTCAACTATTATCACACTGGTAAAAATGATGTAACTGGTGGAGAATGGTTTGCAGATTCTGGTAAAGTTGGCGTTGTGAAAATCGCTCAATGCACCTTGGAAGCTGATGAAATTGATGGTGTAAAAGTATTCCCCTTCAAAGAAGACGATGCTTATGAAATCGGTGATGGTTTAACCGTAAATGCTGATGGTAAATTGGCAAAAGCTGGTTCTGATGATGAAGTAGTGGCCACAGTGGTATATTTTGATGCTACTAAAGGCTTACTCAAAGTATTTGTGAATGCTGCTAAATAATTAGGGAGAATAAAATAGTATGACAGATAAAGAATTACAAATGTTAGCCTCCCTTATTACTGGGAAAGGCATGAAGAAAGAAGCTTCTGCTGAAAAAACAGCTGAAGATACTGCTAAATTAAATGCTTATTATGGCAATTTAATGCAGCAAGGTGCTTTCGGCCAAAAGAAAGCTGCTGTGGCTTTCTCTCAAGCTTTGAAAGTTCGTGTTCCTTACGAAGCAGTAACTCCTAAAATCTTTGCACAAGATAACATTTCTAACAATGTAGCTTGGGCTGATGTGGAATTCCCTGAGATTGGTGCTGCTATTGTACCTTTCAAAGGTGCTCCTGCTCGTATCGAAAAAGGTCCAAAACGTATTTTCTACAATACTCATACAGTTGCTATCAACTGGATTGTGGCCTATGATCAAGTATTCACAGCTGCTTATAACACCTTAGATGAAGCTAAGAACAAAGTAGCTATCGGTTTAGCTTTAGAATTAGATACCGAACTCTTTAAAGTGTTAGGTGCTGCTGAAGCTGCTGGTGTGTATGAAGCTTACACAGCTGCCGTAATGAGCTTAGACGTGATCAATCATATCCGTGCTGCTCAAATGGAACTCAGCTTAATTACAACTGCAATCGTAATGCATCCTTCTCGCTATTATGAACTGTTGAATGTAAACGCTGAAAAAGTAGACCAAGTGACCTTAAATACAATCATCGAAAATGGTTATGTGGGTCAATTGTTCGGTGTGAAATTCATCGTGAGCAAACTTTGCCCGAAGAACAAAGCTTATGGTATTGTTGCTCCTGAATATCTCGGAAAATTTGTTTTAAGACAACCCGAACAGATGAAGGTTACAGATATGCCCTGGAAACTTGAATATGTTGTAACGGGCTATTCTAACCATGGTCTAGTCTTGCACAATATTCCTGGAGTTTTCCCAGTAACTTTTGCAGACGAATCAATCTAATTAGTAATCTAATTTAGATTTAATAAGAGCTCCTTAGAAATAGGGAGCTCTTTTTATTGTAAAAATATATTATAATATAATTATGATACAAATACGTAGTTATAAATTAAAACTTAAACCAAATAAACATCAACTTCAGAAATTAAATAATTATTTTTATGAAGCTAAATGTTTATATAATTATGTATTGTCTCAAGAAGATGTATTTAAATTTGATACAAAAATTAAAAATATTACTAAATTAGATAAAGATAGAAACAAAGTAGAAGTTATTTTAAACAACATTCCGGCCAAATTAAGACAAAATATAGTTCATAGATTACAAGATAATATTAAAAATTTATCTAAATCTAAAAAGAAGGGCAATAAGGTTGGAAGACTCAAATTTAAATCTGAAATTAATTGTATAGATTTAGATAATCAATGTTTTAAAATTATAATAAATAAATTACAAATTCTAGGTTTTTCAAAATCTAAAATTAAACTTAAAGGTCTTAATCAATTAAAAGATATTATTAAAACTAGAAATGCTTGGTTAATTAAAGAAGCTAATAATTATTATATATCAATTTGTTGTGATGTAGAAGTAAAGTCTCATATTAAAACTAATAAGCATATTGGAATTGATATGGGAATAAAAGATAATGTTACATTATCTAATGGAGAAAAGTTTAATTGTTCTATTGGAGAAAGTGAACGCATTAAGAAATTTCAAAGGAAATTAGCAAAATCTAAAAAAGGTTCTAAGAATAGATATAAAATTAAACTTAAACTTAGAAAAGCATATAGAAAAATAACTAATCAAAAAAAGGACTTTGTCAATAAATTAGTTCATAGATTAGATCAAGAATTTGATTTAATTGTTTGGCAAGATGAATTAATTAACAAATGGCATAAAGGTTGGTTTGGAAAACAAGTTCAATATAGTTGTTTAGGTATGTTTAAACAAAAATTAGAACAAAGAATGAAAGAAGAAACTAATAGATTTATTGAATTAGATTCTAAATATCCCACCACTAAATTATGTCCTTCCTGTGGTTGTTTAAATAATATATCTTTAGCAGATAGAATTTATAAATGTGATTGTGGCTATACAGAAGATAGAGATATTCATTCTGCTAAAAATATGATTTTAATAGGGCAGGGACTGTCCGATTTTAAGCTTGTGGAGAATAAAACCTCTACTTCTAAGAAGTTTTTAGAAGCAAGTTATGATTCTAAGAAACAAGAAGGTATTCATTTAAATTTTTATATAAAATGAATTAAGTTCATAACTTTATTATGAGAGGACATTAAATTTAATATGCCAACAAATGAATATTTAAAACCAGGTGCTTCTAGAATTCAATGTTCAGTGCAGCACAGAATTTTTTCTATTAATGATGAAGGAAAACGTGTACAAATTGGTGCAATTCAATCTATTACAGAAAACCAAACTAAAGATACACAAAGAACTTTTGAATTAGGTAATCCTGAATGTGTTGAAATTACACAAGGTTTAATTACTGACATTAATTTAAGTGTTACTAGACTTCGTCTTCAAACTTCTACTATTATGGATCAATTTACAGGTAAAGGCGGTCTCGAAGCACTTTATGATTCTTGTCTTCCATTTGATATAGAAGATGTGGTAGTTATTCCTGCTATTAACGTAGATGGTACAGTAAATCCTAGAAAAGATGCTGCTACAGAAAAGATCTTAAAAGTATATAAAGATTGTGTTATTTCTAACGTAAGTAATACATTAAATACTACTGGCGACATCCGCATTAGTGAAACTGCTACTATTGTTGCTCGTAAAATCTCTGTACCAGAACAATAATTAATATATTCTGGATGATTCCAGATTAAAATAAATTATCATCAATATAAAATTATATATCCTCTAGGTTTAAATGCAATCTAGAGGATTTTAGATGCATTCTAGATGATTTTAGATGAAAAATAAACAAAATCTACAAGATTCATTTAAATTTAAGAACAATATTGTTTTCAAAAATCTTTCTTAAGAGAGGATATTTTTAAAAATGGCTATTTATTCCGCACCGGGCGTAAAATTTACCGAATATACACAACCTGTAGGCAGTACTGCATTTGGTTATAACAGAACTGCTATTATTGGTGTAGGTCAAACTTATACCAATATTTCTAATTTAGAATTAGTTAAGAGTCCATTAGATTCTGACGAATCTGCTGATGTAGATTTGATTTTGTTACCTACTGGATTAGCTGCTGCAGCAGGTGATATTTTATCAATTGAAGGTGTTGGCAATATTCCTGGATATTATAATTATACCTTAGGAACCGACTATACAATTGATAATGATAAAACTACAATTACTTGGATTTCAGCAAATAAACCCGCTGTAAATTCTACTTTTTATATTACTTATAAATTGAATAAATCAGAAGTTAGAGGCGATTATGATGCTAAATTAATGTTTAATCAAACACAAATCGCTGAAACTTATGGTCCTGAATATTTAAATGGTGTAATTCAACCTTTAACTTTAGGCGCTGATTTAGTATTAGAAGGACAAACTTTATTAGGTGGTGGAGTATATTGTGTACAAGTTACAGCAGATACTGAAGCTGCTTATAAAGCCGCAATTGATAAATTAGATAAAATTAATGTTCAAACAGTAATTTGTCTTAAACAAGATTCTTTAACATTAAGAAATTATTTAATCCAAAAGAATGAAGAAATGTCTTCTAATTTATATAAGAAATTTAGAACAACATTTATTGTTCCTAATGATGATGAATTAGGAATTGAAGCAATCGTAGCTCAAAGACAAGGTTTAGATAATGAGCGTGTTACTTATTTTGCTAATAAGAAAGTTACGATCCAACTTACAGATGCTGAAACGCAAGAAACAGAAGATGTAGCTTTAAGTGCTATCTATGCTTGTTGTAACTTATCAGGAATTGAAGGAAATCCTGAATATACATATTCTGAACCTATGTTGAGAAAAACATTAAGTAGCAGAATTACTTTAGCATCTGATCAACAAATGGATCCTTCTGAAAGAAATTACTATTGCAGCAATTTCTTAAGTGCATTTGATTTCAACGAAAATACTAATTTGGTTTATGTATTTGACATTTATACAACAGATGATGAAAATGCAATTACAGAAACAAGAAGTGTAAGAAGAGTTGTTGACTTGTTAATGACTGATTTAGATCGTCAACTTGATATTTATATTGGTCAAAAAACTCAAGCTGCAGTAGCTTCTTCAGCTCAAGTAAGAGTTCAATCAATTCTTTCTAACTATGTAAGTGCAGAAGAAATCAAAGATTTCAGAAATGTAACTGCAAGTTATGACGCTAATAATCCAAAACAATTGAACATTGCATTTGATATTGTGCCTTTGTTCGAAATTAAGTGGGTGCACGTAACAATCGGCAAATATATTAGCTAAGTTTTAATATAGGAGTAGTTGAAATATACTACTCCTTTTCATTTATATATAGCAAACGTTATATAAATTTTAAATTAAAGTAAGGATAATAATATGAAATTTATTAGAGTAGTTAAAGCATCAAATCAGGATCCTTATAAGATTGCTGATAATATTTTAGATCAAGTTGAACAAATTATTAGAATGTATCTTGATGTAGAATTACAATATGATATAGATGAAGATGATAGAACAATCATATTTTGGCATCATCCAGAAGATGTTATTGAAGGTTCTATTTCTTTACAGGATAGAAAAGATATTATTGAAGCTATTAAACAGTCTATTAAGACGCAAAATTGTAAATTAGTTTCTATTGATATTAAAAGAAAACAAGTAGAATTTACGGTTGAATATTAGTTTGTATTAATATATAATTAAATTAAGACCTCTTAAGAAATTAGGAGGTCTTTTATTTTTATAATCATTTAGATTTAATATATTGAATATCAAAGGAATTTTTATATGAAATTTATAAAAGTAATTAAATCTGATTTGCAATTTGATAAATTAAATTTATTAAAAGAGTTTTTATTAAAACAACTCAATGAAGACTCTATTACTAAATATGGAATTTATAGAAATCAGGCTTCTGATTTTTGTGATAATTTTGTTATTAATACTTTAAAATTAAATAATGATGAAATTAGATATTTAGCAGATATCATTTATGATAAATTAGATAATGATGGCTTAATAAAAGAAATGCCTGAAGACCCTGAAGAAGAATATGATATTTAATTAAGAGGATAAAATGAAATTTATTAGAGTTTTAAAAGCAGCGCAATTTAAATTTAATGAAGATGATGAAAAAGAAGTAAAAAATTCTAAACAAGCTAATGAATTTATTTTTAAAGGAATAAAAGAAAACACAAAAGGTTTAAATGGTGGTGCATTTTATGACGAAGTAGATGCTTATTTAATGTTTTTATTAGCAAAAACAACTAACGAATATATCAGAAATGCTGCCAAAGAATATAGAAATAAATTAGGATTATAATAAAATAACTAATAGGATTTAATATAAAATGTCAGTACAAATATTATAGGAGAAATTGAAATGAAATTTATAAGAGTTTTAAAAGCAAACGATAACATACAAGAATTAGTAGATTCAATTTATAATTATTTATTTAGTCATTTAGCATATTTAAAAGAAATAGAATATGACAATATTCAAAATGATTATTATATAGAAAATGAAAAAGAATTTAGAGAAGATGGCGATTATAGTTTATTAAAAATAGTAGTACCAGAGGAAGATATTTTACCAGCCATCAATAAATTTTTAAATGATAATCATAGATATTCTATAGACGACCTATTTGATTTATTAAATAGCAATTCCTCAGAGGCGCAAGATTTTGAACATTTTTTATATGAAGAAATTAGACCATATTATATTTATGGCGAATAGGATTTATAAATAATGACTACTCAAATAAGTTGGACAATACCATATAACATATTACAAGACCCTTCTTATACAGAAATAAATATTTATAGAGGGAAAGATGAAACAGATGATTCCACCTATAAAATTATTGCTACTATTGATAGATGGGTCAATGGTGATAAAACACAAGAAATAGATACTTATACAGATGAAAATGGAAAACATGATGAGTATTACTATGTTCGCTATAAAAAAGATAATGGTACTTTATCTAAGATTTTATTAACTGTTTTTGATTTAAATCCTAAAGAATTAAGATGGGTTGGACAATTAAGAAATATGTTAGACCCTATTATTACCTCTGTTATTTTACAAGATGGTACAATGCGCCCAATGAGTGATACTGACCTGATGTTGGGAATCAATATGGCATTAGGTTTTTGGAATAGTTATCCTCCTACTACAGAACATACAATAACTACTTTTCCTAAAGAATATGAATATATGTTATTGATGTTTGCTCAATATTTTTCAATTTTAAATAAGATGTTGGGATTGGAGTTAAGAGATTTCTCTTATTCTGACAATGGATTATCATTGAATCAAAACTTTACTCAAGCAATACAAAATGCTTTAGCACAAATACTTGGTTTTCTTAATCCATTATTACAGAAAACTAAAATGGAATTTAGCACTGGTTCAGCTGCTTGGTTAGGAAGTGCACAGTACGCGATTGGGTTAAACGGGCGTATGGGGCAATTTCCGATAGACTTGCTCTGCATGTTTCGTAGCTTATCGCTCAACTGATCATTTCATTTATATTTATAAATAGGTTATTGGGAACACCTAAGACTGACAATTTAAGTAAGATTGTATTATACTTTTAGTATAATATTTATAGCTACAGAATATATTGGTCTAAAGTTCCCAAAACTTACTAATTCTGTAGCTTTTTTATTGTATGAATTATAAAAATATTTATGACTCTATTATTTTAAAATATAAAAATTTAGATCTTCAAAAATTAAAAAAAGATAATCCTAATTATATTTATTTAGAAACACATCATATTATTCCAAAATGCATGAATGGTTCAAATCAAGTCGAAAATTTAGTTAATTTACCAGCAAGAGAACATTTTATTTGTCATTTATTATTACCAAAAATTTATAAAGGAACAGAATTCGAATATCCACTTTGGACAGCAGCTCATAGATTCGTTTATGGTAATAATATGAAAAATAAAATTAAAATAACTTCTAATCAATATAAAATTATTAAAGAAAATTTTTCTAAACTTAAATCAGAAGCAAATAAAGGTGAGGCAAATCCTTGTTATGGAAGAATTTGGACACGCGAACAACGTGCTAATATGTCACGAAAAATGAAAGGTCGAACGTTAGAAGAAAAAATTGGAAAAGAACGCGCAGACATTTCAAAAAAGAAAATGAGTGAATCACAAAAGAAAAGAAAAAATCATAGACGTGGATTTAAACATACATTAGAAACACGTCAAAAAATGAGTAATAGTCAAAAAGGTTTAAAACGTCCAGAATCATATAGAATCTATATTTCTAAAAGAATGAAAGGAAATACTTATGGTAAAGTAAACAAAGGCAGAAAAATGAGTAAAGAATTTTGTTTAAAAATATCATTAGCAAGAAAAGGTCAACCTGGAGTAAATAAAGGTAAAAAATTACCTTCACAATCAAAAGAAACTATAGAGAAACGTAGACAAACAATCTTAGATCTCCATAGAAAATGCTCCGAAGAAACAAAATTAAAAATGAGAAATAAAGCAAGAGAACTTCGTTCTAAATTAGTATTATGTGTCGAAACTGGAATTATTTTCGATGGATATATGAAAGCTGCTTTTATTACAAAAATAAAAAATATAGGAAAATGTTGTTTAGGAAAAATAGAATCGGCTGGTGGCCATCATTGGATATTTTTAGACAAACCTCTTCTTCCTTATCTCCCATAATATATTCTTAATCATTTAGATTTATAAGAAAATTTTTGAGAAATATTTGTATTTATTTAACTAATAAATTATTTACATTTTTAATAAAATTTAGTATAATATAAATATAAAATAAATTTTGGAGATCATATTATGGAATTTAAAAAATTAATTAAGTCAGACGAAAATGACTATACAACTGTCACCTATAAAGGATATACATATGACCAATTATCCGATAAAGCAAAACAAAAAGTTAGATACTGGATTGCAGATGAAGACAATTTTCCTGGAAATGATTATTGGGATGAAGAATTTTCATATATTTTAACAAATGACTATAAACAATATAACATTACAATGCAAGAGATAGACATTGAATGGGACAATTATGATAGGTGTTCAGTTGATTTAAAAGGTGGTCATAAATATTGGCCTGCATTTAAAAATATATGGGTAAGTTGTGCTAAACAAGTATTAAAAGATTTACCAACTTTTCAAGATAAACCTGAACTCCTAGAAGATTGGGCAACAGAAGCAGCGAGCGATCAGTATTATGATGGTAATGGTACTTTTGAAACATATTCTGGATTAAATGATATAGACGGTTATGATGGATATCAACTTTCTTATAAAATTTCAGATTTATGTGCGGAGTCTTTTGAAACCGAAGTTGAACCTGTATTAAAAGAAATAGCAAATAAATTTGAAGAAGCAGTAGAAAAATATAAAGATTATATTTATTCTGATGAATATGCTCGTGAAACTTGCGAAGCAAACGAATATTTATTTGACGAAAATGGTAATTTAATATAAGGATTAATAATATGAAAATGATAAGAGTAATTAAATCAGAAAATATAGAAATGAATTATAATAGTGAACAACACAAATCATATTATATTGAATATGGTTCTCAAAATATTAATAATGAAATTGATCAATGTAAAAGAATAATATTAAATGATTATATAAATCATATTCAAAATGAGACAAATTTATATTATGACATATTTATAAAAAATAAATCAAATAAAGGTAATACATTAAGTACACCTATAATGTCGATATTACTTTATTGTGATGATATAGCTAGATTTAAAACTAGATGTTCTTATCAAGACACATTTTTGGGATTCACAATATATTATAAAAATTTTAAAGATACTTTAACAAACGATGAACATGAAGCTATAGATAAAATACAAAAATATTTATCAAAACTTCCAAGTCAAGTAAAACGCGCTATTTATTATATAAATACAAAAATTTAAATTTAATAATACAACTTTAATATTAATATAATTAAAATTTTGAGGTATAAATAATTATGGCACAAAATGTTATTAAAAATTTACAAGAAAAGGGAATAGATGTACAAGCTATAATAATTATATAATATTCAAAATAAACAGGTATTGGAAACACCTGAGTGGTTATGAAATTTGTGAGTATAGTAATATACTCTTTAATAGGTTATAGATACCACTAAAGTTTCCAAAAACTAAAATTCTATAACCTATTTTATTTTTATGACATTATATGAAGAAGAATTAAGACAAAAATATCCACAATTCTTTGAAAAACAAATTTGTAAGATCTGTGGAAAAGAATTTTATTTAAAATATAATCGAATAAAGACAATAGTATTATCATTAAAAAGAGGGAAAAATTTCTTTATCGCTTGTTGTAATTCTCATTCTGTAAAAATACAACAAGAAACATTAGGAAGTTCATTATCAAATTCAATTACTCACCAGAAAGCTAGAAAAACAAAAGAACTTAAATATGGATCACAAACATATAATAATCCTAGTAAAAACAGACAAACTAAAATAGAGAGATATGGAGACCCTAATTATAATAATAGAAATAAGTGTTTTGATACAAAACAAAGAAGATATAATGATAAAAATTATAACAATAGAATGAAAGCTCATAATACTATGAATATTAAATATGGAGATCGTTATACTAAAACAAATTTCTTTAAACAAGATGTCGAATATAAATTGTTAAATAAAACACAATTAGAAAAGAAACAAATAGATTTAAAAAGAAAAGAAACTAAATTTAACAAATACAATGATGAAAATTATAATAATATTTCTAAATCTAAGAAGACAAAATTGGAGCGTTATAACGACGAAAATTATAATAATCAAGAAAAAAGTATATTAACAAATTTAAAGAAAAGAGGAGTAAAATATTATTCTCAAAGTCAAGAATATAAAGACTTGTACAAAAATAAAGAATGGGTAGAAAAAAGAAATCAAAAACATGATGAAACACTTATTAAAAATAAAACTTATAATAAACCTTCGAAGCCTGAAGACAAAATTAATAATCAACTGATACAAAAATTTGGTAGTAATGATATTATAAGACCTTTTAGAAATAACTTATATCCTTTTAAATGCGATTTCTATATTAAATCCTTAGATTTATATATTGAATGTCATTTTAGTCAATTTCATCAAGGGAAACATTTTGATATAAACAGTAAGCAAGATTGGATAAAATTGTTATGTTTAGAATTAAATGCTGTTAAAATGATTAGACAAAAAGGCCGCGCAGTTGACAATCAATATGAAAATATGATTTATACGTGGACAGATTTAGATGTTAGAAAATTAGAAACTTTTAAGAAAAATAATTTAAATTACAAAATTTTCTATACAGAAAAAGAATTTAATAAATGGTTTCAAAATTTATAATCATCATTTATATTTATAGAGGAATTTTAAATGGCGAAGAATGTA
>Ga0310691_10007370_pt1 | contig 11483 bp, 12 predicted proteins | sample 176DNAGHGlowgp2_FD_203887 | JGI IMG/M metagenome (GOLD analysis project Ga0310691, IMG submission 203887) | Sheep rumen microbial communities from Palmerston North, Manawatu-Wanganui, New Zealand - 1766 DNA GHGlow gp2 (v2) (version 2) | ecosystem: Host-associated > Mammals > Digestive system >... | reverse complement strand
ATACAGGGTGTTGCTCCGAGGGCTGTGAGGATTGCTGATGCAATCGATGCGATGATCTGTACGATCCACTTCAGGGTTTCCTTCTTAGTCATAGCTTACCTCCTTCCTTTATTATTAGCTCTTGGTCTATGCTCTTCCAGAGTTTAGTGGTCGCTGCCACCGGGCTCGTCGTCAGTGCCCTTGCTAAAGAGCTTGGTGCTTACCTCGCTGGACTCACCGTTCTTGATGGCGATAGCCTTCACGGTAGTCGTGTCGTTCAGAGTGAAGCCTCCCTCATACAGAGTGCTCTGTGCCGTTGGAGTCGAACCGTCAGTGGTGTAGTAGATCTCAGCATCCTCAGGACCGCTCATCGTCACCTCAGTGCTTTCCGTGAATGGAGTCACACCAGAGATAGTCGGCTTCGCCAGAGTGTTCTGCTGCTGCGAGCCTGAGCCAGAGTTCTCGCTACCTGAGTTCTGAGAGCCAGAACCGCTCTGCGATCCTCCGTTGTCGGAGCCACCACCATTACCGATAGCTGCTGCCTTGGCTGCGGCAATCTCAGCAGCCGCCTTGTCAGACCAGCTCAGCTTAGCCACCTTGTTAAGCTCATCGCGAGTGTACTCACCGGTAGCCTGTGCCAGAAGCTTCAGCGATGCCACAGAAGCACCTGTCTTGTCGGTCTTCTTGATACTACCGATGCTGGCCGAGATGGTCTTGTCGGTGTCGGGGTCATACAGCTTCGCACAGCCATTTCCGATGGCACTTACCTTGAAGATTGCCAGGTCGTCCACCTTCACCGTGTTACCCATCAGGGTCTGCTCTCGGGTACACTTCACGAAGTCTCGCAGGATACCCTCGATGGTACCTTCAGAGAACGGGGTGTTGTGCTCAGCCATGTGCTTGGCCATGTCGTGGATGTTCAGCGTCTGCTTGTAGCTTACTCGAGGGTAGTACTTACCGTACGCCTCACTCGTCTCGTTGTTGTTACGTGTCAGATAAAGTTCAATCATAATTTTAAAATGTTTAAATAGTTGATAATAAGTTGTTAATTAATCTCGTGGTGTCTCAGTCCGAATAGCGCTACTTCTTCCTTTGACAATGCAAAGATACTAAATATCTTACGAACTTTATCTGTTATGATACATTATAAACTGTTTTTGTTCGTTATTCTCAATATTTTTTCGTAACTTTGCAGAAGATAAAAACAAACATATAAATTACATCAATTATGACCCGAAACAACAACAATGAACCCGCTGTCCGCTCATACGGACGAACCGAACTTGCGACATTCTATTTCCCCAAGATGAACCCCGAGGCAGCATGGCATAAGCTCCGATCCTGGCTCGGATTGAATCCTCGATTGTCGTATCTTTACGCCAAACGTACCCGTTCTTTCACCCCGGCAGAGGTGTCTCTCATCTTCTCTGAGCTCGGCGAGCCGTGATTCGCGTGCCAGGCTCTTAATTATCAATACTCCTTATTTATTTTTCGGCTGGTGGCTCTTGTCAATCAACAGGAGCCTCTTATTCTGATGTGGCAGAAAACGGGTTATCGCGCAGTATGGTGTACTAAACACACGAAAAAATGCGGATCTTAGTATTTTAGTGTTTTAGTGATTTTAGTTTTTTTATGTTCCTATAAATCTTGAATTTTAAATTATACTATAATATAATTATAATTATATTATAGTATATAATATTTTATTATACATTTGCTAATATACTTGCACACCTATTTTTCCAAAATCACTAAAATACTAAAACACTAAAATCGTTTATCAGGAAACATAACGCAGTGAAGGCTCGCCGCTGCGAGCCCTCATTAACCATTAAATAACTAATCAAAAACTAAAAGCAAAATGAAAAAACTTATATCTCTTATCGTATGAATCTCTATTTTTATTTCGATGATGCAAAGGTACGGTGAAAAACCACCGATTCCAAATATTACGCCAGATTTCTCATTAACTACTTGCGACACACCTTGGTTCTTGCGACAAACCCCACGCATGCCATTAATCTCTGTCGCAAACACCCACAAAAATCTCCCCCAAAGTTTGTATATGCGGAGAAAAGGATGTACCTTTGCAGCAAACTCGACAATGTCACACCGTGCCTGTCTCTCTGTGATGCTAACCATTAAATCTACGCCCTATGTTCGCATTGTTAAAAGAAGTTATTGTTTGAAGATATTTTTATGATTTCTTGGAAGATTTAAATAATTCTATTATCTTTGCAGCAGAAATGAGCTGTTTTCTAACGTCCACGGAATTGGACTGTGGTTTAGAGAGCAGTTCATTTTTTATTTGAATGAACCATTTTTCTTCAAAGTCTGGCCTGATATAATCTGCAAGATTCTCATTTATCCAATTGATTATATTTATCGGATTATCTTTATAATGAACACTTCTTACGCTGTTAACAATCAACTTTCCATGTGCTCGATTCGTTTCTATGGCTAAAACGAAGTTCTTGCTTTCATGTAGAAGTTCCGTAAGCAAAACATAACTGCCATAGTGGGTAGCACTACGGAAAACAACCAATGGATCTTGAATGTACAAAACAAGATCGGTTAATTCGTATAAATCGAAAGGGTGATTTTCCTGTAAGGATTTGTCTCCAAGTCTTCGCGATGCCATTTCAATGGGAGAGTCAGGTATGCCTGCACTTATTAAAACATCACTCGGATTGCCCAACTGATATATATGTCCAGCTTTTAATTTTCCTTCTATCTGCAACTGGAGCTGCTCGTTAAACAGGGCATTAATCTGTATAATTTCTGTATCTATCATAATATTGTATTTTGTTAACGCTGCAAAGATAAAGAAAATTATCTGTAGTTGCAAGTAATCAGCAGATTTTTTATAAAAAATTTGTTTATTAGGTTGTTTGTTCATATCTTCGTAATTGAATTCCAATCCATGGAGTTCGATTTAATAACTTTCTAAAATCTTTAAATATGAATAAAACAATTGACGAACTGCACGGCAGTAATCGTGGGGTTGCAAAAGTTGATTGCAACCCCAGAGTGAAGAAGAGATTAATGATTCTCTTAAGAAAGATCAGCAAATGTAAGGGTGGGCTAAAATCTATTCACCGAAAGGTGTATCGTATCTTCCCATGGCACATCTCCTTGTTTATTAATATAAAGGTGGAAGTTGACCAACTGAATGCAATACTTGGTAATAACGCAGAAATTAAAAGATAAACTATGGATAATAATGTTTATGACTCGCTGAGGGGTCTTTTTGAAGGAGGTAACTTCACTAATACTCAGATTAATATAATCCCTGGTGATGGCGCACAGATCAGTTACGAGGCACCTTTAAAAAAGGAAATAGATTCAGATGAGAATACTGGTGTCAGGCAATCGATAATGGAATATGTAAACAAGTTGATGCCTATTGTTGCAGAGAAATACAGAGAGGATTTTTCGAATATATGGCTGGATATCATCAAGGAGGATGTTGTGAGCAATGTGATATTTAATAGAGGCAAGCAAAAGGGCACGGTGTTTAATCGTAACCTTGTAGCTCACATTTCGCGAATGATGGTGCTTGACGGAATAATCGTGAAAGATGCAAATGATGTGATGATGGCTGAGCTGCTGGAACCCCAAAAAGGAAAGAATCATCCGGTTAGAAATCAGCTAGGACTTGTGCCTGATGATGAGAAGATTAAAAAAGCGGTTAAAGATGTTTTTATTCGACATGGAGTGGAAGTTGAATGAAAGTTGAGGGTGCTGAAAGGCACCCTTTTTTGTTGTCTGTCAATAAGTTATGAAATGGAAGTTTCTTGTGGAACTTTCTTTTTTTTATCCACCAAAGTATTTTTCGCAATTTTGCACTCAGAAATTTTTTCTTGCAAGAAACATTTCACATTATTAAAAATATTAAAGGTCGGATTAAGGAGCCGACGTTAAGTTAGAAAATGAAAAAAAGAAGAAAAAGCGAAAGAGTGATCCTGATGAATCCTCAACCACTGGAGTATGTTCTTGGTCCAGAGGAAACATTGGAGATTATGGAAAAGGGAACCGAGGTGAGTTGCAAACTAGTGGAAATACTCATTAATACCGGTAAGGGTGTTATTGGTATGGGTTCAGCTGTCTTCGGACTGGCTAAGGCTACCGTGCTTATCAATGAACTGATATGGAGAAAGGGATACGACATGAGCGGTATCTATAATGAAGTAAAGCACTTCTTTGAGGAATACGCTGATACAGAGGAATGCAAGGAGTGTTTTACAAAGCACGGACTTTGATAAATAAAAATATAATAAGGTGATGAATACGAAAGAGAGAATGGCTGTTCAGCCAACGAATGAAATTGTTGCCGAAATGATTAAAAAGCGAAACAAGGGTACTGAGGATTGCACTCTGACAAGTGAGTTCGCACGCAGCATAGGCATGAACGCTCCTGATCTTAACCGCGCCCTGAAGGATATGGGTATATTGAAGAAGATAGACGGTATATTGCAGTTAACCCTAAAATATCAGGATATGGGACTTACCAAGAATCGTTCAGCATTCAGGTACAACCGACAGGGACAACTGATAGAAATAGTGTATCCGGTATGGACTCAGAAGGGTATAGGATTCTTAGAGAAAAAACTTAAACTAAAAAAATAACATATAAGAGATTATAATAATAAGAATAATTTAAAGAGGTTATGGAGAAACAGGTAAGAATGATGGAGGACTATGGGTTCTCTGAGAGAGAGTTTAACGGTGAGAAGTTTGCAGCGAGAGGATTCCTGCTGACGGACGGTATCGACACCTTCTACGGTGAGATGGTAGGCGACAATGCACGAAGGGAACAGTCGCAGACCTACGACCCGCAGCTGCTGCATACGGTGCAGGGATACTGGAAGAATGTGGAGCGCCAGACACAGGATGGACGCAAGTACTGGACAAACAACTTTATTATTTCAAAATTTAAATAAACAACAACTATGAGTGAAAAGATTTTTGAGAAGGATTTCTCGTACAGGGCAAGAGTGACGGGAAAGGACGGAGTGATTATGGTAAGACCCGAAGAGAAGGGTAAGCCCGCGAAGAAGAACGTGGTGGAGAAGGGCGACGGCCAGATGTATACCACCACTGGTCAGAAGAACCCCAAGAGGGTGGTGCAGCTGATGGTGCCGGAGAAGAGCGGCGACATGGTGGGGGAGATGAAGAAGCAGTTTGATGAGTTCGTGGCGGAGATGGGCGGTACGCCGAGCCCTGACCCCATGGAGCGTCCGCTGACAACCCAGGACCCACGCCTGGAGGTGTGGCTCTCGAAGGAGCGCCATGAACTGGTGGTAAAGAAGACGGTGAAACTCAATGAGACACCCGACTATGGAACTGAAATTTCTAACCTTGAAGCAGAACTGAGAAGATGTTTACTTATCAACAGAACAAGTGTGCTGAATGCCTGCCGTGCTCGATAGAGCAGTTCAGGGCAATGACCCAGAGCAGAGAGACAGCCAGTAAGATCGACGAGCACCGCAGGTTAAAAGCCTGCGGTCGCGACGCCGAGGCGAAGGCAAAGAAGGACTCGCTGCCGGGATGTCTGTATCAGACCAAGGAGGTGCTGGTTACAAAGGGTAAGGCGAAGTATAATGACGGTCAGATGGGAAGATGGAGATTGCAGAGTCAGTGTGTGTTGAACGGCCTGGTGATGTGCGACTTCGACCATGTAGCAAATCCTAAGGAGAAATTCGAGGAGATACAGAAGAACTTCGACCTGAAGGCGCTGGGTATTGTGCTCTTCTTCATTACTCCAGGCGGAGAGGGATTGAAGTCGGTATCGATAGCGGATATCAACTATAATCTTGTGGATAATCAGAAGAGACTGGCAAAGATGTTCGGTCTGTCGATTAAAATCGATAAAGGCTGCAAGGACAGCAGCCGACTCTCGTACATCCCGAAATGGGAAGATATATTGTATATTGACGAAGAAAGACTGTTTGGTTATGATAATCCTTTATACGACGAGAAATACGGGAAACAGTACCGTGAGGGGAATTCTCAGGGCACTCTTGATTTCGATGAAGATGGTGCTGGAGAAGGCCATAAGGTGGCTGGGGTAACACACGAGGGACAGGAGGCACCGGAGGCCCTCGGAGAGATTTCCCTGGATGAGAACGAGGATGGAGTGTACTGCTATCACGGGGTACCTTATAAGGAGATACTCGAGAAATGGAATGAGCTGAAAGGCGGACGTCCGGGTAAGGGCGACAGACACCAGAGAATGCTGGAATTAGGCGGTGAGCTCAGACGCATCGCGGATAACAGAGCCGCCAATGTGTTCTGGATGATGCAGCAGATGGACTTCTATGAGGACTTCGTGAAGGAAGGAAGAGTGATGGAGCTGCAGAAGATGGCAGTGGATGTGTGTAAGTTCCGTCCGAGAGGTGAGGCATCAGATGAACTCAAAGCTACCTGCGAGGCCTTAGGCATTAAGATTACCAAGAAGGATACGGTGCAGAACAATCTGCCGTATGACGACTGGGCCGACAGGCTGATGCAGATACCCCTCGGATGCTACGAACCAGCAATAGCACATATCGACAATCCGAGAGTGAAAGCCGGTGGTGTGATATCAGCATCAGGAATGTATTCGGTGCTGCTTACCCGTTGCGACTATCAGAACTGGAAGGGCGAGATGCAGCGATTGAACTCTCTGGTGCTGATGGAGGGTGACCCCGCAAGCGGAAAGTCTCTGGCTAAGGAGCAGGATGATCATATCATGCTGACGATGCGTGAGAGCGACAAACCTGCCCGTGATGCAGAGAAGGCATATAAGAAGGAGAGAAACGCCCGAAACACCTCGAGCAAGGCGCAGAAGGGCGAGGCGCTGCAGGAGCCGGGAGGTATCATAAGATACAATGTCGTTAAGGTATCTAATAACCGATTCTACAAGCATGCAGAGAACAACAAGGAGATTGGCTACGACGGCCAGGAGTGGTTCCTGCATCAGTATATGTTCTCTACCGAATTGCTCTCGCTGGTGAATGCCAAAGGTGGATTCCAGGAAAAGAGAGATATCATGCTCCAGAGCTTCCATAATGAGCGTAACGGTGTTGACTACGCCAACTCAGACTCGGTGAACGGTTCGATGCCGATGATGTTCTCGGGAGTATTCACATGTACCAGAACATCGCTGCAGCAGTTTATCAATGCAAGGAACATAGGTGATGGAATGAGTACCCGAATGACTCCATGGATTATGCCTGAGGAAGACTATCATACCGATGCCTACAGGGCCACTAAGCGTGACAACACTCCTTGGAAACAGATGGAGGAATGGGGCGCGAGGTTTGATGCGCTGAAGTGCGAGATTAGGGGCATAGAACCGCTGGTAAGGCACGTCTATGATCTCTGTGCTGCGCTGGGTGAGGAAGCCCGTATCAACGAGGATAAGGTGCTGAACCTTGAGCGCAAGCGCCTGCAGGACAAGATTATGGCGGTATGCATACCTCAGGTGATATCCACCCAGCCCTCATGGGAGGAGTTTGTAAAGACCGGTGAGGCGAAGATTGAGCAGCACCATCTGGACTTTGCAGATCTGATGTGTGAGATAATCAACAAATGCGAGGATGCGCTGTTCGGTCAGTTGCTTCAGGACATGTTTGATAATGAGGCCCGCGACACTCAGCTCCGAAGGGTGTATGACAAGACGGCTAAGTTCTATGCCTTGCTGCCGGAGGAGTTTACTACTCAGGATGTGATGGAACTTTGGGGGTATTCAAGTATAGTAAATGCTTCACAAAGGATATCAAAACTTGAAAAGGATAATGTCGTTGAGAGGATTAAAAAGGGTGTCTATAAGAAACTTGCAAAGGCGGTATGAGATTTTAGTATTTTAGTGATTTTATGAACGCAGTAAGTATTAATAAGAAAGAGAAACTCTCCCAGCACTTTACGCTGGGAGAGATGACGAAGACGAGTTATAAGACGAAGGATGGAAATATTCCTTCTCATGTGGCTATCGAGAATCTGAAACGTCTCTGCGGGTGGCTGGAGATGCTTCGCGAAGTGTGGAACGAGAGATACGGTGAGGGGAATGATCCAATCATCATCAACTCTGCCTATCGCTCTTGGGAGGTGAATAAGAGGGCAGGGGGAAGCCCTACCTCAAACCACCTCGTTGGTTGTGCGGCTGATATCAGGTGTTTAGGGAAGGAGCAGGCATTACGCTATGCTGTTATCCTGCTGGATATCGCAGATGAGTCACGCGAGGACTTTGATGAACTAATCATCGAGGTGCGGGGCTCGACGGTATGGGTGCACTTCGCAGTCCGCCCGAAAGGCAATCGCAGGAAGACAGTCTTCGATATTAAGTAATTGAAATAAAATCCCGAAATTCTTTGTAGTTTCGGGATTTATTGTTAACTTTGCAAACAGAAATAACAATAAAACTAAAGCGAGAAGTATGAAACAATCAAGAATCTGGATAGTTTTCGTCATGGCGGCGATGCTGATGACAGCCTGTAGCAGCGGTCCTACCAAGGAACAGAGTGAGAACGCAGAGCGCGCGATAGAGATGGCCCACAAGCAGAGAGACTACGACAAGCTGTTGACACTGGCCGACAGTCTGGAGAAGAACGGCAGTCTGACGCAAGCTGAGGCATACTACTGGAGAGGCTATGCCAGCGACAGGCTGAAGATGTACCGCATGGCCGAGTTCTACTGGAAGACAGCACTCGAGGCCTGTGAGGGATCCACCAAACCCGAAGACCTGAAGATATACGCCATGACAGCCTCGCGAATGGCCAACCTGCTCAGTGTGAGAGGCAACTACGAGGGGACACTGAAGATAGGTGAGCCGGCAGCAAAACGACTCGAGGAACTGCAGTGCGACACCACCAGCGACTACGTGAACCTGCTGATATATATCGGATGCTGTCAGTCGGCTACCGGCAAGGCAGAAGGCGATGCCGGTGACGGTTTTAACCGTGCATTCAAGAAACATAAGGAGAACATAGAGAAGAACCATACCGAGTCGGCATATAAGAACGCCATCGCAGGACTGATAAACATCGCATATTTCTGTAACTACACCAAAGACTATCAGAGAGCGATGAGGTGGATAGATAATTTCGGAGAGATGATCAACGAATACGAGCAGCGTCCCGATGCCGACAAGAAATATATAGACAAACAGATAGCCCGATTCAATATCTACAAGGCCATCGCCCTCGAGGGACAGGGAAAGAAGGAAGAGGCCGCCGCTGCCTTTGAGGATTTCAAGGCCACAGAGTTCAGCAAGACCCCGGAAGGAAAGATTCAGGGCAACGACTATCTGGCTGCCGCAGAAAGATGGGACGAGGCTGTGGACAACTATCACAGTCTGAACGAGCTGCTCGACACTCAGGAGAAATCCATGACACTCGACGATATCCACGACCTGCTGTTGAAGAAATACGAGGCTAACCTACAGGCAGGCCGCAGAGACTCGGCAGCAAGAGTCAGTATGCAGGTGTGCGACTCGCTCAGCAATGCACTGGCACTCGCAAAGAAACTCGATGCAGCCGAGCAGGCCACGATCGTGGAGAACGTTGAGACGGTGACCGAGCAGAATGCCAGGGAGGCGAGAATGAAACAGATGTGGCTGTTTGGTGCACTCATACTCCTGTTCCTGGGATTCGTGGTCTATGTCTACTATCAGAGACATGCCGACAGACAACTTAAGAAAGACCACGAGGAGCTGAAGAAAGAGTGTGCAAGGCTGGAGGAGAACGCATCGTCGAAGGAGCGCGAGCAGACTGAGCTGCGACTGGCTCACAGTCTGAACGGCAGTGCCAAGGCCGCAGAGGCACATCTGCCGAAGGATATCACCGCCTACGCTCAGCTGATACCTACCAGCACCTTCGGAACAAGTATCTGTGACTATCACACCATAGGCGACAAGCTCTTCTTCTGCATCGGCGATGTGGCAGGCAACAGCGTAGAGGCATCGATGGCAGCAGCGATGGCGAAGGCACAGTTCCGTACGGCATCTATGCTACATTCAGAGCCTCAGCAGATAGTAGAGGCCATCAGCCAGTCGAGAAACTGGAATGAGCCAGTGACAATGTTCGCAGGAGTGATGGACATGACATCGAGGATGCTTAGATTCTATAATGCGGGGCATGACGCTCCAGTGATGGTAGGTCAGGAGATAACCCGTCTGGAGGATGTATCCGGAGAGATTGAGATGGCCAAAGGCACGATGATATACCTCTTTAACAAAGGTGTGCTCACGGCAGAGAACAAAGACCACAAGCAGTATGGCGAGAACAAGATGCTTGGCGCAGCACTCCAGGCGATGAAGACGGACGCAAGACCTGAGCCATTTGTGGTAAGTATCGAGGAGAACCTGAATAAGTTTACCGGTGATACTCAACAGGAGAAAGATATCATGATGCTGGCGATAAAGTGTTAGATCGAGGTCGGCATTGTATGTGATAAGAAAAGCGCTGCGGATTAAGATTCCGCAGCGTTTTTAAGTATCTCAGAGAGTGTGGGATGGATGTGAACCATATCCGCGAGTTCGTGGATGGTGGTATCCTTGCACATCAGCACACTGACCTCCTGGATGATGTCGGCAGCATGGGCACCATAGGCATGACAACCGAGGATCTTTCCGTCGGAAGGAGCCACGAAGAGTTTCAGAAGACCTTCGCTCTCGTTCATGGCAAGAGCCTTGCCATTGGCACGCCAGAAGGATTTCTTGCAGACAAAGTCGATGCCCTGAGCCTTGAGCTGATCCTCAGTAGGACCAACGCACGCAGCCTCGGGGGAGGTGAAGATGGCTGCCGGCATGATATCGAAACGGATACCATCGCTCTTGCCGAGGATATGATTGACAGCGCGTACGGCCTGCATCTCAGCGGCATGGGCAAGCATCTGACGACCATTGACATCACCTATGGCATAGATGCCCTTAACGGTAGTCTCATAGTTTTCATCTACCGTGATACCCTTACGCTCATCGTATTCGAAGCCGGCATTGGCGAAATCTGCCTGCACTCGAGGTTTGCGGCCTGTAGCCATGAGGATAATGTCGGCATCGATATCAGCGATATTCTCAACGGCAGTCTTCATCTTGAAGGCGATGCCACGCTTCTCAAGGTACTTACGGAGGCGCTTGGCGATGTCGCTGTCGAGGGCAGGGAGACATTCCTTCAGGAACTCGATAACGGTAACCTCAGAGCCAAAGCGACTGAAGACAGAGGCAAACTCCATGCCGATGACACCTGCACCGATGATGCAGAGGCGCTTGGGGAGAGTGTCGAGATTCAGCACGCCTGTGGAGTCGACAACGCGAGGGTCATCGAGGCCGGAAACAGGGATCAGCTTGGTCTCAGAACCTGTGGCGATGATGATGTTCTTGGCGGTATAGTCGCCCACCGTATTGGCATCGACAAAGACACCTTTCTCTCTAACCAATGTGATGTTAGGATGAGAGAGGATGCCCTCAACGCCTGCACGGAGCTGGGGAACGACTTGCGCCATGCGCTCACGAGCCTCAGCGA
>Ga0310691_10007367_pt1 | contig 11486 bp, 6 predicted proteins | sample 176DNAGHGlowgp2_FD_203887 | JGI IMG/M metagenome (GOLD analysis project Ga0310691, IMG submission 203887) | Sheep rumen microbial communities from Palmerston North, Manawatu-Wanganui, New Zealand - 1766 DNA GHGlow gp2 (v2) (version 2) | ecosystem: Host-associated > Mammals > Digestive system >... | reverse complement strand
GACCAGATGGCGAGTCTTCTTCAAACTGACGCCACAGGTCTTAACGAATATGCCAAGAATTACAAGACTATATATCCTATCGCTGCCAGATGTGGTGTGTTCGCCAAGACGGACATACAGCCGCTCATCAACGAAGGTGCTACCAAAGAAGACCTCTCAGCATCTATATTCCAGGCTGTTGTCAATCAGACCATAAGCGGTCTTGCCTGTGGTAAGCCTATCCGTGGCAATGTTGCTTTCCTCGGCGGTCCTCTTCACTTCTTAAGCGAACTAAGAGAATCCTTCATAAGAACTCTGAATCTTACAGGAGACGCTATCATTGCACCGGACAACTCGCACCTCTTTGCAGCTATAGGCTCTGCCATGAGCTACAAAAGTGACGTTCTTATGCCAGTCGTTGACATCATAGAGAGACTCTCTTCGAACATCAAGATGGAGTTCGAGGTTGCCCGTATGGAGCCTCTGTTCGAAAACCAGAAGGCATACGATACATTTACCGAAAGGCATAATCATGCTTCTGTCAGAAAGGGTGATCTCGCCTCTTATAAAGGCGATGCTTTCTTAGGTATCGACGCAGGTTCAACAACCACAAAGGTTGCGCTTGTAGGCGAAAGCGGCGAGCTTCTCTACTCGTTCTACAGCAACAACAACGGTAATCCGCTCAAGACCGCCATCGGCTCTATCAAGGAGATCTACGAGAGGCTCCCAGAGGGCGTTACTATCAAGCGTTCATGCTCGACAGGTTATGGCGAAGCGCTCATCAAGGCTGCCCTTCTTCTTGACGAAGGAGAGGTAGAGACCGTGTCTCACTACTATGCTGCGGCTTTCTTCGACCCTGATGTAGACTGTATCATCGATATCGGTGGACAGGATATGAAATGTATCAAGATCAAGAACAACACTGTCGACAGCGTTATGCTCAACGAAGCCTGTTCATCTGGCTGTGGCTCATTTATCGAGACTTTCGCAAAGTCACTTAACTACAGCGTTAAGGATTTTGCTAAGGCTGCCCTCTTTGCAGAGCATCCTATAGACCTAGGTACAAGATGTACCGTATTCATGAATTCGAAGGTTAAGCAGGCTCAGAAGGAAGGTGCCGATGTATCAGACATCTCTGCAGGTCTTGCTTACTCAGTTATAAAGAACGCATTATACAAGGTTATCAAGATATCAGACCCTAAGGATCTCGGTTCTCACATAGTCGTACAGGGTGGTACTTTCTACAACGACGCTGTACTAAGAAGCTTTGAAAAAGTTACAGGTGTAGAGGCCATAAGACCTGATATCGCGGGTATCATGGGCGCCTTCGGTGCTGCTCTTATCGCAAGAGAGAGATACGAAGGTCAGGATTCTACTATGCTTCCGATCGACAAGATCGAGAGCCTCACATACGAGACAAGAACCGCAAGGTGTAAGGGCTGTACTAACAACTGTCACTTAACTATAAACCGTTTCTCCGGAAACAGACAGTTCATAACAGGTAACCGTTGCGAAAGAGGTCTTGGAAAAGAGAAGAACAAGGACAACATCCCTAACCTCTTCGAGTATAAGAACAAGAGACTCTTTAACTACGAGCCACTCTCAGCTGATAAGGCTTACAGAGGCGAAGTAGGTATAGCCAGAGTTCTGAATATGTACGAGAACTATCCGTTCTGGTTTACATTTTTCACAGAACTCGGCTATAAGGTTGTGCTCTCGCCTGAATCTAACAGGAAGATATATGAGCTCGGCATCGAGTCCATACCTAGTGAGTCTGAATGCTATCCAGCGAAGATTGTTCACGGCCACATAACATGGCTCATAAAGCAGGGCGTGAAGTACATCTTCTACCCTTGTATACCTTATGAGCGTAAGGAACTTCAGGGCACTAATAATCACTATAACTGCCCTATCGTTACTTCTTACGCTGAAAATATCAAGAATAATGTAGAAGAACTCAAGCAGGAGGCCGTTGATTTCGAGAATCCTTTCTTCTCCTTCGAAAACGAGAAGATCCTCTCTAAGAGACTTGTAGAGGTATTCAAAAACAGAATCCCTGAGAAGGATATCAAGAAGGCTGCGCTTCATGCATGGCAGGAGCTCTTAAGAGCTAAGCACGACATAGAACAAAAAGGTGAAGAGACGCTTCGCTACATGAAGGAAACTGGCAGACGCGGTATAGTTCTAGCTGGTCGTCCATATCATGTGGACCCTGAGATCAACCACGGTATACCTGAGCTCATCAACTCATACGGTATAGCTGTACTCACAGAAGACAGCATCTCTCATCTTGGCAATGTAGAGCGTCCTCTCATAGTCATGGATCAGTGGATGTACCACTCAAGACTCTATGCGGCAGCAAGCTTCGTTAAGACTCAGGAAAACTTAGACCTCATACAGCTCAATTCCTTCGGTTGTGGTCTTGACGCTGTAACAACTGACGCTGTCAACGATATCCTCTCAAGCGCCGGCAAGATATATACAGTCCTTAAGATAGACGAGGTTAATAACCTTGGCGCAGCAAGGATCCGTATCAGATCTCTCATATCTGCCCTAAGAGTAAGAGAGAAGAACAACTATGTAAGAAAAGTAGAAAGCAGCGCATACAAGCGTGTTGAATACACCAAAGCGATGAACGACGCAGGTTATACCATACTCTGTCCTCAGATGTCGCCTATACACTTTGACATACTTCAGCCAGCCCTTCGCTCATGCGGCTACAATATCGTCGTTCTCAACAACGACGGCAGAACTGCTGTAGATGTAGGTCTTAAGTATGTAAACAACGACGCATGCTACCCTTCACTCATGGTAGTAGGTCAGATTATGAGCGCCATAACTTCAGGCGAATACGATCTTACCAAAACAGCTGTCATGATAACACAAACCGGTGGTGGCTGTCGTGCTTCTAACTACATAGGCTTCATACGTCGTGCACTTATAAAGTGCGGGCATCCAGAAATCCCTGTCATATCTATATCTGCACAGGGACTCGAGGTGAATGAGGGACTTAAGTACAACTTAACCATGCTCAAGAAGATCGGTATGGCTATCGTCTACGGCGATGTATTCATGAATGTTGTGTACAGAACACGTCCTTATGAAGTTAACAAGGGAGAGATCAACGCTCTTCACGATAAGTGGAAGAAGGTAGCTATAGAGCAGGTATCTAAGCCTAAGGTAAACATGAAGGAATTCAACTCTAACCTCAAGGCTATCATAAGAGAATTCGACGAGATCCCACTCCTTGACATCAAGAAGCCAAGGGTAGGTATCGTAGGAGAGATCCTTGTTAAGTTCTTACCTTCAGCTAATAACTATATCGTAGACCTTCTCGAATCAGAAGGCGCTGAAGCTGTAGTACCGGATCTTATCGGATTCATGCTCTACTCAGCAGAAAACAGCAACTTCAAGCACGAAAACCTCGGAACATCTGGCATGTCTGCTTTCAAGTCAAACATGCTCATAACGATCATAGAGAACTTCAGGAAGACCGCAGTGACAGAACTTAAGAAGTCAAAGCGCTTCACAGCGCCTTCTTCTATCAAGGAAACTGCAAAGCTTGCCAAGGAATTCGTCTCACTCGGTAACCAGACCGGTGAAGGTTGGCTCTTAACAGGCGAGATGATAGAATTAATCCACATGGGAGCTTCTAACATCGTATGCTGTCAGCCATTTGCCTGCCTTCCAAACCACATAGTAGGTAAGGGCGTAATAAAAGAACTCCGCCTTGCACACCCTGAAGCTAACATAATCGCGGTCGATTATGATCCGGGCGCCAGCGAAGTTAACCAGTTAAACAGAATCAAACTGATGCTCTCTACAGCACAGAAGAATCTGCAGTAAAGAAGTAAAAAAAGGGCTGTAAAAAACTATCACTAGGACGAAATCTTGCGAATCGTCCTCGTGATAGTTTTTTACAGCCTTTCATATTGGTTTCTTCAATATCCTCTGTTTATCTTCTTCCAGCCTTTGTCAGGATTCTGAGTGTCATAGACATAAAAAAATGACTTAGTATCAGAATCAATATTAGTAAAATAATACCTGCCGTCATATGCTGCTATACTATCTACTACACTATAATCCTTAGGCATATATATGTAATCAACAAGATTACCTTCATAATCAAATACCTTAACTTGACTATCAGGCATCACGCCATTCTCATCTCCACTTGCTATCTGTCTCTCAAGAATATTAATCGCATAAATCCTGTTATCATCATAAAAAGGAACCCCCCAGCCTTCACTTTCAAGGCGTATTGTCTTATCTCCATCAACAAGCATCAATCCATCTTTTTTTATAGCGATATATCTATCATCTGATAGAAATGTCAATTCTCTCACATCATGAACTGTTACAAAACTTTTATCTTCCTGATTATAGATTCTATAATCCCAAAATCCTACCCATCCTTTTTTACTTAAGGTTTCAGGCACATCCACAGCGAATCTTTTCTCATCTTTAACAGATGACATATGTACTACATCATCTTCATCGCATAAGAATACATTTTCACAATAATCTTTTCCACTACCTATGAGACTAACATCGTACTTCATAAGACATGTTCTTTGTGCAGATTTCCAGTCTGAATCCTCTAAAAGAGTAACATCAGAATAGTATCTAATATATATTTTGCCTTCTACAGCACTCATATATATCATCGGATCTATGCCCTGTATATCATCTGTTATATCAAGCACCCTTTTTCTGTTGTTACCGTCAAAATCACAATATCCAAGATAATATCTATTGTTATCTTCACGTTCTACAAAAATCCAATGATCATTATAATATGTCACGCAACTATATTTGGTAGCAGGAAAATAAGCTGGACACTCTTCTTCATTATGGTCACACGCCGGGTCATCACAAGCCGGTCTAAACCCACTCGACTTGTAATCCCACTTGAATATCATTCCGCTATTATATATATACATAGCATCATCTTTCTTTACATATGAAGACCATGATGCTATATCTTTTTTTCGCGGTGTCATATCCATATCCCATGTAGATAAGACTTTTGAATCAGTATTAGGGTTGAGTTTGGCCTTACCATTCTTTTTTGAAAAAACTAAAGCACATACTACAATCAACACTATGAGTGATGCTACTAATCCGATTTTTATACTTATATTCTTAATAAAAGAATTCCCCCCTTGCACATTGTTCAAGCCTCCCTCTACTCCGAAAACAACGGTGTCGAATAATATCTCTCCGCTGTATCAGGAAGTATAGTCACTACTGTTTTTCCAGGACCAAGCTTTTTTGCAAGTTTAAGAGCCGCCGCTACATTCGTTCCACTCGAGATTCCACACATAAGGCCCTCTTCACGTGCTAAGCGCTTGGAAGTCTCTATGGCTTCTGCATCGGTAACTACGTATATATCGTCATATATCTCACGATTTAGGATGTCAGGTATGATACCGTCACCTATACCCATCTGCATATGTGTACCTATGGTTCCACCCGCAAGTATAGCTGCATTCTCCGGTTCAACAGCCCATATAGTAATATGTGGATTATGTTCCTTAAGAACCTCTCCGATGCCAGTAAGTGTACCACCAGTTCCTATGCCGCTGCAGAAGCCGTCTATAGGACCGTCTACATCTGCTAGAATCTCAGGTGCAGTGTAAAGCCTGTGCGCCATAGTGTTGTTCTCGTTAGTAAACTGCTGTGGAACATATACCTTCGGATTCTTCGCCTTCATATTCATGGCCGCCTGAAGACACTCGTCGATACATCTGCCTATATCTCCATGATCGTGTATGAGCTTAACTTCCGCACCATAGTGCCTTATGAGCTTGCGTCTCTCTTCGCTTACAGAATCAGGCATGATTATGATAGTCCTGTAGCCCTTAACAGCGCCTACAAGAGCAAGTCCTATTCCCTGATTGCCACTTGTTGGCTCAACTATGATTGTGTCTTCCTTGATAAGTCCGTCTTTTTCTGCCTGCTCGATCATGTTAAGCGCTGTTCTTATCTTCACGCAGCCTCCTACATTGAGCGGTTCTAACTTAACAAGCACATCAGCGCTGTCACTGTCTGTCATCCTCTGTAGCTTAACAATAGGAGTATGTCCTACAGCCTGTAGTATATTATCGTAGATCATATATATGTCCTTTCAAGTTTGCAATTCACAAGCAACCTTGACAATTGTACCATATAATACGTGAAAATGCAATGAATCAGGCTTACACAAAAAAACTGCCAACAAAAGTCATACGCTTTTGGGCAGTTTTTTAATGATCAAGTCTCGCACCGCGAGACTTGCGCGCCGGATTCGGTCTGCGCAAGCAGACAAATTTCCTTTCCGAATCCGTGCGCATCCTCGCGGAGCGTTTATTTCAGTCGGAGAATGGACCCCGACTGAGTTGAATTTGTTATAACCCCTTCCTACACTTTGCTAAGAGGAAGGGGTCTTCTCCGACTGAGATCAATATCCTCTGTTTATCTTCTTCCAGCCTTTGTCAGGATTCTGGGTGTCGTAGACATAGAAGTAAGACCTAGTTTTAAAATCTATACTGGTCATATAATATCGACCATCAAATGCAGCTATACCATCTGTCAAACTATAATTTTTAGGAAGATATATGCTATCCAAAAGATTTCCATTATAATCATAAGCCCTAACCTCACCATCAGGAATTATACTATTTTTATCTCCACTTTTCAACTGTCTGCCAAAAGAATTGATAGCATATATTCTGTTATTATCAACATAAGAAACTCCCCACCCCTCTTCATCAAGACGTATTATCTTATCTCCATCAACGAGCATAAGTCCATCTGGCTTCTTCGCAACATATCTCCCATCAGATAATAGCATAACATCTCTTGCATTTTTTACAGTTGTAAAACTTAAATCGTCCTGATCATATATTATGCAATCAAGATAAGATTCTCCTTTTTTTCTCGTTTCAGGCACATCCACAGCAAACCTGTTCTCATTTACAGATAAAAGATGTACCACATAATCTTCATTGTCACATGAGAATATCTTTTTAGAATACTCCTTTCCACTGCCTATGAGGCTAACATCATATTTCATAAGACACGTTCTCTCTGCGGATACCCATTCCGAATCCTTTTGAATAGAAACACTGGAATTATAACTAATATATACTTTTCCACCCACGCAATGTATATATATCAAAGGTGCAGCTCCCTGTATATCATCGGATATATCAAGCACTAATTTTCTATTACTACCATCAAAATCGCAATAGCCAAGATAATAACTTTGGTTTCCTGAATTTTGAACAAATATCCAATGATCATTATAATATGTTACACGATCATATTTTGATGTAGAAAAACGAGCCGGACACTCATCAGTCAGATGATCACATGCAGGGTCATCACAAGCCGGCCGGTAATCGGTCGACTTGTAATCCCACTTAAAAATCATTCCATCCTTGAATATATACATAGCATCTTCTTTCTTTATATATGAATCCCAAGACGCTATATCTTTTTCCCGCGGAGTCATATCTATGTCCCATGTAGAAAGAACTCTAGAATCGTTTTTCTTATTATATTGGCTACTTTTTTTGGAGAATACCACAGCACATAATATTGCCAGTACCAAAAGTGTCGATATCAAACCGATTTTTATACTTTCGCTCTTTTTCAACATGTTCACTCCTACATCAATACCTTATATAAAACATACCTTCTACATCCGGTGCATAATCCATACTATTTAATTTGGCTCTATATATCGGCCTTACAGCAATATAATAAGCTCCTAAGTCACACATATAATTGAATTCATAACTTCCAGGATTTACTGTAAAACTTCTTGCAACTACTGTATCATACCTTTCGACACCCCCAGCTTCCAAAGCATAGATAAATCTTACTTTCGCTTCATACATACTCAGTGTATATTGACTAAAATTATACTTAACCCTGGCTCTTACAACTCGGCCTTCTTCACCCACTGTTTCAATACGATTATAAATCGTTACTTTATCAGGATTATACCAATTATTGTAATAACTTGTTACCGTAAAAGATTGCCAATATCCACCTGTGAATTCAGCAGCCTCAACCTTAGTACCCGAAAAACTTACCATTGTTACTGCCGCACATAATATTGCGGCAAATCTCTTTAATGATTTACGCATAAAAAAAATTCCTCCTTGCGTGTTGATAAATTATTGACAATCAAAGGAGAAACTCATATAATAGTATTAGAAGTTAATCCTTCGGCTGTGAGCAAGAGGGTTTACAGTTTTGCGGACGGTGCCCTCTTGCTTCCTGTTCTTATTAGCGCTAACAAATGTAAGTGTAACATACATCAATTATAATGTCAATCATTTTTTGATAAATATCTCAAAAAGAAAAAAAATAGAATTCAAATGCTAATGCAACTTTGAATTCTATTCTTTTCAAGGCTTTTCCCTACTCTGAAAACAACAATATCGAATATCTCCTAAGCCTTCTATCTCTCCGGTTTATACCACTCCTTCATCGCAGGATACAACTTCTTATACTTCTCATAACAGATATCATACTTTTCAACCAATTCACCATCAGGCACATAAGTCTCACATACAGACACCAGCTTATCAACTGCCTCATATACATCCCTATACTCGCCACACGAAACCATCGCAAGGATTGCCGCGCCATATGAAGGTCCTTCCTCAATAGCTGGGATTTCAAGCGTTATTCCCAGTACATTTGTAAGGATTCTACGCCATATATCGCTTCTTGCACCGCCTCCGCAGAGTGTCGCACTCTCAATCGATATGCCAAGTCCTCTGACCTTCTCGATACTATCTCTAAGTCCATAAGCTACGCCCTCAAGAACAGCCTGATACATGTCCTCGCGCTTAGTATCCATCGAAAGCCCCACAAATGCCCCACGAACAAAAGGATCGTTGTGAGGAGAACGCTCACCGCTTAAGTAAGGCATGAAGTAAACACTGTTGCTTCCAAGCCTCTGTATGCAAGCCTGTTCCTTCTCATAATCAGAAGAGCGAAGAATCTCATCCATCCACCACTTGTTGCATGAAGCAGCGCTAAGCATGCAGCCCATGAGGTGATACTTGCCGCTTGCGTGCGCAAAGCTATGTATCGCGCCGTTAGGATCAACAGCATAATTATCAGACGCTATAAAAACAGTGCCCGAGGTTCCAAGGCTTATGTTGCACTTTCCGTGCGCAACAGTTCCTGTACCTATAGCTGCAGCCGCATTGTCCCCTGCGCCCGCGCACACCTTCACATCAGCGCCAAGTCCAAGTCGTAAGGCAACTGCAGGAAGAAGACATCCAACAGTTTCATAACTTTCATACAGCTTCGGAAGCCACTCTTTCTTAACATGACATATAGAGAGCATGCGCTCACTGTAGCACTTATTCTTCACGTCTAGAAGAAGCATACCTGAGGCATCCGAATAATCGGTAGCATGTACGCCGCACAGCCTGTATACCAGGTAATCCTTAGGAAGCATGATCTTACTTATCCTGTCAAAATGTTCCCTCTCATGGTTATACATCCAAAGCAGCTTAGAAGCCGTAAATCCCGTGAAGGAGATATTGCCTGTGAGAGAAGAAAGGACGTCCTTACCAATCTCATAATTAAGATAATCATTCTCCTCATAGGTTCTGTTATCGTTCCAGAGTATCGCTGGTCTTATGACTTCATCTTCTGAATCCAATACAACAAGACCATGCATCTGACCGCCTATTCCTATACCAGCCACCTTAGTCCGGTCAGTCCCATCAAGAAGCTCATCTATCCCCTCATACATGGCGCCAAGCCAGTCTGAAGGCTCCTGCTCGCTGAAACCATCTTGTGGCATATAGAGTGGATAAGCCTTCGAAACAGACTTAAGTATAATGCCCTTATTATCTACTAGTAATATCTTCATCGCTGAAGTTCCAAGATCTATACCTATATAATTCATAATATCTCCTTAATACTTAATAACGAGTTAATCAATTCCGGATCCGGCAAAGCCCCAAGCGCACCCTTTCTATATTTCTCTATGATATCCGTAGTATCACGTACTCCCTGTTGCGCAGTAAAATCAGCAAGAGAATATACATATACACCATCTTCATCCTTATGTACAAACCATATCTGTTCCTTACGGAACATTCTCTTACAGTCCATTAGATTTATGTCATGTACAGTAAATATCATCTGCGCATTAGAATTCAACTCATTATTGAATAAAGCAACTATCGCCCTAGTAAGTTTAAAGTGAATACTACTATCCAACTCATCTACAACCAAAATGCGTCCTTGCTCAAGCGCTTCTATGACATAACCAGCAATTGCAGCGATTTTCTTAGTTCCAGTTGAATCAAAAAGCATACTCGACACATGAACGCCCTTATATGTAGAGACTAGTCTGATTTGATCCATTATACTCTCCGGAAGATCAAGCGCTCTTTCCTCTGGTTTTTCATCGCCTTCCCCAGTTTTCACCTGTATTTTATCCATATCCACATATTCAAAATTATCCATATACAGGTCAGCATTCTTTATGAATTCGACAACCTTCTTCTGCTGCTGATTTTTGTTTTTCATCAGTTCAATAGTATGTTCCATCGGAATATTGTTCATATTGATAACATCAATCTTAGATGCAAAGCCGACTAGAATCTGCTTCATTTCGTTGATACGTTCAAATTTGCTCGTGTCAATCACATAACATAGCAGATTATTCTTCGATACAACCGGAATCATAGCCAGCACATCTTTATCAACACATTCGTAGATTTCGCTAATAGTATCTTTTTTCAACCAACAGATTTCTTTTTCATTACTGTATTGATCCTTTAATATTTCCGAAAAAGACTCATATATATACTCATCTTTCTTCGTATCATACTTGAAGTCGTAAGAAAACTTTCTTCCAAACATCATAAATGTGATGCCCAACTCACATACATTACTCTCTAAAAAAATATTAGACATTAACCTATTATTCTTGTTTAAAAGAACAGCCCTTATCTCCCTAATGCATTTAATAAGGCAGGTTTTTCCTGAATTATTAGGTCCATAGATTACTGCTGTTTTTAGTACATTAAAACTATTTTGCGTATAAACATTGGTACCAAATTTTTTATTACGCATATCTGCGTTCATAGAAAAAACTATCTCATTCTCGAAAGCATAACAGTTTTTCACTCTTATCTCTATAATCATAACTCATTCCTTCAAATCGCCTTATGACTTTGCTCTATCATTATTATACCACATATAATTTTTTGTGCAATATTTTTTCACGAAAATTCAGATGGTATTCGGCAGAACTTCGGAAGTTTTGTCGAAACAGAAAAGGGGCTGTCGCAATAGAGTGTTGTGATGGTGCTCACAAATCAGAAAAATCCGGCTCTTAAAGTCGGATTTTTCTGATTTTAGATATAAATTCTTATTCCTATTTGAATTTGGCGGACTTTAACTAAAGACACCCACTAAATAAGTGTCTCTCTATGAATGCTATTTTGAAAAACCTAAATTTATGAAGCTTTCAGTTC
>Ga0310691_10007366_pt1 | contig 11486 bp, 8 predicted proteins | sample 176DNAGHGlowgp2_FD_203887 | JGI IMG/M metagenome (GOLD analysis project Ga0310691, IMG submission 203887) | Sheep rumen microbial communities from Palmerston North, Manawatu-Wanganui, New Zealand - 1766 DNA GHGlow gp2 (v2) (version 2) | ecosystem: Host-associated > Mammals > Digestive system >... | reverse complement strand
GGAGCCATTCCCATCATCTGCTCCCCAGTGTGCCGCAGCTACATCAACGGAAACACCATCCGCCGCAACGGTCGCCACGACCTCGGAGAAAACTACCAAGTGCTGACAGCCAACGGACCAAAAGCAGGAACCAAGCTCCCTGAGACCGACCACACCATGGACTATGCCTACCAGTCCGAACAGCTGGCAAAAGAGAAGAACGTGCATTTCATCGACCTCACCACCGCCACCAAGCAACTCTACGAAAGCTACGGTGACAGCAAGTGCCACGAGATGCTGTTCGACGGCGAAGGCTCAACCCACTTCAACACCACCGGCGCACTGCTCGTCGCACGTGAATGTGCCCGACTGATGAAAGCACAAGGCATCCTTGCCGACAACATCACCATACCCACCGACCTCAGCGTCTCCCCAGCACAAGCCGACCTCGGCGAAGCCTACAAAGGGCAGACACTGCAAAAAGAACTCACACTGAACGGCTTCGGACTCTCACCAGAAAGCGGCACCATCAACATCACCGCCACCGACGGCATCCTATTATCCCTCAACAAGACCGACTGGCAGTCCTCCCTCACCGTCAGCTATTCAGCCTCCACCCTCGTCAAGACCTTCTACGCCAGCGTCACACTGGAGAACGTGGGCGAAACCACAGGCACCATCCTCGTGCAGCAAGGCGACAAGCAAATCGAAGTGCCCGTGCAAGCAAAAGCCGTCATACTGGAAGGCGGAGCCGAAGTGAACGTCTATTGGCGCTTGGAATCAGACGACAGCTACACCCTCACCGGCCCAGCCACCGTCCAGCCCGAATCCTGGCAAGGCATGTACGTGCAACGCTACTCCGCACCCAACAGCAAGACCGTCTGGCCCGAAGAGACAGGCTACGACGCATCGCGCAAGATGCAGCGCAACCTCCTCATCGGAGATGCCTGGCCCGACGGAGAAATCGACGACAACCCCGACCGCTACATACAGTTCGGCATACAGCCCAACGTAGGCAACGACCTGAAGATAAGCAACATCAGCCTCTACGCCTGTGGAGCCGGAGGCAACGGCATGTGCGCCCACATCTACTACTCCACCGACAACTTCGAAACCCGCACCACCATCAGCGAGCACAAGTCCTTCGTCGCCAACAACCCAGTCTTCATACAGACACAACCCGTACTCACCGTGAAAGACGGCGAAACACTCCTTCTGCGCATCTACCCTTGGTACAACGGCAGCGCAACAGGCAAGACCCTCTGCATCAGCGACATCACCATCAGCGGCATGGCATTCGATTCCACCTCAGCCAGCATCTCCACCCTCAACACCGACAACGCCTCCACCACCATCTACACCCCCGACGGTCGCCCAACCACAACCCTCCACCGAGGCATCAATATCGTCCGTCAGTCCTCCACCGACACCACCATCACAAAGAAAATCCTCAGATAAGCGCCAAGAAGAACATACAGGCGCATTCCTTTGCTTATATAGAACCATCAATTCAGCGAAAGCCAATCATTCATTCGATTCTACTAAATCAACCTTTCGATTCAACTAAATCAACCTTTCGATTCAACTAAATAACCGAGCCTTCGTTGTTGTTCAAGCGAGCCCTCGTTATCGCAACACCGAAGGCTCGCTGCTTCAACAACGAGCCCTCGCACAACTAGTTGAATCAAAGCTTCGCTTCAGTTAATCCCTACACGCGCTGCCGACAATCCCCCTAAATCGCTTCACAAAAAGCATTCCCTTGTCCCATAGTCCTTATGTCCCCTATTTCTTCTTCGTGTTCATTTGTGATAATTCGTTGATTCTTTTTTGTTGTTATTGAAAATTATCACTATTTTTGCCGTGTGAATTCAAAAATCATGTCGAACCTACTAAAATTTCATTTCTATAAGAAACAGATAGTAAACACTTATTAGAAACGCAAAGCAGAGTTTTTCCCTGCTCAAAGAGACAAATAACTACAATTATTCACTCGGCGTTTCTGCTCAACATCTAACATAAATACTTGGACTTTAAGTCCTTGTTCTCTCCTTGAAAAATCCGCCAAGATTTAGCATGAGAACAAGCGATGAAGGTTCACGTCCATTGGGCGTGAATTGTTCGTGCTTTTCTATGCGAAGGCTACTTGGCGGTGCCCTCAAGGAGGAAAGGTTTCAGAGCAGTTCCGCCTTTTTTATTTAAACAAACATGAAACAATTTTATCTCAAATGCCTATTCTTTGGAATACTTTCTTTTATTGGCATCAAAGCTGTAGCATACAACTATGAAATAGATGATATTTATTATAATCTCAATGAATCAAATCAAACGGCAACCGTAACGTATTATTCTAGTTCTGGACAAGGTTCCTATGCTCATTATTATAGTGATTACAAAGATGAAGTAATAATACCAGAATCTTTTTACTATGATGGAATAGAGTATCGTGTAACATGCATCGGACAGCATGCATTCCAAAATTGTAGTGAATTGAAAAACATTGTAATTCCCAATAGTGTGACAAATATTGAAGGTAATGCATTCCAGGACTGTATAGGCTTAACCACTATTACTATTCCCAATAGTGTGACAAATATTGATGGTAATGTTTTTTATGGTTGCAGAAATTTGACTTCCTTAATTATAGGTAACAATGTGGCCAGTATCGGCTATTATGCGTTTTCTGGTTGTAGCAGCTTGAAATCTATAGTTATTCCTAACAGAGTTACATTTATAGGTGGCTATGCATTCTCTGGCTGTAGTAGCTTGGAATCTATTGTTATGTCAAACAGACTTACATCAATTTATGATTATACTTTTCAAAATTGTATTAGTTTGACATCTTTATCAATTCCAAACAGCGTCACAAGCATAAGAGACTATGCCTTCGTGGGGTGTAAAAAACTTGAATCTATTTATTCTGAGATTACTAATCCTTTTTACATCAATGCAAGTGTTTTTTCTGGTTGTGAAAACGCTATACTTTATGTCCCTTATGGAACTAAACTAACATACATACAAACAGATGGATGGAATGTGTTCAAAGACATCAAAGAGATGGACCCTGCTATAATGAACATATCTTTGCTTCTTTCTTGCAACTCCAAAGGTAGCATAACAATCAACGGAACGACTGTATTCACGAACAAAATAGGCAGTGTTGATATTCTTGAAGACGCGGAGAACACCATTGTCTTTACACCGAAGGAAAACTGCAAATTGGAACAAGTCTGTTTTAATGGGTTCGACATCACGACTTCGGTGGAGAATAACACGCTGAAGGCTGTTATCCCTGCGAAATCTCAAATGGTCGTAATGTTCAGTAAGCAAGGTGACATGAATAACGATGGCAGGCTCGACATTTCGGATGTGGTTTCGCTTGTCAATTTGATTTTGGGGCAATAGGTATTATCAGACATGATAGATAATAGAAGGCCGTGTCAAAAGTAACAGACACGACCTCTTTTTGATTTTTTCACACTATTGTTGTTAAACTTTCCTTTCGGCGGGGGGTCTTAAAGACATAGACCTAAACCAAAAAATTTTAACTTAAACCAAAGAACAAGATGATAAAGAAAATGATGATGATGGCTTGTGCCATCCTGATGACTGTGGCTGCTAATGCCCAGAGTTTTGAGACTAAGAATGAAGTGGAAACTGTGCCGTTCGTGCAAACGCTCATCGATGTACCTGCACATGTGTATTTTGTAGTAGGCGACCGATTTGGGTTCAGCGTGGAAGCTGGCGACGAGGTACTGGGCAACCTCATTCAGTGCAGCGTGAAGGACGGCGTGCTGACATTCAAGTTCGACAGAAACATGGAAGAAGATGCCATCTATTATGATGCCAATGCGAGTGAATTCGATTCGGAGGAAGCGGACGATGTGGAATATGTCATCACTATCACGGCTCCCATCGTCCCTGAAATCATCACGTCGAGCAACTACGAACAGGAGCTGATGTAAACGCTTCGCTACGCATGAAAATGAAGAATGAAGAATGGTCGCTACGCTCCGAATGAAGAATGTATTTTACACTGCTTATTGGATGAGTAACTTTAATTCTTCATTCTTCATTTTTCATTCTTCATTATATTATTCTTCATTCTTCATTAAAAAACTTCACAAGAATTCGGAACACCTTGCCTGGGTTGAGTTTCCATTGTTGCATGGCTGATTCAGCTTTCTCGGGCTGAACGACAGCTGAGATGAGACGGTCAACAGGACAGGTGCCTCGTTCCAGATAGTGGATGACAGCACGGAAATCCTGTGGCATGGCATTGCGCGAACCACGGATGTCGAGTTCCTTCTGCACAAAATACTTGGTTTGGAACGATACTTCTGCCTTGGCATATCCGATGCACACGACGCGTCCCGTGAAACTCACCTCATCGACTGCCATCTGGTAAGTCTCCACGCTTCCCACTGCTTCAATCACTACGTCGGGACCGAAACCGCTGGTCATTTCAAGGAGTCGCTGGTGGACATTCTCAGTCTTTGTGTTGATGGTGTAGGAAGCCCCCATCTGCTTGGCAAGTGCCAACTTCTCGTCGTCGATGTCGGCTGCCACGACGGTAGCACCACGGAGGGAAGAACGAACGATGGCACCCATGCCAACCATGCCACAACCTATGACGAGAACTACATCAATGTCAGTCACTTGGGCACGACTCACGGCATGGAATCCCACCGACATGGGTTCTATAAGCGCACAAGTGCGAGTGTCAAGCAAACCGGCTGGAATCACCTTTTCCCACGGCATCACAATGTATTCCTTCATCGCTCCGTCGCGCTGCACACCGAGTGTCTGATTGTCCTTGCAGGCATTCACGCGTCCGTTTCGGCACGAAGCACATTTGCCACAATTCGTGTAAGGATTCACCGTCACGACCATGCCAGGCTTGAGTCCTTCGGGCACGTCATTACCCACAGCCTCAATCACTCCGCCCACTTCGTGCCCAGGGATGACGGGCATCTTTGCCATCGTGTTTCGTCCACAATATGTGTTGAGGTCGCTTCCGCAGAAACCAACATATTCCATACGAATCAATATCTCGCCATCACCACACTGAGGCTTATCGACTTCAATCAGTTCCATCTGTTGAAGTCCTGAAATCTGTACTGCTTTCATCAAAGATTATTAATTATCAAGGATTTAAAAGGATTCTTTTTTAAGTTAAAAATTAAAAGTTAATAGTTATAATTGGCTATCCAAATGGTCTTTTAACTTACTTTAAACACTAAAAGGATTACTCTGACATATTTTTAATATAAGGTAAATCGGGAAGATGCTGGAAACCATAGAAACGCTGTGCGTTCCGTCCCAAGAAAAGCGATTTTTCTTCCTTTGTTAGTTCCGTGGATTTCGATACAAAGTCGTAGGACATGCGGTAAGTGATGGCGGTGATGGTGCGAGGATAATCACTGCCCCACATCAGTCGCTCCATGCCTACGAGTTCTGCTGCTCGGCGAATGCTGCGGATGGCAGAGGGGAAAGGATAAAACTCAGAGTTGTAGAGCCAAGTGATACCACCCGACTCCACCATCACCCGTTCACCCTTGAGTGCCAAGCGCACCTGACTTTCGAAAGAATCGGTGGTAGGCATACCGAAATGACCTATTGCCACCTTCAGCAGTGGACATTCCTCTATCACCTCACCCATTTCTGCAATTTGCCGTTCATCGTTTGCCAAGCACATCGAAAGAATCATCCCTTGGCTTTCCATGAATTTGAACATATCCATCATGCCGAGCAAGGATTCTTTCAGTCGATGTCCAGGAATGGCAATGCCACGAAAGCCATCGGCATGAGCCTGCTTTGCTTCTTCCAGTGTGAATGCCATCGCCATGCAGAAGAAACGGTCGGGATAGCGACGCTGCACCTCCTTGAGATACTCGTTCTGGTTGCCGTCAATCACTTCCTGCACCACCACGGCTGCACCCACTTGTGCGTAATTCATGTTGGAGAGGAACACTTCGGCTGAATTCACACCGTCAATCATGAAAGGCGGCAACATCTGCACTTCCACGTCCATGAAGATGCTCCGTCCGTTCTTCAGCGAACGAATCACCTTTCCGTCCACCATCGTGTCCTGTTTCAGCCAAAGGTGGCTATGCGCATCTATCAATACTCCATTCTTCATCATTCCTTCTTTTTACGAATTCTTCCAGGTCACCCTTTGCTGGTCGCCAATGATGGCTTTCACTTCCTCCACCAACTGCCAATCGGGTTCCTCGTTTGCCCACTGCAGGTTGCGCTTCACGTTGTCGGGATTAGCCGACGAGAAGAGTGTTCCCGCAATGCGAGGGTTGCTCACAGCATATTGCACAGCAAGACGTTCTATCGGATAGCCCTTCGCCTCGCAATGCTGAGCTGCTTTAGCACAAGCTTCCACGAGTGCTTTTGGAGCAGGATGCCAATCGGGTACACCACGACGTGAGAGCAGCCCCATGCTGAGTGGCGAAGCGTTGATGACACCCACGCCATGCTGTTCGAAGTAGTCGAGGTAGTCTGTCAAAGCATCGTCATTCAGGCAGAAGTGGCAGAAGTTGAGAACACTTTCCACTGTACCCGCCTCGCTGTGGTCAATCACCCACTTCAGGTTTTCCAACTGCAAGTCGGTGATGCCAACGTGTCCCACTACCCCTTTTTTCCGAAGCTCTACGAGTGCTGGAAGTGTTTCATCCACCACCTTCTGCAATCCACCTGGCAGAGCAGCCTGAAACTCAATGTCGTGAACATTGATGAGGTCGATGTAGTCCACGCCCAAGCGCTCCATACTCTCATACACACTCTCCGTGGCGCGTTTTCCCGAATAGTCCCATGTGTTCACACCATCCTTTCCGTAGCGTCCCACCTTCGTACTCAGGAAATACTTGTCGCGAGGGATATGCTTCAAAGCCTTCCCCAGCACCGTCTCTGCCTTGTAGTGTCCGTAGTAAGGGCTGACATCGATGAAGTTGATACCGCCATCAATGGCAACTTCCACGGCACGGATGCTTTCCGTTTCTTTTGTTTCGTGGAACACACTCCCCAACGAGGATGCCCCAAAGCTCAGACTTGAAATCTTCAAGCCCGTCTTTCCAAGTTCTGTATATCGCATTTGCTATATTTCGTTCTTCATTATTATTTCATGGTTTCTCTGTATTCCTGCGGTGTTTTTCCTGTTGTCTTCTTGAACAGGCGCGTGAAATAGGAATAGTCGAGGATGCCCAAGGCGGCAGCCACTTCCTTCACCAGCATGTCCTCCGTGATGAGGAGCAACTGCGCACGTTCCACCTTCTTCTTGTTGATGTATTGCAGAGGCGAAATGCCAAAATGCTTCTTGAAGAGGCGAATTAGATAAGTTTTCGTCACGAACGCCATGTCAGACAGTTCCGTCAGGTCGATGTCGGTGCAGATGTGCTCGTTGATGTACGTCAGCACCTTCACCATGCGCTTGTCTGTGGTCCACATCTTCGGCGAAGCGTTCTTCATGAAGCGCGAGAAGATATAGAGGATGATGCCTCGCAACTCCATCTTCTGGTAGAGCGGCAGTTCGTGATAGCGGTGTACGAAGGAAGAGAAGGTGGATTGATTGTCGTAGGACAGAGGATTGCTTTCAGGCAACTGTGCTTCGGGCAGAGCCTGGCACATCAATTCAAACAGCCGTTCACAACCCTCACAGTTCTTCACCTCCGTCGGGAAGTCGTAGTAGTCGAAAACATTCCATTCCGCTTTGAATCCCTCATACACGTGCAGGTAGTAGTGCGTGAAGGGTCCGTGGCACTCACAGTTGTGCAGCGTGTAGGCAGGGATGATGTAGAGATTGCCAGGCGTGAGTTCGCACACTTTGTCGCTGAAATGTATCCGTGCCCCACCCTCTTTCACATAGTAGATGCGAGTGAAAGGAGAGCACACGTCCTTCCAGTTCCAATCTCCCTGATGCCGTGCCAGTCCTACGTTCAGCACCAGCAGATTCAATGATTCAATGGGTATTTGCATAGGAATAAATTTTTAAGGCAATGGCAAAGATAGTCATTTTGTTGCAACCGCCAAGTGGAAAGTGCAACTTTGTCCTAATAATAGATTTTATTTTTCAATAGACAACAAAAAACACGGATGGAACAGAGTAACTCAGAAAAAACATCTGCGTCAATCTGTTCCATCCGTAGCTTGAAGAAGTTAAAAGTTAAAAAATTAACGTGGAGCGTGAAGCGTGAAGCGTGGAGCGTGGAGCGTGAAGCGTGGAGCGTGAAGCGTGGAGCGTGGAGCGTGGAGCGTGGAGCGTGGAGCGTGAAGCGTGAAGCGTGAAGCGATTGAGCCGGATGGCATTTTTAATTTTTAACTTTTAATCTTTAACTTATTAGAATCGAGGTCTGACACCTCCTGGTCGGCCGCCACCAGGACGACCACCTCCACGATTGCCACGTTCGCTTGCGGTACGTCCCCACATGTCGCGTTCGTTCGAAGTGCCGTTAGCGTTCTTGCCACCGAAGATGTTAAGCTTGTAGATGACGCGAAGCATACCGTAGGAGTAGATGGCGTTGTAGCGAGTATCGCTGCTCATCATGGCATTGATGGTGCGGCTGATGTTGCTGCGCTGACCAAGGATATCGTTCCATTCGAGTGACAGCGTGAGAGCTCTGCCACGGAGGAAGGACTGCGATGCCTGAACATTCCAAATCAGTTCGTTCGTGTTCATCTTGGCATTGGCAAAACCACGGCGTGAGTTCATGGCAATGTCGGTGTTGAACGTAGTGCCCCAAGGCGCATTGATGTTGATTTCCGTTCCGTAGGAGAACGTGAATGTGTTCTTGAGACTGTTCAATATCACATTGTTGTTCGAGTGGTTGAAGTTGATGTTTCCATTGAGTGAAACCTCAAACCAATCGTTGCGATAACCCAGTTCCAGACGCTCGCCGAGGTTCAACGTCTTGGTTGTTGACTTGTCCTCCTTGTACTGCTTAGGGTCGAGATAGCTGACATTGTTGGAGTAGTTCACGTTGCTCATCGAACCGATTGTCCAAGCCTTGTTAGCGTCGAGCGCCGTGTTGAAGCCAAAGCCACCACCAGCGTTCCAGTTGCCATTGATGTTCTCCGACATGGTGGTGCGCACACCCGTTGCTGTATCGTAGTAAACACGCTGTGCAATCTGGTTCTGCGTGAACGAGAAGTTCACGTTGGTGAAGATGCTGCGCTGGTGTTCTGCATTGAAAGTGTTGTAGAAGAGCATGAAGTTCTGGTTGAACGATGGCTTCAGCCTTGGGTTACCCTTCGTGATGTTGAGCGGGTTGGAGTCGTCCTCAATGTCGAGCAAGCTGGTCATGCTTGGCTGTGAACTACGAGCACGATAACGGAACTGCAGGTTGGTGGTTTCGTTGAAGCGATAGCGGAAGTTGAGGTTTGGCGCGAAGTTGAACACATTGCGCTTGATGTCGTTGTATTCCTGTCCCAGATAGTGGTAATCCATCTCAGAATGCTGAGGCAGGAAGTCGAGACCGAAGTTGAAGTTGTAGTTGTCGCGAACCCGACGGAATGTCAGCGAAATGGTGTGGTCGAGGTTCTTGTATTCCGAGAACTGGCTCAGGCGGTCGCTATAAGTCTGCGTATATCCACGGCTGAGCATGTCATCCACTGCACCAGCAATGTCGTAGCGATTCGTGCGGAGTGCATCCACGAGCGCATTGTAGCTATCAATGTTCGACAAGTAGTCGTAAGCCTGACGGTCGCTCTTGTTATAGCTGTAGTTAAAGCGATAGCTGAACTGCAAGTAGGTGCGGTCGGCAATCGGCTCGCTATACGTGGTCTGCACGGAGAAGTTGCGTGTTCTGCCAGGTGTGGTGTTGTAGCGGTTGTTGATGTCGTTAGGTCTTGTTCCAGGACGATAATAGACGCTGGCAGCAGAGAGCGACTTGCTCTCCGAGTTGGTGAGTCCGCCCGTCAATCGCAAGGTGATGTTGCGTCCTGTGCTATTGAGCTTGCGGTTGATTTGCAGTTCGCCGTTTCCACCCACACTGTTGGAGTAACTTTGGTTACGACTATCATTCGTGTTCACAATCTTCGATATGAGCGTATCCACGTATGCGTCGCCCGTATTGTACATGCCACTGATGAAGTCGTTTTCAGCAGCAGTAAGCGTAGCATCGCTGTAGTCGTTAGGATCCACGTCGTAGGTACGCGAAGAGCTGAAGCCACTGCCACGGTTGCGAGAGTAGTTGAAGTTTGGACGGAAGATGATGTTCCACATCGAGTCGGGCTTCCACTCGAAACGGAAACCAGAGCTCAAGCTGGCATTGCTCGTGTAGTTCTGACTGGAGCTGTTGGAGAATGCACCCGATGGTGAAACGAAGTTCTGCGTGGTCGATTGGCTCCAAGCGTCGCTACCATCGTAACGATGCCACACGTAACCACCGGCTTCGAGTTTCTCGCCAATCTCGGAAGCGAAGTTGAAACCGAGTTCCTTGCTCGCCAGCAGACCGTTGCCACCGCGTCCCCAGCCGAAACCACGTCCGCCACCGCCACCGAAGCCACGGTCGCCCACGTTGTTCGCACTCGACACGAGGGAGTACTGGTTAGGACCATTGAAGCGGTTCACGTTTGCACGTGCATTGTAGCGGCGTTCCGTTCCCAAGCCACCGCTGATTTGTCCGAACCAACCGTTGTTCATGCCCTTCTTCACGGTGAGGTCGAGCACCGTTTCGTCCTCGCCATCGTCGATGCCCGTGATGCGGCTGAGGTCGCTCTTGCGGTCATACGACTTGATTTTGTCGATGATGTTCGTTGGCAGGTTCTTCAGGGCGATATTCTTGTCGTTGATGAAAAATTCCTTTCCATCCACGAGAATCTTCTTCACCTCCTTACCATTGATTTTGATGGTTCCGTCGTCCTCAATCGTTGCACCAGGAAGCTTCTTCACAAGATCCTCCAGCGCACTGCCTTCGGGCAGACGATAAGCGTCGGCATTATAGACGAGCGAGTCGCCCTTCACCTGCACCTTCGCTGCGTTGGCAGTCACCTGTGCCTCCTTCAGCATGATGGCATCGGTGGTGAGGGTGAAATAGCCCAGGTCCACGTCTTTCTTCTTCTCGTTGTTCAGGTTGAGCGACACCACATGGTTGTGGTAGCCAATGAAGGAAATCTTCAGCAAATACTGTCCCTTCTTCACTCCGTTGATTTTGAAGGCTCCCTTCACGTCGGTGGCAGCACCGGTGACGAGAGATGTGTCTTTCACATTGCACACCTGCACGGTGGCTGACATGATGGGGTCGTTGGAACCTTTCTCCATGACGATACCCGAAAGATTGAACTTGGATTGACCAAAGGCTGTGCTCACCATCAGCAGCGAAATCACAACCATCAACAGTCTTGTCTTCATCTTAGTTTTGTAAATTATAAAAAATTGATATTACCTTTAAAATTCCTTCACGTGGGAAACCGCGAAGAATCGGAAAAGGAGGGATAAGACGACCTAAATGCAATTTCTTTTTACCTGTCCTACTTCAATTGTTCTATAATTAAGGACTCAAGGA
>Ga0310691_10007365_pt1 | contig 11487 bp, 11 predicted proteins | sample 176DNAGHGlowgp2_FD_203887 | JGI IMG/M metagenome (GOLD analysis project Ga0310691, IMG submission 203887) | Sheep rumen microbial communities from Palmerston North, Manawatu-Wanganui, New Zealand - 1766 DNA GHGlow gp2 (v2) (version 2) | ecosystem: Host-associated > Mammals > Digestive system >... | reverse complement strand
TTATAATTGCTATCACCTTTATATATTGGAGGACATTCCCAAGGTGTCATATCATCGTTCCAATTCAATTTTGAAATGGCAACTAAAATAAAATCATTAGCATTTAACTTTTGACATTCTCTCCAAACTTCTTTTCCCTCATCTGAAAAAGTATTTAAAATAATAACAGGACATTTTTTATTACTTGCTTGATTATAAAATATTTCAATTTGCTTATTATCAATTTCAATATTCATAATAGTCTCTCCTTTATTTTGTCTCACATTTTCCACACCATTTACATCCATGCCAAGGATTCCAAATATCATTCATTTTTCACTAAAACATCATAGTATAATTATTCTACTAACATCTTCTTTGTTTTTGATTTCTAATCTAATGACTTTAGATATAGTACCATGTAAGACCAGGTTATACAATAAAAAGAAGATAATTTCTTATCTTCTTTTTAATTGTTATATTTATCCTAATTTATCTCCATTTTCTACTTGTTCATCAGGTTTTATTAATACTACACCTTGCTTACTATATGTTCCTAATACTAAAACTTCTGACATAAAATCTGCAACTTGTCTTGGTGGAAAATTTACTACTCCTAATACTTGTTTACCAATTAACTCTTCACATTTATAAACTTCTGTTATTTGTGCAGAAGATTTTTTTATTCCAATTTCTTTACCGAAATCCACTTTTAATTGATATGCAGGTCTTCTAGCTTTCTCAAAAACTTTAGCTTCTATAATTGTACCAACTCTTATATCTAATTTCATAAAGTCATCAAATGTTGCCATTATATATTCTCCTTCATCTATAGAATACTTTTTCTTTTTATTCAAAAGTTTCTGCAACTTTTGTTAATAAATTTCTTATTTCTAAATGTTGTGGGCAAATCTTTTCACACTTACCACACTTTATACAATCTGATGCTTTTCCATGTCCTTCTTGTGTATGAACATTATAATAATATCCTGCATTCCAATCATTAAATTGGACTTTTGTATTATAGCAAGAGAATAAATCTGGAATTGATATTTTCATAGGGCATCCTTCCACACAATATCTACATGCTGTGCAAGGAATTCCTCCCATATTTCTTAATAATTCTCCAACCTTTAATACAGTTTCCATCTCTTTTTCATTTAATGGAGTAAACTCTTTCATATAGTCTACATTGTCTTTAAGTTGTTCAAAGTTACTCATACCAGATAGTACTTTATACATTCCATCAAAACTTGCAGCAAATCTTATAGCATAACTTGCTGGACTCATATTTGAATCTAAAGCTGAATACATTTCTTTAGCTTCATCAGGAAGATTTACAAGACCTCCGCCTTTAACTGGTTCCATTACTAGGATAGGTTTGTTAAATTTACGACAAACTTCATATACTTTTTTAGATTGAACACTTGGTGATAAGTAATCTGCATAATTAAATTGTATTTGAACTATTTCTACTTCAGGGTGATCTGTTAGTATTTGTTCTAACATGTCTGCTGTATCATGGAAAGAAATTCCTAGATGTTTGATTTTTCCTTCCTCTTTAAGTTTCAAACATTCCTCATAAGCATTTGTCTTTTGAAAATGTTGATAAGTGTTTCTGTCTTGAGCATGCATTAAATAATAGTCAAAATATTCTACTCCACACCATTCCAATTGCTTTTCAAAAAATTCTTTTATTTCTCCTTGTGAATTAAAATATGGCTTAGTTAATTTATTTGTTAATATGTAGCTTTCTCTAGGATATCTTTTAGCTAAACACTCTCTAATAGCAATTTCACTTTTGCCTCCTAAATATCCATGTGCTGTATCAAAATAGTTGAAGCCTTGCTTTATATAATAATCAATCATTTTATTAAACTCTTCATAATCAACTCCTCCATCATCTTTCATTGGAAGTCTCATACAGCCAAATCCTAATTTCTTCTCCATAAAATCCTCCTTATTTATATAATTAATACTATGAATTTTTCATTATTGACATCATTCTTTTTTATTGATTTCAAAACTATTATTCTTTATATCTATTTCAAATATTTCTTTATTCCCATCAGGATCTTCTATTATTACATTTGTTTTGCCAGTTTTCTTAAATTCTGCATTAATCATATAATCATCAAGATTTTGATCTTTTATAATATATACTTTTCCATAGCTTTGGTCTTCTAAATATACATTATAAGTATCATCAAATGAAGCTCCCTTCTCTCCACCATTAACCAAGATTGTAGTATTATATCCATTTTGATTAAGTAGTGTAATTGCAGTAGCACTAAGTATGATAACTATACTAATTATAATTCCTGCAGTTTTAACTTTTTTATTATTAAATATACAAATAGGGTATATTAATAAAGTAATTAAGCAAAATAAAGTACTTAGCAAGTGATGAGGAAAATCATATTGAGTATTGTTCAAGAATTTCATATAATGGGTTCCCAAAAATATCAACATAGGAGTTAGTATTACTAGTCCCCACCATTTGTCTTTTTTCATATAGTATCCTAAAAATCCCATAGGAAGAGTAAACAAAGTCCAAATGAACCAATATCTATAATAGCCAAACAATCCCCAGCCCATACTAGCAAAAGGGACTTGTAATAAATATACTAATGGTTGGCTAATTAGGAAGAATACAAAACATTTTAAAGCAGAATCTCGTGCAGATTTACTATTCATAATAATAATTATTCCAAATAGAATCCAAACCTCAAAGGTTACAGTTATATCAGAAAAAGATGTATTTTGCACTACTGGTAGTATTGCCATAATAGCTGTATATACTCCTGCTAAAATTGCAAATACTATTACCTTTTTCCATGTTAAATCTATTTCACCAAATAATTTCTTTATTATTTTCATGATTTTTGTTTCTCCTATTTTAATTTTCACTTTAATTAGACTGATTATACATAAAAAACAAATATTTGAAAACAATTGAGAGCCACTTAAAAGTAATTTTTATCTTGCATTTTAAGTCAATTTTTAAACTTATAAACCTTAAAAATTGATTACTAATTTATTTAGAGATATAATTCTATTGTAGCAAATGTTGAACATTTTGCCCTTTAAGAATTTTTAGAGGGCAGGTTCGTCCTCTAAGTTCTTTGGGCTACCATAGAAAGATGAGGACAATGCTATGAAGATTACTGTATCGGTTAGTGAAGTGCTCTCTAAAGATGTCAAAGAACGTTGCAATAAAAGTATTCCTAACTCTCGGGTGAGGATTTACAAAGCAACCAAAACTGATCCTACTTATAGTTGGTTAGATCGTGACAAAGCTCCGGCTTTCAAAATAAGTGAGATCACTAACAAGGCGAAGCTCAAATCTATACTGACCAACATTGATTCAGTTAGATCCTTTGGGATGCCGAACTGGAACTCTGAACCTGATTGGTTACACAGAGGAATCAAAAATCCTTTTCCATACCTCAAAGTTGTTTCTTCTTGTTTAGACATCATCTGGCATTACCATCACAATGTTCCTTGGGATTCAGATTATTCCCGCTATGTTCCTAAGTATTTTGCAACTATTGATGACATGCCAAACTGCATTTTTATGCTTGATTAAAGTAATCAAAAATAAGGACGCTGATAGATTCTCTATCGGCGCCCTTGTCAATTTAATCAATAAAGCTAATTTGATCATCTATAATAATCCAACTCTTTTGCTTTGCCTCTGTTATTTTATCTTCTGGTGTGCTTTCTCCAATTAAAAATGGAGAATTTGGATTATGGAGTTTATAGTTTGCTTGTACCAATGTTTTATCAAAATCTTTCTCTAATAATATATAACACAAAAGCTTAACATCATACAATATTTGAATTAATCTAGATTTTATGATATAATAGTTGAACAACATTAATAGCATTAATATGCTTCGACTGATTAGTAGAGGCATATGCCTTCTACTTTCAGTGCAACTATCAATCCTTTCGCACAAATTAGGAGGTAAAAATGATTAAAAGGATTGTTATATTGTTGTTAGCCCTTTGTACAAGTATTGTGGTAAAAAGTCACCAGATCATGAACGTAGACATGGCATTCACCTTGGTTGCCGGAATCGGCTTTCTCATTATGGCAGCATGGACATGTTTCCATTCTTCAATACCGGACGAAGAAAAGTTTCGGGTTTTCATGAAGTTTATTCCAGAGCCACTTGTTGTTTACATGTTTATCGGAGGAACAGCTTATGCCCTCTCGATTGTAAGTGATTTGGATTTCTGGATGATATGCAGATTCGCTGCTATTTTCTATGTTATACTTGGAAACCATACCATAAGATACAAAAAGCAAATATTACCTGATGTAACACGTTACTTTGAATCAAGCATTGATGGATCTTCACGTAAAGAATCTACAACTTTCCAGAAAAATTTTGCGGCTACGCCTGAAGGAATAAAATCATTTGATGAGTTCCTTACAGAAATGAGCAATAGTACTTCAAAAGAAGATGCATCATTTGCAAAATTTCTTAAAGTATTACAGGATAATCCATCCATGAGTGCTGCTGAATTCGAGGAACACCTTAAGGAATTATTCGATTAATAAAAAAACTAAATATCGACAATCCCAAAAGGGGCACCCGCAAGGGTGTCCCTTTTATTTTATTGTTTACTTCAGATAGCTGATTAATTGACTAATTTAACCTTGCTTCAACATTTAATTTATGGCCTTCTTTGTATTATAATATTTAAACATCAATAAGGTGGAGGTGATATCCATGAATGACTTTTTAAATGAATTCGCAAATCTCTTAAAGAAACTGCACGATTTCATTGCACGGAAAAGTAATCACATGGATGATAAGGTTTTACACTTCCTGGTTCTTGGATTTACCGGATTGCTCATATTCGCTTTAACATATCCTATGTTTAAACGATTTGACGAGAAGAATGATTCGAAGGCTATGGCTGTTGTTTACACTATTTCAACCACAGTGATACTGACAATTTCAATGGCATTCGTGCTTGACGTTAGTGAAGAGTTGGTGTTTGTTCCTTTTATTTTTGGCTTCATAATATTTCCGCTTTCATACAAAGTATTCAAGATACTTGATAAAAAAGAACAATCCTTTAGAATGACTAACTACTTCACAACAACAATGATTATCTGCTTTGCTATCGCGATAGAAGTGTGTCAGGGTCGAACCAAGACCGGCAACATGGAAGTTGCAGATGCATTATTCGGGATTGCTGGATATATTGTGTTCTATCTAATAATGTATGGCATAATATCTATATTCAAATTTGTTTTCCGGCATAATAATCACGAAGCATAAAAGACCACAAATGTGGTCTTTTTTGTTACATATTAAACTTTCGTGTCAACTCTTCTTTAATATCTTTATGACACATAATTAAGCTAAAAAGAAAATTAATAACAGATATTGCTATGGATAAATTAATCAATGGACTTGCTTGAATAAAGCCTTTATAAATAAAATAAATAATAGATAAACTAAGCAATACAATGACCAATTGACTAATAGCATTTTGTCTATAATGTTTATGACTAATAATAGTTATTATAAACATCGCTATATTGGAAATAATAATTAGAATTGGAAAGCAAATATTAACTGACCAACCTTTAAATCCAATGCGATAATCTATAAAGTATAGTAGCAAAGCCAACAATATTGATTGAAACATTACATGACCAGCCACTGTCTTATTTTTTGTTACAGAATATCTTACTGTGAAATAAACATATAAAAACCCAAATATGCATAGATGACTCCAATATATGTTAGGAGTCGTTAATCTATTTATAATAAGCAATACAATAGACACTATTGATAAAACTAGCACTACTATTTTAAAAGCTCTATTTATTGTTTTGCTTTTTATCTTTTTTGGATATAGCATTCTTTTCTCCACTTTCTATTGAATCTAAAACTTCATTTGATTCAACATTTACTTTAACATTTTGTGCTTTTAAGAATTTATAAAAATACTTTTCAATACTATTATCATTTAGAACAGAAGTAAAAGTAAAAATTACTTTATCTACATAAGTACAACTTGAACATTTAATCTTTTCAATATGTTCAGGCGCAATAAGCAATAGAAAATAGTCTATATACTTTTGATATTTACCAATAATACCAACTTTTCCAATATTTGAATAAGTGATTGATAAATACTTTTGAATCTCTCTATAGATACTTCTAATAATTATCTTCTTTAAGAAGAATGGTATATGTCCTATAAAGAAGTTCTGTCCTATTTTTACATTACCAGACATAGTCTTTAGAATTTCTTCTTCTGATAATTTCTTTTCAAATTCACTTCTTACAAAGTTTGCGATTTTATCAAAAGAAACACAAGTCTCCATCTCAGCATCCACACTGATATAAGAGAAAAAGTTAGACATAGTTTTAGATTTATAATACTTTTTCAAGTTTACTGGAATGCAAACTTTTATTGGTTTCTTGTTCTTATTCTTTTTCTTTCTATAATACTTTAATACATTAGCATTATATATTGACCATATAAGAACACTTGTTAAATATTGTGTAGTAGATAAATTATATTTAACACATTCTTTTTTTAGATCATCTGAATTAATTAATAAATGATTTACACTTACTTGTCCAAATTTAAGTTCTTTTCCTTTTAAAAGATATGCTCTCTTATTTCCTCTATTGTTTTTTGATTTCTTATCATAATTTGATACATAGCTATCTTCTGTATCGAACTCTATTTTTCTAGCTTTTCTTTCATCCTTGTCTTGAAGTTCTTCATGTTTCATGTCTAAGTAATTGTAGATAATCTCTCTAAAAAAGATTAGTCCACCATTACCATCAGTCAAAGAATGAAAGATTTCAACATTAATCTTTCTCTCAAAATAAGTAACACTAAATAAATAATTATTATTATCAGCTGGATCTATTCTTTTACAAGGATAATATTGTTCTTGGCTTACTATTACTTTTTTAGGATTATTCTCTAAGTAATACCAAAAGAAACCTCTTCTAAGTCTTACTTTAAATGCACTATATCTAACTAAGGCTTTTTCAACAGCCTTTTCTAAAGTTTCTTTATCTACATCTTCTTTTAATACTGCAGAATATCTAAAAACAGTGCTATATTTATTACTTTCTTGCAAAGGAAATATCTTAGCGGAATTATCTAATTTTCTCCATGATTCCTTTTTTGATCTTTCTTTCATTATATTTTACTAATTAACTCCATTCTCTTCTTAACCATTTCTCTGGTTATCTTTCCATTTTTCAAGTCATATCCATGCATTGTTTTTTTAGTTTCATTTACAGTAACTTCAATATTCTCTTTCTTTAATTTCTCTGCAAACTCTATTGCTTCATCATGTAAACAATCAAATTCTGCTGTTTCTATATATGTTTTAGGCATAAAAGAAACATCTTTCATTTCACCAGGAGATATATAATTTGGATTATCTTTTAAATATAAATCCCACATCTTTTTATTTAATACTGAGTTCCATATTGGAGTATCTGTAAATTCTTTCATTGATTCAGTCTTCATTCTCTTATCTAGAACTGGATATAATAACATCAAACAATCTGGAATATATATGTTTTGCTCTTTGGCTTTTCTTACTACATCTACTGCTATACAACCACCTGCTGAATCTCCACATACTAATATCTTATTAGTATCTTTTTTATTATTAATAATATCTTTATATGCAGCAAAAGTATCTTCAATAGATGTTGGATATTTGTGTTTATATGCTAATCTATAATCTACATATACTACCTTGCATAAACCATTTGATGCTAACTTTTCACAAAAGTTAAAATGATTTAGAGCTCCTCTATACACAAAACATCCACCATGAACATATAAAAGAATTTTGTCTGTCTTTGTTTCTTTTGGTTCAAAGGTTAATATCTTAATCATTTCACTATCGTATGATTTAATTCTTTTAGTCTTAACATCAACTTTTTTAGTGCCTCTTATTGCCTTTGGAAGCACCCCCATAATTCTATCTGCATTTACAAATACTAGTTCATTAAATGGAAGTTTATATTTTTTATAAAAACCAAATTCTTTACTAATTGGATATTTTTTAGGTTTATGATTTTCTTCATTTACAATCTTCATAGAAAAATCCTCTTTTATTTGCTTATTAGATTATATATCATAACTTTTGATTTTAAAACATATCAATATATATGAGCAAAAAAACTTGTAATAGATTAATATCCATTACAAGTTTTTTATTACAACCATTCGCCATATTTCTTGATGTATAAACTCTTTACTATTGAAGCAATTATACCATAAAGTACTACAAATCCAATTAAATATAAGTAATAGATTGCTGGAAGTATTACAAAGTTAAATCCTTGAGTGAAACTTAATAGTATTGGAACAATTATTGTAAATACTATAGTTAAGAATGTTAGTACTAGTAAAGTCTTACTTGGTTTAGATTTGGTAATATGATTTGTTCTTATATAGAAAATCATTAATGTTTCTGAAACTATACATTCTACAAACCATGCAGTTTGGAAATATGCTTGCATATCTAAAGAATTGTATTTTAATATAAACCAGAATACTATAAATGCTACGATATCAGTAATAGATGAAATAACACCAAATATAACCATGAATCTACCAATAGCTTTTATATCCCATTTTCTTACTTTCTTTATAAAGCTTTCATCCACATTATCATATGGAATTCCTATTTGAGATAACTCAACTATAAAGTCTTGAATTAACATTTGTATTGGTAATAATGGTAAGAATGGCAAAAATATACTTGCAATTAAAATACTAAATACATCACCAAAGTCCTGGCTTAATGCAAGCTTCATATATTTTAAAATATTACCATATACTTTTCTTCCTTCTATTACACCATTGTGGATAACTTCTAAGTTTTGTTCCAGAAGAATAATATCACTAGATTCTTTTGCAATATCTGTGCCACCATCAACGCTTATTCCAACATCTGATGATCTTAGAGCAGGAGCATCATTTACTCCATCACCCATATATCCAACAGAATGCCCATTTTTTCTTAGAGTAGAAACTACTCTTTCTTTTTGCATTGGATTCATTCTTGCAAATATATCTACTTTTTCTACAGCTTCTGCTAATTCATAATCATTTAGTTCTTCTATTTCGCTTCCTGTTAATATCTTACTTGTAATACCCACAGCATTACAAATATTTCTTGTTGCAAAAGCATTATCTCCTGTAAGAATCTTGATTCCTACGCCATATTCTTTTAATTTCTTAATTGTTACTTCTGCAGATGGTTTTGGTGGATCTAAGAATGCAATAAGACCAATTAAAGTAAAGTCAACTTCATCTTCTGCATCAAACACGTCAACACCCTCATATTCAGGCTTAAGTGCTAATGCTATAACTTGCATTCCTTCTTTTGCCATATCTTCTGCATTTTTATTTACTTTAGCAATAATCTCTTCATTTATTGGAACTTCTTCCCCATTTACTAAAGCCATATCACAAACTTTAACAATCTCTTCTAAAGCACCTTTTGCTATGACTCTAAACTTTTCATTATTCTTAACAACTATAGAAGATCTTTTTCGCATATAATCAAAAGGAATCTCATCTATCTTCGTAAAGTCTGATATGTCTACATTATGACTTTTAGCATACTGAATAATTGCTTTGTCTACTATGTTCTTATATCCAGTACTTAAAGAACTATTAACATATGCACATTTAAGTACATAGTCATCATCATTTCCATCAACATTTATATATTTTTGAAGTTCAATATTATTTTTTGTCAAAGTTCCTGTTTTATCAGTACATAGAATATCCATTGATCCTAAGTTTTGAATTGATTTAATACTCTTAACCAATGTATTCTTTTTAGCAAGTGATTTACTTCCTTTAGTCAAGTTAACATTTACTATCATTGGAAGCATACTTGGAGTAATACCAACAGCTACTGATAATGCAAAAAGAATCGCTTCATTAATGTTGTTTCTAATCATTCCATATATGATAAATACTAGTATACAGATGATTACCATACATTTAATAAGAAGTCCTGTTATGTGGTTCATTCCTTTATCAAAAGCAGTTTCATCTTTAACTACTTCTTTTTTCTTATTCATTTTTCCTATAAATGTATCAAGACCTGTTTTAACAACTATACCTTTTCCTTGACCACTTATAACATTACATCCCATTAAGCAAATATTGTTTATATCTATTGGGTCTGTTGAATCACTTTCTATGTGAATGTTTTTCTCAACGGCATCACTTTCTCCTGTGAAAGATGATTGATTTATGAAAAGGTCCTTGCTTTCAAATAAATATAAGTCAGCTGGGATAACACTTCCTGCACTTAATGTAATGATATCGCCACATACTATTTTTTCTTGTCTAACTTCTAGTTGTTTCCCTTCTCTTATAACATCTGTAAAAATTCTTATTTGTTCTTTTAATCTTTCATTAAACTTATATGTTGAATAGTCTTGAGTAAATCTAATAATAACACTTATTAGAGTAATCCCTAGTATTATGAATGCTCCTATCTTATCATCAGTAATAAAATCTATAGCAGCTAATAAGATTAGAATCAAAACAAATTTATCTTTTAGAGCCTCAAAGATAAAGTATAATGGAGTTTTCTTCTTTTTATTATTTACTACATTATCTCCATATTCATCTAATCTCTCTTCTACTTCTTCATTATTTAAACCTTGTTCATTTGTTTTAAATAATGAAAGTATCTCTTCTTTAGTTTTGTTAGAAATTTCTTTATATTCTAATCCGCTATTCATATTATTTATCTCCAATTAATTAACTGCCTATATAATAATTATTAGTAATTAAAATAGCAATATTATTAATGTATTGAATAAAAAACTTAATATAAGATTTAAAATAAAAAAGACTAACATTTTTATATGTTAGTCTCATTTTCTTAAAAACTGTGGCCACCGCCACCACCTGAACTATGGCTACCATGACTAGAATGTCCTGAGCTATGACCTCCGCCTCCTGAGCCATGTCCTCCAAATGAAGAACCCCCATAAGATGAAGCAGGAGGATTATAAACTTTTCTTTCTCCAGTTTTTTCTGCTGCAAAGTTTGATACATTAAAATGAATAATCGATTTGTTAAGAACTTCTTTAGCTGGTGCTACTTTTATTCTTGATTTTCTAAAGATATTAATAAATGTAATCAAAAAGCCAATTACCATTGATACTAATGCTGATGTTATATATTTCATTGGTTGAGGAATATGTTGACCTTCAAATAAATTATTCATTTGCTTAAACGCTTTAGTTGCACATGTTCCATATTCTCTGCTACTTGCATATCTATATACATTATCAGTAATAGTAAGACATTTTTTATCTGTAACAGTTTTTCTAAATTCACCATCAACATGAATATATATTTCCCTGTTTCCCATGTCTATTAAAAATAAACATCCACTATCAGATCCAAACTTTCCATAATAAAAATCATGAGCTGATCTTGATACATTTTTAGTTT
>Ga0310691_10007364_pt1 | contig 11487 bp, 11 predicted proteins | sample 176DNAGHGlowgp2_FD_203887 | JGI IMG/M metagenome (GOLD analysis project Ga0310691, IMG submission 203887) | Sheep rumen microbial communities from Palmerston North, Manawatu-Wanganui, New Zealand - 1766 DNA GHGlow gp2 (v2) (version 2) | ecosystem: Host-associated > Mammals > Digestive system >... | reverse complement strand
TTATGTGTAGCTTCTCATAACTTCTTCAAATGGATCAAGCAGCACCTGCACATCAAGACGTTCTATGGTACGTCCCAAAATGCAGTCTTCACACAGATATGGATTGCCATCTGTGACTACCTGCTGCTTATTATTGCTCTGAAGATGTATCATATCGAACAAAATCTTTACATATTCTCTAATGTCATCGGCCAGGTTCTTTTTGAGAGAACTCCGCTGAATGAACTTTTTGACAAACCAATTATTAATCAAAATCCGGAAGATGACCGCCAACTTTCACTTTGGTGAAATTTAACCGGACAGTAGTGTCTTTAGCTTAGAACTTAGCAAAGTACTGAACTTTATATATTTTGTTTTAGAGAATAGAAAACCGCTTACAACAAAGAATATAGGCACGCAACAATAGAATACAGAGTTGATGGGTTTCCAATAAAAAGGATCCATTCCCATATGTGAGCCGCATACCATTATCAAAAGAAAACCTTTTAAAACATCTATCCAAATAACTCGCGTTTTTTTAGTTTCCATCATCTATATAACAAATCTATATTACCTAACTCTGCTGCTATTTCAGAATAAGAAGATCCTTTTGATCCATAAATCTTAGAAGTTTTTGAAAGACAATACAAATCGACCAAAGCGGCTTTCATCCCTTCTACCGACTCCCTTGTTAAAGGAGCCGAATAACAAATAATCTTATCTCTAAATTTATCCATTAATAAGTGTTTGACCTCTTTGTCATCTGTAGCTAGGTAGAAATTTGAACTAGGACATGATTTGATCTCGTGTGTCATCATATTTTCATAATCTGAAATAGAAGAAAATGCCATGGCGTCTTTATGATCCGTTCTTCTAATATGAACACCTATGGTATTAGAATTAAACTTAGCTATAACTTTATCAATTTCAGATTGCACCTCAGAAACCGGCTTGAAAATTTTCGAGAGAGAATAATGTCTGCTTACTGAGAAGAAAGACTGAATATACACATTTTTCGCTGGCTTAATTATATTCTCGATTCCTATTTTTTCTCTATCGTAATCATAATTAAAGAACTGCTGATAGCCTAAAATATTTCTAAGCAATGTAAAACATTTAAACGTTTTGGGACCATCTGTCCTATATAGTATTTTCTCGACCTCATTCTTACAAAAATACACATTTGGCAAATCTACGGGTTCAAACAAGTCTTCATACTCAAAAGCACAATTTTTTGCTTTATTCCAGTTAATTACTATTTCTCTATCAAGTGCATACCCCACATAAATAGCGGATGATATGAACCTCATTCTGTTACAAAGTCCTGCAATAGGATTAATAACTATTTTCTTCATATTATTATTTATTTTCCTGACATGGGATAAATATTTGACGGAATGCAACCTCTACCATTTGAATCCCATAAAAAAAGCATATAATCATCTGTAAATCTATTTGGGACAAGAGATAATATAGGCCAAAAGTTTGCGAATAATGCGATACATACAATATATCTGCCCCATAGCGGAATTATTTTTTCATTTTTATCATAATCGCAAATAACATAATAAGCCCATGTATGGAACGACCCCTTGAAGATGTCTTCTGTAAACAAGTACTTGTCGCCCATCTTATATTTAACGGCAACCTTCAATGCTGTCCAAAAGGAGAGAATACGATTACAGTATTTCACTCCTACTCCTTTATCATTAAGGATATGTAGATCAACCTCTGCATTTCGTTTTGCGATTTCTTGATACAGATGACGCATTCCAGCATGATTGCCAGAGGTTGACTTAAAGTCGTGACATATTATGTGTATCATTTTATTAAAAGTAAATATTACATTTTAGATGGTCGTCCTAATAAAAAGACTGAAAGAATTCTACTCTTATTGATGATGCTGGCTAATGATAAGCACAGCAATATAATTAGGATTGAAATCAAGAGTGCGAACACAAATTGTTCAGATATGACTGAAAGCATTTGTCCCCCCCCACTTGCGATTGTTCTACCCAATACTTGCCTAATCCTTCGAAGTATCAAGCCCAATGAGAAGAACATGAAATAATTGTAGCGAATATCAATCAATTCATACAACCATGATATTCTTTGCAGATAGCCGTGGAGCATTATCAATACGAAATATACTCCCCCATAATAAAGGATGGAAAATGCGGTTGATTGCATCTTTGTGGTTCGGCTTCTATAAATCTCAAAAGGTAAAGCTATAAGAATAAATTCAAATAGAGACCGAAGGAACCAATAATTATAGAGTTTATCCCTTACGAGATAGAATAATGTTCCCATGGTTATAAAAGGAACAATTAAAGTTGTCGCCTTTTTCCAGATATACTTTGGCCCATCTATTTCTGCGAACTTTGATTTTGAGAAAAGGTATCCAGAGATAAAGAAGAACAAAGGCATGTGAAATGAATATATCATACGCCACAAAAACATTGTCTGCGGAGACTCTTTTTGCTGTACTATATCTGTAAAATTGTCGAACTGCCATGCTAAAACATGACCCATGACGACTAAAAATATTGCAAAGCCCTTTATTGCATCAATATATGGTATATACTTTCTTGTAGTCACAATTTACTGTAATGCTTTCATTAAATAGGAAATATTTACTTCTCGCATAGTTTTGAGCTTTCTGTTAACTTTTGCCCAATCCTGTTGGTCAGAATTGGCATCTATCCCCAAAGATTCACATACAGAATCAAACCTTGCATTTCCTCTTTTTTCATTCTGAAACAGGTGGAAAGGCTTGTTATAGATGATTGAAAACAGGAATCCATGGTAAGAATCTGTTACTATATAATCAGCATCTCTAAATGATCGTAGCCATTGCTCAATACTATGATTACCACTCTTGCGATCTATAGAAAACACAAATGGAGTCAGATTTTTCGAACTGCATAATTTGTCGATGCATTCTTGTTTCTGAGGATTGTAGTCTAATATATAGCAGAAGGCATTGCCTGAAGGTTTAGAAGTTTCTGCATGTTCTATCAAGTTATTATAGACATCTTTATCCAACAGAAGTGTAGGATCCAATGTCTGTATTGCTTCCGGAGAGTCCCAACCATACTGCTTAAACAAACTTAGTGCTGACTTCTCTCTTACACTAACGGCATCAAACTTCTTATATAATTCAGCATAAAGTTTTATTTCATCATCTGTAAGTTCATTTGTATCCTTTCCCAATGAAACAGAGTATGCGACACGCTTAGCCTTGTCAGGCAGATAGGAAAAGAACATTGTAGGAAGGTATTTCTTTGCCATACTTTTGCTCCAGACCTGATCAGAGCCGACCAAGAAGCAATCAAAATCCTTGAATTGTACCAAATCTTCAGTACTATAAATCGGCTCTGTGTGCTTAACATATTTAGTGTGAAATGGCTCTACTGTCGAACACTTCTCTTGATAATCTGCGAAAGGAAACATTCTCTGATACAGATTCCAATTGATTTGCCTTCTTGTAATCTTTAGAATGCAATACTTGATTATCAATATTGCTTTCTCTATTATTGTAGTCTTCTTGTACCAAGCACGAAGGTTCAGATGAGTTACATCATGCCCCAATGCCTCTAATGTATGCATCAAAGCATACCGCTGTAAATTACCTCCATAATTATTATCAAATGGAAGATTTAACAAGGCTATCTTCATGAAATTTCTATTGTCTGAATGATCCTGGCTGTAGGTGTCGCTCCTATGTACACTCTTGGTGCTGCCAGAGGTTTTGTTAATGTTTGAGTTTACTTTTAATCAGCAAAAGCAACTTCTCTTTCATTCCTTTATCCATACCAATAAACCATACGACTATAGCTACAGACAAGATACTTACAGCCGTAAGACCTACAAACTGGAAGATCGTATTTGGGAACAGACTGTTTCTATACGAATACATGATTACCGGAATGATAGAACCTGCAATACTTACATATAAACAAGGCCGGAAAACTTTCATCACATCGCTCCATGTATATCCAACTATCTTGATAATCAATATTGGCTTAATGATGAGGCCAAGTAGAATGTAATCCACTAACATAGTCCAGGCAAGTGATTCTGGAGAGCATCCTAACCGAAAGAGGATATACGTGATTATTATTGCAAGAAATCCTAATGTAGGAGAAATCAAAGCATTCTCGCGTATCTGCCCTTTAGCGTAAAGTGCGGTATAGAAACTTGTGTCAAATACTTGAAAAAGACTTGTTATGATGGCCAGTTGTAGGAAGATAACTGAATATTCTGGCACTTGACCTAACCAAAGTTGCAAGAAAGGTTCTGCAACAAGACAGATAGGCAAAGCCAACAGTAGCATAAGATAATATGAGAACTTTGTGCTGGAAAGCAATAGGGACTTACTTCCTTCAAAGTCGCCCGCGGCATAACGTTTTACGATCTGTGGGTTGGCAGCTGTTCGGAAATTCTGAATGAATTGATTAGCAGCCATATTCACCTGGTTTGCTACAGCACGTGCCGCTACGACACTCGGGTTGAAGAACATATTTATCAGTATGACTGCGCCTTGACTTTTAAGTGCAACAGATGTATTTGCAAATAGGTTCCAACCAGAGTATGAGAGCACTCCCTTCATAATATCTTTATCCCACATCGGCTTGTATTTTGCCTCCTTAAAATTGCGTGTACAATATATTCTATAGAAAATAACAATGCCAATGTTTACTATGCAGAAAAGTGAAGAATAGAGCATCAACTTGTCCCATCCTCCAACATACAGGGCATACACAATTGCAAGTTTCAAAACCACTTCTGCTATACTTACGTAAGCATATATGCCCATCTTCTCATGCGATATTATGCAAGCATTATATGGCACCTGAGTTATCTGAAATACAGCTGCAAGAATACTAAGATGATATGCAAAAACAGCAGCATCCATTCGTTCAGCAGGTATCACAAGCTTATTATATACAAACCATAGTCCTGCTGTTTCAGCAACAAGGACAATGAGCAATGCCAGCAAAAGGTGTGCTGTAAGGACAGACGAGAAAGTACGCTTGAGTTTATCGAAATTGCCAGTACCCATCTCGTATGTCAAGAAACGAGATGAACCTGTACTCAATGCTCCATTGACGAACTGAAGCATACCTACCACACCACCCACGGTTTGGTAGATACCATAGTCCTCCACTCCCAATACTTGCAGGATGACACGAGAGGTGAAGAGACTCACCACCATCGTGAACATCATGCGGAAGTATAGGAAGATGGTGTTCTTAGCTATCGTCTTGTTACTTGATTGCTCGTCCATAATCTGTTTTTATTTACGCTAATATCATAATAGCACAGAGCGAACATTGACATCCAAATGGCAGATGCAAGAATGCTGCTACTAAATGTTCCATGTATTACCTCTGAAAATAACAACAATGCCCAAAATCGGTAAATAGAACTACTTGTAATAGCTGTATATGTTTTTTTTAACAAAAGATATATGATATAGAAGAAGAAAGGAATGCTCCCAACTAGCCCCACACCCATTAAACTCTGGAGCCAGTAATTATGAGGATGAAGGCCAAAACTCCACAACGAAGAAGAATCTGTATCTATCAATAGTGGATAATAACCCCATATAGGATTTTTGTGAAATTGCTCTAATGCTATCTCCCAGAGAATATCTCTATTATTCGTATCTCCTATATAATATGCTAAAGAAGATTTTTCTGCCAATCGTGAACTAAACAATCCTAAGAAGTTGAAGAACATGTCCATATTGTTAATTACTATAACAAATAATACCAATATGGACAGAATGTACATTATTGATTGCTTGATTGTTTTATTTGCGAACAAGTATATAGCCAATGCTGGTAATGCCAGTGAAAGGAGAGCACCTCGTTTACCCATTAACAAAACAAGGACGCATATAACAGCCATACATGTAATGGGGATTACCCTGTGGGGATATATGTCTTTCCGCGATAAGATATAGAGGCACATAACGCCCACGAGCACCAAAGAATATGACAACGTAATTAATGTTACACCACCACCATAAACTACAGCCTCTAACAAAAGAAATGCGAAACCTTCGGTATACAGCAAATACAGGAAAATTGAGACGCAGCATATCGTCAAAATAACCATCAAGTTGTATATTAATTTATCAGCATCTATCATGCGCTTATAAAAAATGAAGCCCACCATGGTATACTGTAAACTCTTTTCAACAAAACCTCTAAATCGAGGAAGATAGAACTCATCTAAAAAAGCCGGATACTCTATATTGGTGTGATAATAGAAAATACTGGCGAATACTATCCATACAAAAAAAGGTGCTATGTTATTCTTGTTGGCTACATAAGCCACTCCATGCCCATTTTTGTATATTAGAATTGCCAACAGACCTAACAGCACGGTTAAGAAAAAACTAGGTTCTTCAAAACCGAGAAATATAGACAAGAATGGTCTAAATATAGACCAGCCCATAATTATGGCTATTATTATACTTATAATTTTATCTTGTTTCATATTTACTAATGCAATTTCGCTTAGTATTATCTTATAAGTTTTATGTACGTTTTTGCTTTATTTGCTACTCGAAATACTAATGAAAATAATTTTGATATTGATTTATCTTTATTAAATTCCATCCAATATGTTAATCTATCATGTCTGCTTGCTTTCCCTAAGTAATCAACAAAGCCTAAATTATACTTTTGTACAGCCAGCCTCCTTCTCTTACAAATTATTGATATAATGCGATCAGTATCTGCTTCAAACTTATAATCAATGCCACTAAGGTAATTGTTTGACTGATAATAATCCACAGTCATCTTTAAGCCTTCACGCAAAGATATATTTGTTTTGAATCCTGGTACAGCATCCTTAAGCTTCGAATTATCAAGAAGCTGACTAATACCTCGCCCACCAAGAATCTCACCACTTCGAGTTGGTAGTTCTTTTGCGTATTCTTCTTTGGACAAGGATACGTAAACTGGTTCAACTTCAAGGATGTCACCAAGCGTATCAATAACTTCTCTCCATTTGTAACGCTCATCACCGACAATATGGAAAGCCTGATTGAAAGCCTTAGGATTACCAAGAAGTCCTACTAATCCTATAGCAAAATCTTCTACACGCGTTATTGTAGAATAAGCTTCGCCGTCGTCCCATAGGATGATAGGCTTATGGTGAAGTATGCGCTGGATGAGGGTGCCATGATAGCCGTAAGGAGGCGTAATACCATAAGGGATACGTGTATTACCGTATGTTACCGCTGGTCGAACAATTGTATATATAAAGCCATACTGTACTGATAGCTCAATTAGCTTTTTTTCGCACTTGACCTTATTTACACTATAGCTCCATACAGGATTGATCAGCTCTGAATCTTCAGTACATTCATAATCGCCTTTGCCTTTATTATAAACAGCACAAGAAGAGAAAAAGATATATTGATCACATTTGTCCTTGAAAATGCTCACACTATAATCGATGTCCTTCTCCGTATAGCAAAGCACATCTACGATAGCATCAAAATGACGACCTTGCAGTTTATTCTCTATTAAATCTCGGTTGCGATAGTCTGCTATAATGACTTCTACTTCTTCCGGGAGTGTTTGATTCTTTGATTTTCCACGATTAATACAAGTTACATGGATTCCTTGTTTCAACGCTTCATCAACTACGGCGTAACTGATTACGCCTGTTCCCCCAACTATAAGTATTTGAAGATCTTTCTTCATATCAATGTACCCATGTTATATTTTCAGAAACTACCTGTGCGGGATTGCCCGAAGCAAGACAACGTGCAGGAATATTAGTTGTTACAACGCTATTGCCTGCGATTACTGCACCATCGCCAATAGTTACACCCTTCATGATTTGTACATTGGATCCTATCCAAACATAATTACCAATGCTAACAGGGGCTTTATCTGTATAGCCTGTCTGAATGATATGATGACCACCATTGTTGTCACGAATACTTACATCTCGTCCGATATAAGTATGATGTCCTATTGTTATTTCTTGGGCACATGTTATTTTCAGACCGAGATTAGTACCTCCAGAGCCATATCGTAATGTAGCACCCTTGAAAACCTGAATCTCCGAATTCGGCTTGAAGTAATTAGGTCCATCGAAAATTAGAGTAGAATTAGCCCCCATATAAAGCGCGGTTTCTGCTTTGGACTTTTTGTTCCATTTTGTGCCGAATTCTACAGTTCCCCTATTGCAACTTAGTTTTGCAGAAGGATGAATGTCTAAGGCACAATGCGAATATACTCGCAAATAATTGCCACTTATAACATGCTTTATGCCATTATAATAGATAGAGCGCGCCATAATCATTGGATGCTGTATCTGCCTTGCTATTTTCTTCAGAACCTTCTTAAAGGTATTTAACTTGCTTTTACCTTGATTCTTTTCTGGGGGGAAATACTTATTAGCCACATGATCAAAACGCATAGTGTCCATATCTCGGAACATTGCTTCTCGATCAAGTCCAGATGGAGGAGTACAACAATTTCCCATAATGACAGAGAAATTACCCTTAAAAGCTGCATCTGCTTTAAACTCTTTGACCTCCATCTTTGGCATAATCTTCTCGAAGAACAGCTGTCCCTTGTCGGTATTGACCATAACCATAGATGTGCCGAGATTGCCATCAAGTGTAGGATCTACCTTCTCTATTCCCCAAAAGTCTGCCATTGTGATATCGGCAATACGTGGAAGTCCCTTAAACTTGCAATTATAGCATGAAGGGCGCTCAAAGTAGTTGCCGTGGTAGCCTCTGCGATAGTGATCATCGTGTCCTTCGCCATAATAGACCTTACCATTATCGAAGACTACCTTGCGAGCAAGTGAACGCCATCCGTGGTCTTTGTTTTTTGCCTTGATGTAGGTAATCTTGCCACCATGAACGTCTTCAAGATAGTCGAGATACTTGCGGTATGCCTTTGGCGAGTTAGTTGCACGACAAAGGAAGTCAACTATGATTAGGTTGTCGTAATCCTTGCCGAGGTAGGTACGGAGTGCTGCCATCTGACATGGAGATCCACAAGCAAGAACCTTCTCGCCAGCAATGAGGAGGCGCTTTATCTCCTTATAGAGTCCCTCTGCATTACTCTGGACGTATTTGCTGGAGCGGAGTCGAGAAATATCTTTCTTGTTATTGGATATATAGCTTGATACAGTCCAATCCTCGTTGAATACCGCTCCAGAAACGTATCCGCCACTCTTGTACATTGCATTAGCAAGAGCAGAGAATACGCCACCACTGGTTGAGTCGAAACGTATAGCAATATTCTTGTGGTAGCCACCATAGATACGAGGCTCTCGCTGTCCATGTGACTTTGCTTTATCAAGATTGAGCATAGGGCACACGCGCTCACAAAGACCACAATCAGTACAGAGGTCTTTGTTGACTTCCGGATACCAGAAGCCTTCTTCATCTGTACGGAATGTGATTGCCTTCTTGGCACACACATCGCCACAGGCGTTGCATCCACAGCAATCTTGTTTGTTTTGTATATTAATCATATATTATGCTTGAAGTAAGTTCCTTTGAATCTTTCCGTTTGGTGTTTTAGGAATCGAATCAATCCACTCATAGAGAGTAGGAAGTTTATAGGCTTCGAGCTTGCCAGTGAGCTGTTGTGCTATTTGTTCGAATGTAAGGTCTGAATCTGGAGATTTTACGATGTACGCCTTGACCACTTCACCAAGTACACCATCAGGATCCTTGGCTGCTACGCATGCACAATCTGCTACTCCTTGGATTTTGAGAATCTGCTCATCAACTTCTGTTGGAGCCACCTTTTTGCCGCCTACATTGATGAGTTCCTTGATACGAGCTTTAAGCGTGATGTAACCATCTGCATCAATTGTGCCTGAATCTCCAGTACGGAAATAGCCGTTGTAGAAAATGTCATTAGCATCTATGTTGAGATAGCCGTTGGTGACATGATCTCCCTTTACACAAATCTCACCCTCTTGTCCCTGTGGAAGCATATTGCCATTTTCATCAAACACCTGAATATCTGTATATGGAGAAGCTTTGCCGACTGTTGCAATGTGAGCGTCATCGTCATGGAACTCCATAAATGCAGAACGCGAAGCCTCAGTAAGTCCATAGTGCATTGTAACACGAGTGTTTGGGAGGATGCTGGCAAGATGACGCTTGTCATCAGGCGAGAAATAGGCAGATCCCATTTCGATATACTTAAGCTGGTCCTTGTAGTTACCCAACTGATCGCCAGACATCTTCTGAAGGAATTTCCATGAAGCGGGAACCATTGTGAAACCAGTAACGTGTTCCTCTTCCATAATTCGGAAGAGACGTTTTGTGTTGACAAAAGAACCAAGAAGATGAAGTGTCTGACCATTGGTAAGACAACAACGAACGCGACCAAGACCGAATGAGTGAGAAACAGGAAGAGCGAGAAGTTCTACATCATCAGTAGTGTTACCAATGTATGTATTGATCATACGAGCGGCAGCTGCTTCATTCTTGTAGGTAAGTGGTACGCCTTTAGGAGCGCCCGTTGTGCCGGTCGTGAAGAGAATGTCTGCAATCTGATCTTCTTGTGGGAAGGTTAGTCCTGTTATCTCAGTTACCTCGGGGAGTTGCTTGAATTCTTTGAGAGAAACTTTTTGCAGGTCTGTTTCCATCTTATCGAAGCCAATGACACAGAATGGATTGATAGCGTCTGCAATATATCCGAATCGTGTTGGGTTGGTTTCGGCATCAATTGGAGCAACAGTAAGACCCGCAAGATGCGCTCCGAAATAAGCATAAAGGAACTCTATCTGCTTGCCGGCAGCAAGCATGATGGTGCGACCTTCTGCATAGTCAGGAAGCGATTGTATATAGGCTTTGGCTGCAAGAATGCGAGACGTAAGTTGGCTGTAGGTAGCTGAATCCTTTCCGCTAACTACTGCTAACTTATCAGCATTTACTTGCGTCTGCTGCCATATTTGTTGTTCAACTGTTATCATATACAATAATGTAAAAGCGATTTGAATGAAGGGAGTGTACACAGGGGGGGCTCCCCCTTCATGTTAGATTTACGCCTCCTTCATCTCCTTGACGAGAGAGATAAGGTCGGAAACATCTTCGAGTTCTGCAAGATCATCCTGAGAAAACTTGATGCTATAAGTTTGCTCCAATTCTGCAATAATCTGGAGATGATGAAGCGAATCCCACTCAGGCAAATCGCCAACAGCGGTATCGAGTTCTACTTCTTCAACATCAACTTCAAGAATGCGTGCAATAATTGCGATAATTTCATTTTCCATATTGTAAGTAAGCACTCAACTAGTAAGCAGCCAATTCTGACGTATAGCCCCAAAAGGTTCTTCGACTAGCGAAGCGGCAAAACCGAGCAGCCCTTTCAGGTAAAACACATTAAAATTGACTAAGTTTTTTATTGTTTTTTAAGCTGCCTTACAAACACCAAGTGTCATAGGCAACATATTTTCGTAATCTGTTCGTCCAGCAGCAATGGCTGCAAAGAGGTTCTG
>Ga0310691_10007362_pt1 | contig 11491 bp, 4 predicted proteins | sample 176DNAGHGlowgp2_FD_203887 | JGI IMG/M metagenome (GOLD analysis project Ga0310691, IMG submission 203887) | Sheep rumen microbial communities from Palmerston North, Manawatu-Wanganui, New Zealand - 1766 DNA GHGlow gp2 (v2) (version 2) | ecosystem: Host-associated > Mammals > Digestive system >... | reverse complement strand
ACATCAAATTCAGTACTATTATTTTTTGATATTTCAAGTTTAAGTGTTTTATATACTGCTCTTAATGTTTTTTTACATTTCTCCACTTTATTATGCTGTTTAATATATTTGTTTTCTAAATCTAATTTTTCTTTTAATAATTCTATTTCCTGGCTTTCATTTACCACTATTTTGCTATTTTGCCCTTTGATCTTTACATCTTCCTTTAATTCTTTTAATCTATTATTTATATCCTGTCTGATTTTTTTTCTTTTTTCTAACCAAATAGCTTTTTCTGAGATTTTTTGTTCACTTTCATCAATTATTTTTTCTATAGTTTCTTGTATTTGAACAAATCTATCAAGAACTTCTTTATTTGATACTGCATATCTAGATATCCTTTTTGTTGTTTTCTCATTCTTAGGGTAAGTTTTCTTTTCTTCTTCTTTTTCTTCTTCTTTTTCTTTTTCCTCTTCTTTTATAGCTACCTTCTCTTCATTTATAGCATTTTCCATACGAAGTATTGTATTTTTCCAAAAGTCAATGTTTTTTTCTTTACTATCTCTATTTTCTTGTATATAATCGACCATACTTTCAATTAGTTGTAAATCTGCTAATGCTATTATTCTATCTTTAAATTGTTTGAATCTTTTGATTAAATAAACCTTCATATCAGTACCTAATCCACTGATAATTTTATTAGCTTCTAAACTTTTACCATTTCGTATTAATCTGACAATAATTTCATATTTTTTCTTAGCAATTTTTTGATCTAGCTCTTGGGAATGTATTTGATACTCTTTTATTTTTTCCTCTATTTGTTCAACAAAGTGAATTAACGTTTCTATTGGTAATTCATCTCTAATATTATCTAATGCTGCAGAATACATTTTTACAAATGTAAAGCTCCTTTTTGTTGTTGAATCAATTATTCTTACATCTTTGGTATTTACTCTCAATATCGTACCATTTTGTATATAATTATTCATTTCTATTTCTAATGCTGATATTCCATCTAATAAAATGTCTAGATCTGATTGTCCAAATTGCAAATGGATTTCTCCAGATGTACTATATTTATTATCTGTGTCCATATTTTCATAAAGCTCTCTCAATTGTTGATATCTCTCTTCAAAATTTTTTTTAATGTCATTATCTCCTATTCGATTTAAATTTATTTCTATGTTATCTAACATTTCATCTATTGCATACATATATCAATACTTCCTTTTTATATTTATTATTTTTTTTATCTTATTAATTATTTTTTCAAAAAAACTTTCTTTAAATTCAACTATTGTCATCTCATTGTTTTTGTCCTCATTTTTGACAATATATCTATTTTCAAATAAATTTACATCATACATTTCTTGTTTGACTAATTCATTTCTATTTTCCTCTTCTCGTTGCATATTTATTATTTTTTCCTTTTGTATATCATTTGCTAAATAATCTCTAAATATATTAAAAAGTATTGCTCTTGTTTCTATTAATATATTTTGATCTTTTAATTCTTTATTCCAATCAATTGTAAAATTATAGTTATCATTTTTATTCGCTTTTATTGTTTTTATAAAGTTCTCAGGAATTTTATTCAAATCTTCTATTCTTAAATACTTTAGTATAGTATCTACTTCTGTATATGCATTTGCATAATTACTTTTTTTATTTATATTTTCCATTTATTATTCTCCAACCTTTATTCACAAACTATAATATATAATAATCAAAAAAAAATCAATACTTTACAATTACTTTTACATATAGGACGTATTTAGACATTAATGAATTGTCAAATTTAAGACAAAAAGGGTTCTCCCCATTTTATGCCAAAAATCTCCGGTACCTGTGGCATGGTACCAGTGGCAAAAAACTACATCTCTATATCTACCTCATGTATCTTCCCATCATCAGCTAGCTTTACACATTTATCTTTTATCTCTTCCCCATTGATTTTAAAGCTACTTACTCCACAACATTTTTTATTTGGATTTTTTACTATGATGTTATATAGGGTTCTGCCATATTTGTATTTTATAGTGTATTCTTTCCAATCTCTTGGAATACATGGATTTAAACTTAATATTCCTTTTTCTATTTTTAGTCCTAAAATATGCTCTATTCCAGCTTTGTAAAACCAACTAGATGACCCAGTATACCATGTCCAACCGCCACGACCAGCTAAATTTCCGGCTCCATATACATCTGCAGGAATTACATATGGCTCGACTTTATATTTACTGCTTGATGCCTTATTTCTAGCATGTTCTATTGGATTTATCATTTTATATAATTCTAAAGCTTTGTCTCCATTTTTTAATATACTTTCTGCAATTATTGCCCAAATTGCACTATGTGTGTATTGCCCGCCATTTTCTCTAACCCCTGGCAGATATGCTTTTATATATCCCGGGTTTAAGTTTCCTTCATTAAAAGGTGGATCTAATAATTTGATAATTCCATTTTCTCTATCTACTAAGTGGTTTTCTAAACTTTCCATTGCAATTAATTGTTTATCTTGATTTCCTGCACCTGTAATTATCGCCCAACTTTGTGCAATTGAGTCTATCCTACATTCTTCGTTTTCTATACTTCCTAAAATTTTTCCATCATCCATATATGCTCTTCTAAACCATCTTCCATCCCAGCCTTGATTATTCAGTGCAATTTGTAAATCTGTCAAAATTTTAGAATATTTTTCATATCTATCTAATTCTCCTTTTTGCCTAACATAAGGCAAAAATCTTTGTATTACATGATATAAGAAAAATCCAAGCCACACACTTTCTCCTTTTCCTTTGTTTCCAACTTCTGAAAATCCATCATTCCAGTCTCCTGTGCCAATTTTAGGAAGATTATGCTCTCCAAAATTTAAAGACTTTTCAATTGCTTTAATACAGTGTTCATAAATTGATTCTTTTACATTAGACTCTTGATATATATCATATCTTTCTTCTTCATCATCTTTTAAAATATTTCCTTGTAAATATGATGTTTCTTCTTCTAAAATTGAAATATCACCTGTACAATCAATATATTCTTCTAAAACATAAACCATCCATAACAAATCATCTGAGAATCTTGTTCTTATTCCACGAGAAGTTTCTTCATGCCACCAATGTTCCACATCACCTTCAATAAATTGATGTTTTGAATGTTTTATTATTTGATTTTTTAGCATATCTGGATTTATATATTTTAAGCATAAAGTATCTTGCAATTGGTCTCTAAAGCCATATGCTCCACCTGATTGATAAAACCCTGTTCTTCCAAGTAGTCTACTTGTAATTGTTTGATATAGGCTCCAGCCATTTAGCATTATATTTATAGATTCAATCGGTGTATATACTTGTAATTTTTCTAGCTTTTCTTTCCACATAGTTCTAATAATTTCGTTTTCCTGTTTGCATTTTTGTATTTTGTTATATTTATAAGCACTATTTTTTGCATCTATTAAATTTTGTTCTGCTCCTAGATTTAATACAATTTCTTTTGACCCCATACTTTCTAATTCAACTTCTATTTGAATTGCTATACAATTTTGTCTTCCAAATCCTGTACTATTATTTAGCCTTACTTTACCTAATCCGTCAGGATTTGATATTCCTCCTTTTCCCAAAAAGAATTTTTTATCTCCTGTAAAGCTTTTTATTTTTTCTGAACTACTTACAAAAACCTTACTTTTAAAATCTGGTTCATATAAGTTTTCAGCAATTACTAAATTAGAATTATCATCATAGTTTATTTTTATATATCCATTTGATTTTATTTCATCCTCTCCTAAAACTGGCTTTATATAATACACAATTTTCAATTTTTTTCTTTCAATTGTGTTATTTGTAAGTTTTAAAATATTTATTTTAATAGAGTCATTTTCAGGAACAAAAGTCTCTAATTCTTGTAAAATACCTTGACTTTCATGAATATATTTTGCATAGCCAAAACCGTATATTATATTATAATCATTTTCGTCAGGCATTGGGTTTAAACCTAAAGTCCACTTTTTATTTGTTTTCAAATCTTCCATGTAAATTATTTCTGAAGGAATATCTAAAAATGCTAAATTATGCCAACTGCTTATTCTATTTAACCTACTATTTTTATGCCATGTATATCCACCCATATCTTCTGTAATTAATGTTCCAAACTTTTCATTTGCAATAATATGGCTCCATACTGTAGGTAATCGTGAATTTTTATTTACTTTTATTAAATATTCTTTTCCATCTGGAGAAAATGCTCCATATTCATTAAAATATTTATTCTCTGCACTTTTTAGTACATCAATTTCAGATTTATAGGTTTCTTCTTCAGTATCTTCATCAAAATATTCATCTGGAATATTTTGAATACCTCCAATATATTCTTCTTCTAAATCATGTATTAAATGGTTTAAGTCTCCTTTATGAGTATCTATTGTAAAACAAGATACAAAATTTAATAAATCTACATCTTTTTTTGGCAGTTCATTTTTTAATAGTATAAATATTCCTGCTCTTTGATTTATCATATAAGCTAAATGCTTATCTTCTATTTGAGAGTTTATTTCTTCTAATACATAGTTCTCATAGCTATGATTTTCTTCATCTAAAAACACTAAATCTATTTCGATGTTTTTACTTCTAATAAATTCATACATTTTTAGTACTTGATCAATTACATCTGTATCATTTATATCTCTTATTTTTACCAAAACAATCTTCAAATCTCCAGAAATTCCATATTTCCATAAATCACTTTGAGAAAAACTTGAAATATTAAGTTTTTTAATTTGTCTTGATCTTATTGGATTATCAAAAATCATATACCCTAAAACTTTTTGATACAATTCTATCTCTTTACTTTTTACATCTAAATATCGACTTTCTGCTTCAATATTGGCTTTTGATATATCATATGCTCTTTTGATATTTTCTAAATTCTTATATATTTTTAAATTCTCTAAAGCTTGATTTTGATTTTCATTTACAGAGATTACAAGATTTACGCTTACCTTTTTTCCACCAGGAATTTTAATGGTTTTTCTTAATGCAACCTCTGGTTCTGGCTCTAACCCTAGCTTTTTAGAAAATGGCAAAGATTTTTCTACTGCTATAGGAAGTCCTAGTTCTCCTCTTTGTTTGATTTTATCTTTCCCAATTTCAAATTCATTATCTATTACAGTTTCTGCTTCTGTTGTAAATAATGTTTCCAAATACATTTCTTTTTCATTTTTTCCTCTTTTACGACGTTTTACTTCTAGTATATTATTTTCATTATCATAATTAAAAATCAAAAATAAATTATTAAAAGCAGGATGAGCAATATCTTGTGACTTTGTTGATAATATTGGTTCGAATATTGATGTTACTTCTAATACCTCTTCTCTGTTTCCAATGTTTTCTATCTCTAAACTTCTTATTTCAACCGCTTCTTCAGGATCTAATGTAATTTTTAGTTTTGTTTTTATAAAATCAAGTTTTCCTTCAAAACAAACTTGATCTGGCATAAATAATACTTGTTCATTTTTTTGAGCTACTTCTAAAATTTTTCCTGACTTTATATTTTTTAGATATAAAAATATTCCTTGATTATAATCATCTGTTTCTTTAAATCTATTTACATATATATCATTACATTTACTAAAACCTTGACCATATTCATTTATGGCCATTGTATAATTACCATTAGATATTACATTAGACCTTATTATATTTTCATTATCATTTTTAACAGTTACTACAGAATAATTTTCATAGTCTTGATATTTTAGTTTTTCTGGGTTTTCTTTTTCTTCCTTAGTTACAATAAATTTCTCTGGCATTCTCTCTTGTAGTAATATCTCTGTTGCTTCTACCTCTGGATTTTGTATAAATCTTTTTTGAAAAATATTATCATTTAATAAATTATTTATAGATAGCAAAATTAATGCTTCATGGTGTGCCATATAAGTTTTTACTTGGTTAGAATTGTCATCTTTTTTTAATCTTTGATAAGAAAAGTCTATACTTTCATAAAATCCATATTTATTATACATTCCCAGTTTTTCAAGTTCTTTTAGGTTTTTAATTACTTCTTTTGGCATGTCTGTAATTGCTAAAACACTTGCATAACTTGAAATAACAATTTCATCAGCTAATCCTCTTTTTAAACCAAGCCAAGGAATTCCAAATGCTTTATATTGGTAATTTGAGTGTAAATCTTTTACATTAAAAGCTGATTCTGAAATTCCCCAAGGAGTGCCCAATCTATTTGCATATTCAATTTGGCACATCTCGGCAAACTTACTAGATTCGTCAATTAAGCTTCCTTCAAATCTAGGAATATTTATATTGGGCATTAAATATTCAAATGCTGTTCCAGACCAAGAAATCAATCCTTTTTTATTATTTAAAACAGTTAAAGTTCTACTTAATGCACTCCAGTGTTTTACATCAACATCTCTTTTTATAATTGCAATTAAACTTGCTTGCCTTGCCTCAGATGCAAGCAGGTCATAATAAGAATCAGTAAGTTTTCCGTTCTTGTACATTAAAACCTATAGAAAAAAGCCTATGCTCATTACTATATAGTTTTGAAAAATCTGTATTATCAATTAAATTATTAACTTTTAAAACTAAATCTTGTAATTCATCATTTTTTTGATTTTCCAGAAATGCTTTTAATACATATAAATAACCAACAAAATTTCCACTATCTACTGTGGAAATATATTCAGGAATTAATGGTTCTAAAGTTTTTATATTATACCAATTATATAAATGTCCATTCCATTTTTTTAAGTTCCAAATTGTATCTATTGTTTTACTTAATATACTATTTGTTTCTTCTAAAGAAATAAATTTTAAATCATATCCTGCCATAATTGCCATTATTGATAGCCCTATATTTGTAGATGATGTTCTATCTACATATAGTTTTTTTCTGCCTTCTTGGTAATTATCAGGAATTAAATAATTATTTTGTTCATTAAGATTATCATAAAAATAATTAAATGTTCTTTTGGCAACATCTGTTACATATATAATTTCATCTTTATTTAGTTTGTCTTTTGGTTTTGTTTTCTTTATTTCTTTGCTAATAAAACACATAATTAATGGTGATATAACCCAAGAAATTCCTGCAATTACACCAAAAGTATTTTTCAAAAATAAAATTGTAATAATACCAGCTATAACATTAAATAACATCATTTTATAATAGTTTAAAATATCATCTTTTGAATTCTTTTCTGCTTCTTCTGATGTCATCCATTCAAGTAAGTGCTTTTTAGAAATTATAAGTCTGTATAATGTTTTTGTAATTGCTTTTAAACTAATCCACATTTTAAATGGGAATACTAAAAATGTTATAATTCCTCTACAAATTGCTCCAATATATCCATCTAATTTTGGAGTAAATGTTTTTTGTGTTTGTTCACCTTCTCTTTTAAAAATAATATTATTTAATATTTCTAAAAAATAGGGAAATACAATTGTTAAAAATATAATTGTTAATGGGCAAATTATTGATATATTATATATCTTCCCTATAACAGCAAAATATATAATTGCAAAAGCTTCAGATATTTCAAGCATACTTCTTCTTAAATTATCAAATATTTTAAATTTAGAAAGTAAATTTAATCTTTTATTTTTTAGCCATTTTAATATCTGCCAGTCTCCTCTAATCCATCTTGAAAGTCTATTAATAAAACTTGAAAATTTAGTTGGGTATCCATCCATAATTAAAACATCTGTAGCCAGTCCACATCTTAAATAATTACCTTCTAATAAATCATGGCTTAATACTGTATTTTCCGGAATTTCATTTTTTAAAATTTTTGAATACATTTTTAAATTAAATATTCCTTTTCCTGTAAAAATCCCTTCACCGAAATTATCTTGATAAGTATCTGAAATTGCATTTGCATATGAATCTATTCCACCCATTCCTGCAAATATTTTTGTAAACCAGCTTTTATAAGTTATATCTAAATTTATTCCTACTCTTGGTTGAATTAACCCATATCCTGAAACAATTTTGCCATTTTCAACTTCTGGCTTATTTAAAATATGTGCCATTGTACCAACTAATTCATAAGCAGAATTTAATGTTAAATCTGTATCTGCATCTAATGTTATAATATATTTAATTTTAGGTATTTGTTTTTTTAATTCTGAAATTGTATTTATCTCAAATTTTTCTTGAATTTCATTTTCGCTTAAATTATTTAATAAAAAATCAGTAAAATCAGTAATTGCTCCTCTTTTTCTTTCCCAACCCAAATAGGAATTTTCACTTTCATTCCATTTACGTTTTCTATAAATAAAATGAAATATTGGGAATTTTAAATTTGGATATTTTTTATTTAATCTTTCTGTTTCTTCTATTCCTGCTCGAATAACATCTACATCATAATCTTCTATTTCTTTATCAGATTGCTTGCAATCTCCAAGCAGGCAAAAATAAAGATTTTGAGACTTATTTGCCAAATAATCTATTTCTAGATTTTTAATCATTTGTTTTACTTTTTCTTTAGAATCAACTATTGTAGGGATTATCACAAAAGTTGATTCATTTTCAGGTATTCCATTTTCAAAATTTAATTTAGGGATTATTTTTGGTTTTACTATTTTACTTAAAATATACTGTATAATCTGAATTACAATTTCTGAAATTGGAATTAAAAGTATAAAAAATGTAATACCTTTTATCCACATTTTTTGATTGTTTTGTGGATAGTAATTTGCAAAAACTGCAGATATAATTATTGTAAATAATATAATTGCAGTTATATAAAGTTTAACTTTTTTATTTTCGCTTAATTTTTTTTGTTCTTTGCATTGCAGTTTTTCTAGCAAGATGTTCATATTTTCATTTTGCAAATAATACCCAATATGAGACTTTTTGCTTTTATCATTTTTCTCATATGCATTTGTTGCAAGTTCTAATATTTTTTTTGAAATATACATTTCAGATATTTTTGTTTTTTTAGATATCTCTTTTATGGCGTTTCTATAATTTTCTTTTGTTTTAAAATCCATTTTATCATATACTTTTGCAGGATCAAGTTTTAATATTTCTTCAACTTTATTTATTTTTTCAAATATTTCTAAAAAATTAATTCTTTGTAATTTTTTAATAGATGTAATTGCATTTCCAATAGAAATCTTATTTATTGCAATTTCAAAATGCTCTCTTTTAGTTATTTCTGAAACCGAAGTTCCTGTTCTATCAACCTCTTCTTCTAAAATGTTTAAAAAATTCTCTGTTTTTTTACCATATTTTTTTAGTTTGTAAGACAAGTATTCAACAAATGGATATTTTATATCATACATTTTTATTTTTATATTTTTTGAGCCTTTATAGGTATTAAATTTTCGTTCTTTTTTTGGTTTTCTTTCTACTAGCCTTTCAGTTATAGATTCAACTCTTATTTTTTCATATTGAGAAATATATATATTTTCTGCAATTTGCCTTATATTTTCTATAATTGCAATTTGCATAAATATTCCTATATTCCATATTTCATCCATACTTAAGTTTTTCTTTGTTTGGTATGCTTTTAAGCTTTCCTCTAATACTTCTCTATTTATTTTATTTTCTGTATAATTTACTATTTGTGAAGCAAGCACATAAATTCTTGCAAATCCTTGATATTTGCCTTTTGAAAGCCCTACAAATTTTTTATATTTTTTTAATGTCATTTCTTTTTCAATAGATTTTACAACTTCTTCTATTGCATAAAAATTATCTAATAGCCATTCTCCAGCAGGATGAATTTGCACTTTATTTTTCACATTTTCGTTTAATATATTATATACTTCTTTTATTGCATTAAAATTATCCATCATTCTAGGTATTGGATATGTGTTTTTACTGCTTTTTTGGCAAATTGTATGACTTGCTGCTAATTTTTCTAAATAACTATAAAGCTCTTGCTTATTTAGCAGAGCTCCTTCAACCCATAATTGTCTGTATGCACTCATATATATTCCCTCACATAAAAAATTCCCATATTTGCATTTATTATTTGCAAATATGGGAGTTTTATGCATAAATCACACTAAACATTGTGTGGACATTGGGACCAATTTTTTTCACTTTTCTGCCTAACAAAACCGTCTCCAATGGCAAAATTTAATAATAATTTTTTTAATATTTTAAAGTTGGATATCCTATTTTATCATCAAATTTCCATTCTAAAATCTCTCTTGAACCTGAATCTGTTTTTTCTCCTTTATTATATTCAATAACATAGTCATTTAAAGTTTTTAAAAATGTTTCTGTTTTCATAAAATCTTTTATATACAATGTACAATTTGTAGCCTCTAAATCATTATCATTTTGATTTATATTATATGCTGTTTTTCCGTTATCTAATCCAAAACTATTAATTATATAATACTTCCCTGTTGCTATTTTTTTTCCTAGTATTTCTGCAACATCTTGTGTTCCAAATATATCTCCAATATTAAAGCTATTTATTATTTTGCTTTTTCCATCATTTACATTTGCATATCCAACTAATCCACCTATTATATTTCCGCCTTCAACCTTAGCTAAATTAACACAATTAAGCACAACTCCGCCAGTTCCGAGAATATGTCCCTAATATCCCTCCTGCGCTATTTTTTGTTGTTTTTACGTTTCCTTCATTTATACAGTTTATAATATTAGCATTATTTATGCATCCGCGCTATTCCTCCTGCAACTCCATTTGAAACAACTATTCCATAATTAATACATCCATCTGTATTACCTCCTCTTGCATAAGCTATAATTCCTCCTGCGCCACCGTTATTCGCAGTTATTTTTCCATAGTTTTCACAATTAGAAACTTTTGCATACCATCCATTTATTCCCCCGGCATAACTGTCTGCTGTTATATCACCATAATTTTTACAATTTGTAATTGAACCATATGTAGTATATCCAATAATCCCTCCAACCTTAGTCTTGCCACTTATTTTTCCATAATTCTCACAATTTTGTGCATTAGATCCAATGCCACCAACATCTTCGTTTCCTTTTACACTTCCATAGTTTTTGCAGTTTATACAAGTTACTCCTCCTGCTATTCCACATATAATATTTCCTGTAGAAGTAATATCAACTTTAGATATACAATTTTCAATAGTTCCACTACCATACGATATAAAAGTTCCACAATAATTTCCATTACATATTATCTTTCCAGTTATTTCTAGGTTTTTGATAGTGATTTTCTTACTCTGTTCTTTTTTAAAAAAACCAGCATCTTCATCTTTTTTTATATATAGGTTTTTTATAGTTTTTCCATCACCATCAAAAGAACCGCTAAATACTTTATTTGGAACAAATCCATTATATTTTTCGTCTGTTAAGATTTCCATAAGTCCGATATTGTCTGTAACCCCTAAGTATTCGTTATATTCTTTAGTTTCATAATCACAATATGAAAGTTCTGATTTAAAATCTAAGTTTCTTCCTAATTTAACATATTTTCCATTTAAAGTTGTTCCTGTATTAGTAGATTGTGAGAGAGCTACCAAATCTTCTATACTCATTA
>Ga0310691_10007359_pt1 | contig 11495 bp, 9 predicted proteins | sample 176DNAGHGlowgp2_FD_203887 | JGI IMG/M metagenome (GOLD analysis project Ga0310691, IMG submission 203887) | Sheep rumen microbial communities from Palmerston North, Manawatu-Wanganui, New Zealand - 1766 DNA GHGlow gp2 (v2) (version 2) | ecosystem: Host-associated > Mammals > Digestive system >... | reverse complement strand
TATATAAAATATTGAACAGTAAACAAATGTATGGTATAATTTGAATGTATTAAATAGTTTGCCTGGTATTTTATATGACAATTTGGGACGATAACGTGTATTTTTAGAGGCAAAATAAAAATATGCATGATGCGGAGATACTTATTCAAGGGATAAGTGTCTCTTTTTTTTGTACTAGAAAGGAGGTTAATATTAAACTATTTAATACAATATAAAGGAGGATATTATGAATAGTAAAGAAAAAACAATATTAAATTTATTTGAAGGAAAAGAAATAAGAACCATATGGGATAGTGAAAAGGAGGATTATTATTATAGTGTTGTAGATGTTATTAATGCTTTAACCGATAGTAGTAATCCTAGAAATTATTGGAATATGTTAAAGAGTAGGTTATCTGAAGAAGGCAGTGAGTTGTACACAAATTGTGTACAACTGAAAATGAAATCTTCTAAAGATGGAAAAATGTATAAAACTGATACTCTTGATACAGAAGGTATATTTAGACTTATAGAATCTGTTCCATCAAAGAAAGCTGAACCTTTTAAACTATGGTTAGCTAAACTTGGAAGACAAAAAATAGATGAAGTATTTGATCCATCTAAAGGAATAGATCAAATGATAGATTTTTATTTAAAGAAGGGTTATTCATTAGAATGGATAGAAGTTAGAATAAAAGCAATTATCAATCGAAAGAAACTTACTAATGTATGGAAAAATAATGGCATTAAAGATGATATAGAATATGCTATTCTAACTAATGAAATATATAAAGAATGGTCTGGAATGACAGCACAAGAATATAAATCATTTAAAGGTATAAGAAAAGAAAATTTAAGAGATAATATGACTGATATAGAAGTTGCTTTAACTGATATCGGAGAAATTACTACTCGTGATATAGCATCCATTGAAAAACCTAAAGGTTTAAAAGAAAATATGAGTGTTGCTAAAAGAGGTGGAAGTGTAGCAAAGGATGCTAGAAATTCATATGAGAATGTAACTTTAAAATCTGCTATATCAAGTAAAAACTTTTTGAATTATAAATATATTGAAGATAATAATTTATTAGATAATAAATAATTTAATTTTATGTTATAATTACATTAGGTGATAATATGGCATCTGCAAGAATACATGAAGCAATTGCTTTAGAATTAAATAAAGAAAAACAGTTTGATGAATTATTACTAAGAATTGGAACAATCTCACCTGACTGTTGGAGAAATGTAGGACCGGAAAATGGCGTAAAGGATAAATATTTAACTCATTTTTGGGATTATAGAATTAAAGAGGGTCAAGCAAATGGTTATCTAGAATTTTATTTAAAATATTATAATAAACTAAATAACCCTTTTTATTTTGGATATTTAATTCATTTGATAGGTGATCAGTATTGGAAAACTTATATTGATCCTAAATTTGAAGCTTTGAAAAATGGTATTAAAGGTTATAGATTAAAGAATGGAGAATTTCATGATGATGAAAACTGGTGGGGATATTATGACTCACTTAAGATGCAAAAACAATTAGCGCAAATTTATAAATTAACAAAACTACCAATTAATATGGAAGATATAGAAAATTTTGAATGTAATATTGATGAGTTAAATTTAAATGGACTATTTGGAAGTAATGGGACATTAAACTATGTTAATACTCATTTAACACCAGGAACAGTAGTGGAAGAATCAGAAATATACGATATTAATCAAATGATAATGTATATAAAAGAAACTGCAAATTTTATAAAGCAAGAATTAAATAAACTTGAAACTATTAAACATGAATATGATAAAAAAATTAAAATTGCTATTGATATAGATGATACAATTCTTTCTACGAAAGAATTAGAAGAGTTATATTGGCAAGAATTTTTAAATGATAATCCTCAAATAGATAAAAATAAGAAATATATATGGGGTGATCCTGAACTTGCGTTATTTTGGAAACAATATAGAGAAAAAATGGCATTTGGTAAAGTAAAACCTGGAGTTCAAGAAGCAATATCTAAATTAATATCAGAAGGATATGTAGTTGATTTATTATCTGCAAGGCCATTGGAAAAATATGCATCTTTAAAGAAAGACTTAGTTGAATATTTTGAACAAAATGGTATTAAATATAATTATATGCATTTAGGTTTTCATTCGAAGAAAGAATTTTTAGCAGAACATAAATATGACATATTAATAGATAATGAATTAAGAAATGTTAAAGATGCTGAAGAAGTAGGTGTAATTCCAATTTTATTTGGTTCAAATTCTAATTATACTTGTTATCAAACAATTAATTGGATTTATATACCTGAAATGATTAATGAAATTATAAAAAATAGAAGTATAAAAAGTAATTCTATATAGTAAACAATTGATATATATAAAGAATGTGTTTAAAATTTATTTGAAAAAGCAACTAAAACTACTATAGTTTTCAATAATAACTTAAGATATACTTATTTTGAAGATAATAACATATTAGAAAAATAATTGACTAGAGAAATCTAGTCGTTTTTTGTCAAAAATTAACAATAAATTGACATATTTACTTTAAAAATAATGAATTATGTTGTATAATTAATATGATAGTAGGAGACTATTATTATACATAATACATGGAGGTGATTGTCTATTGTGTTAGAAAGAGGAGATTACTTTTTCTAGGAATAACTCTATTTTGTATCATGTTTATTTCTGGTATTTATTCTTTAAACACTGAAATAAAAAAGACTGAAAGTGGTTTATCTACTGGTTCAATTGATATTGAAATTGTGGAATACAATCAAAACAATCAACCTTTTAATGAAGATGGAAAAATTGTAATGCCAGGAGATGAAATTATATTAATTCCTAAAATTAATAATCTCGGTGATGAATGCTTTATAAGAACAAAAATAGAATATATTATTGATAATAAAGTCTTTCCTTTAGAAAATTATATAGAAGGTAATTATTCTACATGGGATAATATTGACGGATATTATTATTATAATTCTAAATTATCAAGAGAAAGTAGTATTGAATTATTTAATAAAATTACAATTCCTAACTTAACATCTGAATATATTGGAAAAAAAGTTGCTGTACATATAATTGTAGAAGCAGTACAAGCAAAAAATTTTGATGGTAATTGGAACAATGTAGAAATTAAGGAAAGTATTGATAGAACATATGATATTGATTATGATGGAGAATCTAATATAATATATGAAGATAATACTAATCATCATATAATTATAGATAATGGATTCTTTGATAAACTTGGAAATATGCTTCCAGGTGATAGTGTATCTGAAAAGGTTAAAATTTTAAACAAAAGTAATTCAAAAAATGAATATTACTTATCTATTGATTATAATAATTTATCATCTAAAGAAATAGAATTACTTCAAAATGTTAAATTATTAATAAAAAAACAAAATGGGGATGTAATAGTAGATAGTAATTTATCTAATAAAGATAATCATATTCTAGGAACTTATAAAAAGGGTGAAGGCGATACTTTTATAATAGAAGTATCTATACCAACTAGCATTGATAATGAATATAGTAAACTATTTACTAAAATAAAATGGAATTTTTCAGATAAAGTCATATCTAAGGTATTAGATGGACAAGAAAATCCAAAAACAGGTGATTTTGGTATTAATTTATCTATGACAGTTTTTATATTATCAGCAATAGGATTATTAATAGTCTTATTAATTGGTAAAAAAACTGAAAATATAGAAAAAGAAGTTTAAAAGAAGGAGATTTATTTATGAAAAAGAGAAAAACTTTATTAGCAGCATTGGTTTTACTATTAATATTTGCTGTAGGAGGAGCAATTGCTTACTTTACAGACACAGATACAAAAACAAACACATTTACAATTGGTAGCGTAGATATTACTTTAACAGAGGATGGATGGGATGCATTAGCAGATTCTAATGATAATGATATTCCAGATGATGCAGAAGATATGATGCCAGGAGAAAGTGTTACAAAAGACCCAGTAGTTAACAATGTTTCTACTAAAAACCCAGCATATGTATTTGCTAAAGTAGAAGTACCATGTACTACTATAGTAGCACCAGCTACAACATCTGAAGAAATATTTACATATACAGTAAATACTGGATGGACTGAATTAAGTAGTGAAGCAGTAGCTTGTACTTCAGGAGGAACAGCTTCTCATGTATATTATTATGGATCAAATGATACATTAACAACATTAGCTAAAGCAGCAAATGCTCAAACACCAACATCAACAAATCCTGTATTTAGTACAATTACATTACGTAGTACTTTAAAAGGAAACGAAGGATTAGATAATCAAAAACAAGTAGTTATAACAGGATATGGTATTCAAACTGAAGGTTTAACAAGTACTACACCAGCAGCTGTTTGGGCTAATTTTGAATAGAATAATTTATGAAGATAATAAAAAGTTTAATTAATATATTAACTACATTAATTATTACAATCGGTGGGGTATTTTTAATACTATATATATGTGGAATTACTCCATATGTAGTATTATCTGGTTCTATGGAACCAAAAATAGAAACAGGAAGTTTATGTTTTATAAATAAACATACAAATATCGAGAAAATTAAAGAAAAAGATATTATTGCCTTTAAAATGGATGATGGAACATTAGTTACACATAGAGTAATTGAAATAAATAGTGATGGTATAATAACTAAGGGTGATAATAACGAAGAAGCAGATAGTGGTATAGTAAAAAAAGAAAATTTTGTTGGAAAAAATATCTTTTGGATTCCAAAAGTAGGATATCTAGTAAAAGCTATTCAAACCACAAAAGGAAAAATAATTATAATTACATTTATTATATTATTATTAGCATCAGGTTTTCTATTTGGTGAAGATAAAAAGAACGAAAAAGAAAAATAATTATTAAGGAGAGTGATGAAATATGAAAAAAATAAGACTATTTTTAGTTTTATTATTAGTTACTATTTCATCACTTTTTTTAATTAAAGGTATTTATGGAATTTTTACCAAGGTAACTACACCTCATGTAAATAATATAACAATTAATCAAAAAACAAGTTATACAGTAATACATGAAATTATGAATACAGATGGTTCTACATATAGTGAACATAGTCATATAGATTATACAGATATACCTATAGGTACAGTAGTTAGTCCTAATGTTTTAACATTAGATGGTTTTAACTCACCATCTGTACAAAATGTAACACTAAATAGTTATAATAATACTGTTATTACTTATAGATATACTAGAAAGCAATATAGTTTAACTATTAATAATAGTAATTATGTTACTACTACTACACCTAGTGGTACATATTATTATGGTGAACTAATTCATTTAGTTGCTGCTCCAACGGATAATGATGGTAATCCATTTGTAAAATGGTCAAATAATACTACTAACAGAGATTTAACGTTTGCTATTGATAAGAATACTGTAATAGAACCTATATATGCTGAAAGCTATACAATTACTTATGAACCTAATAATGGAGAATCACAAATAATTGATTATGTTGTTCAAACACAACCTTTGGGTACTGTTCCTACAGTTACATATGATGATTGTGAATCTCAAGTAGGAAGTTATGAGCAAAGACAATGTACTTATGCATATAAATTTGAAGGATGGTATACTGAACCTAATTTTGTAAATCAAGTAAATGAAGGATATATTCCTACTAGTGATACAACATTGTATGCTAAATGGAATAAGGTATATTATGCTAAAGCTGAACAGTATACTTGTGATGGAACTAATTATATAGATACTGGAATAAAAATGTTTACTGAGTCAAATGCTGAAAAAGATTTTGTTGTTAAATTTACTGTGGATGAGAATAACGGTTATACTACTTCTTCAGGAGATAGAGGCGCAATCTTTGCTGATATGAGTGAAGTAGGGGAACCATTCCCTGGGGTACAATTCTTTACAACTGGTAATACAAGTTATACAATGAATATTAATACTAGAGGAACTAAGGTTAAAAAAAATAATACTGGTTATGTTACTGGACAAAGTGTTGTAATAAAGAAAGTAAAAGGAAAAGTATACTATAGTTATAATGGTGGAGCTGATGTTCAAATAAATGACTTTAGAAACTTTAATACATATTTTGAAAATAACGCTACATTCTGTGCTGCAACAAATCCACAAGGTAATAAATATCGTTATTTTAAGGGTAAAATATCAAATATGAGTGTTGAATTAAGTGATCCAGAAACATATACAATTCATTATGATGCTAATGGTGGATCTGGAATGATGCTTGATCAAGTAATAAAAATGGGTTTAAATACAACAATTAGAGAAAATGCTTTTGTTAATGGTGATGATTCATTTGCTGGATGGAATACTTCTGCTGATGGTTCAGGTACAAGTTATCCAGATAATTATAATATTACTTCAGATTTAGGTAATGATGGAGAAGTTGTTACATTATATGCACAGTGGACTCCAGCAGAACATTATTATGTGCATTTTGATGCTAATGGTGGAACAGGAGATATGGATAATCAAAGATTTATTATAAATACTATTCCTCTTCCGTTATCACAAAATGAATTTACAAGAGCTAATTATGAATTCAAAGGATGGAATACTTCTGCTGATGGAACTGGTACACATTATGATGATGAAGAATTAGTTAAAAATTTAAGTACTTTTAATGAAGATGTAGTTACTTTATATGCTGAATGGTGGAAAATAGAATATTCTCACCCAGGAGATGCTATATTTGATGGAACAGTAAATACATTTATAAATACTGGAGTAAATGTATTTAGTTCAACTAATATAGATAAAGACTTTGAAATAAGATTTACATTTAAATCAGTTGATAGTGATATATTAAGTGTTTCTCCAACACAACCAACAATGTTTAATGTTAAGGATGAATCAAATAATAAATATCCAGGATTTAATGTACGTTTTAATGGTAATATTAACATTATGAATGCTACTCATAGATGGGGTGGTAGTTCAATAACTATGCCAAGTGGTGGTATTTCAACAGCAAATGCTCCAATTACATTTGTATATAAACGAAAAAATGGTGTTATAACTATGCAATATTCATATGAAGGATATACAAGTGAATTATATACACTAATAACTCAAAGTAGTTGGACATTAAATCAACCATTTGCAACTAATGTAGCATTCGGTGGATATTTCGGAAGTAATAATCAACCAGGAAGATTCTTTAAAGGGACTTTATCAGATATGATAATATTAATGGATGAATAAAAAGACTAGAGTTTTCTAGTCTTTTTATGCTATATTATATTGTAAGGAGTATATTTATGTTAAAAGATAAAATATTAAACTTTTATGATGAATTATCAAAAGTGGATATTAAACTACCTAATGGTTTTAAATTAATTAATCCTTATAATGGATTAAATAAAGAAAAAATAAATGAAATAACAAATAAATTCTATAATAAATTTTATAATGATAATATACCTAGAAGATTAATTATAGGTAGTTCACCTGCTAGAAGGGGAACAGCACTTACTGGTGTTCCCTATGAAGATATTGAACACTTACAAAATATAACAGGAGTATATCTTGATAAATTCTATGTAAATAAATCATCATCTAACTTTTTATATGATGTAATAGAAGAGTTTGGTGGTAGTGATAAATTTTACTCAAAATTTTATATGAATTTTATTTGTCCATTAGGTATAGTAAGAATTAATTCTAATGGTAATCAAGTTAATTGTAATTATTATGAAAATAAAAAAGTAGAAAATACTTTATATGAATTTATAGTTGAATCAATAAATAAACAAATAGAATTTGGATTAGATACCTCAGTAGTATATTGTATAGGTAGTGGAGAAAATTATTCATTTTTAACTAAGTTAAATAATGAATACAAATGGTTTAATAAAATAATACCATTAGAACATCCAAGATATATTATGCAGTATAACTCTAAAAATAAAGATGAATATATGAAAAAATATTTAGATGCTTTAAATATACAAGACTAGTTAAACTAGTCTTTATTTATGTTATAATATATAAATAAATTGAGGTGTATTATATGTATGATAAAATAGCTAGAATTATTTTTGATTATACTAAGAATAATAAAATAGCAGATAAAAAATTTGTTCAAGATATTATAGAAATAATATCTAATAATAATGATTTAGATAATTATATAGATAAAATAGAAATATCAAATTCTAAAGAAAAATTTAATAATTATAATTATTTAGATCAAATATTAACAGTTAATATAAAAGAAACACTGAGCTATTGCAAAAATATTTTTCTTAGAAGAAAAATACTTTTTGTAAATCTTACTGTAGCGCTAACAATTTTTCACGAATTAGATCATGTTAAATTAAAAAAAGATTGTGATATTAATCCTAATAGTATAGATGCTATATTTTTAAATATATTACATGATATAGAAATGCCCAAAGCTATATCAAAAGAAGAATATGCATATTTAACATATGAAGAAAGAATAAAATTAGAAAATAATATTAAATTAATTATATTAGATGTAGAAAAAAGAAGAATATGTTATGAACTATATCATGATATGGTACCAAGTGAAAGAAGAGCAAATATTATATCTAATATAGATTTAGATAATGTAATGAAAAAATTATATAATACTTCTTTACAACAAGATGAATTAGAGAAAATAAGGAGATATGAATTAAAACAATTTATAAAAAAGTGTCTTTATGGATATAAATATAAATATATTACTAATTCTCCTTCAATTGATTATATTGAAAAAGCACTTGATAATGAAAAAATAAATAGAATAAAAATATATGATAAAGATATAGAAACATTTTATAAAACTGCTAAAAGTAATTATACATTACAAGAAAGAATATTATACGGTTTACCATTAAGTATAAATGAATTAAAAGAAATAAATAAAGAATCAAATCCTTTTAAAATATATATGAAGAAATAGTTTTTTTTTGACTACTATATTTTATGCTATAATATATATAAAGGTGGAATAATTATGAAATTAACTTTAAAAACAATAACATTAAAAGATGATACACTAGAAGATATTAATAGTGGAAATATAAATTTAGATAAATTTATAGAATACATAAGAGTAAATGTAGAGAATGCTAATAATATTATAGAAACTAAATTATTATCGTTAGATGAAGATGAATTATATGAATTATTATCTAAATTATTTATTATTGAATTAGATGATGATGATTTATTTAGAATATTAAGAAATAAGTATAGTAAGCATTATGTAAATAAACTTAAAATAAGTACTAACTTAGTTGATAAAGATTTAAATAAATATATATTAGTGGGTGCTGCTACAAAAGATGTATTACCATCTAATAGAGGTATGCTACTTTCTGAGTTAAGAAAATTAGTTAATTCATTTGACCTAATAGTATTAGATACAAAAAAATATAAATTAAAAGAAAAGCCAAGTAATGCTGAAAGATATGAAGATTTTCTATATGAAACATTTAGTTTAGAAAGTGATCCTGAAACTTTTGAATATCTTAAAACATTACTAAAAAAAGATTTGAAAGATAAAAATACTTTAAAAAGAATATTAAGTTCAGTAGAACAATACCTAAGAGAATTAATACATCAAGCTAAAGAAATAACTAGATTAGATGAAGAAGATGAATCATTAAAACCAATAAGTATACAATATAAAAAAGCATATGAATCTAATTTTAGTAAAAAAACTGTATTCACTAAAACTGAACATAAAAGACGTTATTAGTTTTTGACAAATAAAAAAATGAGTGTTATAATCTAAACATAATTTTAAATGACTGTGAAAAAGGAGTAGTAATATAATCTCTTATCTTAGTGATGTTTCCGGTTGGTGAAAGGAAATGATAATATTATATGAATGAACCTTTGAGTTATATCGTAATCTTGCGTTAAAAGAATAAAGTGCATAGTAGTTCTATGAATTAAGGTGGTACCACGGTTTTTCGTCCTTAGTTTATAGAACTTTTTTTGTTAAGGAGGAATAATATGAAAGAATATATTACAAAAAAGATACTTGAAATACTTAATATTGAAGAAAATAAGATAAAAATAGAAATACCACCTAAAGATGGAATGGGTGACTATAGTATTCAGTGTGCTAATTTAAGATGTGATTTATATTCTAATCCAATAGAAATAGCCAATTTAATAAAAGATAAATTTACAGATACTGAAAATAATTTTTCTGATATTAAAGTAATGGGACCATATATTAATTTCTATTTAAATTATGATAAATTTAATACTGAAGTAATTAATAATATTGAATCAAATGATAAATATGGTTCAATGAACCAAGGTAATAATGAATCATTATTAATAGAGCATACATCAATTAATCCAAATGCTGAACCACATATAGGACGTTGTAGAAATAGCTTATTAGGTGACTTTATGAGTAATTTATATTCATTTACAGGTTATAATGTAGAAAGACATTATTTTATAAATGATATAGGAAAAAAGATAGCACTACTAATTATAGGTATTGAAAAATTTGGACTTAAGGATGATAGTTTTAATTCTATATTAGATGTATATGTTAAAATAAGTTCTCTAGCTAAAGAAGATGAATCAATAGAACAGTTATCATTTGATTATTTAAAAGAATTAGAATCAGGTAATATTGAATATATAGATAAATTTAAAGAAATAACAGATAAATGTGTTGAAGGACAATTAAAAATATTTGATAGTTTAAATATTAAGTGGGATATATTTACTCATGAATCTGATTATGTATATAGTAATTATTTAGAAGATATATTAGATAAATTAGAAAAGACAGGTAAATTACATCAAGATGAATTAGGAAGAAAATATGTAGATTTAACTGGTTATGATATCCCAACAAAAGAACCAGTATTAGTATTAACACGTTCTAATGGTACTTCGTTATATCCTATTCGTGACATAGCATACTCTATATATAAATTAGGACTTAATAGTAAAAATAACTATATAGTATTAGGTGAAGATCAAGAAGTATATATGAAGCAAATAAATGCTACATTAGATATATTAGGTTATCCAACTATTAACCAAATAAATTATTCATATGTTTTATTAGATGGTGGAAAAATGTCCACCTCTGGAGGAACAGTAGTATTAGTTACTGATTTTATAAAATCAGTTAGTGATAAACTAATAAAAGAATTTGAATCAAGAAATACCAATATAGATAACGAAAAACTTAATAAATTAGTTAATGCATGTATAAAGTTTAGTATGTTAAATGTATCTAAAAATAAAATAGTTAACTTTAATTTAGAGAGTGCTACTAGTTTTACTGGTGAATCTGGTATGTATATTTTATATAGTTTAGTACGTATTAACTCTATACTAAATAATAATAAAATAGAAATAGTAGATGATATTAAATTTAATAATAATATAGAAAATAAAATAGTTAAGAAGTTATCATTATACCCAGAACTAATAGATGGTTTATTAGTATCTAATG